>Ga0208819_1000358_pt1 | contig 37530 bp, 39 predicted proteins | sample June2015DPH_11_1_3_FD_184707 | JGI IMG/M metagenome (GOLD analysis project Ga0208819, IMG submission 184707) | Peatland microbial communities from SPRUCE experiment site at the Marcell Experimental Forest, Minnesota, USA - June2015DPH_11_150... | ecosystem: Environmental > Terrestrial > Soil >...
AGCCTGTAGTGGGGAACTCCGGCTGCATACCACCGCAAGCCGGATTCCTTGAGAGGCTCCGCAAGCTGACGGCAGAGCAGGGAACTGTGCTCATTCTTGATGAAGTGATGACGGGATTTCGCGTGGCCTACGGCGGCGCGCAGGAGCTATATGGGATTCAGCCGGACCTCACCACACTTGGAAAAATCATCGGCGGAGGGCTGCCGGTGGGAGCCTATGGAGGGAAAGCCTCCCTGATGGATTGGGTCGCGCCGGCTGGCCCTGTTTACCAGGCTGGAACGCTCTCCGGAAACCCCTTGGCTGTCGCAGCGGGGCTCAAGACGCTAGAAATTCTGCGCCGCCCGGGTACCTACGAACAGCTTGAGGTGATCGCCGAAAAGCTTGCCTCGGGCTTGGCCGCTGCGGCTGCGAAGGCCGGGGTGCCGCTCACCGTGAACCGTGTGGGGTCAATGTTCACTTGCTTCTTCACCAGCGATATGGTGACCGATTATGCCTCCGCCAAGAGATCAGACACCGTCAAATTCGCTTGCTTCTTCCGCTCGCTCCTCGAACGTGGCGTCTACTTCCCGCCTTCACAGTTCGAGGCCGCGTTCGTTTCCACGGCCCATAGTGAGGCTGACGTGACTTTGACCCTCGAGGCAGCCGCAAAGGCTTTTGGCGAAATCCGATGCGGATGAAGCCCGACGGGCGCTGAGCGGGTTTCCGCAGTAGAGACGGGAGAAGGCGGAAACTGGAAATTGGGAACTGGAAGACCAAGCTGCTAGTTTCCAACTTCTCCCACATTTCCATCTTGAACTCCACTTACGAATCTGCGGATGTCCGTCAGCATCTATATTTATACGGGTTCGAACGCGATGAAGACGCTCCGGAGGTCAGTACCCAATGGGTGAGATACAAGATCAGCCCTTTCAGCTCTCCTTCAGCGCCTCTCTCAAGGTTGATTTCCAGGGTTCCCGCGTCACTTCCGACGGCGGCCTGATCCTGGTGCGCGAACTCGACGAGCGCCTCGGGTTCGGAGAATTGATCGAACAACATCTGACGGACTCGCGTGGGAAGAACACCCAGTTGCCGCTTGCGGACCTGCTGCGGCAGTCGATTATATCCGCCTGGCTGGTTACGAAGACCTTAACGACGCGGAGAGGCTCTCCCACGACCCGATCCCGCGAGGCGGGACTGATCAGTTCCGAAAAGGTCCGGGATCGAGGCGCCGCTCTGACCTCCCGGTTGCAGACCTTCGAGACCGAGATGCTGGCCGAGGACGAGAACTTCGCGGGGCTGGGACGACTCAACACGGGTCGAAAGAGGGGCGGTTGGGTCTTTGGGGTTCTCGCGAGAGGCACCAATGGCCCCTTCCGTGGCTCGTGGAAGCACTTTGCAGTGCAAACCCGACTGATAATTGTGTTCGGCAGCGGTCAGATGTATGTTATCGGTCGGGCTGCAGGTCGATAATGGAAATTCCGGTTGACACGCTCCGCGACCGCAGTCCACAATGTCGTATGATCCAACTGCTTGCTAACGTCATAAGGGGCTATTGCTTCCTCTTTATCGCCGCGCTGCTCGTCTTAGCGCCATTAGGCACTGCGCAAACGGGAAACCCGCCGGGAAGCTATACGCAAAGCTGCAGCTCCATCCAGGTGAGCGGATCAACGCTGAGCGCGTCATGCCAGAATCTACAGAATGGCCAAAATAATACGACGCTCAATAACTACACTCAATGCGTCGGCGACATCGCCAATTTTGCGGGAAATCTGACTTGCAGTAACACTGCGATACCGGCCGGCTCCTATCAAAAGAGTTGTCGTTTCGCTTGGGCTTGGATCGACAGCTCGAATACGACGACCTTGTATGCCAACTGCCAGACAACGTCAGGACTCTGGAATTCGAGCCAGCTGGTGGGCGTGAACCAATGCAGTTCCGGCAGTGATATTGCCAATCTGGATGGCACCTTGGCTTGCACTGTAGCCCCGGGCGTACACGCGGGTGTTCCGGTCGGTTCATACACCAGTAGCTGCCGCAACATATGGGTGTTTGGCAACTCGCTCAACGCGGAATGCCAAACCATGTTGGGAGGGTGGGTGCAATCCCAAATCGATGTGAGTCAATGCGCATTTCCGATAGCGAATTTCAACGGAACACTGGTCTGCAGTAGCAAAACGCCGCCGAATGGTTCCTACACCCAATCATGCACTGTCCCCTGGGTAAGCGGAAGCGGGAGCACGCTCGCTCTCAATGCCGCGTGCAAGACGGCGGCGGGAAATAGTCTACCGGCGCAGCTGGTCGACTACGATCAATGCATTGGCGACATCGCCAACTACGACGGTGTTTTGGCGTGCAACATTGGTGGGCAACCGCCTTCCGGCTCGTATTCACAGAGCTGCCGTTACGCCTGGCTGAATGGTTCAACACTCAATGCCGAGTGCAAGACAAGCGCCGGCGCATGGCAACCAACCGCTCTCAGCGACGTCAGTGAATGCCCGGGCGGCAGCATCACAAATCTCGACGGCACATTGGCCTGCAATGTGGGCTCGCCGAAGTCCGGCTCGTACACTCAGACCTGTCGAAACCTATGGTCACTAGAAGACGTACTGTACGCCGTGTGCAAAACGAAGTCCGGGAGTTGGCTCGCCACGTCGCTCGGCCAATTCAATCAATGCACTGGCGATATTTCGAACAACAACGGGATACTGCAATGCGCGACATTCAGCGCCCCCAACTTCCCGGCCTCTCTTGTGGTGGCGGGTGTTGTCGTAGACGACCAGGAGCAAAGTAACTGGTGTTGGGCCGCGACCGGCGAAATGGTGATGGGTTATTTCGGTACTCAAGTGCGGCAATGCGACGAGGTTAAGACTGAGAAGGGCCTAAGTAACTGCTGTGGCTTTCCCCATTTTGCCATGCAGTATCTGACGGATCAGAAAATGAACTGCCAGGGATGCAACTGCGGTGGTTCGCCACCGTATGGGTCATATGGTCATTCGGGGACGTCGTCGGCCACCGCGCTGACTTGGGCCCAACTGCAGGTGCAGTTCGCGACCGACAACAAGCCAATTTCCTTTGCGTGGAACTGGTGTGGAGGCGGCGCGCACGTCTTGGTCGCGTTCGGTTACACGACTGCGGGAGGGAATCAAGTATGGGTGATGGATCCCGAGAGTGCCGAACCCTACTTGGTTAGCTATGATGAATGGTCGACCAATCCGAATAACAATGGCACCTGTTCTGCAGGCGATATCTATAACCATGCGTTTCAGGGCGACGAATATGACATCCTATAGGTTTAGTATGACGACTAGTGCCTTTCCCGGATTGCTCTTGGGAATTATGACCAGCAGCCTGCTCGCGTTTGTGATGGGGGCAGGCGGGGCTAGCGCTGCCGACGAAGCGCCGAGCTTCGCCGAGTCCGTTGCTAAGACGATTGCGAGCAACTCGCTCGCGGCCAAATCGGCCGCCCCCGTCGCGCTCCAGCGGCTTGCGGCGGCAGCGGCGAGTACGGAAAACTACCGGCTCCTTGGCTTCAGCTCCACCGAAGAAGCAAAGTCGTCTAGCCTTGGCGAGCCGATTCTCCTTTACGACGTGCCCCTGGATAAGTTGCGCAGCTTCCCCGTCAGGGGAGACCCCGGTAGCTTGCTCGTCGGCGGCAATAGACTACTCTATCCAGTACTGTCCAATCACCAGGTGCGTTCTTCGGTGACCGTCGCCAAAGTCAATGGTACATGGATGCCGGTATCGTCGGGTCGGCCCAAGTTCGCGGCAAGTATATTTGGTACTCGAAGCAGGGACGCGGCGAAGGCGGGCGTGCCGGAGACGAGTTACATCGAGATCTCGATACCAGCACTCAATCTCGAATTTCTGGGCCGAGTCAGCGGTAAAAATCTCTTTTTGATTCCAATCAGGGACTATCAGGCCCTGGGCTTGAGCGCAGGCCAAGCCTATCCCGAGAGCTACGTATTTGCGCGGCTTGCGGCCGTGGCTCGCATCAACAATAACGGGCAGTTCAACTAAAGCACCTCGCCTTAATCGTAATAGGTCAATCAACGGGCTTTCAGCGTTGGCTGCAGTGCCCTCATTCGTGGCGGCGAGCCATGGCTAGTGCAAGTATCGGCCGGATCTCCCATAAGATCAAGCAGCAAGGGTAGCGCAGACCTGCTTTCCAGGGTCTGCGGTTCTTTCTTGGTCGTTGTTGTCCCCGTTTTGCTCAGGCTCAAATCGTCGTATTCTCGTCTGCTGAGAGCCGTACCCGATCGACCACCAACCCGCACTGCCTCTCTTGCTCCACTGCATCCACCCCCGCGTCCTCAATGGCACTCGACCATTTCCACTCTTCCGGATGTTTCACCAAACCTCGCCGCACGGAGCTCGACCAGACCGTAACGGGCGAGGCGACAGTCCGCGCTTGACTGGATGGCGGTGCATTGAAACCGCGCCGTGCCGGCAAGATGGTTACGCGGCCGGGGAATGAATCTCATGGCCCGCGCGCGCCTTGCGGCAGGGAAGGGACTTGATTCCCGCGCCGATCTCCTTTTCGGCAAGGCGGAGCTCGTAGTGCTGTTGCAAGTTCATCCAGAACTCGGCGCTCGTCCCAAAGTAGCGGGCGAGGCGCAAAGCCGTGTCAGCAGAAATCGCGCGGGCGCCATGCAGGATACCCGTTACCCGGTTGGGCGGTACCTGAAGGTCACGGGCCAACTGCGCGGCCGTGATTCCCAGGGCTCCGATGGCGTCGGCCAAGTGTTCCCCGGGATGGATGGCAGTGCGCGGCGTGATTCACCTCAATCGGCTATCTGGTATCAGCCATCAGCTATCAGCTGGACGACCGGACCTTCTTGCTGAGATCTGACGGCTGACGGCTGATCCATGCAAGACAACCGGACTTTCTTGCTGAGAGCTGGCGGCTGATGCAGGAAGAGATATCGATCCCAGAGGAAAGGACGGCGCAGGCGCGACACGGGTTTAGAGTACACCCTGTCTGAGGTTGACGCAAAACGGAACGCGACGGGAAGATTCGAGCCGCAGACCTTGGAAAACAGGTCTGCGCTGGGCTTGCTGTTTCCACCGCAGAGCCGCAGACCTGCAAGACAAGTCTGCACCCAATTTTCTCCGGCCTCGAATGTCCCGTCCGGTAATATACAGGACAGGAGCAGAGGCTCGGATGAAGCGAGAGTATGTCGAGGGGCGAGACGGTGGGTACTGGATCACGGGCAGCCGGGTCTCACTCGATTCCATTGTTTACGCCTTTCTGCGTGGAGCATCGCCGGAAAGTATCGCCCATTCATTTCCCCTCATCACCCTCGAGGACGTTTATGGAGCCATCCCTTTCTACCTTGCTCACCAATCTGAGATAGACGCCTATTTGCGGCAGGGTGAATCGGAATTCGAGGCGCTTCGCCAGAAAGTTCGCAAAGCCCATCCCCTTTTATTCAAGAAGCTCGAAGAAGCGCTCAAAAGTTGACAGCCGCCGTTCGAGCCGAATCACTTGCTTCGGTGCCCGTTCAACGCAGATACCGGAGGAACAAAATGGTGCGGGGCCGGGCGTAGGGGCATCCGCCGCGGCGGGATCAGGATGATTGCTGGAGGGCTTTTTTCGGCAACGCAAGAAGGGGGCGCCATCGGGGGCTTAAACCCTGCAAGGCCTGGTGCTGGAGGGGGGAGTTGAACCCCAACAGCCCGTTGACGACGTGTAAGTTATTGATTTTACGTGGTCGCAAAACCGCCAAAAACGCGAAATGCGCCCCAGTTGGGCACGTGTAGGGCACACGGAAAATGACCGTTTCCAATGCTATTATAGCACGCCAGCGACATCACTGGACTTTGATCTTGCCTCGATCCAGGCCGCGAAGAGTTCCTTCGATGTCTCTCATGGTTTCGAGCATTCCCTTCGCCTCAGCGTCCCGACCGTCAAGTTCTTCGGCGAAATCAGGGTCGGTAGGATACAGGAACTCCATGTAATCCCGTTCGTCGAGGTCGAGGATGAACTGACGGATGTTCTCGAGGCCCACCTGCGTACGGCCTTCGAGAAGGGCAATGATCTCAGACTTCGTGTTCGATTCGTCTTGCATATTCACTCTCCTTCGGATGCTGCCTCAGCGTGATCGGCTGCCTCTCCCAGGCGGGCGGTTAGGGTACGAAGCCAGATGCGTGGGTTGGGTCCGTGAACGACGCGCCCTAGGAATCCCAGCCGTTCCGCCACATTAGCCCGATTCTGCCGGATAGCCTCTTTCGTGGTGGCGACGTAAGCAGCGAGGAAGGCTTCGATGCTCTGGGGCTTGGAAAACAGGTACGTCGCGTGACCCAGTTGGGGTGTCTCGACCGCGATCACCCTCGGGAGGTCAAGGATATACTCGTCGCGGAAAAGGTAGAGCAGTCTCGCCCGCCGGCAGAGCTGCTGGTAGAAGAACGAATCGTAATCTGGTTTCCACGAGATCTGGACGATGTCAAAGTCGCTGGGAATACCGAGGTCCCAGCAGAGGCTGCGCAGTTGCTCCCTTTCCAAAGGCTCGCGCTCGATGCGGGCACGAATTTGGCCCAGGGCGTTGGAAAACTCGCCAAACCGATGGTAGCTCCTGCGGGCTGTCTCAATTTGCTCGGTAATGTTGGCAGGAACCTTCACGTGGATGCGGCTCGGCAAGGCGGTTTCCCACTTAACCAAGTTCCACTGACCATTCCGATGACGGTACTTACCCATCTGGACGAACGTTCCCTGCAACTCGACCTTGGCCCCCAATAGGTGTCTCCACGGGTTCCAGGTGGAGTCCCATCTCATCGGCATAGCTGATTGGTCGAGTGTCACTTCGAGTTTCCGCCGGACATCGCGGTAGATGGCACGATCATTGTAGAAGTCAAAATTCCGCAACGGTGCGTGGAACCGGCGCTCCCGGTGCTCGGGCTGGAAAGACAGGATTTGGGTCGCGAAGAACGTCTGGCCATCACGAGAGCGGTCTCCGGCGACCAAAATCGAACCGAAGCCCCCATACGGAAAGAGTACTGGCGCTGAGGAATCCTTGAGCAGTGAGTCGTAACAAGCCCTCAATTCAGGTTGCGCCAGGATGTTGAGGGCGCGCTCCAACGTAGCGCTGTCGCGGTTGGAAGTGCCGGCAGCGCGGAGCTCCAATTGCCTGAGCTTGAAGGCTACACGCAGCTCAGCAAGCGAGGAGGTGGGGGTAATCCGCAGAACGTCATAAAAGCTCTTCTGGTGCTCCCAGGGCTGTCGCCGTGTGGCGACGTAGAAGTAATCGCGCACGACGTCGCAAGGCAGATAGATGGAGGAAACGCCCAACCGGCTCGTTGGAACCTCTGACCGCACGTAAAGTTGCTCGCACCTATTGGCTTTGGGCTGCGCGGCGTAACTAATGGGAGCCTGGTAGAGATCGCGACTCCGCACGGAGGACGAGACCGTGCGGATGTAGATTTCGGTTCCTGCTCCGGCGGAATCGATCGTTAGCGGAAGAGTGATTTCGTCGCCGGGGCGAATGAAGGCGGCCAGGAAGTTGGAGAGGAGCACACTGCCATCATCGTTGAAGTGACAGACCGTCTTTTCGCCTTCCCGATTAGTCTCCGAGACCACGCGACTGAGGATCACTTTGGCGACAGCACTCGCCGCTTGTGTGCCTGTTTCCATATGGAGTGCAGGATAGCCAGCCATGTTGTTTCCGTCAAATGAGCTCTCAGTACTCCTAAGTCGCTCTTCCACAGATATATAGGGCACCGATAAATTTGAGGTCTCGGGATCAGCGGTTCATATGCGCAGCTGGATGGAAGACCAGGAGTTGAAGGAGCGGGTCTGGAAAGCGCGAGCCCTGCTGGAGGGCGTCAATGCGGGTGCCTTGCGGAACATGCCGATGGTTCGTGCCCGGGTGCGCGAAGGCACGGCTGAGGTCGCTGCCCAAATGGATATTTTGGCTGGCAATCTGGTAGACCGCAAGTTTCAGTTCGATGCGGACCGACTTTGCCAGCCTGCGCACCAGATTCGAACCATGCAAAACAAGAGGAGGAACGTGAGGGACGAACATGCCCGTTCCAGCCTGTGCGTCCCACGGTACACATTATGTTGAACAAGGTGATGCTCATTGGATACGTTGGGGCCGACAGCGAGATGAAGTTCACTCCTGGCGGCATACCGGTGGCAAACTTCTCCTTGGCGGTGAAGGAGACTTACAAGAACGGCGACGGAGAGAAAAAGACCAACACCCTCTGGATTCGCTGTGTTGCCTGGCGGCGCTGGGCCGAGATTGTGGGCGAGCATGTGACCCGCGGGAAATTCCTGTTCGTGGAAGGAAGGCTCCAATTGCGCAGTTACGAGGACCGCGAAGGGCAGAAGCGCAATGTGACGGAAGTGGTCGTCATCACGCTCCGGTTCCTGGGTCCGTCAAAGAACGGGCACGGAGCCAAGGCGGCAGAAACCTCGAAGGCCTCGGAGCCGGTGGACGAAAGCGAGAATCCCTTCAACGGGCCGGGAAGCGAGGGCACTGAGGAGGACATACCGTTTTAACGGGCTCCCTCTTCGGTGCCTACATTCGAACGACCCACCCTTATCTTCTCCGGGATTCCAACTTCTTGCTTCCGCGCAGCGGCTTTACCTCCTTCGATGCGGAAGAGGTGCGTGTTTCGTTCTATATGTCCAGATTTGGGGAACTTCAAAACCCGCGTTGGAGACCGCTGGATGGACAGCGTGCTATGGGCTCGTCATCGATGAAATTGGACAATAAACGTGCCCCCTACGCAGCGGGGCCATTGCGACAAGAGTCGCGTTTATGCATCCGAGTGACACCGGTACGTTGCCTTGCCGACATCCCAGAACCCCGTTTCAGGACAACGATGCGCCCAACGGGCCACTCACAGCTTACTTTCCGAGTGCGACGACACGTCCAGTGAGAACCGGATCGTGGTCACAATAGCATTATTCGACTCGGCCATTTTGGCCAGGATTGAGAATATGCGCCTTCCAAGGGCGGCGTACCAACACTGGATGGCGGAAGCACCAAGAGGCGGGACGGTGAGAGTGTCACTTCTCTTGCGACTTGAGCGCCGAGCGCAGCTTGTCGGCGAGTATCCCGAAGCCCTCGGCGGGAGGAGCATTGCGCTCCGCCCACTCGCGCACTTCCTCGGCCTCGCGCGCTTCCATGACTGCCTTCGCGCTCAGGCGGATGCGCCGACCTGACGGATCGACTTCCAGCACGATGACCTCCACGTCCGCCCCGACCGGAAAGGCTCGCTGGACCTCGCCTTCCTTCGCGATGCCGGTTTCGCTCAATGGGATGACACCAGTACGCCCGGGGGCCAGGAAGACGAACACGCCGAAGTTCTCGTGTCGCTCGACCTTTCCCGTCAGGCGCGCGCCCGGAACGATGCCAGGCCGGGCTCCCGTAGCCCCCTCGGCCCGCGCCCAGCCCTCCTGAAGGAACGCCACCCCGATCCGTTTCTGCTCGGGGTCGATGGAGAGAATCTCGAATGTGCCCGTCATCCCTGGAGCAACCTGACTCGACCAGCCTCCCGATCGTCCGGTCGGCACGAACGTGGAAGCATGGGCCAGCGCTTCGATGCCCGGCTCGAGCTCCACGAACGCGCCGAACTCCGCGACGCGCGTGACGCGGCCCGGCAGCCGTTGGCCTACTTCGTACACGTCGCGCACTCTCGACCATGGGTCGGCAGAAAGCTGCTTCAACCCGAGCGATATCTTCTGCTTTTCCTCGTCCACGCGCAGGACCTTGACCGTGATCTCCTCGCCCGCTTTGACGATCTCCGCAGGGTCCGACACGCGGGACCACGCCATCTCGGACACGTGGAGCAGCCCCTGGACACCGGCACCAAGATCAACGAACGCGCCGAACTCGCGGACGGAGGTGACACGGCCGGACATGACTGCACCAGGGACGATCTTGTCGCGGACCTTGGCGGCGTTCGCCCGCTGCTCATCCTCGAGGAGCGGGCGCCGGGCGACGACGATGTTCGCGCCGCCTTCCTTGTACTCGATGATCCGGAATTGATAGACATGCCCTTCGTGCGCCGACGTGTCTGCGCCGCGGAGGTCGATCTGGGAAATCGGGCAGAACGCGCGGCGCCGGCCGATGCGCACCTCGTAGCCGCCTTTTACCTCCCGTTCGACCTTCCCTTCCACCGGCAGGCCGCTGTGAAAGGCGTCTTCGAATTGCCGATCGCTCGCGGCCGCTCCCGCCAGCCTTCGGGAGAGCGTCAGCCCACCTGACGTCGATACCACCATCGCTTGAACGCGATCGCCCAGCGCCACCTCGAACTCGCCGTCGGCGTTTTTCAGTTCGGCGATATCAATTACCGCCTCTCCCTTGCGACCAACGTCGACTAACGCCACCTCCGGGCCGATGGCAACGATCCTGCCCTCAACGAGTTCGCCTTGATCGAGGCGCTTGGCCTGGACCGAAGCCTCGAACATCGCGGCAAAGTCTTCCGACTGATCACTCACAGCACGCTCCTCGTCAGGATTGCGCTTCGCCCGCCGGCACTCATTCCCTCGCGCGTGCACCAACGGACACCCAGCGATTGTACCAGCAGGATCAAATCATAAGAAGAGGGAACTCAATAGCCCGCCAGCAGCAACCAAGTCGGTTCCGGTGCCGCATTCGGTATAGCCGGAGCTATTGTGGTTGCACAGGCCATGCAGAGCATGTTGTTCGGATTACCCCCCTCGATGCTCGAACCTACTTCATCACCGGTGCAGTACTCGTCGCCCTTATCGACGCAGCCACCCTGCTGCTGGCCAAACGGGCGGCGAGTATCGAACCCATAAGCGCGCGGCGATCCGAATAAGCCAGCGCCTATCTATGGCATTTTGGATCATCGGAGAATCGTTCATTGTGGGGTTCTTATATTTTCTTTAGCCCGTCGGTCAGATTCCCGGAGGCTTCGCGCCCTTATAACGGCCTACTCGTGGAAGTCCAACCCCTGACTCCCCCGAAGTTCCCTTCGAGGACCCGAACGCTGTTCGAGGAAATTGGCCCGCCGAATTTCTCCAATTCGTCGCATAGTCGCTAGCCTTAATCGGAAACGTGACCCATTGCCCGCTTTCGGCGGAGCGACGCCGAAGGGTGAGCACCGGTCCCCGGTGCTGGACACGGAAACAGCGCGCCCGGCGGGATATGCCTCAACGCATTGACAAATTCCGAGAACCCAACAGAGGTCCTCGTCCGATAATCCTTGCTAACTCGTGATAAACCTTCTTAGGCGCTGTCCACTGGAAAATCTTCAGGTGCCTGTCCCCAATCTAGTTAACCCATCTTCCCAACAAACAACCTAGTCGGCGCGGTCGAGAGAAAGAACCCGCACGCGCCACGATAAGGAGGTCCTATGTTCGTTGAACTCATGCCGCTTCTTGCCGGCCGCACTGTGCTCATCACGGTGGCCAAGGTGGATCACAAGACGCTTCGCGTCAATGTCATTCCCACCCAGGCCAAGGCTGACGAGAACCCGGCTCTAACCACTCCACTCACCTATACCGGCTCGCCCGAGGAACTCGATGCCGACCTCGGCAAGCATCTGGCCGGCTACGTCCAGATTCACCAGCAAACCGCCAGCACCTTGGCCGAAGCCAAGGCCACCATGGAGGCTGCCGCCAAGGCAGCACAGGAGGAAGCGAAGCGCAAAACGGAGGAGCGCAAGAAGGCAACTCAGAAGCCACCTGATAAGGGAACCGCTGCAATGGTGGCTGAGCCTACCTCAGCGTCTTCTTCTGCATCCCCAACTGCTGCTGAGGCTACGTCCTCTTCGGCATCGACAGGGACACTCGGTCTGTTCCTACCTACAACGCCCGAACCCGCCTCAACTCAATCGAAAGGAGGTCTCGCACTCTAATGGAGAGCCACGTACTTTCTCGTATCTTCGAATTTAACGGTGTGAGGCTTCCGGACCCGGATCCAAAGCTTTCTCCGGAGGAAGTTCGCAACCTGTATGCGCATCAGTATCCAGACATCGCCACGGCCTCGATCACTGGGCCGGAGGCTGTCGGAGACAAGCTGCGCTATCAGTTCACGCGAGCCATCGGCCCGAAGGGGTAACCCAATGAGCCGAAATCCAACAAGCAAGGAGGTGACGAAGCGTGCGGTCCTGGCGGAACTTGAAAGACTTCGCCAGGGCCGCCACGCCCGTTACCAGACACTCCTCGGGAGGTTTGCGAGATGCCGGGAACTGCAACTTGCCGCCGCTCTCTGCGCTGCCGCAGTCGAGGTGAGCGCTCGCACCTACAACCGCACGCCACTCGACGCCCCTCCCGGCTGGCTACCTCCGGTCAGTTGATGGCTCAGGGAAGGGGTTTGCTAATACCACGACTCGACGCTGTCCCGCTGGTTCACCGCTTGGTTGCCGATGACCGCCTGGCTGTGATCTTGGCGAAGTCTCTCGTCGAGCTGGACATTGCCGTCCCCGGAGATTGGAAAGGGGCGGACCACGACCCAACATCCTTCATCAGGCTTACGCTTGAGCGTTGGATTGACACGCACGGCGGCTCAGCTATTCGCCACCGATTCCTGCTTTCCGCCGTTATCAGCAACACTCCCTGTGAATGGGCGGAGCGTGATGAAACCAGGCCCAACCAATTGTTCCTCATTGTCGAGCCTTCCGAGGCAACCTGCGGCTGTGCGACCTTTGGGCCAACGTTGCGGTTGCTGGAGAACATCCACCCGCAACTGCCAGCCACATTCTTCCACCTCTTCCTTGGAGCCCTCAATCGCTGGCTCAGGGTCTACGACTATCGTGATGCCGAAGAACGGGCTGAGACTCTGCGGGAATGGATTGCGCAGGAACCCGACGCTGACCAGTATGAAATCCCGGATGTCGAGGGGTCGATTCCACCTTGCATGCGACGGACAGCACTGGATGAGGGTGAGCTTGCTCGCCTCAAGGACAGGATCAACGATCCAATTGCAACGAAGCTGGTGGAGGCCGCACTCGCCCTCGATCACCTGTCCGCTCAAGCGGAGCGACCCGAGCTTGACGACGACATCGGCCAACAGCTTTCGGATTGCAATCCGGCCCTGCCCTGTCTGCTGGCCGTGTTTGCCGAAGCCGACGCAATTGCAGCCTGCTTTGATGAAGAGGCCCAGGGAATGATGGAAGTGACGCCGGAGCCTAATATCATCATCCCATTTGATCCCACGGATACGGAGAGCGTTCGTGGCGCCTTCCAAGTGTTCGGGGTGGCCTGCCAGACGATTGCCGCGGCGAGCCGCGTCATCGACCTGATGCCAGGCAACGACCAATGGATCATTTCAAGGTGAGAGCCATGCAAGCCTACGTCAACATCGGAGCCAATATAGAATTCAGGCTCGCCGAAGCAGTCCTTGTTTATCGGGGTGGAGGCGATGGCGCCTTCGCAAGCCTGCACCAAGTCAAGCAAGGTGAGAATGGGATTCCTTATCTCACGGCTGGTGAAGCCCTGACCACGGCCTTCCTACGTACTCTTGCCCAGGGCCTCGGAGCACAGGTCAAACCGGAAATCCTTCCTGATAACGTCCTGGCACGCACTCCTGACATGCTGGTTTGGTGGTCAAGGCCGCGACGGCGGGTCATGTTCTTCGGAGGGACGGATGAAGAAGCACGGAAGCTCAACGGTCTCCTCTTCCCGCATCCGGCTCTTATCTTCAAAGTTGCAGGCAGGGACCTCTTCGTGCGAGCTGTCACTACGAATGCACGCCCCAAGCCCGAAACGCGCATGAAGACCGCTCCCTATTGGAACACAGATGCCCGAGTCTGCCCCGGCAGCATGCGCGTGCCCGAAACTTCTGACATCGCGTCCATACCACAGTGGGAAGACGCATTCTTTCAATCCGAATTCACACACGCGGCGGGCGCGGTACGCCTTACCAATCACCCTGGAGGTTTCATTGGGTTGTGGAGAAGTCTCGCCGGCAGGAAGCAGTTCCCAGTCCAGTACCTGACCGATGCCGGAGAAACCCTACAAGAATTCGTCGCTCCCGGAAACGAACGTTGAGGAGTTGGTCATGGAGACACACCGCATCCATCCGGAGTTGCTTGAACGGCAGGTCCGCGTGCTGGTGGTGGGCTGTGGAGGAACAGGCAGCGCTGTTGTTGCCGGTCTGCCGTATCTGCATCAATCGCTCGTGGCTCGCGGTCATCCTGGAGGATTGCATGTAACGGTTGTGGACGGCGATACGATCTCAGTCACCAATTGTGTTCGCCAACCTTTTGCTCGGTCGGAGGTCGGCCTCAACAAGGCGATAGTTTTGGTCAATAGGCTGAATTTGTTCTGGGGACTAAAGTGGGAGGCGGTCCCTGTTCACTTACGCCCGGGAACCTTTATCTCGCGCAGTTACTCTGGCGATGACCTCCGTGCTCACATCGTTGTAGGGTGCGTGGATACGAGGGCCGCACGGGCTGCGATTCGCGATGCGGTTGGGAATTGGAGCACGGTTTCCTACTGGCTCGACTTAGGCAACAACGCAGATAGCGGGCAGTTCATCCTGGGCGAACCGCTCAATGAGCGGAATCGCAGGGCAAAGTTCCGCCTTAGGTCTGCGGCAGAGCTCTTTCCTGAGATCGTGGATCCGAATCTCGACAACGACGGAGAACCGAGTTGTAGCTCCGCTGAGGCACTGGAGCGCCAGGAGCCATTTGTTAACTCGACGCTCGCGCAACACGCCCTAGCATTGCTGGCGCGGTTGTTCCGGTACGGGACGGTTTGTTATCACGGCGGTTTCATCAGCCTATCAACGGGCGTAAGCGGTCGTCTGCCGATTGATGCCTCTTTGTGGAGGCGACTCCGGCGGCGGTGCAAGAGTGAACTGAGCAGGGCATGAGGCCCTCGCTACGGCCTCGTGTCCAGTCCCACCTACTCAGACTCCTAATCAAGTGCGACGTGCGGGAGCGGCAACGTGCACAGCGCCGAAGGCTGGGAAGAGCTCTTGTTGCCGGAGATCGAACGACAGCAACGAATGGGAAAGGAGGTCGCGTTCCGGGGTGACGCGGTCTTTGCCAGGCCAGAGATTTATGAGGCGCTGGAAGAGCGCGGCGTAAAGTGCGCCATCCGCATGCCTGCCAACGAGAACCTGGAACGGGATGTCGCCGAACTGCTACCGCGTCCTGTGGGAAGGCCCAGTGTGAAGCCGTTGGCGGAGTACAAGGGCTTTCTCTATCAAGCGGCCAGTTGCAAGACGGCCCGGCGGGTGGTGGCAAAGGTGGAGCATCATGCGGGAGAGTTGTTCCCGCGCTCCCAACCCGATAGCGCCCCGCACCGGGGAAGCAAACAGGTCACAGGAAAGAGGGGCGACGGAGCGGTGTCTGAGAAATCGATTGGAAAGAGGCGATTCGGGAGTCTCCGTGCCCAGAGGAGGCAGATCTGGCCTCCTTCCCTGGGCTGCCGGAGTCGCTCGGGATGGAAAGGGCGAAAAAGACGGCCCCAACGGAGGCGGTTGGGCGTAGAATGGATGCCGGGCAGGATGGCAAGACGGAAACCTTGGCTGAATGAGCCTATAGGAAACCACAAAGAACGGAAGCAAGTTCTCGCACTGCCTTCTCAAGGGAGGTGTTCGATGTGTTCGCTGGTCACCCCAATCCGCATCTCACTCCAAAACATCCTGGTGGCCACTGATTTTTCTTCTTGCTCGGAGACGGCCCTATCGTATGCCATCGGCATGTCCCGGCGTTACGGCGCCACGCTGTACACGGTGAGTGTAGTCCCTGCGGAGATTAGCGATGATGTTCAGCCGCCGGACCCGTTCTACCTCCGGCATTCCGCTGAGAACAAGATGGCAAACCTTGTAAAGTCCGATCTCTTCCAGGGAATCAAGCATCACGAATTGGTCAAAGAAGGCTCCGGCTTCATCTCAGAAGTGCTTTCGGAGCTGATCGGTAGACTTGAAACTGACTTGATCGTGCTTGGCACCCATGGCCGTGGGGGAATCAAGAAGCTCGTGCTCGGCTCGGTAGCGGAAGAGATTGCTGACTTTGCGTACTGCCCCGTGCTCACAGTAGGGCCACACATCTCTTCGAAATTGGGGCCGGAACTGAAGCTGAGGAGAATCCTGTACGCGACCGACTTGCTGCCCGGTTCGGCCAGAGCGCTTACGTATGCGCTGCGGCTGGTGGAGCACGAGCACGCCCACCTGACGTTGCTTCATGTTCTCAAGATGCCCAGCGATGTTCCGTCAGGATACCCAGAGGCTGAGAGGGACACTGCAATGAAGCGCCTTGTGGAACTGCTTCCGCCCGAGACGACCCTTTCCGTGGAAACGGAATTCATCGTGGAGATCGGGGCGCCGACGGAACACATCCTGAAGGTGGCTGAAGACCAAGGTGCAGACTTGATTGTGATGGGACCTCACCGTACTTCCCACCCTGGGATATCCGCGCATCTGCCGTGGGTCACGCCTCACCAGGTGCTTTGCCACGCCCGGTGCCCCGTCTTGACGGTGCGGGATTGATTTGCTTAGAACTTGTTCCACGCAAGCCATTGCAGGGGGAACATCTCAGGATGAGTGATACCCGCAAGGAGACAGAAAAGAGTCGGCGGAGAACCCCGCTGTTACAGCGGATAGCCTCCCTCGGGCAACGTGAGGATCAGCTATTCCTTGTTCTAACGCTGGCGATCGGTGCCTTGACGAGCCTGGCGGTTGTCGCTTTCATCTTGCTGACTGAACGACTGGGAGCGCGGCTCTATCCTGTGGGTAGCGCTGCCTGGCGACGGGTGCTAACCCCGGTCGCGGGCTCGCTGGGCGTCGGGTATCTGCTGTACCGCTACTTTCCGTACGCTCGAGGCAGCGGCGTGCCGCAGACCAAAGCTGCGCTGTTCGCCCGCGAAGGTGTGATTACCCTACGCACGGTCCTCGGAAAATTCTTTTGCACCTCAGCCACACTTGCCAGCGGAATCCCGCTGGGGCGCGAAGGACCTGCCGTCCAGATTGGCGGTGGCATTGCCTCCGTGCTGGGCCGTCGTCTGGGACTGCGACCCGAGAAGGTAAAGGCCCTCCTACCGGTCGGTGCTGCGGCAGCAATTGCGGCCGCGTTTAATACCCCGCTGGCGGCAGTGCTGTTCGCGCTGGAGGAAGTCGTGTCCGATCTCCACGCACCGGTGCTGGGCTCGGTGGTGCTGGCCTCAGGGACTTCCTGGGTCGTGCTACGCCTGCTTCTGGGCAATAACCCCCTCTTCAACGTGCCGCAATATCGACTGGTCCATCCTCTGGAATTCGGGGTTTATGCGGTGCTCGGCGTGGTCGGCGGTCTGGTGTCGGTTGCCTTCACCAAGCTCCTGCTGGGCATGCGGGAGCGCTTCCTGCGGTTCCCGAAGAAGACCGTATGGTTCCAACCCGTGGTGGGCGGGTTGATGGTCGGCCTGATGGGCTGGTTTGTGCCACAGGTCCTCGGCGTGGGTTATGGGTACGTCGGCGACGCCCTGAACGGGAGGATGGCGCTCAAACTGATGGCCCTACTGGTGGTTCTGAAACTCTTGGCTACCACCACCAGCTATGCTTCGGGCAACGCTGGCGGGATTTTCGGACCCAGCCTTTTTATCGGCGCCATGCTGGGAGGAACGGTAGGAAGCGTAGCGCATCGCTTGTTGCCAACCCATACCGCGACAGCCGGGGCCTACGCTCTAGTCGGCATGGGCACGGCCTTCGCGGGTATCGTGCGTGCGCCCATGACCTCCGTGCTGATGATCTTTGAGACGACACGGGACTATACAGTCATCGTCCCTCTGATGATTTCCAATCTGGTGAGCTTCTTCATTTCCTCCCGGTTGCAACGGGAACCCATCTACAATGCCCTAGCGTCTCAGGATGGCATCCACCTGCCCACGGCCGAGACGCGCCAGCGCCATGATCAGCATCAGGTAATGCAGGCGATGCATTCCGCGGTGGAGGTTCTGCCCGCGCAGGCGACGGTCGGGGAAGCCCTGGAACGGGCTGGATCGAGTGCATTCGGAGCTTGGCCGGTGACCGATCAGCGAGGAGTGATAGGTGTTATCAGCCTGGCAAAGCTCGAGCGAGAGCTTGCAGAAGGCGCTGCTGCCAAGCGGTTAGGTGAGCTTGTGGATGCAAGCTCTTTTCCCCACGCCCACCCGGACCAGACGCTTGATTTGGCGCTTGAGCGCATGGGCGCGGCCCGGCTCGAACTCTTGCCCGTCGTTAGCCGCGGTGACATACACAAGCTCGAAGGGGTCATAACTCTGCGCGATGTTCTGAATTCGTTTGGTGTCGGTCCGCACGACCCAGCTTCACACTCCGGATAGAAGTATCCAATCATCAGTGGTTTTCCGATAACCGGTACCTGTCCAGTGATTTCTGTACCCACTTTCGTTTCGTGGCATCAGTTACGGTTAGATGCTCAATTGAGCTGGACCGAATCCGCCTCTTCTATTGCGACTTCAGCCAAGAAGGCTAGCTAGTCTGCAATCTTGCATCTTTCTGCCGTGGTACGACAAGCAGACTTGGCTTTTGTTTGTGCTCGCCGGAGCCCAAAGTTGAGATGACCTTTCGGCCGCGTGAATGTTAATTGGGAACAGCACCACTGGCCTTGAGTCATTTGCAGTCTTGCCCGTGAGCAAAACCGTTCAAGAGCCAGACCACTCACGGCCATCTTGTGCTTGCTTTTTCTGCCCCATTTGGTGCGCGGGACATACGAGTTGGTGTATGACGATGGACTTGGCTCTCGCGTCATCTCGCGCCGGCTTGCACCGAGTACTCATAACTTTTGGTATTTGAGTTGTTTGGCGCTATCCAGTGGAATTGCGCAAAAGTGGCCCACGCCTTGCCCGAAGCAGAAGAGAAAGAAATTCATGAGGAGGTCCAGATCTAGCATGAAGAAACTCTTGGTATTGCTGTTCACGTTCGCGGTTGCGTTCGCGCTGGCTATGCCGGCGTTCGCACAGGAGACTCAGACGAAGACTGAGACGACCACCACCACCACCACGAAGCTGATACCGCTTCATGGCACCGTAAGCGACGACGGGAAAACGTTCACCAATGACAAGGACCAGAAGGCTTGGACGGTTCAGAATCCGGAAGCGCTCAAGGGTCATGAAGGTCATCACGTCAGCATAAAGGCCCATGTCCATGCGGACAAGGGTGAGATCCACGTCGTGTCGGTGAGAATGATAAAAGCGTCACAGACGACCACGACGAAGACTGAGACGAAAACTGAAACCACTCCTGCGCCCCCGCAGTAACCTTCGCTCCCAGTTTAGCCAGTCTGGATAAGATTTGAGACTGGAATTCTCAAGCCCCCGTACTTACCTACGGGGGCTTTGCTTTTGGTTTTGCCCTTGCCAGGGAATCCCCGCCAAGGAATTGGTTTGATTCTGTGTCAGTGAAGTAACGCTCGCGTGTGTGGAGGAGAGCCGCCGATGATGTAGTGGCTGAAGTCTCCGGCTGGATGGGGAGGGTGAGCCGCGTGAAAACCCGATCCTCCCGAACTCTCGGGAGCACGCATTACGTTGTTTGACTCCCCACAGGAAAGGGGGTTTGGAGCCACAGAATCGTTCGGGAAGCCGGGGTTGGTGCCTACCAGGCAATCGAAATAGCAGCCTAAAACTCCCTTCCTCTGGGAGAAATGGCTGCATCTAATCCTGCCGCGAGGGATATCCATCACACCCTCTCCCCCATCTGGCTGCCTGAACCCCATTTGAGAAGGAAGAGTCCCAACGATCTTCTCCATGATGATCGTGCATGAGACTTGAGCCATAATATGGCAGCGTTTTGAACCATAAAATGGCAGTTGCTCTCTCGTAACCCTTTTCAGATCAATATAGCCACACCAGGCGTCCAAGGCCGGTTTGAACCATAAGTTGGCACTAGGTGCAAAACGGAAGGATAAAGTGGCAGTAAGTGCCAATTGGCCTTGCGACGATTCCAACCGAGAGTGGCTTCATTTCGAAGGAGATAGCGCAAGCAACACCGCACGATCATAGCGCATACCCAGCTTTGGGGCAGAGTGGAACCCCACTGCTGCCACCTTATGCTTCCATTACTGCCATCTTATGATTCAAATCTCAGTACAGGCTCTTCAGAGAAAGGAGGTCCCCGGTGCGCTTTCAGGGCAAAAGTCGGCTCGGCTTCTACCCGCTACCCTTGTCCGAGGGCCAGCAGATTCGCAGGTTCCTCTGGTTTCCAGATGCTCCATCGTCCGCGATCGACCCGTGTGTTGGCGATGGCATGGCCTTCGAGGTTATCACCAGCGGTGCTGAGGTGCTTCGCTATGGTATCGAGCTTGATGCCTACCGTGCCGATCAAGCCAGGCAGCGGATTCCCAACATCGTCCAGGGAAATACGCTGGAAGTGCAATGCGCGGTCGAGTGCTTTGGCCTCCTGTATTTGAATCCACCCTATGATTGGACACTCGGGCCGGCTGACAGTCGTCGCACAGAGCAGTCGTTCCTGAGCCACACCTATCGCTGGCTGAAACCAGGTGGCGTACTGCTATTCGTTATCCCCGGCGACCGGCTGGCCGAATGTAGTCAGATTCTCTCTACGCATTTCCGTGACGTCCGGGTTTACCGGCTCGAAGCCTCTGAGTGTGTGCGCTATAAGCAGGTGGTGGTGATCGGAGCACGACGAAGCCGACGTGAGAAAGAGCGTCTCACCGACAGCGACATCACCCGAGCACGGCTTTACTACGCCACCCTGACCAGGAACCCCTCCCAAATCCCGGTCCTGCCATCCGAGTCCGAGATGCGGTACGACGTGCCTGTGAGCGGACCAGCCCAACTGGTTTACCGTGGACTGCCACTGGATGAGATCGAGGATCTTCTGCCGCAGTCAGCGGCGTATCGACAGGCGGGGCACATTCTCTTTGCTGAGCCCGTGTCTGCCACAGGCCGGCCCCTCACACCCTTACACGCCGGCCACGTTGGCCTCCTAGCGTGTTCGGGACTTCTGAACGGCATCTTCGGGTCCGGAGATCAGCGCCATATATCCTTCTGGCAGGCTGTTAAGTTGGTGGAAAAAACAGAAGAAGAAGATGACCAGGGCGTGATAACGGTAAGGGAAAAAGAACGCTTCTCCAATGAATTGACGGTCGTGTACAGCACCGGCCAGGTTGCCATTCTGAAGTAGTCCTCCCACTTCGGCTTTCCATTAAGTCAAATCCCCGACTCGCAAGAGGTCAACCATGAAGAATGCCCACGAGCGCTTCGGCGTGTTGGAATACACGAAGCGAATGAAGGACACCACCACGCGAATCCGGCTTCGGCTGGATCGATTTATCGGAGAGGTCGAAGACGCACGGAACCGCAAGGTCCACCTCATTTCGGTTCTGGGTGGCGACTCCGACGTTGGCGCCATCTGGGCAGCCGTCATCGAGCAGAACCTCTTTACCGTGGAAGCTCCGGGGATCGAGCCGCTAGCAGCGACTCTGGGTGAAGACGCCCAATGCTTCCGCGGGACTATCACTGTAACCGGCCGCAGACCGATCCGCCACTTGGTGGCGATCTCGGCGGAACTGGCCAAAACGCGACCGGGAGCAGATCCACAAGGGAGGCGGACCATCCTGTGTGACAACAACCCGACGTTTGTGCTGTACCGCATCGCGCAGCGGTTTGGGTTGCCGGTCGTGCCGGAGTGGGCTGGCTGGTTCAATGAGGAACTCAGCCGTCGTGGAGCGATCAAACCACTTATCGGGCTGGGATGCTCTCCGGCGCTGGTCAACGGCACGAAGAAGTTGTTCCTGAAATGGATTCGACGCGCCCTGCGGCAGAAGCGAATTGAAGTTCCTTCCTGCAATGGGCCGGTCCGCTGGAGCCTGGACAATAGTTTCTTCCAAATCAACCAGGATGACCTGGAGGAGGGGAGCCGCCAGGAGATAAGCGAGGAGACTTCCGCCATCTGGGCGGAGGAGGTACCGTCATGCGAATCGTCTTGAGGGTTTCAAGCAACAACGAGTATTGCAATGGGGGATGTGAATTCGCCCTCGTGGATTTGACGCCGGAACTCGCTGAGCTGGCCCTGGGACGGATCGCCACACTCAGAGAACAGAAGAGCCTCGACCCCGACGTCGACGAGACGTATTACTGGGCTTACGTTGTGCAGTACTTTTCCCCTTGGGTAAGTCTTGCCAGCACTGAAGAAGAGGTCGAACCAGCCACACTCAAGGTTGCGGATATGCTGGATGAGCTTCGGATCGAAGTGAACGAAGTACTTACGGTTCCTGAAAGCTTCCGGGTGCCCTCCGGGCAGTTCGCCGCCATGGAGTGCGAGCAAATGATCGTGCGTGAAGATTGCATCGCGTTCACGGCCATCCCGAAACATGCCAGCTTTCATGTCCAGACGGTAGAAATCGCTCTCGCCATGCTCGAAGCCGCAGTTACCGGCGCTTCGACCATTCACGTCTGATCCACTAACAATCACCCACCTGTTGGCGCGGGTCCGGCGCCACGCGAACCGCATTTACTCGTTGCACTCAAAGCGAAAGGAGAAGACTGTGCCCATACCGGAGTCGATCGGTGATTACCTCAGGATGTGCTCGTCGGAACTGGGTGAGAGGATCGTTGAGTCATACCCGCCGTTGCATTCCATCGACGACCCACCGTCACCCCTGATCAGCAAGCTCCTGCGGAAGCCCTACCCGGCCCAGACCCTCGCCATCATGGGTCTGGTCCGGCGCTGGCAGCAGGCCCGCGCGGGGGCAGTGATCGCGGAGTGCGGTACAGGCAAGACGCTGATCTCACTGGGTGCCGTTCAAACCCACGCTGAGGACCGACCGTTTACGGCTCTCGCGATGGTTCCGCCGCAATTGGTCGAGAAATGGTGCCGAGAAGCGATCCTCACGCTTCCGCGTGTTCGCGTGTTCATCGTCGACGGGCTACGGACGCCAACCAACTCCAACAGTCACCACGGCGTGAACGAAGTCAAGCTACGGAACAAACGCATCGTACGCGAGGGATTGCGGACCAGCTTGAGCGAGTTGCGCCTGCGCAGGACTTCATCCTCGGCTCGTAAGCGTTGGGACACGCTTTGTCCTTCTCCGGCACTGTTCGTGGTCGGCCGCGATCGCGCCAAGCTCGGATACTTTTGGCGGCATGCTTACCAAGTCGCCCGTTGCGGGCGTTATCAGGGCAGTGTCGTCAATCCGGACAGCGGGGCTCCGGTCTACCTTGGGAAAGAAGGCGAACGGCTGTTGGCGATGGACTTCAAGAAGGTGAAGCTCAGCGAAATGCTGGGCCAGGCGGAAGGGACAAATCATGCCCGCCGTCCGCTCTACAGCGCCCTTTGGCAGGCAGATGAGACGAAGATTCGACGCTTTGCGCCGGTTGACTTCATCGGCCGGTACATGGATGGCTTCTTCGATTACGCCATAGCTGACGAAGTTCACGAGCTGAAGGGAGGAGATACGGCCCAGGGCAACGCCCTTGGTACCCTGGCCTCGTCCGCCCGCCACATCGCCGTGCTCACCGGCACGCTGCTCGGGGGCTACGCAGACGAACTCTTCAACATTCTGTTTCGCCTTGAATCCTCCAGAATGCTGGAAGAGGGCTTTGAATACGGGGAAGCGGGTGTTCGGGCCTTTACCGAGACTTATGGATTGCTGGAGAAGATCACGGTGATTGAGCCCGCCGACAACGCTTGTTCTGAGGCGCGAGTCACCACCCGGCTCCGCCATCGGCCAGGAGCCTCACCCCTGCTGTTCGGCCGCTTCCTGATGAGTCTTGGTGCGTTCGTGTCGCTGGAGGACATCTCCGCTGCCCTCCCTCCTTACCGGGAGGAGGTGGTCAGCGTGGAGATGGATCAGCCTTTGCAGAAGGCTTACGAGGACATGGAACAGGACATCAAGAAGGCCCTGCGCGAGCATCGAGGCAACCAGTCGGTCGCAAGCGTCGCCTTGAATGCTCTCCTCGCTTATCCTGACCGGCCTTTCGGTTTCGGGGACTTGATAGGGCGTGAGTTCAATCCCGAAACTCAGCGCCGTGAGCCTTTCCTGATCGCGGCCACACGCGACCTCGATGAGGACTTTGTCTTTGCCAAGGAGCGGCGCCTGGTGGAGGAAGTCAAAGCCTCCCTTGAGCGCGGGAGGAAGGTGCAGGTCTACGCGGTCTATACGCAAAAGCGCGACGTGACACGGCGCCTGGAGCGGATCCTGGCTAAAGAAGGGATCAGGGTTGCGGTGCTGACCACGGAGGTTGCCCCGGAGCAGCGTGAGTCCTGGTACGAGAGGCAACTGCGGGCCGGCGTTCAGGTCGTGATCGCGCACCCGCGTTTGGTTCAGACGGGACTCGACCTGTGGTCTTTCCCGGACATCTTCTTCTACGAGACCGGCTATTCCATCTACACCCTGCGGCAGGCCAGCCGGCGCTCGTGGAGGATTGGACAGTGGTCGAACGTCAACGTCAAGTTCTTCTACTACGTCGGCACCATGCAGGAAACATGTCTGCGGCTGATGGGGAAGAAGCTGTTAGTTTCGCTGGCGATGGAAGGGAAGTTCGCAACTGACGGCCTGCAAGCGATCGATGAAGGTGATGACATCCTGATGGCGATGGCGCGGGAACTGGTGACGGAGAAGGGCATTGGGGAGAGTGCGGATGCGGTTTGGAAGCGGCTCGTGGAGAAGCAGGCGGAAGTATTCGGAGTTCGGGCCGTGGAGACATCACCATCGGAAATGGAAGCAGAACCTCCGGAGAGGGATGTGCCAGAAGTCATCATTCCGCCGCCAGCACCGATCCCGGCAATGGTGACACAGCTTCTGATGTTCGGTAATTCACTCGAAAACGTTCTCAAGCGCAAAACTTCACGGCGCACGACGGCTGCGACCACGCCGTCGAGCCAACTGGGTCTGTTTTAAGACATCCACATGTCTATTTTGAACTCCACCTACGAATCTCCGAATCGTTAGCGTCATCAATATTTACACGGGCCTGAGGGCAATGGAGACGCTCGGGAGGCCCACACCCGTGGGTGAAAAACCAAACGAGCCATTCCAGCTTTCCTTCGACGCCTCGCTGAAAGTGGATTTCAAAGATCACGCATCACCTCCGATGGTGGCCTCGTTCTGGTGCGCGAGTTGGATGAACGTTTGGGCTTCGGCGAACCGATCGCCCTGCACCTGAACGACTCACGGCGCGGGATAAACATGCAGCTTCCGCTGGCGGATCGACCCAATCCATAGGAGAGGTACAAAAGACAACGTCGTCATCTGCGCAGCATTGGACTTTGCGAGTGAGCCGTTCGCATAAGATTTTCACGTCAAGGAACGCGTAGCTTGGCATCATTCGCAGCTGCGACCAAGAGTTTTTCAGTGCCTGCTATGGTCCGAGGGAGCCGTTCCGGTTGACCCAGCCGCCTCTAAAGAAGCGGTGACGCACCATGCTTTGGACAAGGAGAAAAACGATGACTGCCAAGACGACTACAAACAGGAATTTCCCAATTCCGATCCAGGGTGACTTTTCTCCTTCAGGGGCCGGCGTATTCGAATAAGTTTTCATCAGAGCTGCCTCTCCGCAGGGTCAGGCGCCTGCCATGGGAGCGCCATTCATATGATCAGTCATTTTATGTGTTGCCGTTCAAACTGTATCGTTCCTCCCACGCGGCGTTCACGTGGCAGCTTTCACCCACTATGATCAGGCTGTAGTTTGTTCTGAGCCAGACTTGACATAGAGGCCGTACGGGGAATCATCGGCGCCGTCAATTAGTAATATCGATGAGCGGCTAGGAGGTTTCTTCATTTTCATTGTGTACCGGCGAGAAAGGGGTGTCTGTACTATTTTGAACACCTAAACGCGAATTTCTGAGGAGTGCCTCATGGCGATTCATAGCGTAGAGCTGAGGCTGAAAGGATTCGCGGCAGTCGGGGGGTTCAAGGATTTCGTCGCGCCAATACTTGGGCACTCTTCGACACAGACTGTTCCGAGATATGCGCAGGTTTTGCATCAGAACCTCCTTGACGCGATGAGGAAATTGGAGGTTGGGAACAGGACATCCCCCGAGCTCCCGCAGCCACGAAATCTGTAGCCCGCACCCGCTCTGCGACTCCCCCGATCCTTTGACGCTCCTGTGAATTAGCCGCCCTTGGTGGTCGATCGAGCTTTCCGTAGGGGCAGAATGTGAATTGCCTTGGGCATAAGAAAGTGGTCTTATTAAGTTCTCAGCTTCAGGAGATGCAGTCCCAAAGGAGGTGTTTTCGCAAGTGAGGGAGGATGGACTTAAGAGTGAAGGCGGTTGGCCGTCTGGGAAGCTGCGGCTGACCTTGCTGATCAGTTTCGGCGGGTTATTGGCCCTGATGGTCATCGCGGGCCTGGATGCCCTTCGTCTCGCACGCCAACTGCACACGCAAGAGGAAGAGATCCGCCAAACCTTTCTGGCCCATAGCCAGCCGCTATTGGTCCTATCATCGTCAATCTATGTTTACAACGATCGGATACAGGAATATCTCATGAGCCAAGACCCCCAAGCCGACGGACTCGCGGCTGAGAAATTCTCACGGCTCACTGCGGAGATTAATTCGACGCTAAGAAAGTATCCCGAAAGACGCGAGGCACAAGAACGGGCGTTGGTGGAGAGCCTCCAACAGTTGTTCACCGAGCAACAGGGCATGTTAAATCCGGTCTTGTCGTGGAGTCGAGAAGAGCGCCACAGGCAGGCTTGGCGTTTCCTGAACGAAGAGGTTCTTCCGCAACGCTCACGTATCCAGGAAACATCGGAGAAAATCGCACTTTGGAACAATCAACAACTTGGGGCGGCAGACCGGGAGATGTTTGCAAGTTTTGCCAGCTTACAAGCACGGCAAACCAGATTGCTGGCGATAGCTCTTACCGCCGGAATTGTATTGTCTCTCGCCAGTATCCTTTACCTTCTCCGTCTCGGAGAGGAGGCTCAGCGGCGGTATCAGGAACTTGCTCGTAGCCGCGCCGAGCTCGAAGAATTGTCGGCACGGCTCGTCGATGCCCAGGAAACAGAGCGGCGGTCGATTTCCCGTGAACTTCATGATGAGGTCGGCCAGTCCCTGGGGGCCTTGTTGGTGGAGGTCGGAAGATTAGCGGCGTCGGTCCCTTCTGACAACACGCAGATCAAGGACCATGTCGACAAAATCAAATCGGTCGCCGAGACTACGGTCCAAACCGTGCGCAATATAGCCCTGCTTCTGCGGCCTTCCATGCTGGATGATCTCGGCTTGATCGCCGCTCTGGAGTGGCAAGGCCGCGAGGTCTCGCGCCGCGGTGAAATGGAAGTGGAGGTTCAATCCGAAGACGTTTCGGAAAAGATCCCAGACGAATACAGAATCTGCATCTACCGCTTGGTTCAGGAAGCGCTCAACAACGCCGCCCGTCACAGCTCGGCCAAGAATGCCAGAGTCACCGTTGAACAAACGGCTGACAAAATTCTGGTCTGTGTATTGGATGACGGTCGCGGGTTCGATCCGTCCAGGGTTCGCGGCCTTGGCATTTTGGGAATGGAAGAGCGGGTGCGGCGCTTGGGAGGAATTCTCACCATTGACTCGAAGCCCGGGCACGGCACAACGCTGAAGGCGGAGTTTCCGCTACCCCACTCTTAATCAGCAACGACCATGAATTCGATTCGAGTTTTGCTCGCAGATGACCACAAGCTGATCCGGGCCGGCCTCCGCCTGGTGGTTGACCAACAGGCTGACTTAAGCGTTGTCGGCGAAGCTGACGATGGAAGGCAAGCGGTGGAATTGGCAAAGTCCTTAAAGCCTAATGTTGTGGTAATGGATATCGGAATGCCGAACCTGAATGGAATCGAAGCCACGCGTCAGATTAGGGAGATTGACCCGGACGCTGCCGTGGTGATGCTGAGCATGCATTCCGATGAAGGTTACGTGCTGCGGGCGCTTGGTGCCGGGGCTCGCGCTTATTTGCTGAAGGACTCCGCCGCGACAGATCTTGTACAGGCCATTCATGCGGTGGTAGAGGGGAAGTCATTTTTCAGTCCCGCGGTTAGCAAGATTCTGCTGCAGGATTACATGAGGAAGTTGCAACGAAGCGGTGTGGAAGATTCCTATGACCTGCTGAGTCCGCGGGAGCGCGAGGTACTTCAGTTGGTCGTGGAAGGTAAGTCCAACAAGGAGGTTGCCAGCCTCCTGAACCTGAGCGTATACACCGTGGAAACGCACAGGGCAAAGATTATGCAGAAACTGAATCTTAAAGGCGTGCCCGAACTGATTTTGTATGCTGTGCGCAAGGGGATCATCTCTTAAACTAAGGAGCTGGGGAATGAAGGGAAGAGCAACTCGCTCTTCCCTGTTCCCTATACTGCGCCAGTTACGCGGCTATGAACAAAGTGCTCCCCTGGCGATTCACGAGCAAGAGAGGATCCTTTCCCGCCTTGCGAACGGCTCGATCGAAGTCGGTGACGTTCGTGACAGGCTGGTGATTGACTTCCTGGATCACATCACCCTGCCGCAACCCCGAGTCGGCCACTGGGCTTGAGGGATCGATGTCCGTCACGACGACGCCCTTGGTGTTGGCAGGCAAACCCAACTGCTGAACTGCCTCATCGGTAACGTTCCCCACTGAAACCCCTTCCAGAGCCCCTTCGGGATTCGCTATCTCAACGCTAGCCTGCTCTTTATCGGTTGGCAGCACGCCCAGCTTCACCGCCATATCACGCTCACTCCCGTTACGCAACACCTTCAAGTTCGCGGTGGCGTCCGGTGCCATCATCGAAATGCTCATCCGCAATTGGTTGCTGTCGGTTATCGGTTTGCCGTTCAATTCCACAATGATGTCTCCCTTTTGCAGGCCGCTCTTTTCCGCCGGGCTCCCGGAGCTGACATCACCCACAAGAGCGCCGCGGGGTTCAGTTTCTCCGAACGCCTTGGCTAATTCTGGACTCACTTCCTGTATGGAGACTCCCATGTATGCTCGGATTACCTTGCCATTTCTTACGATCTGATCCATGACATTTCGGGCCAAGTTTGAAGGGACTGCAAATCCAACACCCTGGTTCCCGCCGGACCCGTGAGAGAGAATCGCAGTGTTGATGCCGATCAGCTCGCCGCGGTCATTGACCAGCGCTCCACCGGAGTTCCCGGGATTAATCGGTGCATCGGTTTGGATAAAATCTTCGTAATCTTCGATACCCAGATTGGCTCGGCCCGTGGCGCTCACGATCCCCATGGTTACCGTTTCTCCGACGCCAAAGGGGTCGCCAATCGCCAAAGCGTAGTCACCCACTTGGACCTTGGATGAGTCAGCAATCGTGGCTGATGGCAGGTTCGTTGCGTCCACTTTAAGGACGGCAATATCGGTCCTGGGGTCCGTGCCGACGATGCGAGCTTTATACTCGTGCTTGTCGGACGTGGTGACAAGGATTTCTGTCGCTCCCGCCACGACGTGGTTGTTGGTAAGGATATAACCTTCAGGGCTGACGATCACGCCAGAACCGAGGCTCCGCTCGCGATCCTCCCGCGGAGCGTTGAATTGGCGGCCGGAATGACCTCCGAAAAACTGCCGAAAGAATGGGTCCATCGGCATCCCCTCGGGCATCTGTCCCGAGGAGTCAGCCGAAGTTTTGACCACCTTAGAAGAAGAGATATTCACAACTTCCGGCAGCACTTTCTTTACGATCGGTGCGAAACTATTCTTGCTCGGACCTTCGTTCGGGTCGGCAAGCTTCAGCGATGCAGGCTGATTGGTTGTATGCATGTCGCCTCGAAGGCGAGTGACTCCGAAGCCGGCTGCAACCACCAGTCCTAAAGCCGTTGCGAGAGCTATTCCCCCGAAGCGTCCTTTGAATTGTCTTATGTTCATGTACCCTCCCTTTTGCAAATTTCCTCGCCAACATCACGGCAGCTTAGACCACCGGATTGCTGGTCCGTTCGTTGAGATGCCAGAGGAGAGGCGAATGCCCATCACTACGACTTGGTATTTGCAATACTGACGAATGGGTATGCCGCCACCCCGGTCATTGTGGCAGAGCATTACATGCGCCCGGAGGCCCCCGCTCACATGCGGGAGCTGCTAAGAGCAGTGACAAGTGGCGAGTGACCAGTGACAAGGGCGGGCGATGCTCACCCCGAGGCCGAAGGCAGTTCGGCCCTACACTTCCAGCGGTGCCCTTGGAATCCGAGCCCTGAATCCCTGCACCCGAATCCCTAGCCCCCAATCCCTAGTCCCCAGCCCCGGCGGTCACGGGGCTAGCTGTACCCCTCTGCTCATCGTGTGCAAAATGGAACAGATTGTTGTTGCCGCTGATGCGACGCTCTCGTAGTGTGCGAGTGCAAGTCCCCAAGTTGCAAGCGGCCGATGAAGGACAAACAGATATCGGAAGAGGAACCAACATGGCAACAACCATAGCACCACTCAGTCAACGCGCGGCATGGAAGGCCCTCGCGGCCCATTACTCGAAGACTCGGGAGTTGCATCTTCGGAAGCTCTTCGCGGAAGACCCCAAACGCGGCGAGCGCCTGACCGCCGAGGCCGTCGGCATCTACCTCGATTACTCCAAGAACCGCATCACCGACGAGACAGTGAGGCTCCTCCTGCAACTGGCCGAGGAATCCGGCCTGCGGTCCCGTATCGACGCCATGTTTCGGGGAGAGAAGATCAACGTTACCGAGAAGCGGGCCGTCCTGCACGTGGCCCTGCGCGCCCCCAAAGGTCAATCCATCGTCGTGGACGGCGAGGACGTCGTGCCCCAGGTGCATGCCGTTCTCGACAAGATGGCCGACTTCTCCAACCGGGTGCGCGGCGGCGAGTGGAAGGGCCACACCGACAAGCCGATCCGCAATGTCATCAATGTCGGCATCGGCGGGTCTGACCTGGGGCCGGTGATGGCGCACGAAGCCCTGCGTCACTATAGTCAGCGCAACCTGACCTTCCGGTTCGTTTCCAACATCGACGGCACCGACTTTGCCGAGGCCACGCGCGACCTCGATGCCGAGGAGACGCTGTTCATCATCTCGTCGAAGACCTTCACGACTCTGGAGACGATGACCAACGCGCACACGGCGCGCGACTGGGCACTCACGACCTTGAAACATCCCGCCGCCATTGCCAAGCATTTCGTTGCTGTCTCGACCAACGCCGAAGAGGTGGCGAAGTTCGGCATCGACACCAGCAACATGTTTGAGTTCTGGGACTGGGTTGGCGGGCGCTACTCGATGGACTCGGCGATCGGACTCTCGACGATGATCGCCATCGGCCCCGAAAATTTCCGCGCCATGCTCGACGGCTTTCATCAGATGGACGAGCATTTTCGCACCGCCCCTTTCGCGCGCAACCTGCCGGTGCTCATGGGACTCTTGGCCGTCTATTACAACAACTTCTTCGGCGCGCAGACCATCGCGGTCTTACCGTATGAGCAGTACCTGAAGCGCTTCCCCGCTTACCTCCAGCAATTGACGATGGAGAGCAACGGCAAACACGTCACGCTTGATGGAACGGAGGTCGGCTACCAGACCGGGCCGATCTACTGGGGGGAGCCGGGCACCAATGGCCAGCATTCCTTCTACCAACTGATCCATCAGGGGACCAAGCTCATCCCCTGTGACTTTATCGCGTTTGCCCAGCCGCTTAACCCGCTCGGCCGGCACCACGACATACTCCTGGCCAACGTTCTTGCCCAGGCGGAGGCGCTGGCCTTTGGCAAAACGTCTCAGGAAGTCCAAGCCGAAGGCACGCCGCCGTGGCTGGTTCCGCACCGCACCTTCGAGGGCAACCGTCCGTCCAACACGATCTTGCTGGAGCGGCTAACCCCGGCGGCGCTGGGGAAACTCGTCGCGCTGTACGAACAAAGCGTTTTCACCCAGGGTGCCATCTGGCAGGTTGACTCGTTCGACCAGTGGGGTGTCGAGCTGGGGAAGGTGCTTGCCCAGCGCATTATCCCCGAAATCGAGAGCCAGAAAGAGTCCCAGCTCCAGCACGATAGCTCAACCAACACCCTGATTCGGCGCTACCGGAAACTCAGGGAGGCGCCACTATGACCCTCGCCGGGGCTGTCTCGACGGACAAGCCGTCTACAGGGTGTTTCAGGATGCGAAGCCTGCCCTGAAGGCCTTTACTCTTCGGAGGCGAAGGGAGACCTTCGATTGGATCGAGGAACTAACCATGCCCCTCATCAAGGGCTTGGCTGTTTACACCCAACCCCTTGGCGTCCTGGTTCTCAGGCCAGGGCCCGAGACTTGTCCTAACCCGGTGTAGCCGGAACCAAACAGGTGTCGGGTCCATGACAGCCTGCCCCGCCGAGAAGAACGGGCAGAACCTGCGACGGCTTTTCCGCCATGATGTGCTCGTCTACGCCACGCCGCCTTACTGTACCCCGAAACTCTGCTCCCGCTTTGAGGGAGCAGGTGCACCGTGGAATCAAATCGTTTGGATCCTGCGATACCAGAACATACGTCTCGCATTCCGGTCGCAAGCCAACGATACGTCTGCATCGCTGCAATATTCGTCGCGATGGGAGGATTGCTGGCCGGATACAACACCGGTGTCATTGCCGGCGCGCTGATTTTTATTAGGACGAGTTTCGGCCTTTCGACATTTGAGCAGGGGCTGGTTGTCAGCGTGGTGTTGGTCGGCGCGGCGGTTACAGCCATAAGCGGCGGCACCCTCTCGGACCGCTTTGGACGCCGGAAGATGTTGCTCATCACGTCTCTTGTCTTCATAGCAGGCGCCCTTGTATGCTCCGTCGCACCATCCATCATGATCCTTATGGCCGGACGCTTGATCCTGGGAGTGGGAATTGGACTGGCTAGCTCCGTTGTGCCTCTTTACATCTCCGAAGTTGCCCCTGCAAAGGCACGGGGTTCGCAGGTATCACTTTTCCAGCTAGCTCTTACGGTCGGGATTCTGCTTGCCTATATCGCTGATTACCTCTTCGGCGCATCCGGAAGCTGGAGGTGGATGCTTGGTCTTGCCGTGGTCCCCGGCATCTTGCTCGTGGGGGGATGCTATATCTCCCAGAAACCCCACGGTATCTTGCCCGGCAGGGACAGCTCGATTTGGCCCGTGGTGTGCTGACCAAAATTCGGGGAACACCGGATGTCAGCGCCGAGTTCCAGGAGATCAAGACCGCCGCGCAGAAGCGAGAGCAGCACCGCAGCTTCTCTGACTTACTTCTTCCCGCAATTCGGCCGGCTCTCATTATCGGAATCGGAATCGCCGTCTTTCAGCAGATTACGGGCATCAACACGATTATTCACTAGGCACCGACTATCATTCGTTCCGCAGGCGTCTCCTCGATGCAAGGGTCAATTCTCGCCACAATCGGCATCGGCGTCAAGCCTCGCAAACTCGCGCTGAAAGAACGAAACGTTAAGGCAGAAGTTGCGCCACCATTCAGCCTAGATTCCCAATATTTGCCTATGATGAGCAAAACGGGACAGCATGTTGTTTCCGCTGGTGCGATGCTGCCTGATGTGCGAGGACAAATGTGCTCCAGAGCGAAGTAATTCCATCACAACACGAAGAGGCACCGCGCACCCATGGCACCTTCGATGACACTTTGGACGGCCCATAGCCTGCTCCGGCAGGTCGAGGAGAAACCATGATGCGCGTGGGAATCGCCGCGGACCATGGAGGCTTTACTTTGAAAGGACGGCTGGCGGAGTCGCTGCGCGGCTCGGGATACGAGGTTGTGGACTTCGGCGCACATCAATTGAACCCCGAAGATGACTACCCCGACTTCGTCATCCCCCTCGCCAGGGCCGTCGCCGCGGGAGAGGTGGACCGCGGAATAGCCATCTGCGGCAGCGGCGTTGGAGCATCCATCGCCGCGAACAAAATTCCCGGTGTGCGTGCCGGGCTCATCCATGATGTTTTTTCCGCCCATCAGGGCGTCGAAGATGACAACATGAATGTTTTTTGTCTGGGTGGGAAAGTGATCGGGCCTGCGCTCGCCTGGGAACTGATCGAGACCTTTCTGACCGCACGCTTCAGCGGCGCTCTACGCCACCAACGCCGCCTGGCTAAAGTCCAGGCGCTGGAGAACCAGGAAGTTGGGCCATGAAGGGTTCATTTGAGACGTCCTGATCGATTTGAGGAGACTCGCGGCTCCAGCGCACCGGTGACTGCTCCGGTACGACCTGCCCGCCCTGCTCCGCCCAGGCGGGGTCGGAAGTAACAAATCGCATCGGAACCTACGGCAGGAGAGGAATGATGAAAGCGACCCAAAAACTCCACGAAATGGGCCAGAGCCTCTGGCTCGACAACATCACCCGGGGTCTACTGACCAGTGGCACGCTCCGCCGCTACATCCAGGAGTTTTCGGTCACGGGACTTACATCGAACCCCACGATCTTCGATCACGCCATCAAGAACAGTCACGACTACGACGACGCCATCCGCCAGAAATTGCAGGAAGGCAAGTCGGGCGAAGCGCTGTTCTTCGAGCTGGCACTGGAGGACCTCAGGCAGGCCGCCGATCTGTTTCGTCCGATCCACGACTTGACGAACGGCGTAGACGGCTGGGTTTCCTTGGAGGTCTCGCCCCTGCTGGCCCACGACACGTCCGCCACCCTCGCCGCCGCCAAGGCTCTCCATGCCCGAGCAGGACGGCCCAATCTCTTCATCAAGATTCCGGGTACCAAGGAGGGCCTCCCCGCCATCGAGGAGGCGATCTTCGCGGGCGTGCCGATCAACGTGACACTCCTGTTCTCCCGCGCACAGTATGTCGCGGCCGCCGAGGCGTACCTGCGCGGCATCGAGCGACGCATCACTGCCGGCCTGAATCCGGATGTCGGGTCCGTGGCTTCAGTTTTCGTCAGCCGCTGGGACGTCGCAGTGGTGGACAAAGCACCCGAGGCGCTGCGCAACCAGCTTGGCATCGCCGTTGCCAGTCGCATCTACAAAGCGTACCTCGATCTGTTGAGCAATCCGCGCTGGCAGCGTGCGTACAATGCCGGTGCCCGACCGCAACGACTGCTCTGGGCCAGCACCGGCACGAAGGACCCCAAGGCGTGCGACACCCTCTACATTAAGACGCTGGCCGCGCCGTTCACGGTGAACACGATGCCTGAGGGAACGTTGGAAGCCCTCGCCGATCACGGCGAAATCGGTCCGGTCATGGCGGCGGACGGCGGTGATTGCGAAAAAGTTTTGGACCAGTTCGCAAGCGCCGGAATTGACATTGACGCCTTGGGCACCCAACTTCAGGAAGAAGGGGCCGGATCGTTCGTCAAGTCCTGGAACGACCTGCTGGAGTGCATCGCGTCCAAGAGCAAGGCGCTCAAAGCGGCTTGAGTCTGGAAGGCGACCGGCTCGAGCATGACGACGTGACGTCACGCGTAGTTCTCGACTTCGCGGCATCCCGAATCGAAGACCCTGCTCTGGACGCTGTTTGCGAGGAACAACCAGTGCCCGGGGAATCGCTCCGAGGCGAGGCACGACCAATCGTGTAGGGTGCCACATGCTTAGGATCCAGTATGGAAATGTTAATGGATAAGATTCTTCTGCCGGTTGATTTCCCAATCGCCCCGCTGGGGGTGGTTCATCAGGCCGCGTTTTTGGCTCGCCATTTCCATTCCGAGATCATCCTGCTGCACGTTGTGACGCCACTGAGCTTTCCCGCCGGTGTCCTGGAGAGTGGGGACGAACTCACCGTCCGGGATTTGCACGCGCACATCGTTCAGCGAGTTCAGAAAGACCTGGACCAAGCGCTGCGGGCGGAGCTTGAGGGGATTGCCGTCAAACGCTTGTTACTTAAAGGCGATCCGCCACGCGAAATCGTGCAGATAGCTCGCGATGAAAAAGTAAGCTTGATCGTGATGTCCAGGCATAGCCATGGGGCATTCTACCGGTTTCTGCTGGGTTCGGTGGCAGCGAAAGTGCTGCACGAAAGCGTTTGTCCGATTTGGACCGATACCCTCAGGGAAGAAGCGCCAGGGCCCGAGTTCGCCATCCAGAACGTTCTTTGCACGGTTGACTTGAGCCCTCACAGCCGCAATACCGTGTCGCGGGCTGCGCAGATGGCCGCCGAGTTTGGCGCGCGGCTCACGCTCGTTCACATCACCGCTGGGGTGGAGGACTACGGCCCCGGCGGATCCTACGTCGACACGGCGTGGAAGGAAAAAATCGTCGGCTTGGCCGCCGAGGAGATCGCCAAGCTTCAGCAGGACGTGGGCACGAAGGCCGAAGTCATCATCGATAGCGGCAATGTCCCTGAGCTGTTGAACCGCGCGGCAGAGCAAACGAAGGCTGACGTCCTGGTCATCGGCCACCTTCCCTCCGGCGGTCATTTGGGGGCCAACGGCGGTGGCTATGCGATCATTCGCGAGTCGCACATCCCGGTCCTGAGCGTCTGAGGACTCCGACGTTGATGCGTTCTTAAATCAGTTTTGCGGAGATAGGGCGAAATGAGATGTCTAAATTGTGGCACCGAGATGATGAACAATCAGGTGAGCACGAAAAACGATCTCGTCTCTTACGACATGTGTGAGAAGTGCGGAAGCCTCTGGTTAGATAAAGGCGAGCTGGACAGGATGGCTTTTCAAGTGGAAGGAAGCATCGAATACTGCTCACAGGACGCGGTCGAGGAGCTCGAGAAACAGAAACGGAAGTGCCCTCGATGCGACAACTCCAATTTGTATCGAGTACGATTTCTGAACTCTACGGATATTATCCTCTACCATTGTAGGGACTGCGGCGGTTTTTGGCTTGATGGTGGCGAGCTCGACTTAATTGACAAAGAACTGGCGAAAATTATGCCGGTAAGCGGAAAGGGATTTTCTGATTTCGTGAACAATGTGCATGTCCCCTATTGGTATAAGCGGATCAAAAGAAAAAGCAGCGAGACTGATACGCAGGTGCAAGTGCTCCCGATCAAGGGCGCTAAGCTGGAGAGGACCACGGCTGACCAGTGCCCCGGATGCGGGAAGCCCCTTGATGAGTACACCGTGTTCTCGATGAGATTTGAAGGCTGTCCGGCCTGCAAGGGAATTTGGTTGTTCAAGGATGAATTGCGAAGACTGAAAAATAAAGTCGAGCACGGGTCAATGCGATGGCTCAATGATGAAATCAACAACATCGAGAAAACAAGCACGGTGGCAACTAAGCGTGTATGCCCTAAGTGCAAAAACGTCAAGATGGTTTCTGTCCTTTTTGGGAAATCGTCGATTGTTATTGATTGGTGTCCGCAATGTCAAGGAATGTGGCTTGACCAGGACGGATTCGACTCTGTGACCGAGTATTTGAAGCACGAGTTGTACAGCATGCATTCGAAGGAAATGGAAAAGAAAGCCCTTGATGAGGTGAAGCTCGTCTGGAGTGGGGGACCTGAAAGCAGGTATGAAGAGCTTTTAGACGTCAGGGCTACGATCTCAGCTCTAATCAACGCCACCATCTTTGAGCATCCGACCCTAGTGAGGCTCTGCATGGGCGCCCCCCGTCTTTGAAGCGCATTTCGCACGACTCGAATCACAAGACCGCGCGAGGCTGGAGACAACCGGGTGTATACTCTGGCGCTGGAGCCCCAAAGAGCAAATTCCGTGTAGATTGGTTGTGCCCAAGGCAGGAGAAGCTTACGACGTGCGCGAGTCGGAAATCCAAATCGGAAATTCGTGCGCCGGGATAAACCGGCATGAAGCAGAGAATGCAAGAGTCTCACGAGAAAGGGCTAGCGACCCGCTCGGCCCCGAGTTTTGCGCTGGATACCGCGAGGTGCCTAGCGAAGCGTAAACAGGGGT
>Ga0208819_1000360_pt1 | contig 37307 bp, 37 predicted proteins | sample June2015DPH_11_1_3_FD_184707 | JGI IMG/M metagenome (GOLD analysis project Ga0208819, IMG submission 184707) | Peatland microbial communities from SPRUCE experiment site at the Marcell Experimental Forest, Minnesota, USA - June2015DPH_11_150... | ecosystem: Environmental > Terrestrial > Soil >...
CGCCGGGTATGTTTATCTTGTGCAACGCAGCTATCGAAGCTTTCCCGCTCGTTGACCCAAGACACAACTGTTGTCAGCGATGCTTTCGTACAGCACTTAGGTGTGCCGTTGGTAATCCTCATGAGCGAGCGCAGACGTTTAAGAAGGAACCGTCCACAAGCGCAATCCGAACTCGACCGGTCTTAAAAGTATGGACGACATCTTCCACGTAGACGCCATCGGTCACCTTCAGTGGAATCTCCGCACCCCGTGCGGTGCTGGAAAAACTGGCCGCCATTCAGATGCTCGATGTGTGCTTCCCCCTCGCCGATGGCCGCTGGCTGATCATGCCTCGCTATACGCAGCCCGAACCCGAGCAAATGCTCTTGCTCCACCAGCTCCACTTGGTCCTGCCGCCACAACCACCGCCACGCATCAAGGCGTCGGAACAGGACTCGGCGGCCACACTGGAGTTGAAAATGTAGTGTAGACCTTCGAGACCGCTTTGCTGAAAACACAACACTTACTGCCCCAATGACCCCTCAACTGCGAAAGTTCGGTTAGGCACATGGGCAAACGTGAGTGAAGAACGGAGGCGAAGCAACCGTGTGCAGGTGCCAGACATCTTGAGCCAACACCCCACGATGAGACGCCCCCCCCCTTACGCACCCGCATTTCGATGGCACACCGCCAGCGACGCACATTTGCGAGCGGAGGATTTCAATGGCAGAACCAGAATGGGCCAAAAGGATGGCGCAGGAGTTCAAGGCTGGAAGGGCGCGAAGGAACGAGGAGGGCGCCGAGCTCCTGGAGGAGCGGAGAACTAGGAAGGAATCTGCCTATGAATTGTGGACAGATGTCAGAGAGGCCTTCAAGCACAAGGCGCAAATCTTTAACGCCGCGGCCGGAGAGGAAATTCTCACCTGGGAAGCTGCTGCCGTTAACACTTTCAGTCTGCGCGGAAAGGACATTCAGGGATGCGTGAAGGGAAGTTACAAAGAGGCCGGATACCAAATTAACATTGAAGTTCTCGGAAGACTTGTACCGTTCCAGATAGCCTTTCAGCGTCGCACCGGTAAATACTGCGTGCTCGGCGCGGGCGGAAAGCCCTGCGAGCCGGAAGAAATGGCCGAAACGCTGATCGGGGAGTTCCCAAGGAAGTAGTAAAGCTCTTTTGTTCTCCAGCGTCTGCGTGCTTGCGCCTATGCCTGCACGCGCCGACCCACTGTGCTTAACGCGGCAGTCACGAGCAACCCCCGCAGCGCAGCAAGAAGAAAGAGTCCGGGGCAGCTTCGCATCGTTCCCGAACATTCAACGTCCCAGGGTTGTTGGCTGAAGTGGGCTCCGGGCGAAACTCGCTACATGATTGCTGCTGCACTGCGGCGCAGGAATTCTTCGGAGGCGCTCAGGGTCTTCTCCGTCCCCCGCCCGAAGACCTGGGCGCTTAACTGTTCGATACTCCGATCGTTGTAATACGTGGGGTTACGATAGTCCGTGCTCAGCCCGGCCTGTGCGGCTCTCTTGATTTCCGCAATGCCGTAGTCGAGAGTGTAACGGCAGGCTAACGTCCCCCGTTCAGGCTTGTCTCTCCGATGCGTTCAGATTCCCTGACATGCAGTTTCTCAGCGCCTACCCGGGTTGATTGCGCCAACAGACTGAAGTCCGGACGAAACTCGATGTCGAAGCCCTGCATCAGATGGTAGACCTCCGTGACGGCCTCTCGGCGGGCCGCTTCCTCCAAAGCACTCAGTTGCTGCATGAACAGCGTGGGGTCAAAACTCTGCCCCCTGATCACGTTGATTCCTTCGAAGCGCGTGGGAAGAAGGCTCTCCCTCGCTTCGTCCACCAAGTCCTCACGAATCTTCTCTCCATTACGTAATTGAGTGATCTCGATCTCAATGTCTTTCCCAGCCCGCAAGCCGGAAAGCTCGATGACATGCCGGGCGAGATTCTGGATGCTTATGGGATCTCCCATCTGCAATACGTAGATTTCACCGGCGGGACCCAGGATGCCGGCCTGGATCACCAGGCGAACAGCTTCAGGGATGGTCATCAGGAAGCGCTCAGCCTCCGCATGGGTGATGGTTACGGGTCCGCCGTTGGCGATCTGCTTCTGAAATAGCGGTACTACGCTCCCTCGACTGCCCACGACGTTCCCAAACCGCACGCAGGAAAACGCGGTATCGGTATGTCCGTTGCGGCAGTTCGCCTGAACAATCATTTCGCACAGCCGCTTGGTCGCCCCCATGACCGACCTTGGCTTTACGGCCTTATCCGTTGAAATGAACACGAACCTTGTGACGCCTAACGTCCGCGATAGCTCCACTAGATTCCTCGTGCCGCTGACGTTATTGAGAACGGCTTCGCAGGGATTCATCTCCATCAAGTGGACGTGTTTATGCGCGGCGGCGTGGAAAACCACTTCGGGGCGAAAACGAGAGAAAACGGCTTCTAGCCGCGCAGGAAAGCGAATGTCGGCAACCACAGGGTACACTTTCACACCTTCCGATTCCGACTGAACGCATACATAAGTGTCGTTGAGGCCATTCTCATCCTTGTCCAAGAGAACGAGTTGGGCAGGCTTCAAACTGAAGAGTTGGCAAGCAAGTTCGGAGCCGATCGATCCTCCCGCCCCCGTGATCAGGATTCGTTTGCCCCGGTAGGCGGCGACGACATCGGTGTGTTCCACGGACATGGCGACAGGGTCCCGGCCAAGCAGGTCCGCCATGACGAGTTCGCGGAAGTGAGAAATGTTGACCTTCTTTTGCAGGATCTCCTCAAGCGTCGGAACCATCCAAGTTCGCACCGGCAGCAATTCACAATACGCCCACATCTGTTTCAGTGTTGCACGTGTTATTCGCGGAATGCAGATGATCACTTCTTCGACGTCATGCTCACTCACCACTGAAGGCAGCAAACTCAACGGGCCCAGAACCGGAAGGCCATCGATGAACGCTCCAGCCTTCCTGGGATCATCGTCCAAGAAGCCTACCGCTCTGATGTCAGCCCGCGAGGCGAGCTCTTTTGCGACCATCACGCCGGCACGCCCCGCCCCAATCAGGATCGCTCTCCTCTCTGCACCTTCGGCTCGCTTCCCTCTGTGCGTACCCTCGTGCAGCAATCTCCGCAAGGAGCGGGCGCCTAGAGCCCCGCCCAGGGCAATGAGATATTCAATAACAATTATGCTGAGAGGAACCCGAAGCACCGACCAACGGGCTGGCAACCCCAAGCGCAGGAGGAGGAGAATTGCCGAAAAGGCGAGATAACTCCTCGACATGTGGATAGCATCGCGCAGGCTGATGTATCGCCAGATAAGGCGGTATACATGGAACAAGGAATTGGTGAGCACCCGGCCCAGCATGATTGCCCCCAGCAGAAGCCACATCTGATAGCGACCCTCAGGGGGTATTGCACCCTCAAAACGCAACTGAAACGCGAGGTAGAAAGCCACGCCAGCAATCGACGCGTCAATGATCCCCTCATTTACCGCCGAATAGAATTCGTAGTGCATCCCTGTCTCTTTCATATGAACTCCTGTTCTCGAAGAACGCGCTGCGTTTCGTCGTGCCGACGTCACCACCCTGGGGCTGGAAGAAGGGGGGCATCACGGATCGGACCGCTCGAGAGGCAAGCGTTCCCTCACCGTGGAGTTGCCACGACTGAGTCATTCCGAGTGACCGGCCTGGGTGACCGGCCGTTAAGGAACCTGCACGCAGGGCCTCGCCCATGCCTTGGCGAGCAGGGTCCCTCATACGGACGATCGCAAACCTTATCGTCGTTCTCCGTCCCGGTTGGAGATTCGAGCGCCGCAGCGCCGAACAGCCTCTACGGATTCTGAATTGTGCTGAACAGGACACGTGCCGAGAAGTGTCATCACGATCACTCGCAGGTCGGAGAGGAATGTCCGGTGCCGTGAGTACTCGAGTGAGATCTCCAGCTTGCGGGGGAGAACTTGCTTCACGTATTGGCTCTCCACATCACCCGGCTTAAGAATGTGCTCTTCGTGACGATAGGCAAGGGAGGCAGGGTCGGTAATGCCTGGCCGCTCGCGAAGGATCAGCGTGTACTGGGGGCGGTACATCTCCACGTAGCGCTCGAGTTCGGGTCGGGCTCCCACTAATGCCATGTCGCCGGCGAGCACGTTGATCAATTGGGGCAGCTCGTCTAGCTTGTATTTCCGCAGCAAGGCTCCCACATGGGTGATGCGCGGATCTGCGGGCTCCGTTATGGGACTTCCCCGACGCTCCGAGTCGGCAACCATGCTCCGGAACTTGTAAAGGAGGAATTTCCGGAAATTCCTTCCCACACGGGTTTGGGAGAAGAGTACGGGCCCCCCGTCTTCAAGTTTGATCGCCAGAGCGATGAGGGCCAAGAGGGGGAAAGACAGCACCAGCCCACCGGCGGCACAAATCACATCAAACGCCCGGCGCATAAGAGGCAATTCCCTTCTCCACCTAAGGTTGACCCATTTATTCGCCGCTCTCTGAGTCGCCTACCCGGACAGGCATCCAAACCATCCGTAAGGCAGACGCTCCAACGCATTGCTTCGGATCATTCGCTGGTTGCCGGCACGACTGTGCTCGTCTCGTCAAATCACACGCGGTATTCCCTGACAATGGCACAGACCGCCTCAATCACATCCTCCACGTCCTGGTCACTCATCTTGGCAGAGAGCGGCAACGAGACTATTCGCTGGTACTCATGGTAGGCAACCGGGAAGTCCTCTGGCCTGTAGCCGTACCTGTCCCGGTAGTACGGATGCAGGTGGATGGGGATGAAGTGTACGGAGGTGCCGATGTTGCGGGCTTTCAGCTCCTCAATGAACCGGTTCCTCAAGAGCTCAAAGCAGTCGAGATTCAAGCGCAGGACGTAGAGATGCCAGGCATGCTCGACCTCGGGGCGCTCGACCGGGGTTTGAAACTCCGCCAGCGGGGAGAAGGCCGCATTGTAGCGCCGCACGATCTCACGCCGCCGGGCGTGGAAACCCTCGAGCTTCTTCAACTGGTGCAGGCCGATGGCCGCCTGCACGTCCGTCATGTTGCACTTGAAACCGGCACGAACCACCTCGTAGTACCACGAGCCCTCCGAGCTGTACCGTTTCCAGGCATCGCGACTCATCCCGTGCAGCCCCCAAATCCGCGCTTCCTCGATAAGCTCAGGGGGGCCCGTCAGCATGCCACCTTCGCCCGTAGTCAGATTCTTGGTGGCATAAAAGGAGTAGCAACTTAATACGCGCACCTTCGATGCCCCCACGGGGGCGCCGATCATGCGTCTCTTGTACTTCGCAGGCAGCGCATGGGCCGCATCCTCGATCACCTCGAGTCCGTACTCCTCCGCCATCCGCAGCAGAGCCTCCATGTCGCACGCATGCCCATAAAGATGCACGGGCAGGATGGCCTTCACCGGAACGCCCTCGCGCTCCTTCGACAGTCTCTTCAAGGCCTCCTCGACCCGCGCGGCATCTATATTGAGAGTGTCCTGCTCCACGTCAACCAGGATCGGACGCGCGCCCACGTGCTCGATCACGTTCACGCCGGAGCAGAAAGTCATGGGCGTGGTGATGACGGCGTCGCCGGGGCCGATCCCCAAGGTTACCAGCGCCAAGTGCAGCGCCGAAGTACAAGAGTTCGCCGCCAGAGCTGCCGGCGCACCCACAAAGCTGGCGAACTCCCCCTCGAACTGCTTCACCTTGGGACCGGTAGTCAGCCACCCGGAGCGCAAGGTGTCCACCACTTCGGCGATCTCTTCCTCGCCAATGCAGGGTGGAGAAAATGGCAAAAAGCTGTTCCGCATCCTATATCTCTATCTTTCCGTCCCCTCGTCCACAGCGCTACGCACCCACCGGGCGGTTGTGAATCGCGCCAAGAGGGCAGGACCGATCTGGCTTCAATCCCCGTTGAGCGACTGGGCGCTAAGCCCCGGAGCGCGTCCCTCGAGAGCCAAGCCTCGCAACGCCTCAGGCACCCTCTGCTGCTCCGCTGGACGCTTCCCCTCAATATAGAAACGCACCATCCCTTCGGCCTTGGAGAGCATGGGATTCCCCGGCCGCAACCGCTTCATGAACTTTAGCAGGGCGTGGGTAACTGGATTGAAAACCGGCCCCAGCCGAGGATGAAAGACCACGCGCTGGCGCACGGGTTTTGCCATGTACCCCATATGGAGCTTGAACTCATCCACGCTCGCGGGAGCATCAAGAGAATGCAGGCCGTAGAAAATCGTACGAACACCGGGGCGACCTCTCATGGCCTTGGTTACCACGAAGCTCAGGGCGTTGTTGACGTTTACGGTGAGAAACTCCTGGCGACACTGTTGAGAGAGCAAATAGCAGCAATCGCCCATCTGAAACGCTGTGACCGAGGCAGCCAGGGCACCCTCGACCAGCGCTCCCCAAGCCTCAAATCCGGGCAACGTGGCGGCGGACTCACAGCGCCTTCGCCAATCCTCCCGCGAAACGCCCACGTGCCTTCCCTGGCGCTCCAGCGTGTCTTGCTCAAGGGCCCAGCCCTCCCGCGCCAGCAGCTCGAAGGGCACCTGTTCCACGGCGCAATTGCGCAACCCTCGCCGAACGTTTTTGCGAGTCCGTTTGCCCAGATCCTCGAAGTCATAGGTGGGCCTTTCATACACCACGTGGTAGCTCAGGCAACCCAGCGGCGCGTCCGGGGCGGTCGAATATCGCACCGCGATGATGCCCTGCTCGCGCAACAGACTCCTTAGCTCTTCTTCGCTGGGGCGGACAATCCAATGGTAGGGAAACGCCTGAAAAACGCGCGGCCCCTGACTGTGCCAATAGGCGCTGGCCGTACGCACCACCTTCTGGCCCTGGCAGCGCAACCATTCCGCGAAGACATCCGGAGTCATCGCACACCAGCCGTGACGATCCGGAACGTTCCGCTCATGCCGAAGACCCAAGGGCTTGCCCCGGAGGAGCAGGACTCGACTTGACGGCCAGATAGACTTCCTTGCCAGCCACGGACAACCTGCCGCCGCTGGCTTTGAAAACCACACGGCCAACGCCACAAGTGAGGCTGTGAATTCACCTTCGGGAGGCCACTAGGTTCCGTTCCGCGCCAGGAACAAAGATGCTCTCTGCCACATTTGGCTCTCGGGGCGCTTGCGAGCCGCCCAACGAATAATCCGCCGCCCACCGAGGGAGAGCATGGGCTGCAACAGGGGGTTGAGCACGACGCGCTCGCCAAACACTTTACGTTGGTATCCCATGCGCAGTTTGTATCGGTCCAGCAGCACCGTGACAGCCGATTCCGCGCCGTAACAAACACACGCCACCCGGGGCTCGGAGAGTTTCGATTTGGTTACCACAAAGGTCAGGGCATTATTAGGGTTATAAGGCAAATACTCTGTCGCAGAGCTCTCCCATTGGAAGAAGAGCCAACCTTGAACAAAAGCCAGGACCGCAAAGCTCGCCAAGTGCCCCTTGACCCAGGCGCCCCAGACCTCAAAACCCGGCATCTCGCTGGCAGCCTCACAGAACCTGCGCCACTGCGCCTCGGTCATCGACTGCAAGCTTCGGCCTTGGCGCTGAAACGTTTCTTCGTTGAGCCCATGACCGTGTTGAGCCAGGTAAGCAAAATCGAACGGCTCGACTTTGCAGCTCTCAAGCCCCCGCCGGGTGGCAGTGCGCGACTTCTTGTGCAGCGAGCCCAAGTCATAGTCGCGGTCTGTACACACCAGGATGCCGATCTGGTTAGGGCCTTTGTCGAGATCGGTGGGAAAGCGGAGTGCCGCAGCCGGTCCCCCCAGCAGCACTCGAGCCAGTTCCGACCCTGAGGGTGAGACTGCCCTATAGTAAGGCAGGCTCATATAGAGGAAGGGCCGATGCGAGTACCAAAAGCAAGTTTTGGTCTCGATGACCCTCTGGCCCTGCCTCAAAAAGAACTCTGCAAATTGGCCTTCTGTCATGGAGCCACCCGCACGAGTCGCGGATTCCTGCACGGCAATCGGTCATTCCAGCACCTTACGATTTGAGCCGGACCGGCGCGCTTGACCAGAATTTCAGTCTCACCCTTTTGGCAGACCGCACACCCTACGCAATCAGTCTGACCGTCCATGGGGTGCCGTTTGTCGGAATGGGGCTTTTTCTTCGCCGGCGAGGGAACGCAGGAGGTTGCAAAACTCTTGAGCCGCAGCCAGTTTGGAATGATGCTGGACCGCATATGCCCTGCCGAGGGCGCCGAGACGCGCTCGATATGCGTCATTCCGAAACAAGTCCAGAATGGCGCCGGCCAAGGCGCCAGGGTTTTCCGGCTCGAGGCACAAGCCGCAGCCCGCCCGCTGGATCACCTTCCAGGTGTCGGAACCCTCGTCCACGGAAGCGATGATGGGGCGGCCGCTGGCCATGATCGAGTAACACTTCGAGGGCACCGAATCCGTGCCCATGCCCCGTTTCAGCATGATCAGTGAAACATCCGCCGACGCCAGCACCCACGGCAACAATTCGCGCTCCTGGAAAGGGATGAATTGGACATTCCTAAGGCCGGCCCGTTCCACCGACTGCTCCAAGCTGCCCTTAGCAGCCCCGTCCCCCACCAAGACCGTGCGGATGGCTGGCTCCTCATCGAGCAGCCACGCGGCTTCCACGACCTCTTCGAGCCCTTGGGTCAATCCCAGGTTGCCGGCGTACATTACCACAAACCGATCATCCAGCCCCCACTGCGCGGAGAACGCGTTACGGCGGGGAAGAGGACGAATAAAATCCGCATCAATCCAGTCCCAAATAACCGCCAGCTTGGACTCCGGCGTCCCTTTAGACTCCAGCACCCTCTTGTAACCTTCCGACAGCACGCGCACGTAGCCCGCCCGCCGGCAGCACAGGCGTTCCATCCAGTCGATGGCCTTAATCACCGGACGGTGGCGAAACACGCCCAGTTGGACCCCTACCTCAGGGTAGATTTCATGGACCGAGTAAATCATGGGCTTGCGCCGCAGCACACCTAAAGCCACCACAGGCAACAGCACTTCCAGGGCGGGGCTGCTGGCCAGTAACACATCGTACCGGCAAGCGAGGCCCACAAGCGCTGCCAGGACCTGGAAGCAGAAAAACCCTAAAAGCCTTAGGCCCAGCCGGGCCCTGTCCACACTGGGTACCCACACACGGGTGACATCCACGCCCTGGCGCCGCTCGCGTTGCACCAGCCGCCCTCGAAACTCCTTGGCAACCCTTCCCGTCGGGTAGTGGGGAACGGCAGAGATAACAGAGACCTCACACCCCAGGCGGACCAGTTCTTCGCACAGCATCTCGTAGAGCGCCGCGCTGGGCCCCAGGTCGGGGGCGTAGAAGGGCGTAATGACGAGAACCCGCACCGCAATCTAACCGTCCTTCCCGATAATGTAGACCTGCACCACTCCCATCCCCTCCTCAACCGAGGAGGGGAGTCCGAATCCCCCCTCCTTGGTTAAGGAGAGGGCCAGGGGGTGGTGGTTCTTCAAGACGAGAGCAGTTTCACCCTTCATTCCCAGCTATTGCGAGGCGGGTCAAACCCTGCCAACGGCTCCTTACTCCTTTGATCGAGCCAGCGGGCAACACTTTCAGGGTCTTGCAGCTCGCCCCTCAGAGTTGAAAGAATCAAGTCGTGGGTTGCTACGGTGTTGAAGCGGCGGTTGTAGTCTAACCTGGTCGTTTGCCCGGCCAGTTTCAGCAGGAATGGCACCCGGTGATCGATCTTTCCATCCAGTAGAAATGTAAATCGGAACCAGTGATCTGCACTCAGGAGGACAGTTGTCGAGTCCCACACTCCAGCCGTCTCCATGGCCTGCCGCAATTCCCGGAAAGTTTGGTCAACTAGCGCGAGGTTGTCGATGTAAGTTCCTCGTCCACTAGAATCGAAATCGCCCCGGGATCGACTGTAAATGCCCGGCAGGTGTGGAATCGGCCAATGGAGGAGAATCAAATTGAAGTCTGGGTTGGTCGCCACAGGAATAGCGGCTTGGCGAAAGGCCTGATATGTCTTGATACGTCCCAGATCCCCCAGGCGGTTCTGGCTGAGTCCAAACGGGCCTAGGCAGTGAAGTTGATCCAGAAGAGGAAAGGAAGACGGTACAATTGTAATCCGTTTCACCATTCTGGAGAAAAACGGCAAATCGGAATCTGGGTACTGGTTCGGAAAAAATCGGCAGAAGTCAAGGCTGCTGCCGATTATCCTGTCGTAGGGGTTGGACCAACCAACGACCGCTGTCTTGTAACCAAGGTCTCGCGCTCGAGAGAACACGTTCGCCGTATTCCTCCAGTTCACGGTCTGCTCATCCCCTTCATAGGTGAGCAATAAGTCTCTAGTGCCTTGTGGCTTCGCACTGGTCACGATTCTTCCGTTTATTAAGGAAGGCATCGACAAAAGCGTTTCTCCTGCGGGCGGGAATGCGTTCGAAGCCCATAAGGACTCGTCGCGCAGGCGGTCAATCTCCGGAAGCCTAAGCCCCGTAGGACGGTCAATAAACGTCAGCCGTTCATCCATCTCGTCAAAGATGATCCACAGAACGCGTCGGCGCGACGGGGGGGGGGTGCTGGGAGAGGGCGTTGGCGGGTCGGTCCCTGACCAGATTGCCGATCTTTCGGCGAACCACCGCGTGAGAACTCCTCCGAAAGTGAAAAAGGTGAAAGGGAACAGGAGCAGCACGAGGAGAGCGAGGGCTGGGATGATGCGGCGGCGCCAACGGACCACAACACAGGCGCATACTGTCACGATGATTCCGCACACGATTATCAGCTCGGTTTTGGTCAGGTGAGTTAGCAGTTGATTCGAGTCGAGACTTGAGAACTGTAGTCTTACTATGTTCAAAGGAACAACGAGAAGGAGGACGAAAGCCCACCTTGACACTTCCAATACGAACCGCCGCTGCGATAGTCTGGCCAAGGTGTAAAAGCCCCAGAAAGCCAACCCCAGTAGAAGTACATCGGCGATTACGGCAAGGTTGTCAGCAGTGTCTGGCTGCTGTCGATAGAACGGATCCTCACGATAACCATGCCAGTAGAATACAAAACATAGGTTTGCCAGAGAGAGTGATATAGCCAAATGCTTAGGCCGTATCATTGCCTGCTCGCTTTCGAAGGAGGTATATCCAGCGCTTGCTCTGCCCTAAACGCCGCGACTCGAGACATTCAAAACGACCTGAGAAAGCAGCTTCGAAAACCTGCCGATTCAGCCCTTGAAACAGACTGTCGCGCCCACGCGTGATGCATCGGAACATAGCATCTTCTGGACCAACATACTCAATGATCAAAAGCTGCGAAGTAAGCATTGATGCCAGTTCCGCTATTTCGGCTAGAGGTATCCGTTCGCTGACCAGGAGATGGTGAACTAGAGCCAGCATGAACACGGCGTCGAACCTGCCCGAGGCGCGATCAAGAAAGGATAGGCACTCGCGATTACGCCAACCCACGGAGGGACTTGGCCGAGCAATATTGATGACGAGCGGCAGGATATCGAGTTTTTCGCGAGTTGCCATTCGCCATACTTGCCCAACCACTACGGGGTCTGAGTCGATCGCAACCACGCTGGCTCCGCGGCGCGCTGCGAGCGCACTGAAATGGCCGGTGTTACAGCCAATATCCAGAACACTTCGGGGCTTGCATTCGCTAACAGCTTTCTCCACAAAAGCCTGCTTCGCCATGAAGTCTTCCGGGGGGTAGCTGCAGTGGGATTCCATATAGTTCGCCCAATGGGATTCCCGGTTATTCGCTGGGACGAGTCGGCTCAATCGTCTTCTCAGGCGATTGAGCAACGAGCCCAAGACGTAGCGTGCTTGCTCGGGGTCTTTCACAAGATGCGGACGGTAAATGGATTGGTCCTCGGCTTTGTGACGTCCTGCGAGCCAAGACGGAAGGCTTACTAAGGAGAGGAAAGGCGGACGCAGTCTCTGTAAAGCACTGCAAAGGCGGTAAACCTCTTCTGGCTCGAGTCCGTCGCGCCGGCTGAGCAGCGATTGCTCCAACGGAACTCCAAATTCCTTGTTTACGAGGAGGGGTAGCAGGAAGGTTCGCACAAACTGTGCATAGGCCAGCCAGATTGGGTCCCGAGGTTCGCGACCTTCCACAGACAGCACATCGACGAAGACAGGTGAGCTTCCCCGAAAGAGAATATTGTAGGGAGTTGCGTCTTTGACGCCAAGACATTCCGGAAGCAGGCCTGTGGCCAGATCGAGAGTTAGCTGCCCCGCGGCTTGCAGCATTTCGGGAGGCCACTCATAGGGATAGCTGGGAAAGGGGATTCGTTCGTGCTCTGCGATGCCCCCCACGTCAATACCTCGGGCTTGCCTGGATACCTCCGGGTCCTGAAGTATTTCCACCTTCTCAGAATCTGAAAGCAATCGGGTTCGAACCAGCTTGCCGGAAGATAGGAGTTTCTTCCCTTGTTTTGAGGCCAGAAACGTTAGCAAGTCGTGGATTGCGACTTTGCTGATGACACGGAAAATCCCGAAATCGTGCAGGATCAAGGTTCCAGCAGGATCTCGAAAGGACGGATTGAAATCTTGCGGCAGCCCGGAGACGCTTTCATCAATCACCGCCCACCCCGTCTTCCTTCTTTGCCTTATCGCCTTTTCCAACTAAACGTGTTATGAATTTCCTGAAATAATAGGCTGCGCCGATTAACAAGGAAACGGCGATTTGCCAAATCAGGAGGGCTGACCCCGGATCAGTGTAGGCGTAAGCGGGTTTCTCACAAGCTATGAGCACCGTTAGTGCAAACACCAGGACACCGATTATCCGCCGCATTATGCGGAGCGTCTTACACTGAAATCCAGTGGAGTGGGCTCCATTGCGCTTGCAAAACGCAGAAGCCCTGTCGTGATGAGAATTTATTTTGTCCATCCTTTGAGCACCCCCATGTATGGGCTTACTGATGTCCGCTCCAAGACATTCCTCATCGCCCGGAGGCAAGTACTCCTCCGGTCTGGAAACCGGGGGCTGTATTACAAAATCTGACGGCGGGCTTCCTGACTTGCTCGGAGGGATAAAAAACGTCCGTGAGTAATCCAGCGCGAGGATTCCTTCTCAATCCAGACCGGCTTGGTTGAACAAGCCCCCTGTGCCGAACCTCGCCCCAAGCTCCACCACATCTCTTATAGCGCACTCATAAATCTCCTGTCAACCTGAACCCCCAATCCAGAATCCGCACCCGCATGTCAGTTCTGCCTCGTTCGCGCTTACTCACTTCCTGTTTCCGAGCTCGCCACGACCCGCCGCTTGATTAACCTTGCCGGATTGCCGCCGACTACAGTCCACTCGGGGACGTCACGGTAAACGGAGGCCGTCGCCCCAATCACCGCCCCTTCGCCGATCCTGACGCCAGGGCCGATGAACGCTCGGGCTCCGACCCAAGCGTTGTCGCCGACCTCGATCGCTTTCATAATCAGCCTGAGGTCAGGATCTGTGTAGTCGTGCGAGGCAGTGCACAGGAACGCGTACTGCGACACGATCACCCGGGCGCCGAGTTTGACCGGCGCGACGCTGTAGCAGTCCACGTCATTGCCCATACAACTGTGGCTCCCCATGGTCAAATTCCAGGGGGCCCAGATTCGACAACGCGGGTAGGGCCTGGCGCCCACACCGATGCGCGCCCCGAAGCAGCGGAGTAGAAAGCGCCGCCAAGAGTGGAGCAGGACGGGGGAGGGGCGATACAATAGGAGCCACACGGTGTTCCAGAAGGCCCGCGCCATCTTGTTGCGCAGAGACAGTGGATGGCCGTAGACGTTCGTCATCTTGATTGCCTTACTATCCCATGTCCCAACTCTAGCGTCAATTATGAACGGAGGCTCTAGCCCCTCCTCCCGGCGCGCGCAACACGGAATGATATGCTTCTTCATATTGTCGCGCGATCTGTTCCCAGGATAGTTGCTCTATGATTCTTTCACGGGCGCCTATTACCCTTTGGGCGGCTTCCTGCCCGTTCTCCAGGATCCCATCGATGGCCTGCGCCAGCTTCGGCGCATCGCCGTAAGGAACAACGAACGCCGCCCCGAAGCTGGTGAGAAGCTGGGCACACGCGCTGCCCTCCGAGGTGATCGTCGGCACGCCGCACATGGCTGCTTCAAAAGGGACCATCCCAAACGACTCTGAGCTTCCCGCACAGACCACGACGTCACTGTCCACGTAGGCCTGGAGCTTCTGCTCCCCCTCCAGGGCGCCAGTAAACATTACCAAGTCCGCCAGGTTCAACTGCTTCACCAAGGCCAGAAGTTTCGCCCTGTAGCCATCGTCCGGCCCAATAATCACCAGCCGGCTCTCCCCGCGAAAGCGGCTGCACGCAAAGGCCCGCACCAAGTGCTCGATTCCCTTCTGGGCATGCACGCGGCCAAGGTACGTGACGACCTTGGGCTCAGCGATCCCATGTCGCCGTCTGAAGCCACCCTTCTCCGGCAGCTTCGCGTACTCAGCGACATTGATCCCGTTTGGGATGACCACAACCTCCAGGCCGGGTTTAATAAAGCCCTTATAATCCGAGACTTCTCGGGCCGATGAGGCGATGAACAAGGCACACCCCCACAGAATCCGCTCGCCAAATAACAGGTCATAAGTATGCTTGGCGAGCAAGCTGGAAGAGATCGGCCTCATCGCCCCCCGCCCTTGGATGACATAGGGAACGTTATATTTACGACAGAAGTAGCTCGCCGCGATAACATCAAACGCGCGCAGACCCTCCAAGTGGACAACGTCGTAGTTCTTCAGCTCCTGCTTAAAGAAACCGACCATGCCCGGAGAAACAAATAGACCAAGGGAATGGAGTCCCAACGACATCAACCAGTACGTATTGAAGTAGATAACGTCAGCGCCTTCGTACAAAACTCGCCGGGTCTGGGGAAACAGTTTCTCGTGCTTGCTGGCAAGGTTGGTGCAGACCACGGTGACCGCATGACCTCTGGCGATTAAAGCCTTTGTAAGGTAATAGGCGTTGAGTGTGGGGCCACCAAGCCCCGTCGCAGGCGGGAACCCCAAGGTGCAGTAGCAAATCTTCATGGCCCGCTTCCAATTTCTAATTTCTGCCCTCCGGCTTCCCCTTGCCTGCGTGTCTCTGTGGTTCCTCTTCACCACTGAGGCACCGAGACACTGAAAAGCAGGATTCAGGATTCAGGAAGAGCCTTTATTGACTCGGGGATCCTGGCTCCTCGATCCTGCTTTTGAATTCTCTGCGCCTCCGTGTCTCTGTGGTTGTTCTGCTCGCAGCTTGCTTCGCAGACGCGACTCAGGAACGACATGCCTCAGCCCCGGAATCGAGTTGTAGCAGTTCCGCCAGTCTCCTGCGCAGGGCTTCCTCCGTGAAGTTCTCCATCGCCCACTTGCGCCCTGCCGCCCCCATGCCGCCCGCCAGCCCCGCGTCGCCGAGGAGCGTAATGACGCCATGCGCGACCTCGTCCACCGAGAGTGGATCCACCAGGAGCCCGGTCTTTCCGTCCAGAAGTGCCTCGGCAGCCCCCCCTCCAATGCTTCCGACTACAGGTTTGCCCGCCAAGGCAGCCTCGACGTAGACTCTTCCAAACCCTTCCCCTTCCCAATTCCCGTTTCTCACCGCGGCCTTGCTTGGCAGAACAAATACATCACAGGAGCGATAGTATCTGGCCAGCTGCCCATCGGAAACGCAGCCCGCAAAAGTTACATGGCTCTCCAGTTGCTGTTCAGCCGTGAGCTTCTCCAAGCGCGGTCGGTCGTCACCGTCGCCGACGATCACGTACGTTACGTTCGGCACGCGCCTTAGAACCACAGACAGGGCGCGGATGACCGTGTCGAAACCCTTATACGCATGGGCCGTTGCCAAATTGCCCACGGAAAGCAGAATGCTTCCTTTGTTACCAAGGCTCGCTTCCGACGCTCCAGTGCGCGGGGCGGCGGTCAGCAATCTCTCGAAGTCACTCGGTACCGCATTATGAAGGATAGACACTCTCCCTCGAGGAATTCCCTGCACCTCCGAAAGCTTCTCGGCTGTGAACCGACTGATGGGAAGCACCAGGTTCGCTTGCCTCAAGGCAATTCGCTTGAGGAGAGGCACTCGGCCCCAAACCTCCCTGCCGTGACACACCACCCAGAAAGGGGTTCTATAGACAAAGCGCATCACTGCGGCGACCAGAGCCAAGCTCACATGGTTGCACACAATCAGGTCGTATTTGTTGCGGGCAAGAGCCAGTGCCTTCCTGGCAAACTCGACCTTTGCACCAGCCGTCAATCGGTCGCTCACGGGCCCCAGCAACCGAAAGCGCGGGTGGAAATCAGAAGGGTCACCGCCGCCCAATAGAGCCAGAACATGGACGTTTTCCGGCCCAAGCAGGTCTGCCAATGCTGACGCGAAGGTGTAGGTGTAACGGGCAATTCCACCCCGCGTGTATATATCCGTGGCAAGGATCAGCGCCTTCATCGAACGACCGCCATCACCGCGCCTAAGCAGAAACTAGAAAATGGAAAACAGAAACTGGGACGTCTCAGGCTTACGTTCCAGTTTCCGATTTCCAGTTTCTCCTCTCTGCCTTCTCTGTGCCTCCGTGTCTCTGTGCTTCTTCTTCACCACTGAGGCACCGAGACACTGAGAAAAAAACTACAAAACAAGTCTCCAGTTTCCAATTTCCAGTTTCTAATTTCTACTTTCTGCTTTCTGCCTTCTTTGTGCCTCCGTGTCTCTGTGGTTCTTCTTCACCCTCTAGGCGCGGCCCGGTCTAGGATCGTTGCTGCGCGCGATGCCGCCCGAGGCGGGCCATAGATTATCAGGGCAACGATCTGGATAATAACGAAAGTCCGAATCACTACGGTCGAATAACCGAAGAAGTCGGGCTCCCAATTCGCCGCCGCAAAGAATATGCAGCAATAAATGAACAAGTTACGCTTCGACGGGCACGATTTGACGGGATTCGTCAGCCATTGCACCACAAGTCCTACAAGGAACATTCCCACCAGGACTCCTGGGATGCCATACTCGAGAGTGTAAAGATCGCCTGGAATCGTGACGGCGGAGGAACCGAACCTTCCTCCGCCCAGAAGCTTCGTCAGACGCAAACCCTTGTCATCGACGGGCTTGCCAGGCCACAGCAATCGGGGAACGAAAGGATAGAAAGGGATCATCCACAGGCGCTCGTCCCCCTCGAGCAGGTAAGAACGGCTCTCATAGGCCTTCAGTAACGCGACCTGCTGGAGCATATTGGCCCGGTTCACCGAGGAGGACCATCCAGACTTCACCCACTCGCCCGCAGTCCCCCCCTGGCCAGCGGCTTGGCTGGCTGCCCCCTGCATCGCCTCGGTGGCAACGTTCAAGCTGGTGACAGAGTCGGTCGCTTTCGGGCGCACAATGAAGCGGTATTGGTTCATCAGGGGGTAAATGGCCATGAGGCCCAGGATTGCAAGAGCGAACCAGCGTATTTTCAGTTTCCTTCCTGCCATAGAGGAAACCAGGGCGACTGCCAAGAGGTTTTCGACCACCGGACGCTTCATACCGGAGATCAGCCCCCAAAAGCACTCTGAGCCGAGCACGGTCCAAAACAGCGCAGCTCTCACCTTGTCCGCGGGGTGATAGTACATCTCGATGATGAAGACGATGAGCGCGTAGAACCCAAGGTCGGCGATGACGATCCAAACTTGCACCTCTGCAAGGTGAGCACGGGTAGCAACCGGTGACTGTACGTACGAGAACCAGCCCGACCCAAGCATGTAAACCTTGGCCGCAAACCCGGCGAGGTAAAGGCAGCCGCCAAAGGCCAAAGTGACGTAGCGGGGGGCCGACCCCGGCAGCGATCCAAGATCCAGGGCCGCCGGCGCCTGTTTTCTCGAGCGCGCGATTCCCGAGCCCAGCCAAAAACCAACCATCCCCACAATCACAATCTCAAGCGCCGGATGAAAGAGGGAGGTGTCGCCGCGAAGTTGTGGGGGCAACGCGGCGGGGTCGAGAAAGCAGACGAGGGGCGCTGCTCCGAACATCAAAAACGCAACAACCGTCATGAACACGGGGATTTCGAACAGACTTTGAAAACCTGCGCTCACCCTTGAGACCACAAAGAAAGCGCAGGCAACCCCAAAGAACCCTGCCAAACTCGCAAACTTTTCCAACTCATAACCCGTTCCGCCCGCTACGAGGGTCGCTCCCCAAACCGTGGCCGTAAGGGCCAGCGCAACGAGCAACAAGACATGCAAGAACCAGATTTTGGCGCCAGGGTCAATGGGCCGCTTAATCGTGGCACTATACGGCTGGCCAGGCATTACGCTCACTGCTCCCTCCTCGAGGCGCCGAGCCTCTCCGTCGGTCGGCAAGCTCCCCCTGTAAATCGCAAGATGTCAAACATTCTTTTGAGCCCAGGTTCATAGGTGTGCCCCTGCTTGGCACGCGCATAGGAGCGGTCGCAAATCCCCGCCCGTTCCTCACGACGGCCGAGGTAATGGCCAACTCTTTCATTAAGCTCCTGGCCTGTTCGGTAGGTTACAATCTCGCGCTCTGCTTCGAGGTGTTCGAGCAGAGCGTGCTTGCCGTGCGCGAGTTGAAAGGCTCCGCAGCCCGGGGCCCAGGAAAACTGACTGCTGTAGCTAGCGTCGCACAACGAACCTCAAGGCCTCCAAGACTCCGTTCACGCACCGGCCCAATCCGAACTCTTGAACTACCTCCGTCGCCCGCTTGGCCATTGCCCGGCGAATCCCAGGGTCACCTACCAATCTACGGACTGCCTCGGAAAGCGCCTCAGTGTCGCCGGCGGCGTAAACAATTCCCGTCTCCCCTTCCCTTACCAGGCCCCCGGGCCCCCAGACACCCGTCCTGTTGCTTGCGATTACAGGCAAGCCCGAGGCCATGGCTTCGTTCGTCACGAGCGGCATGGGGTCGTGCCAGGAAGGAAGGACAAAGATATCCGACACGGCGTAGAGATCCGGCAGTTCGGTTTGGTTCTTGAACCCGAGCAAGAACGCATGCTTTACACCCCCGCTGGCAATTTCCGTTTCAAGGTGTGGCCGGAGTTCACCATCGCCCACCCAGGCAGCACCCAAATTGGGGAAGGCAGGCTGGAGCTCCTTCAGCGCACAAAGAATGTCGAAGGGCCTTTTCCGGGGAATGAGCTTGCCTACGAAGAGCAGTAGGACGACGTCAGCAGGGATCCCATAGCGGCCCCTAAGCTCACCCTTGCGACGGCGCGCCAATTCCGCCCTCTGCATAAAGTACTCATTATCGACCGCCAAGGGCGCAAGAAAGAACTTGTCGTTACCTACCCCGTAGCTCTCGTAAAACATCCGGTTGAACGGGCCCGTGACCAGGAAAGCCTGTATGTTCCGAAAGAGCGTTCTCAAAACCGCTTTCTTTACATGCGCTTTAAGCCAACGCAGGTCCTTCTCGTAGATGTAATTTGAGTCGCTCGTAATCATGCAGGGCATGTTTCTCGATCGCGCGGCCATGATAGCTAGCCAAGCGGAGACCTCCCCCCAGCCATAGACAAGCACAGCATCGTAGCGCCCACGCCTCAATTCGGCCACGATTCCGGGACTGGCCGAAGACCAGAACCCGCCCGGCGCACCCCGCCAAAGGTTCATCAGAGTCTTGAACTTGTACCCGTCTAAAACAGGCGTGTCCCACGCGACCGTGATCCCAAACTCCCGATCTTTCGCCGGCAAGCTTCCCGCCAGACTGGAGTAGAGCACCGTGAGATCGATCTCGGCTTGCTGGGCGAGCTGGCGGAAAAGCGGCGAGAAATACTGCACGGGGTGGCAAAGAACGATCGCCAAGCGGAAGGGGCGGCTGCCCTCGCCACGACCCATTGCCTCCTTCTGAGTGCCCGCCTTTACGGGCAGGCTTCCCCGCACAAATCCCCCAACTTACCCCTACTTAAACCGGAATTCCGAAGTTAGATTGGTCTGTCATCCTGAGCCCGCCGTGCTTTTCGGCGGGCGAAGGATCTCTGCAGTTGTCTATCGCGCTCAGCAGCCAGCGACGAACTGCAGGGATGCTTCGCTCCGCTCAGAGCTTGTGACTTTTTTGAATGTGCTTGCAAACCGGGACTGAAAGCAAAAGACTTAAGTGCCTCAAAAAGGCCTACAAATCAAAAAAGTCACAAACTCTCAGCATGACAGCACTCACCCTCAGGGTGTGGCGCTGGACGGCCCCCCCCCCGGGCGGTGGTCTCTAGCTGCACCCCTCTGTTCAACCTCAGTTGGTGTTTAACCACCTTCGCGGACCGGGTTTCAAGGGGGAGCCGTCGCCTCGCGAGACCTCGAGATCCGTGCCACACACGGAGGCTCCAGTCTCTTCCGGAGAAAAACGCGCTTCGCTATGGGGAAACACAATCTCCAGCATGCGGCCCAGCCGCTTTTCGTAAGTGTGCTCCCTATGGGCACGGGCGTACCCACGATCGGCGATCCCCTGCCGCTCTTCGGGCTGCGCCAGGTAGTAGTCCACCTTCTCCTTTAGCTCCTGGCGGGTGCGGAAGGTGACCACTTCGCGCTCGGGCTCAAAGAGCTCCGGGAGGGCGGGATTCCAGTCCGTGATCACGAAAGCCCCGCAACCCGTTGCCTCAAAGAGGCGCTGGTTCACAGCCTGGATTTCCGCGTAGAACATGGTGTTCAGAACGATCTTGGCGGCACTGAAGGCTTTCGCCTTCTCGCCCTCGGCCACATATATGCCCGGATAGTGCGCCCGAAGCGGTGAATCCAGGTAGCGCGGGTAATCGAGGCCCCATATCTTCAAGTCATACTCATTAAATATCTCAAGAACTCGAGCGCGGTAATAGTACATATTTGAGGCGGTGCACAAGTCGCAGCCGTATTTGCGCCGATCAGCTTCGCTGAGCTGCACCCGGCGATGCCATACCGGCTGGCAGGCTTCGGGCAGATAGTGGGCATTCAATCCCAATTTGGCTCGAAATGTCTCCACCATATAGCGGTCTTTGAAGAACCATGCGTCCAGATCGCTCGCCAGGAGATACTGTCGCCACAGATTCGCTAGGTGGTCCGGAAACCACACCACGAGCTTTGCCTCGGAGGCATGCCTCATCTCATGGATGATCTGTGGCGTAATGTTGCCAGTGGTGATAACCACCAGGTTTGGCTGGAAGGCCTCGATGGCTCGAACCACCCCCCTTTGATCTCTCCTTTCGATCCAAGGAAAGGCTCTTTCCAAAATGCTCCAAGTCCTTGTCCAACCCACGTTCAACCAACGGTACCTGTGAGTGTCTTTGACCGGAAGAACCGCGTGGCCCATTCTTTTCAGCGTCTCGGCGATGTTCCTCGCAAAGGAATCGCCATAGAAACTACCGGCAACAAGAATTCGCATCAGCTCCCCTTTCTGGACTCAGCCGCTCCGGCTCTTCTCATCTCCCCGGACGGGTTCGGCATGCGCGTTTTCAGATTGTGCGGCATTCAAACCCTTCCAGCATCCGTTAGGTAGGTTTTTGAAGCACTACCAAAACCAGCCGCCTGATCATGGGGTACTGAAGTCGCTTCCAGAATCACCCGGAAAAGAAGTGCAAGTTGCGATAGAGTCGGTGTGAAAAGTTGTTCCGGCGAGTAGCCGCTTGCACCGCCTCAAGGCTTGGGGCACTGTGTATTTCAATGGCGATCGTTCGAACGTGCTCGAGCCAGCTATCCTGCGCTGTTGAGAACAAGGCACGTTCGGCATCCTCGATGTCGATCTTCAGAATGTCTACCTGGGAAATGCCTTGAGTTTGCATGAGGTCCGGCATCGAAATACCCTGGCAATCGTTGTTTCCGTCCCACTCATGAACGGAAACGGCGTCGCGTGCCCCCGGGTGTTTTAGGCTCAGGCGCCCAGTTTCCGACCACAATGCCGCACACAGCAAGCACACGCGATCGCCATAAGGCCGGCAATTGATCTCCAACACGCGGAAGTTCTCCAGGTCAGGTTCAAGGGCAATCACACGAGCTTCAGGAAACTTGCTCAAGTACCAAGCCGTGCTGTCCCCTATATTCGCCCCGGCATCAACGATGACGCGGACGGGGGAACTCGGGAGGCAATGCCCGTAGGCTTGGCGAACCGTCGAATAAACCACCTCTTCGAGGTCGGTTGATCCTGGCCGGACGTAGAGGGGATGCTGCAGCGTTGGTATAGTGAGTCTCTCGAGCCTATCGGCGACCCAGGGTCCACTTCGAGATAAGGCACGCAAGCGGCGGAATTCTGTAAAACCGAGTATCGATAGACAGAAGCCGGCGTCAAGCATCTTGGCAAGGGGATGGTAAGCGCGACTGGGCAAAAGGGAGCGAACGGCTCGGCGCATCCGTTCGCCGTTCGACATGCCCGGAGCAATTGTCGATGACATCAAGGTATGAGATCCTCAGCCCGACAAGATCAAGTTCCTGCCGCAGTGCCAGTTACCGGAAGCCGCCCCGTGGAGCCGCGCAAGAGCTCGTGCAAGGCGAAGCGGAGCCGCACGCGATACAGCACAAGCGTAAAGATGAGGCTGGTGGTGTAGGCCAGCGTAGAGGCGACGGCGGCGCCAAGAAATCCAAGTCGGGGGAGCAACACATATAAGCCCAAGCAGGTTAAAACGACACCCAGTCCTTCCGAGTACGAAGGCAGGGCGGGCTCGTTGAGAGAGCGGGCTCCGTCATAGAGAACCCGGCTAAGCCCCATCACCACAGCTCCTGGCAGGAGTATCCTGCAGGCAAGGACGGAGCCCTTGAAGTTCGCGCCAAACGCAAAAGGAATAAGCCAGGGGACCAACACGAAAAGCGCGGAGCAGCCCAGGAGCAGCCAGACTAGCGAGGACCGGAATGAGTTCGCAATCACGATCCTGGCACGAGCCGGCCCCACATTCGACCCTGTGGCCAACGTGACCATGGCAGAGGCCTCAGGAAAAAAACTCAGGGCCGTGGAGACCGTGACCGCCACCGCGTATAAACCGAGATCGCGGGGAGCGACGAAGATGGACAAAAGAAGCTGATCGAGCCGCTGATTGACGTAGTAAGTGACGTTGGAAAGCTGCGATTTCCATCCATAACTCAGGAGGTCCTTGAACGCCTGCCCGGTGATGGCGAAGTGCACAGGCTGTTTCGCAAACAGCAATGCGTAGCCACCAAGAAAAGCGAGCACCACACCCAGAATCTGAACGCCCACAACATTCTTGAGGCTGGGCCTTTTGAAGAGAAACAGTCCACCCAAGCCCAGCGCGTAGGTCAAAGATGGAATCACCCTAATGAAGTTAAAGGAAAGAAGATCGAGCTTTCCCTGCAAAAGGTTAGCGGGATACCCACCCAACATGAGCGCTGGAGCGAAGAGCAGAAATACCAAGCCAAGGTGGACTACACCAGGCGAGTACCCTCTGAGGGCAAGTGGAACAGCGATGAGCCCTACCAGGATCACACAGAGTGATTGCAGCAACCCGGTGACTGTCATTGCCGTGCAAATCTCCGAGGCGTCGTAACGCCTTCTACCGGTATAAAAAACAATTGATTGGTTGATCCCCAGGGAGCCCAGGAAAATAAGCACAGAAGGCCATAAGGTCAGGGCCGCAAGTTCGCCCCGCCCTCGCGGGCCCAGTAGCCGTGCCGACGCCACGCCACTCAAAACGTTCAGCCCAAGCATGCCGACTTGCGCGAGGAGTGTTGAGATGAAATTGCGCGAGTAGGTGGAAGAAAAATCAGCCTGACTTTTCCCATTCGAAGCAGCCGCTTGCGTCAGATTCGTCTCAATCATAGCTGCCGCTCAAAACCCTCGCCACATCCTGTGAAGTACCCAGTGCAGCTCATGGCTTGTCGGCCACTGCGAATATTGCCGCGGTAAAGATCCGCCGCAGATCATCTCTGCGCCGGAAGGCAGCTAAGAGCATTGACTGCCAGTCGCCAAAAAATCTGACTGAACAGGAATGATAGAGTTCGACTTCGACTTCGAAGCTTCACATGCTCTTCGAGAATTGATCGAACCACTTTGGCAGCGAGCAGATCCTCGAGCATGCCGGCATTCGAGTCTATGAAGTCAACGGTCTGCTTATTCGCAAACCACTCGGGGTAACGTGCGTAGTGCACGCCTTTCCGGAGGTCCTTTTCAAAAGGAAAACCCAGTAACCCTGGCTCGTTCTGCGCTATCGCAAAACGATGCCAGCTCGAGCCGGATTTGAACTTCTGCGGCAAATTCGTTACACTCTCGACCCAATCCCGGTCAATAAACGGCGCGCGCCAACTAAAGCGGCCTGAGTACAGTTTTAGGCCATTGGATATGAAGGTACGGACTGTCTGCTCGAGGAAGAACCTGCTAAAACCTTCCAGGAAGGCGTTATGGCAAAGCGCTGTTAGCCTGGCGACGCGCCTTTGATAGCCCGAAGGACCCAGTTCGTTTCTCAGCTCTTCACACGTGCCCGCCAGCTCAGCATCTCGAAACGGGCGCTGCTCTTTTCGGACGATCGTTTTGAGCTTGAGTCTCCAACACCAGGGAACTGCCAGAGATGGGAATAGGTTGGCGACCCTGGCGATGGCGCCGTAGTCCGTGTGGATGGAACGGGCGAACTCACCGTTTGACCCCACAAAGAAATTGCTGCCAAGGGGGAAATGGGACTTGCGGGGGTAGATGTAAGTGTGCCAATTCTCGGCGGTTTTTGTTCCACCTGTAAGCTTGACGATTTCCAAACCACTTGCGAAGTAATCGTCCAATTCTAAAGAAACAGTTTCCAGGGACAGGCCAAAAAACCGGGCAATCTTCCTGGAAATGACGACATCCGTCGTGTCCTCAAAGCCCATGGAGAGCAACAGGGGTTTAACTCCTAGACGAAGCAGCGCGCTCAATATGACCCTGGAGTCGAATCCACCTGACATCGATAACACATTCACATTGCCAAGCCAGCGCCCGCAGCTCGAGTTAAACCTCTCCAAAGCTTCTTCGGGGGTTGATTTCCCCCGGGTATGAATTTCGGCCCAGGACAGAGACTTGCGCGTAAGAGTTCCATTAGAGTGGACAAGAACTGTTGCCGGGGGCACCCGCCGGATCTCAGGGTGCAGCGTGTCGTCCTCGAGAACATGCTGGAGGCAAGCCAAATCGGCCAAAGCGGAGAAGTTGTACTTCCATTTCAAGCCCGACTTCTCGAGGACCTCGAAAACCGTTTCCCCGTGATAGAAGTTTGACCCGATATGGGCATAGAAGTATTGACAGACCCCATAATATGAAGATACGATAACTGTCCGGTTTTCGCCCTCGATGACAATGATGTATTCGCCCTCCAAGTGGAGCAAGTCCTCGAGGCGATTTTTCTCGAATGCGGCCCCGATTTCATCCCTGGTCTTCGAAAGGTATCCGATCGTTCTTATTCTCATGGCTCTGATCTGTCCGCAACTGGGGGGTGGATCGCCTCTTCTTCCTAGTTCGGGTTCGCCATGCAGGTGTAGTTGAACGTGATGGTGCCCGACGTGTGCACGTTGGCGGTGACGCCGGCAGTCGTGCTCGTAACCCAGTAGGCCCCCACCGAAGCCGGATCGCTGGTTGGGGTCAGAGTGCAGATTGGCGCGTGCTGAAACGCCACGGAAAAGCCGACTGTGGCACTGGTATTGGACGAGACGGCAACCGTCCCCTGAACGTCGGATGATTTGCTTCCAATGTGACCGGGAGTTATGAAACCCCCAGTGGCGACAGAAACGTTGTCTCCCAGATTGTACGCTCCGCCCACACTGTTTACGGTCAGCGTCCAATTCTTCTTGCCCTCATCGTATTCGAGATAGTCTGAGCCACCTGACGCCGGACGGACGCTCACGGGGTAGACTACTCCTGTTGATCCCCACGTCTGGCCATCAAAGGTGAGGCCATAAACACTCGGCCCGTAACCGTAACCCTCAACTAGGCTTGTCCAGGGCCCCCAAACAGACACGGCGTTATATGGCGGATATAGGTTCCCGCCATTACCTCGATAGAGTGTCGTGGGCGCAAGGTTTTGAATCCACATGCCTGTGGTTCCAGCACCAGGGACGCCGTAAAACATTACGTGGGGGCCGTTCGGGTTTCCCCCCGGCCACCACGAACGGTTAAGCCAAGAGCCTGTTGACGAATGACTGGCTGGATGTTGCGGCAGTTCAACCGCGTCTCCGTTCGCCCAGTTCACTGAATTGGGCATCAACGTAAAGACGTTCGCGGCTATGCCACCAGCCGATTGGACAGAAGTTACTTGCGCTCCAGGATAGAGCACATAAGCGCAACCAGACGAAGGGATACAAGCCGTACCGATGGTCGATGTAAGGGGCTGCCAGAACCCCTGCCCGACAATCGAAGCGGCCAGTGATGTACTGCTGCTGGAGTAAAGGACGGGAAACGCTTGGCGAAGCGCCGTTCCCTTCGTCGTTGCCGCTGGCACGGTGTCTGCGGTCAGTTCCAAGAAATAGCCCGACAAACCGCCAGACGCAACTATGGCCCCGGTCGAATGCGGAGCGGCGAAGGTTGCCGTAATCGTGCAACTTGCGCCCGGACAAGAACCACTCCCCACCGCACTGGGAATGACGGTTTCATAAGCGCTGCCGTCGCAAATGACTAAGACCGTGGAGGTCGTGATTCCCGAAGTGCTGGCGACCGTGACCGTCCGTGAGCCAGGCGCTGCGATTGCCGCCGTGGTGGTAGTATTGACCGTCGAGACCGGCCAGGAGGTTCCCGATCCTGTGAAGGTGACCGGAGTCCTTCCGGGACCGTTTATGGCGGTGATCGTCCCCGTAGAATAAGCCTTTGTTACGTCAATCAGGTAGCGCCCCGCGCCCTGTGTGCCTGCTCCGGCTGTCGGATTGAACGTGAGGCTCATAGCTCCCGCTAAACCTCCCGACGTGATAGTGCCCTGATACGCCGCGTTGCCCTGCAAGACCCAAATATCGACGCCCTCCGCCCCCTCTTCACCTTGCGTGGCCCACCCGCCGTAGAAGTTGTCAATGGCATACACGGGGAAGGAATCGCCGACCGAATACTGGTTGGTGATAAATCTGTTTCCCGGGTCACCGGGAGTGTAGTTATTTACGATTGCCCAAATCGCTTCGGCTCCCGATTTCTTGTAGTACGGTGGGACAACACCGCCATTGTCAAGGCAAAACCCACCATCAAGGTTGTTCATAACCAGGCTGAAGACTGTACGGGCCTGAACACTGGTTGAGTACGGATTATAGACGTTATCAACCCACTGGTGCCACGCTCCAGCACTTCCGTTGCCTCGTGCGTTGATTGCAGTTTGCACATCGCCGCTGCGAAAGTCCAGGACTTGGACGTTCGAGCTGGTTGTCCCTCGATTAAAGCTGCCTCCACCAATTTGGCTCCCCGGCACCTGCTCGGTCGCCGGGTAAGAGCCCGGCACGACAACCTGGCAGGGAGTTGAAGTACCACAGGCCGCAATCGCGGAGGCAATTCCTGTGGTCCTCTTGTTTCCGAACTGGTCGGCAAAGTAGGCGCCGTTCAGCCCCTTGAAAATCGACCCCCCGGCCGAATCCAGAGTGGTTGGTGGTGAGAAAAAACTCCGGACATCATTCACCGCCGTAATCGTCGAAGCGTTCGTTACCACAACCGCGATCCGAATCTGCCCGACATTGAAGCCTGAAGTGTTCGATGCCGGCACGCAGGAGCCCAAGGGATCGAGGTAGACGTAGTTTGTGGAACCCGCGGCCATGGTCAATGTGCCACCTGTGTAGGCCACGGGCGCAGGCGGATTGCCGCACAGGGCCGTGCCCGTGCTTAGCTTCAACGTCAGCCCTGTGCCAGCGCTGGGCCAGTAGCCTGGGGCGAGGCCGTTCACGTACTTGGCGTCAACCGCATGGAGCGGCTGGCCTTGCTGGGCCTGGGGCTGCTGGCCAGGAAGAGCAGTCGCAAGTCCGCAGTTGAAAGTCAAGAGGCAGACTATCAACTGCAAGAGTCTTGACTTTCGACCTTCGACTTTCGACTTTTGACTTCGTTTCACCATTTCACCACTGAGGCACCGAGACAGTGAGAAAGAAACTAAAAAAGAAGGCTTTCAGTTTCCAGTTTCTAATTTCTGCTTTCTGCCTTCTCCGTCAACGCTTGGGATTGCCCCGTTATCAATCTTTGCTGCTATAATCAGAACGGTAGTAACCGCGATAGTATGAGCCATAGTGGCCGTAGTAGCCCTCGTGCCGCGCATCCCACTTATTCACGACCGTGCCCAGAATTCTTCCCCCGGCGCTTTCCAGAATCTTGTGGGCGCGGACCAGGGCGCGGCGCGCCGTGACTCCGCTTTCCACCACCAGCACCACTCCGTCGACAAGCCTGGAGAGAATCGTCGCGTCCGTCACCAGCAGTAAAGGGGCAGAGTCCAACACCACGTGCTCGAAGCGCCCGCGTAACTCCTGCAAGACTTTTTCCATAGTGGGTGAGGCGAGCAAGTCCGCAGGGTTGGGAGCCTGGGGGCCGGCCGGAAGCACCCAGAGGTTAGGTACCGCTTCAAATTGGCGCAGGACCTCATCCAGGCTGTGCGCGCCGGAAAGAAGACTGGTGAGCCCCACGCCATTTTCAGAGAGAGCCAGCGCCCTCGAGACCCCCGGCCGGCGCAGGTCGGCGTCAACCACCACCACGGACACGCCGCGCTGGGCAAGCCCCAAGGCCAGGTTGAGCGAGGTGGAAGTCTTGCCCTCGCGCGGCTGAGCGCTGGTCACCAGCAAAGCCTGTGGAGGGCGCGGAGCAGTCGAGAGCAGAATCGAAGTGCGCAGGGTGCGGTAAGACTCTGCCAGGGATGAGGTGGGGTGTCTCAAAACGATCGATTCCACCGCCCCATTCTGTGGCTGGCTCCTGTCCCCGCCCATCCTCCGCCAGGACGAGCGCGCCAGCGGGATTACGGCCAGGGCTGGGGCGGCGATGAGCCGTTCCACTTCCTCGGCGCTCTTGACGGAAGTATCCAGACTCTCCTGGAGGAAGGCGAGCGTAACCCCAAGGACCAGGCCCACCAGCAATCCGATCGCAATGTTATACATTTTTCTCGGCCGCACCGGAACCGTAGGGATTAACGCCGGATCCACTAGATGGATGTTGGTCGCCCTCAAACCCGCTGACACGGTGGCGTCTTTCAGGTGCTGGAGCAGGCTCTCGTAGAGCTGTTGGTTGGTCTCAAATTCACGTTTCAGCATGTTGTGCTCGATCAAGAGTTGACTGAGCTTTCCCACCTCTGCCTTTTCTTGGGCTACCGCGGTGGACAAAAGCCTTTCCCGGCCCAGGGCCGCCATGTAGTCGTTGCGAATTCGCGCTAAAACACGCTTGCGCTCGCGCTCGATGATGGACTGGACTTCGTTCAATTGGTCCCGGAGTCTTACTACTTTGGGAAAGTTGGGCCCGTACTGCCCTAAGGCGTCCACGTACTGTTCTCTTAAATCGGCGTACTTTTCGTCCAAGCGTCCCAACGAATCATTCTGCGCAATGACGGCCACCTGGGATTCGTTCGAGCGCACCAAGTCGTAGAGCGATTGCTTTTGCATGCGCTCGCTTTGCGCGTTGGTCAAATCCTGGCTCAAAGCCCCCAGCCTCTGTTCCACCACACTTTCCTTATCGCCGATATTGACGATCACATTCTGGCGCTCGTAATCGACCATGGCTTGCTGCGACTTCTCCACCTTGGCTTTCAACTCGTCGAGTTGCTGCTCCATCCATCCTGAAGCTTGCCGGGTCGCGTCATATTTCTGATGAAAATTGTATTCGCTGTAGTTGTTGACCAGGGCGTTGGCTGCCCGTGCGGCGAGCTGGGGGTCGGTGCTCTCAAAAGTGACTTCTACCATGCGGCTATCTCTCATCAACTGAACGCGCAGATGTTTCTTGAATGCCGTGATGAGCCGGTTCTGCGCCGAAGTCTGAGAATCCGCCGCGGGGCGCTCGCCGCCTCCCCCAACAGGAGCAAATCCCGCGTTTTCCCCCATACCGAGCTGCTGAACGGTTCGCCAGGCTAAGTTTTCACTTTTGAGCACGTTCACCTGGGTTTGCAGGAAAGCATCATCGGTGGGCACGCTCCGGTAGAGATCGTTGAGGGATTGGATTTGTTGCGTTTCGGCCTCAACCTCGACGCGAGCTGTAGCCTCATAAACCGGCTGCATCTTGAAGGAAACAATCGCCACCAAGGTTGCCAGCACCAAGGCAACCGTCAGGATCGTCCACCGGCGCTTCAATAGAATCAGCCAGTAGGTCCGTATATAGGAATAGCTGTCGGAGGCATCTGCCCCTAAGTCGATAACCGAATCCAGCCGATGGTTGACCCGTTCCGGGGACCTGCGTTCAGGAGGAGCTAACTCTTCGTGTTCAGCCATGTCGTAGAACCGCCTTTGCCAAAATCAAGAAAACTACCGTAGTGTCCGCGAAACATCTCGACAATGTGCTCGCCGTAGCGCCGGTCCCGCCCGGCGCGACCGGTAAATGCTACCGGGACGGTGCCGCCACAGTGACCACCCAATTACTGGACACCACGCAAGCCTCAATACTGTTCGCATAAGAGGTGTTCAGGAAACTCCTTCCAATTCGTTCCGGGGTGACCCCCTCACCCGGCGCTTCGCGCCACCCTCTCCCCCAAGGGGACGAGGGGAGTAAATTCAAATTAACGCTCCCCTCTCCCCCTTGGGGAGAGGGGCAGGGGTGAGGGGTTCTAGGGTCGAACAGTGAACAGCCTCGTTGAAAAAGCTTAAGTGAACAGCATTGGCGCAAGCCTTCCGGAAGTAGCCCATCATGCGCTTGACCAAAAAGAGGGTCACCTATAAATCGCTGCAAATCCAGCGGCTGTCACCGCAACGTCGCCGGCCCTCTTAAGCGCCTTCATGGCAATGCTGTCGGGCACAAACAGAATGTCCTTGCTTTGTAAGGGCTTGTCCGGAACACGGCCCTTGAGCATGGCGCGAAGGTCAACGGGAATCTCTTCCCGGCCGCCAGGAGCCGAGGAGTTGGAACGGAGTATCATGGCTTTCTTCGACTTCGCGCTGGACTTAAGATCCTCCGCCAGGGCAAGAGCTCTCAGGACCGTCATATCCTGCCGGTCCTCGGTCAACACGAAGCCGCCCGCCTTGTTGACCGCCCCCAGGACGTAAACGACACCGGCGCGCTGCACCGTCACGCGGTCGCCCGGGTAAACGTCGATGTTCAAAGTCGGATCGCCAGTCTCCAGGAGACCCCGAAGGTCGATGCTCACTGTGGGCGGAACGGGCGGTGATTTCCCTGCTTCCACCGCGCCTCCACCCTTCGACGCTAACACCCGGCGGGAGACCTCACCGCGAGTTATGGTTACCGAGGACCCCGCATCATCAGCTACTCCCCCGGCTTGGGAGAGAATGTCCAGCAGCGTGATCCGGCCAAAGACTGGGTAAATTTGCGGGTTCTTGACGGCCCCCGCGATGGCCACGGCGTGAACTCGTGACTCGCGAATGGTGACGCTAATCTGGGGATGAGTGAGCACCCCGGCTTCTATGCACTTCTGCGAAATGACGTCAGCCGACTGCTGGGGCGTCAAACCCATAACCCGAACCGGCTCCGTGAGAAGCGGGAAGAGCAGTGTTCCTGTTGCACTCACCCGGTATTCGCGCGTCATCTGTTCCACATCGAACACCTGAATGAAGAGAAGATCATTGGGATAGATGAGCGTCTCCTCTGCCTTCAGAGCCCCCTGGTCAACCCCGCCTTTGGTGTCGGCCTTATTGTCGGGACCGTTCGCCTTTTCCGATGCTGCGGGCGAAACACCGGGAGCACAAAGGAGACCGGCCAAGCCCATCAACAGCAACCCCACCATCGTAAAATGGAGACGGCTACGCGCCCTGCCGCCGGCGCGCCCCAGCCACATGACGCTCGACCACGAACCTCTTACTCCCCTTGTCATGCTCATCACTCCTTAAGACAACTTCCACTCCGGGTTTGAATTCAATGCACTTGTGTTAACGACTATCATTTTAACGTGTACTTAACCCATCCAGAACCCCCCATGTCGTTCCCAGCAGAACGACCTACCACGGACATAGTGCACACCTCGGCTTGGTTAGGGTACCAGATAAGGACTCCAATCCTCAACCTCATTTCAGTGCTTCCTGCGCGCCGCTGTGGCGGCATTGATTCCAGGTCCATGCTCACGGGCGCCACGCCCGTGCTACGCTCCCCACATTGATTCCAGCTTCCCGCCCCCAGGGCGATGAATGAGGGCTGCGCCCCACTCGCTCCACCGCAGATACGTCGACTTCCACGGCGGCCGATCGCTCCAGCATTTCTACCGAAAGCACCAGCCGGCACAAGTTTTTCTTGCGAACTAGAATTCCCTCCAGGCCTTGCAAAGCTCCGGATATGACGCGCACCCTGTCGCCACATCGGAGAAAGGGGTGAGGCTCAACTCGATTTCCCCACTCGATCACCTTGCGCACAGACTCGATCTCGGATTCAGGAATGGCCGCCGGTTCACCATTGATACCCAGGATAGAAACTATCCCCGGCGTCGTCACCACCTCGAGCCGCCGCTCCTCCATTCCGCGCAGGAATAGATAGCAGGGGAACAAGGGAAGCGAGAGGTGCATGGTCCGGTCCTTCCATCGCCGAGTTGCGTTGTAAAGCGGAAGAAAGACCTCCAGCCCCTTAGCGGAGAGAATCTGGGCGATGGCTTTCTCGTGCTGATGTCGTGTGTAAACTGCGTACCACGCCCCGCTGATATCTAACTCGCCCCCTCCGGTTCCTGAATTCATTAGTCCCCTATTCTTGGCGAAACAAGAGTCTTGGGCTCGATGTGCCATCTTGTAGAATGGCGAGGAAGCCGTCAGCTTTCAGTTAAAACATTGGGGTCTTCTTGCCGACAAGTAAAGAGTGACGGCTGGCGACCTCATTGCTGACTCCTCATTTCTCACCGCCGGGATGTCAAGCGCGGAGCCTCTGACTTACAGCTCCGCCCTGTGACTTACAGGAGAACACCTTGCAATCCCATAAGTGCCAACGATCGCCGCCCTTATCAGCGAACACGCATCGCTTGTTCTTCACACTGTTCGAGCCCGTCAAGGTTGGATCCTTAACAGGCACATGCGCCGCGAGAGGATCAGACCTTCGACCGCCCGCCACACGCTGACTGCACTTCGCAGAGGGGGAATGGGCATCAAAGTATCATAGCCATCCTGCGTCCGAAACTCTTCCGACCCCGCCGCGCAAGGCCACCTAGGCAATACTACTACGCCGGGAGTGCAATCGAGCTGGCCAGACCAGGTTTTCTGGAGGATGTCGATGTGCTGAACATTCCAGCCGCAAGAGTCCACGCCTGTTCCGAGACTTCGCCTTCAAAAAGTGGCGCTTGCCGGTACAAACAGAAGGCGTGAAACAGGGTGCGCAAGATGGAGAGGATCTTGTCGATGTTCTAGTGCAGGCACCCGAATGATCCAAGGACCAGAAGGAGTATCGTTTGCGCGGCGTATTCCTCGAACTGGCAAAACGCAGCAATTGATCCACATTTGCGAAAGCATCGACACTTCCACCCGCCTGTCACCTGCCAGGAAGCCGCCTTCACACACACACCTTGCCAGAACCGGGCCGGCCAACTCAATCCTCAGCGAGGGACGCCAACCTGAGCCTCAAGTTCGGTGAATAGCTGCCGCCCGCAGGTAAGCGGGGGTCCTTTTCCGGCGCTTCGCCTACGGCACTCTGGCCAACAGCCAGCGAATCTACCACTATCGTGATGGCTTGTCAAGTTTATTTGGAAGTCATTTATTGAATTGATATGAATTAGTCGGTACAATTAACAAATGAAATGTCCGCTTTTCCGGCGGGGTAGGGTAAGGGTCGTGATGGGGGTGGGCATGACCTTTTACCGTGCCGCTCGCAGGGAGCGGACGATGAACATTCGTGAAGTGATTTTGCGGGCCTCGACGAAGAAGTCCAGGTGGTGCGAGGCGGCAGAGGTTGTCGGGATCAGTGACCGGCAGATCCGGCGCTGGGAGAGGTGGCACGAGAAGTACGGGTACGATGGGCTGTTAGATCGTCGCGAGGCAAGCCAGCCCCAAGGGGGTACCGGTCCAAACGGACATCTTAACTTGTCAAGAACAGTCAAGGGAGACACCGGGCTTAGCTAACAACAGAAGCCACATGCTACTGCAACTCTGCCCCAAACTCAGTTTTTTCTTGATCCTATTTACTGATGATGAACGGTGGAATCCCAGGCGCCGGCATTCGCTTATGCCGCAATCGTCGCGGAATCCTATGGCGCGACGTCGACTACGTCGCCGCAGCTAGCCGTCCGCTGCGGCCCTAATCCCGTCAAGCTTGGCTTGGTGCCACAGAGCGCCCATGGCTCCATGGGCAGGTGCTTGCTGCCGGACAAGAGCTTTCGGCGAATTAGGCCGCGAGCTCAATGCTCACATTCTGATGGGTCCAAAAAACGGGGTCTGGTCAATCGGATTAGCCCAGAAAAAAGGTCAGTACCAGAACCATGGAGACATGTCCGCCGGGTACCTGAGAACTGAGAAAAAGTACTTGACAGATAATGAGAGAGACGTATCATGTATCTCGTGGAACTGAATTCACGGATTATTAGCTTCTCAAGCAAGCTTGGCTGTTCAGCAGTCGCTCGCTGCTACGGCCAAACTAATTTGACTCCGCAAAGGAGCTTGTCCGGCCTCGCAAACGGTGTGATTGCCAGGCACGCGGCAGTCGGGAGGGCCGCTATGTTGGCTCTTGTCCGTGATGGCCGGGGTGGTCAAAAGGAGGAGTGAAATGAGCGCGCTTTTGGACGACATATCGCGGATTATTGCCAGCCCGATCCCACGTCGCCAGGCTTTGAGGCTGCTCGGCGGAGTCGTGGGTGGCGGCGTATTGGCTTACTTGGGACGGGGTTCCCGTGGCCTGGGGGCGCCTGCCGGGGGCGAGCAGGGGCCACCTCGCCCCTTTAGGTGTGGCCCCCATCAATTCCTCTGCGGCGGGACATGCTGTGACAACGACCGGACGTGCTGCAATGGGAACTGCTGTCCCTCAGGCCAGACGTGCTGCAATCGGAACTGCTGTCCCGCAGGCCACTGCTGCGGGGACCATTGCTGCGATAAGGGAGAGACCTGCTGCGGGGACCACTGCTGCGATAAGGGAGAGACCTGCTGCCGCAACCGCTGCTGCGCGCCGGGCCGAGTGTGCTGCAATAACAGGTGCGTCAGGCGGCGCCCGTCCACAAGCAATCCTTGTCGTGAAGATACTGCTTAATCCGCGCCGCATGGGGAGGCTTGTCCTGGTTGCTGAAAGCAGAACGCAGATGGGCGGCGGGGTCACATGATTCGGCCGCAGTTGGGGGTGGCCCCAACCGAAATCTCACTGCGCGCGCACTCTCGAGCGCTCCTCTTCCTGCTCGCGGTCGGTTGCGCAAGCCTGTTTGTGGCAGCCGGAACTTCGCTGGTGTGGATCACTTTCTCATTTGAGACGCCTACGGTGAGTGGCTGGCTCCTGGCGTTGGACGCAGACGATCCCCGGCTTCAGAACCGGTGCACTTCAATTCGCCGTGGCCCTCGTGGCACTCCTCGCGTGTATTTGCCTCCTCGAGGACAGTCGCCAGGGCGGAGAATAAAGCGGCAGCGTGCCGAGCAGCCGCTCTTCAACCCCCGCGCGCTTCTGCACCTCCCGCAACAGCAAACCCCGGGCGTCCGTGGTGGTTTCTCCACCATCAAACCGCGCCCGTACTTGCCGCTGCCCAGCGCGATGAAATTCACGAGATTCTTGCTTACACCCTGTAGGCAAAACCCGGTGCTCGTTCGCTGGTAGGAGTTTTTCTACCAACCACGCCTATGCCAGAAGTCACAGCCTTTTCCAATTCTTTGCTGAAAGATTCGGCCCTACCAGGCCCGGAAGAACACTCTTGACAAGCTACGCTTAATACGATAGCCTAGCGAATGATGCGCGGCTGCCCCCGCCACGACCGTAGAGACCTCACCGATGACTCCCCCATCCTTCTTCCCAAATCGACAGTATGTCATTCCCTACCCTTTGCCACGACGACCGTAGTAACTTTAAAAATTGACGGAACGAAGCGGGAATGTTGTTGAAAAAAAGTATCGTTGTGGAAAAAGTGGGAACGAAGCGGGAATCTCAATGAAAACACATGTACTTAGCCCTTAAAAGCTGGAATGTTATTGAAAATAAAGGTAGTTAGTAGACGGTAGGTGGTATGTGGTAGACGGTAGGTGGGGAAAAACGTCAACTTCCCTTTCCCACCAACCTTTTCCCGTCAGACCTATGATTTCTGTCTTTCCGCTCGTCACTTGTTCCCGCTTAGGACAGTAGAAAGGTCAGTAGCAGAACCATACAGACATTTCCGCCGGGTACCTGAGAACGGAGAGAAAGTACTTGACAGGAGTGAGAAAATGGTGTTGTTTAGATGCTTGAAATCGGATGCGCGGATTATCCTAGCCACTGATACAAGCCGGGTTGTTCAGGAGTGGGTATGGGCAGACTAATTTGACCGCGTAAAGGAGCTTATCCGACTTCGCAAAGGGTGCCGTGACCGATTAGGTAAGCAGACCTGGATGATTGGCAGGGAAGACGCCGGTCGATGGTGTGTTGTTGCCCATGAACCAGTGCTGACCAACCAAGGTCTTAGCCCTTGACATCTCCCTGAATCCCGAGGTTTCAGGGAACTTAACAACACGACCAATAAGAATTTCCGTTTTTTCACCCATAACGGTGTAATGGAAGGCGGGGGGCTCTTCTTCACATGATTACCATAATGCTCCTCTTGCTGATCCTGATCAGCCTTTGGATAGGCTTTTACCAGATCGTCAAGCAGCAAGGTCGAATACTGCTGCGTCTGGATCAGCTCGAGCAGAATGCGCAAGCGGCGGGAGTTGGGCTGGAGAAGCCTGCTGAGGAAGCTGAACCGGCAGGGCTTGCGCTCCGAAGCGATTTCCCCGCCTTTAAATTCCCCAACCTCTCGGAGAAAATGGTCGCACTTGAAGACTTTCGCGGCAAGCGGCTCTTGCTGGTCAATTGGAATTTCGAGTGCGGGTTTTGCGATTCGATCGCAGCAGAGTTAGGGCGTCTTGAAACCAGTTTCGAAAAGCAAAACGTTCAGTTGGTGCTCCTGGCTTACGGTGATGCCCGATCCAACCAGGAACAGGCGGCCGAACACGGCCTGAAGTGCCCCATCCTGCTGATGAAGGATGAGGAGAAAGCAGCGCCTTTCGAGCACGAGGGCACACCGGTAGCCTATCTGCTGGATGAGGAAGGGCGAGTGGCTGCGCCCATGGCGCGGGGAGCAGATCGGGTCTTCGCGCTAGCCCGGGAGGTGGCTGGCTCTGAGCCTGGCGCTTCCGGGGCCGGCGAAAGCACGCCTCAGCGCAGCGGGCTTCCCAGCGAGCGGCCAGTCACCGAAACGCCCGCGCCTCACCGAGTGAACCTCCCCGGATTTCTTGTCAAACAAGAGATCGGGCTTGGGGACGTGATCAAGCGTGTGACCTCCGCCATGGGAATCAAGCCCTGCGTGGGATGCGAGCGGCGGGCTGG
>Ga0208819_1000362_pt1 | contig 37225 bp, 63 predicted proteins | sample June2015DPH_11_1_3_FD_184707 | JGI IMG/M metagenome (GOLD analysis project Ga0208819, IMG submission 184707) | Peatland microbial communities from SPRUCE experiment site at the Marcell Experimental Forest, Minnesota, USA - June2015DPH_11_150... | ecosystem: Environmental > Terrestrial > Soil >...
TCACATACCCGCTCATATTCGCGAACCTGATCCCAACCGCGGCAGTGTACATCACCGCGGGAACCAATCTCATGATCGACACATACGAGTGGCTGAGATCTCAAGGCATCCACTACGGCGTGGCCATGGTGTGGGACAAGGGGCCTCCTCCGGTGGTCTCTTGGAACCGCTACCATCCTGAGCACGAGAACATCATCTGGTGTGGGAAAGGCGCTCTACCTGGTGGAAGTAACAAGCGGTGGTTTGGCGCCAAGAACGAGACCACGATGTGGCGCATACCGATCCAGGACCGCGGCCACAAGGTACACCGCGCACAGAAACCCGTCTCACTGTATGAACGTGCCATGATCAACAGCAGCCACCGAGGCGAGATAGTTGTGGATCCCTTCGCAGGCTCCGGCCCATGTTTGGCTGCAGCTGAGAAGCACGACCGCAAAGCCTACCTCATGGAAATCGACCCAAGGTACTGCGACGTCATCGTCAAATGGTGGATGGCATTAACTGGCGAGAAACCGAAACTCGCACGTATGGTACCATCCTAGCGGTATCCAGTATGGTACCACATGATACTAGGTGAGAGGTTTTGACACCCCCCCATAGAGTGCGCCGCAAGGCTGTCCATAATGAGGTTACAGTGGCACAGCGGCAGCGCAAGGTCATGCGTTACTGGATCATGGGCCTGGGCCCCGAAGAAATCACCGTGCAGACCAAAGGATCTCACGCAACCGTCTACCGCGACCTCGAGGCCATCAAGAAGCGCTTGGCAAAGCAGGTTCAGGCTGCCGACCTATACACGTTGCAGAGGGCGTTTGCTGAGCTCAATGAGGAGTACCGAGAGGCTTGGACTCTCTACCACAGAGCCCCGATGCCAAGCCAGAAGGACGACGACGATCGCTTGATCAAGGCCCTGCTGATCGACCGCGTTCACAGGGTTGTACTGGCCAGATGCAAGCTTGCTGGATTATTCTCAACTACAGCCATCAATCGAATAACCATGGTTGAGACTGCTGCGGGGCGGGGTATTCGAATTGAACGCCTCACCTTCGACGAGCAAACGAACCTTGGCGTTGAAGAGTTAGAGAACAATGAGGGGCTTAGAAGGAGCGAAGGCCTCAACCCGGCAGATTAGCATCAAGCAGGCCCTATACGAGACCGTAGCCCTCCGCCGGATCCTCGAACGCCAACTCGAAATCGAACTCGTTGAGCCTCAACGCTGGGTATCTACGGAGATAATGAAAGCCGCCATCGTGGGGGGCAACGCCGAAATTGACATGCTCTGGTGCCGGCGGTTCGGCAAAACTGAGATGCTTGTCGACACAGCGCTAACATTGGGCGTGTATTACGCACATCGCGTCTGCCAGAACTTCCTGATTGGGATCGTGAACCCTGCCCGCAACGAACAGTCCATCATGGTCACACGCCTGCGCCTGCAGGAGAGAGTCACCAAGTTAGAGCCATGGCTGCAGCTGACATGTGGCATCTCTAAGATTCTTGGAGACGGCAGAAAAACCCCCGACCTAATCCTCCGAGACTCGTCCGGTTCGGAATGCCAAATCAGAGCCATCAGCGCTGACCCTTCAGCGCACGAGAAAGGCGCTGGCTTCAACCTGATGCTGTTCGAGCAGGTTGAGGAGATGGACGAGACAACCATGAAGACGGTTCTCTTCCCGATGGCTGCAGGGGAAGAACTTCAATGCGTTCAGGTCCTCGCAGGCACGCCAGGTCTCGAGGTCTTGAACAGTTACTTCCGCGACCGAACCCGGGACCTCAAATATCCGTTCCTAGTCGACCACAAGGCCGCCGGCCAATTCCGCCCGTCCTATCGTGCCTGGGTGGAGATCGAGAAGAAGCGCCTCAGCGAGGATTCGGACGAGTTCAGAACCCAGTACGGCTGCGAATGGATCCAGCTCCGCAACAAACTCATTGAACGAGAACAGCTTCGCCTCCTAGCGACCGCCTACACCAGCAGCGCTGCGAACGCCCGGTATGCTGGAACTGATTGCGCGAAGCAGGTTGACCGCACCGTCTGCACAGTCCTGGAACGTTCAGGCATGAACCTGATCATCCTCGACTGGCTGGAGCTCGAGGGCACGAACTACGAGGACCAAGCCGACCTAATCGCCTCGTTCCTGAAACCCTACAAACCTACCGCCAACGTGGTCGACGCCACGGCCACCCAGGACATGATTGTCGATATGCTGGCCAGCCGGTGCCGAGGCATCTGCAGAACGGAAGGTTTCAAGTTCACTGCTGAAAGCGCAGACCAACTCTGGAAACTGTACGAACGTGAACTGCACCAGGGCCGCTTACAATACGTCGCCCCGAAAGATCCGGAGCCTGAGGCTCTAACTCGGTGCCGTAACCGCTTCCTCGAGGAGCATCAAGACGCGGAGCGCAAAGTGAAGGCGAACAAGTTGAAGATTGGCGCTCCCGATCGGCGAGGGGCGCATGATGATTACGTGGCCAGCGCTGCCCTAGCAGTGTATGGCGCAGCTCACTCTACAGCATATCCGCCTGGAAGCCGACCGACGACTCGTAGTTTCTGAAAATGGTACCACATTGGGCTTATCGTGAATGGTACCATGCGAAAGGTTGTCGTCGAGGATCCTAGCGGCTGCCTCATGTGGATCCGAGACGAGCAAATCGAAGGAAAGGCGTCGATTCTCTGCACTCAATGTGGTTGGCATGGTTACTTCAAAGATGTGAAAGTGCGAACGGAATTTCCAGAAGTGAATGAACCATGAAGTGCGCCGGCTGCGAACAGGATTTCGCTTCTAGCTATCTGAAGCCTTGGACGTACGCCGAACCAATCGCTGGCCTCGCAGTGCTTCACACGCTTCAACTCTGCCGTTCATGCTTCCAGGAACGAAAGAATCAACCTCGAATCGCAATCCGTCCGGTGAGAGTTCCATGAAGAAGACGGTCAAGAAGCCAGCCCCCGACAAACCTCCTAGGCTCTCCGTCGCGGTAGCAAGCGGAGGAAACCAAGTCGTCAACACGCCGAACCTGCAGCGCGACATCGAACGCCTGATTAAGAAACACCCAGGCCTCAAACAACTCGGCCACGCAGTCACAATTCATGCAGGCCGAACAGGCACCCACACAATCAATCTCCCGCATAACCCAACTTACTCGGAAATCGGCATCGAAAGCAGCGACCTACAAGGCTCCACGCTGCGAGCTCTCCAGACGCAGTTCGAGGCTGAGCAAGCGTCCAAGGTGATGTTCAACAAGTGGCTGTCACCGACCCTTCAAGCCTACGCTGCCATGAACATCTATCTGCGAGAGTACCGCCGCAACTTCCTCATTCGAGGCAGCATCAACACGATCGCGTACTGGGCCACGAAAGAAGGCTTCGAAACCAGCGTGGAACCACCGAACCCGGAAGGCATGACTGATGAGGAACTCGCCAAGTTCCGTGACGAACACGCAGATCTCAAGAACTTCATTGACCGCATCAACAAGAAAGTTCGGTTTCCGTACAAGCTGCGTGTCGCCATAATCAAACAGAAGATTTACGGCAGAGCAGGCTTCGAAATTGAATACGACAACAAAGGCTTACCGATACGTCTGCTAGGGCTTGACAGCCAGCTATTCATCGGCATCGAACCTCTCGTTGACACGAACTGGATTCTGCGCGGATTCAGCTTCCGCGGCATGGGTAGCAGCTTCGAGCAACCCTTCTACAAACCCAACGAAGCCCTGTTCTTCACGAACGACGAGCTCGAGGACGATTGGCAAGGGCTCTCAGAAATCGAACCAGTCCTTAAGGAAGCACAGCTCGACGACAAAATCATTCGAGAAGACATAACCGAAGCCGCCACCACAATGTGGGCAGGCCAGATGGTTTGGCTGCTCGACAGAAGCAAGCTCCCGAACCTGAGCGACGGCGAAGTGCAGGCGGTGATGGACAATCACATCGCCTCCATTAGACCCGGCAAGCACATCGCCACAGAAGACGTTTGGAAAGCGGTCCCTGCAGAGCTCCGCGTCAATCTACTGCAGCTTCTCGCCGTGCAAGACGCGGTAGAACGCAGAATCGTAGGCAACTTCGGCGTTCCAAGATTCATGCTGAACATCGAAAAGCAACTCAACAGGGCGACGGCCTACGCGGAACTCGAGGCCTTTGTGGACGGCCCAATCACCGACCTGCAAACGACCTTGAAGGGCAAGATTGAATCACAGTGGTACGATCTTCTGACTAGGATTTTCTTCAAAGCGAAACCTGACACGCCCCTCGAGACTCTCCCCGCCCACGTAAGCCACAACTGGAACGAAATCAGGACGACGGATTGGTTCCAGTTGATCACCAGCGTAAGCGCAGCATACGGCGCCGGCTGGATCGACCAGGAGAAAGCGTTCGAGATGATGCACGATGGCCAGAAAACGGACTTCGACCCCGACCAGTTGAAGGACGACCTCACCGGCGAAGTCAAGCATCAACTTCCACCTCACGCTCAAAACCCCGGAGGATCAACCGGATTCAATCGTGCGCCAGGGCTCTTGCCCATGCCTCCCATGCTGGCCGGCAGCACCGCCTCCACGAAAGCCACATCGCAGGAACGAGGCCTCAAGCATCAGCTGCGCGGCATCCTAGTGAAAGTCAGACAGGGCAACCTCACGGAAGCACATGCTCTCGTTCAAGCAGGCAAACTAATCGAGAATCATGAGCAGCGAGTCAGAGACGCCAGCCTTCAGGAACTGCAAGCGCAAACAGGCATGAAGCTCGATTCAGTCCCGCCGGAAGTCGCTCATCATCTTCGCACCTGGCACGATGAAACCATGAAGGCTTTCCAGCTTGTCCTCGCAGACGCCAAGAAAGCCTGACTACTGGGTAACCCCCAAGGGCTTAGCTGCTAGAGTCGACGCGATCGCGCACAACTTCGTTTGGGGCAGCTTCAACGAAACCCTACTGCTCGCCGCCGGCAGCCAGATCGCAATCGACCAAGAAGCGTACACCTGGGACACACAAGGCGACGAAAAGGTCTGCGATGTCTGTGACGGCAACGAGGCAGACGGTCCCTACACTCAGGACATGGTCCCAGACTTCCCCGGGCATGTGAATTGTCGCTGCATGCTCTCAGTCTCACCCGAATCCATCGGTGAAGCAACATGACTGCAACATGTGATGACTGCGGTCACCAAACCAGCAACTACCACGTCCTGCAAGGCCGCGTCCTCTGTCCTCCATGTCGAAGAAAGCAACCACCTATGAGTTGAAAGGAAAAATGATGCATGGACACTTCATCGTTGAAAGAGAAATGCCATATCAAAATCGACTTGTCAGATGCCCCAAATGTAACGGCTATTTCATTTCTGCCGTAGACCTTGAGAGAAACGACCTTACTCACTGTATCTGCCCTGTCTGCGGTGATAACACCATCTACGTCTTTCCTTCCGAAACTTTGCGATTATTGGAGAGAGCGCCATGCCAGTAGACGTAACTGAGAACTTCATTCACATTCGAGTCCTAGACCCAGCGCAGTTCCAGACCTGCCGCACCACCGACTTCGACGGCAAACTCCCAACAGGGATCCGCGCCAAGTATTGCCAACGCAAAAACGGCAGCTGGGACATCCAAGCCTACCTCTTCGACCGCAAGCACTGGGAAGAAGGAAAAGCGAAGACCTGGGTCGAATCCCACAAACCAAAGCAAGCAAGAATGAGCTATGAAGCAATCGGTGAACCATTCGAACTCCAAGGCAAACTGTTTCTCAAGATTCCAATTATGCCTGACGGCCAAAGCCTGAACGAGTGGGGCGTCACACCTGAAGCACGAGCTCGCTGCGCCTCAACCGTCCTGGGAAAGAAGCTGCTGGGACCACCGACGCCAAACATCCCTGGGGATCCGACAGTCTGCCGCACCTGCGGCCCCGACAAACCACACGCTCAGCCTCCTGAAGGATGGGGCGAGTACGGCCACTTCGTTGACTTCACGAACAACGGGAAGACCTACGGCATCGCCGAGATCACGGCTCCTGATGAGGAAGTCAGGCAAGCAATCAGAGAGAGACGTCTAAGCGCTGTCTCGCCTTCAGTGTTTCCGAAGGCAGGTTTCTATGACGATAAAGGCCTCATCGTGACTGACTACGTTTTCGATCACGTACTGTTCGTCGACCACCCAGCCTTCCACGACCTGTCGCTTGACGAAGGCCTCATGGCCGACTCACCAGACCTAACAAGCGCATCGTGGCATTCTGCGCTTCAAGCCGCGTTCGTTCCTAGTTCTGCCCAAAAGGCAAGACAAGATGTGGGTGCCCAATCGCCTACGGGCATGCAGAGCACCCGAGACAAAACAAGCGATTCTCCAGGAGGGGGAATCGTGGAAAATTCAACTCCGTTGCAAGGCGCACAGGCTTGGGACACAAAGGATGCCCCCGACAAGTTCTTCGCTCTAATTCTGGCCGATGGGACTCGAAAGCTCCCGTTGGCCTCTGTCGAAAAGAAAGACTTCGACGTTGCTATCGTCCATGCGGCGATGGCTCGTTGGAATCAGACTGATGGCAGAACACCGGCATCGAAAGCGAAGATTTGTCATGTTGCGAAGCAACTGGGCGTCGACACGTCCACAGGTTTCTGCGCCGAGCAAGGAGGAAAAATGTCAACTGAACAAGGTTGCAAAGACTGCGAACAATCCAAGAAAACCATCACTGAACTGCAAGGCAAACTCGTCACCACGGAAGCAGGGCTTACGGCTCTGATGAAGTGGAAAGACGAGACAGTCATGCAAGCGCGCTTGACGAAGGCGAACAGAATCGCCGACTTGGAAATTCAGATTGGAACTCTACAAGCGAAGGATAGAGATGCACGAGTCAAAGTCCTCGTGGGCATTGACGACGCTGCATTGGGTCCACTCTTGACCAATCTCGAATCGGTAGGAGCTGCGCAAGCAGCAATCCGGCCGCCAGGCCCCAAGGCGAAGTTCGACTTCAACGCCCCCGTACAAGGCGCAGCAGACGCACCAAGCTTCATCGAGACTAGGAGAGCAGCGATGTTCGGGTACACGCGAGACAAGACAGGCAAAATCGTAGGAGGCGCTGCCTAATGGTGAAGACTGCAGGCGTTCCCTTCCGTGAGTTCCGTCAGCGTATTGAGCTCGTCACGCTCAAGATTAACACGGGATGCACGAAAGGAGACCTCCTGATGGACAACACTGGCTACGCTCCTGCGACTGCGACTATCGCTGACTCTAACGCCTTCAAGCCTTGCGTTGCGCTGGCAACAGTTGTCGCCCCAACGGACGGCAGCCAAGCCACTGTGCGCGCAATGTTCGAAGGAGCTGTCGGAGTCACGAAACTCAACAACACTGTCGTCGCTTACGGTCAAGCACTCGGCGCTTCCGCAACTGCGGGATCCGTCGACGTTTGCTCTGTAGCGAATCTCGCGAAGTACGGTGCAGGCTGGGCGATGGAATCCGCCATCTCCGGCGACAAATCAGTCGGCATGATGCTGAGGGCTTAGAAAAATGCCAAACGATAACGAACAGGCACTATTCGAAGCTCTCCAGGCTGCCGTAGGAGGCCAAGGCTCTTTCGTGCCTCACGGCCCATCGGTCACTTTCGACCCTGTGAAGAAAGTGGTTTACCAGAACGGCTTCGAGCATCTGGTTAAGCCACTGCAAGCAGCGGGCCCCGTCCAGGTCGGAGATATTACCGCCGTGGACATCGCCATACTGCTTCAAGAAGTCATAGGCGCCGAAATGCCGTACTACAACCTGAGAAACATCTGCCGACAGATCACCATGAACGAACTCAAGTTGACCGTTCCAATCTACACGAAGATGGGCGCCAGCAACGAGAAAGTTGCTGAAATGCAAGAGGCCGACGTGAGGACTGGAGACTGGTCAAACATTGTGTTCGCTCTATGGAAGAACGTCGCTCACATCGTCATCTCAGACGAAGCCAAGAAACGCGCCAACATCGACGTCTTCGGATACCAGAAGACCGATTGCGCAATTGCGCTGGCACGTAGCGAGGAAGCACAAATCGCGACTGAACTGCACGCGAATGTGACTTCCGTCGCTGGCCACGACTGGGGAGCGATGACCGCGCCAATCAACACCAACAACCCCTACATCGACATCGAAGGCGTCGTTCCAACGCTGCAGCAAGCAGGTTTCACCGGACCCTACGACCTAGTAGCCCACCCGTTCACTTGGGCTGACTTCTGGGCGAACACTTACGTCAAAGGGTTTTTGACGGGAGCGAATTACCCGGACTTCAGCAAGATTGGCGGGTTCCCGATTCCGGGGCTGCCGGGCTTCATGGGCTATTCAAGCCCGTGGGTTACGGCGACAGAAGCCTACGTACTGCAGAAAGACAAGGCAATCATCCTAGGCCTCGGCCCGACTGAAGCCGCGTCCTACAGAAATGAGCCTTCAGGTTACGACGCGTACATTCTTCGCCAGTGGTTGCAACCTCAACGCACGCACACAGAAGCGTCTCGCAGACTCACCGGCGTCAACGCTTAGACGCTGACGCACTCATAGGCCCCACCGATTCGAGGCGGGGCCGTTCCCGCTTTCGGTTTTTCAGACCCGAAAGCCCGTATTCCTACGTTCACAATCATTCAAGGAGATAATGAAATGAGCTCAGGAACTTCAACCCAGACCGGGCCACTATACGACTACCCCTCGCCCAAGTCTGGCAAAAGCCACGAACTCTGCGAACCCAACCGACAGAGAAACTGGGCCTGCCCGATCCACGGCGCGAATCCAGGCTGGAACTTAGGCACCCTGTACGCGACGCAAACCAAAAACGTGGATGGAGATACAATCGTTAGCTGCCCCATCTGCTTTACCCAAGGACTCTTGCCGAAAGGAACCTGAGGAAGATTTCGAGCTCACGCACGAGATCGTTCAGTTCTACAACTTTCTCAGCCGCAACGTGATCGTGTGGGGCAGGAACGGCGAAGTCACTCACATCGAAACAGTCTTCAAGCCTGAGGGGATCGCTGAGAACGCGCAGCTGCTGCCCCGTCGACCTTTCACGATGGCCTGCCGCCCCATCTGCGGCCTAGATCTGAGACGAGTTCACCTAACCTGCTTAACATGCAACATTAGGAGAGCGTACTACGGCATGATTCCAACCAGACGCAGAACAATTCCCCATGTGCTGCTTCTGCGACCTACTGGCAAAGGAGGCCGCGAACGCATCCGATACATCCTCTACAAGCTCACCGTCATGATCGCTGAGTTCTTCGCAGATTGAGAGTGAGACGAAATCATGACATACGGTTCAATGGATCAGGTGAAGCAGCGACTGAATGTCGACCCCTTAGACGCCGTTCTCTGGGAGCCGAAAATAACTAGAGCTCTCCCTTCAGCCGACAACATCATCAACACCAAACTGAAGCCGTACACTTCAGTTCCAATCGTCGGTCCAGACGCCATCATCGTTGACTGCGCCAACGACTACGCTGCTGCGATCTGCCGAGATGAGACAAGCAACCCGACGTCGACCGGAATGACAGCGTCGCAGAACCCTCTTAGGCTCAGAGCTGACAAGAACATCAACGACTACATTCGAGCGACCTTCGGCGTGGATCCCGAAGCAGACATCAAAGGCGGAAAGATCTCAGGCGCCGTTCACATCAGCGCAAGCACGTACATGACCGACGAAATGCAAAACGAGTGGGCAGAATGAAACCAGTAAAATACACATCGGAACCAATCCTTCCGACTCATGTTACTGTGGAGAGTGCTAGCATCCACATTGAAGCTGTCACCGTGAACAGCCTACCGGAGAGAATCATCGAGAACTTCATCAACTGCGGCTACTTCCTAGGCCTCACTGACGACCTCGAGAAGCTCGCTCGAGCGGATCCCGTTCAGTGGCTGCGTGGCCACCCGTACCTGTTCGCTTGGTATCCTCAATTCTTCGTGGACGCTTCAGGCAAAGTGAAGCCCACCAAGGAGACCGTGGATGCCATGCAGAAGAAGGTGAGTAAGTGAAATGGTAACAGCCTTCGCAAATCAGACTCCGTCATGGTATAGCGGCGGCGAATACCGAGTCGCAGCCTTCGAATTGAAAGGCGTAACAACCAACGACACCCTTGACGTCGGAAACTACTTCAAGAAACTTGTCGCAGCCGCAGTCATCGGCGTGACAGCTTCCCAAGTCGTCACCAGCTTGACCGCTGGCATATCTGGCACTGTCATAACCATTAGCGCCACGAGCCTGGCCTTGGATGATGTCGTTATAGTCGTCTCGGGCGCCGCCGCTTAGATCTCTGAGAGGCCGCTTGGTCGGCCTCGCCTCCTATCCGTAAGGGCACTTGGTTGCCCACCGTCAAATTGAGTTGAGTCGCTTGGTCGACTCCGAAATGCAAACCATCGTTTCTCAAATGACGAATGACCTAGCGGAGCCCCCGAACCAACCCGTCACCTTCCGCTGCAATCGTTGTCACAAGGTTCTGTACATGAGCTTTCTCACGAAACGAGAGACAATGAACCTTCCCAGCGTCGGCGCAAGCGTCGCCGTTTCAATACGGGTCGACCGAGACCTGCTGCTGAAGGCGTTTCAAGATCACTGGCTCAAAGAGGGGTGCCGCTGAAATGCCGAATTGGGAACAAATGCTCGCCGACTTCTTCGACAAGACGAAGAACCCAACGATTGAAACGCAGTGGGCGCAGACGCCTCGACCTGTGAGCGTTCAGCAGAACCCGCCCTTCAGCAAAATCTTCTTTCCGTACAGAACGGACATCAGCTTTCTAGCAGCTCCTGAGCGCCAAAGCGGCAGCTACCAAAACATGATGTGGCCGGTTCTCGCCGGCGTGGAACCTAAACACGAAGCGTATCAGTATTCGCAGGCCTTCGCGACTGTTCACATGATGATCTACAGCCACGCCCGATCCGACATGAAAGGCGACATCATCACCGCCCGAGACCGGGTCAGCAACATGCGAGACCAAGTCGTCTCACTCATCAAAGCGAACTGGAACAGCAGCCTATTCGCCCCATCCACGCAAGCAACGACAGGCCCTGGGGAACGAGACCTCAGCGATACGCGAGCTTCGCCCATGTACTGGATGCGGGTGCTGCCCATCAAATTCTGGTATGAAGAATGATTGACGAATGGAGATTTGTACGGCCAGAAGCCATTGCTATTGCTCACTGTCTTCTCGAGGACCAGCGCCTCGCCATTGTCATCCCTTACCTGGTAAAGGATGGCGAAGAGGTGAATCATCGAAATGTTTGAGTCAAAATATCTGATTCGAGCAATTGAAACACATTGGGCGCCGACGAAGAGAATCGAGTGCATCAGCGTACCTGGAAACATGGAGCTGACCTTCGTCGTGCCGAACGATGTCGCTGCTCAGTTCAAGAAAGGCGGCTGGATCTCCATGCAAGTGGACGCAACGAGCCCGCCGCCGGTCCCTGAACCTGAAACCCCTAGCAAGAAATCCAAGTAACATTAGAGAGGTGAACTTGAATGGTTACAATAGGAGCAGACCTGAAGAAAGTTCCAGGCAGCCGAGTTGTCGTCGTGCTTGACAGCAACATCTACGGTGTACTGCATAGTATCACTGCTAGCGAGCAGTATCGAAAGATCATCGACGCCGTCGGTGGAACTAACAAGCCACTGTTCTTCGTCGGCCACTTCGAAGGCGCGATAACCGTGGAAGTGTACTTCACTACAGATCTCCCGACGGACATGTTTGGATTAAGCAATGGCGATCTGACGCTGCATACGGCAAGCCTTACCGCCACTGACTCGCAAGGTACGCCCGTCTCTAAGACCGCTTCGATCGTAGATGCTCGATGCTTCAAGCGCGACTATGTTCACAAGCAGGATGAGGGCTTCCTGTACAACTTCACCCTGGACTACGGAGTGCAGCTAACTTGGGCGTAACCGAACCTGTAAAGCCCGTCTTCGACAAGGAGAAGGCAAGGGCCGCAATTCAGGCAGACGCCAAGCTCGAGAAGAACATCTCCAAGTGCCGAGCTCATCTCATAGCGGAAGCTGACGAAGTAATTCCCTTCACGGACAGCAAAGGCCGGTCAGCGCACTTCTACAGAATCGGCTACACAACCGCCGTCCGCCTCGTTCTAGCGCAGATGCCGCAAATGGACATCATCGCTTGCGATCAATGTGAAACCAAGGGCGTCGACAAGGAAGAAAACAAGTGCGCCAACTGCCAGGGAGAAGGAGCAGTTCAACGAACTCCGACTGCTGAAGAGATAGCGCAGATCCGGTGGATCCAGTGCCAAGCTCTCGCGGCGACGAACCTCGAGGGTTTGACTGCAGAGCAGTTCGACAAGCTTGGCAGATTCGTCGACGAGTCAGCTGACTATCTCTGGTACTTATGGGGGCTTTCACCGAAGGCCGCAGACGAGATTGAGTTTTTTCGCCGGCACAGTGGAAGGGCAGGGTTTGGGCGTTCTCTGCTTCGACGAATTACAGCTCTGGCCCTGCGAACTAAACGGCCGACGGGGCCCTAACCAAGACATTCCGTTCGACCAGTACCAGTTCGCGATTGCTTGGATGAACGAGCGTACAGTTCAGCTTCGACGAGAAGCCGACTATCAAATGGCGAAAGCGCAGAGGCGATGATTAATGGTTGACATGAGTTTTGGCGACAGCGAAGACGTTCTCGACGGCCTAGCGCTGAACATGGAGAAATACGCTGACAACTTCCCGAAGCAACTTGACATAGCCATGGCTGCAGCTGCTGAGCTCGTACGACAGAAGCTTGTTGAGATCACGCCCAAGCGAACCGGTTTCACTGCCGAGGCCTGGGTGGTCATCCCAATGGGCATCGGTGAGTTCGTCATCACAAACTCGAACGAACCGATCGCTAGCTTCCTCAGTGAAGGTACAAGCCCGCACCCGATTGATCCTGTTTCTGCTCGAGTTCTTCATTGGGTAAGCATCAACGCGGAAGGCGCAGCTGGGGATGTGTTTGCTATGCACGTTGACCACCCAGGTACGCAACCGTTGAATCTCGAGGACGTCGCCATGCTCGAAGTTGAACCCATGATTGACGACCTGATCGACGCCGCGGACGACGCGGCCGCAAGAGAGGCGGGGCTTTAGGAATTGAGCAGCAACAAATCAACCACTAGGACTGTCATAATCAAAGGAGTCGACGACACAACAGCGGTTTTGCTGGGCGTCGCTCGAACAATTCGATCCGTTAGAATGGAAATCCACTTCGCCGAAATGGCGATGATCGCTCTCCAGAACGCTGAGGAAGCAGCTGCAGCTGGCGCTCTGACTCTCGGCGTCGCCCTAAGCGTCGCACTCCCCGTCCTAGGTATGGCCGCAGCAGCCATCGGCATCCTGGCAGGCATCGAAATCACGCAAAGCAGATCAGCGATCGCTGTCGCTCAAACCATGCCAGGCCAATTCAGAGTTGTACAGTCGACAGGCCCAGCGATTCTACACGGCGGAGAAATCGTATCGAGGCCCATGGAAGGAGGCGGCGCAGGTGGAGGAGGCGGCATCAACATTGAGCAAGTCAACATCAGCAACGAAGGCATGCCAGCCGACCAGGCATGGGCGCACGTGAGATCTCGCCTCAGAATGTTGACGTTCGCGTGGCCTAGGTGAACTTGAATGGCAACATGCTCATGGTCAGCGACAGGCGCAAGCCTCAGCCTCGGCGCCTGCAAGAACGCGAAAAGCGTCTTCGTCGCCAAGACACCGCTTCACGAAATCCCAGGCCTCGACGGAGACCGGCCTGAGGTTCTGAAAGCCAAGAGCGAACTGATCTACGCAACAGGAACCATCCAAACTCTAACTGAATGGAACAATTTCAGGTCGAGCATGAAAGGGTTGGAGAACGCGGGTGATGCCACTTTCACTTGCTCGTACCCAGTCTACAGCTCTGTTCCCGTGGTTGTTCTTCACGGCGAAGAGGAGTCGAGCGAGGAAGGAACGATAGGCTACGGGAAGTTCATGGTCGAAATGGCCGTCAGAGACCATTGATCAAGGTGGTGATTGTGAATGAGTGAACGAACAACTGAAACAAGCGCTGGGGACTCGCTTCTTGGCGCTTCTGTTTTCAAGAAGTGGTACGACGCAGCCTATCAGCAGTGGATCCGTCAATACTACCTGCGAACCCTGCTTAGCGACGATCTTGAAGCGACGCTCTTCAAATGGACCGCTTCAGGAACCGGATCAGGCTATGTGGTCGAACGAAACACTGCGATCGCATGGGAAGGCTTAGCCTCACTCCACATCAAATCTCGAACCTCAGGGGCAGCAGCAGCCGACCAGGTTTCAGCTTCTTGTCTGTTTCCGATGGCTGGTTCGAAGATGCTGAAGTTCTTCGTGAACGCTTGGCGGTTCGAAAGCCTCACTTACGTCGCTTATGTCTACTTCACCGTTGACTGGTACGACGCACTGAACCACTACACCGCCTCGATCCGGTACGATGTCGTCAACCAGAAATGGTCTTACCTGAACTCGACAAACACCTGGTCGGACATTCTCACCGGACACAAGCTCGCCGCTTCCTCATGGTTCACCTTCGAACTCGACCTCGACTTCACCGTGAACAAGTATCTGCGGCTCCTAGTCAACGACAAAACTGTGAACCTTAACGCCAGCTTCTACGCAACCGCCGACACAAGCGACCTAACTCAAGCGAAAGTCACCCTTCAGGCCACAACGCAGGGGGCGAACCCTGCTGAAGCATACTTCGACAAAATCGTGCTTACGGAGATCGCTGAATGATCCAGCCAACACGACAAGTCACCATAAGCGGCGTCGATGTTAGCGACGATGTGCTGGACATTCAAGCGGTAGACGTCTGCCTAGACCACGGGCTGCCTCACGTTCAAATCACGCTGAGCAACATCGCCAGTAAATACGCGACTCTCTGGCCACCATTCGTCGAGTCCGGTCTGTACTATCCTGGCGTCGTCAAATTCAACAACGTCGAAATCATGCAGTTCCGTTTCGAAGGCCTCAACCCAGAGCTCTCCAAGAAGAACACCATAGTCGTCGATGGCCTCGTTGTCGGCGCTACGCCTCTGCAGAAGCAGTACATGACCAAGACTTGGATCAAGCGCCAAGCCGACACGCTCATTCAAGACGTCACCGTCTACGCTACTGCCACGCATGACTACGGTAGCGGAATAACCTCCGTCTCCTACACTTCCCCAAGCCAAGGCGAACTCGTGAACTACGCGGCCAAACGGGAATACTGTCACGACATCATCCGCAAGATTCTAGAGAAAGAACAGTGGACAGGAACCATTCGAGCCACAAGCGCCTCTGCCGCCCTTCTTAACATCTTCCCCGTCAACGACGCATCACACCAACACGCAACAATCTTTCAGTACGGCGACCTAGCGAAGCAAGGCAAAAGCCCCAGGGACGTGAAAGAATCAGCGAACGTACTGGAAATCACAGGGGGCAAAAGCCTTCAGGAACCCAGCGACGGCGACAACTGGACTGAACCAACAATCTTCGGCGGCAAATCCGAGGCCTGGCATCTTCTCACTGGGTACGGCATCTTAGGAACTACTGCGACTCCGCATGCCTGCGGCAGCTATGCACTGGTAGGTAAGACAGCCAGCATTACTTCGCCGACCGGGAACCCGATGGTTTTCGAGCTTCACTTCCAAGAAGCCCTCGGAGCATACTACGATGCCATCGCCCGAAACCTGTCAGCAATCTCGTTCGAATCCGCGATTGATACGAGTGTCAGCCAGGGAAACCGATACACGATTAGGATAGCGCTTGAGGACAGCCATGGCGCCATAATTCTCAGCAATGAGATTCACGACGGGCCACTTACTCGAAACCAGTTCAGCGACATGATCTTCAAAGCGGTTCCAGAGGCGCCTGGTGATGGTTGGACGCTTGAAAAAGACGTAGGCCTCACCCCGACCTTTGACTGGACGCAGCTCTCGAAGCTGCGTTTAATCTTCAACTGGCTTATCGCGCCAGTCAGCATGCCTTTGACCTATTTCGTTGACTGCTTCAGCATGACTCAGAACTTCATTCCGCAAGTTCGAGTCGTGGACAGCACCCGCCAAGCTCTGTACGATACTAGAATGCAGAACATAGACGCTCCTGAGTACACTGAGCTGAACGACCTGCGCGACTACGGCCTGAAACTCGTCCAAGCCAGCGCCACGCCCACCTACTACGTGGACCACCTGTTCGAGTTCGACCCGTCGACGGAGCTGATCAAGGCGGGGTGGCAAGTTCGCTTCAACATGAGCAACTTTGGGATTGCGTCAGGCGTTTGGTGGCGTGTACTCGAAGCCGGCTGGATATGGAATAAGCAGGACGGCCTTCTTCTCCACTTAGTAGCCATCCCTGCGAGCTCGGGATCCTACGATTACAGCAAGAACATTAGCAGCCGAGTTTGGACGAAAGATCGAGCAGGCCTCGACAAGAACATCATCGACGCCATTCGCGCCTTGCGGAACGAGTCGGAGCAGTTCTCAGGCGTCACAGTGTTCACGGGGAACGTGGGCTTCAATGCCACATGCGATCCTTGCACGTTGAACGGGAACGCGCTGACCACGTACAACTGGAACGTGAAGATCAGCCTCTCAGCCATCGGCGCCTTCACCGGCCAAGTCAATCTCTCGCAGACGAACAACGTCAACGGAACGGTGAATCTGCAAGACTCTTCCCTCAACTTGACCGGTGAAAGCCCCGACGCCTCAACGATTCTGACCATTAGCACCTTCAACACAATCGTTGCAGGCACGTACAAGGTCACGGTCACCGCGATAAGCGCCGACGGCACCATCGACCAGTCGGTCGACGTGGCGGTCATCATTGGGAAGGGCGAGGTCATCATCACCTGTGGCGGCGACTCCGACTGTAAGGGCGGCCAGATATGCGTAGGCGGCCAATGCTACAGCACCTGCACCAGCGACGCTCAATGCTCCGACGGGTCCAAATGCACACCAGCGCCCGGCCGATCTGACGGAAAGAAAGTCTGCGTCTCCAACAACATAATCATGAGCTGCGGCGACGTTCAGGTTCCCGGTGACGGCACGCAAATCATGGCTCCTGTCGCAAATATCACAATGCCTGACACAAGCTGGAAAATCATCTTCGACTACTACGACCACGACAACTACGTTCTGAACGGAGACGCCTCATTCAACTTAGTCTATAATGGTGATGGCACCGCAACGATCTTCGGCACCTTCAAAAACAAGGGCTGGGCCTGCGGCAAGAAACTGAAGATCGGTCTCATCGTAGCCGGCGGCCAAGTCGGCACAACAAACTTTCCGCCTGCTTTGACTTGCTGGTTTAACATTGTCATCAACTGCAACGGAATGTTCATTCTTGAAGTGGCATGCAGTGGATATGGCGGCTGTGATAGTGGCTGTTCAGGATGCGGTTGGGGAGCAAGTTTCACACACCTTAGTGGACCCGGAAGTATGGGCGGGGGTTGTGGAGGCCCTTGTGGTTTTGATGATGCTTGCGGAGGACTAAGAGTACGAAGTATTCAAGGCTATACAGGTAATGTTACTGTGACCCTTAGTGGCTGCACCAACGGCGGCATTGGGAGTTGTGCACCATCAGGCGGCTGGGTTGTCACACTAGCAGTCAATCAGATAGTATATCTCATGCCATGTATAGAAGGGACTGGCGCGACTGAATTTCTAAGTACACACTGTGCTGGAGGCTTCAATACAGGCGTTCCTAGTAGCCTTGTAGCGCAATGTTGCTCTGCTACTTGTTCAGCTACTGGAACAGATGGAACCCTTGGTGGTTCAGCGAGCTTTACAACGAGTTATACATCTAGGAAGTGCTGATTTCTTATGATAATTCAATCATGGAATTGGCCTGCGATAGGGGGCTTATACATGAAAGTGCTAAATGACGAAGTAGAACCGCTCGATCTTACAGTTGCTGACTTCTACATGGATCTTAGCGGCAGACTTTCTGTCGTCGGGTGTGTGATTCTGCAGCCAACGCAGGAGTGCTTTCTTAACATCCATAGCAGTCGACCAAAGGATGAAATACACAATCTGAGGATTTCGCTACCTAACAAATCATACAACTTCACGATACCTACAGCGATTGGAGGGCCATTAGTTGGAACAATATGATTTCGATTTGAGGCAACGACCTTGAGCTCACCCTCTGAGACACAAGCAATTCAACAAACGAAGAAGCCCTGCAAACACTGCGACGAGAAAGCAGAAGGCGCCAGAATCCCTCAGGCTTTCCTGAACGTGGTGAAAGCGAACCGCTTCACGGAATCCGTGATGCAGATTGTTCGGGAATCGGGCTTTCAAATCGCGTCAGGAAGCTTGGATCCGGTTACTGCGCTGCTTGTTCTGCGTCGTCGAGTCGGCTTCATCGCTGAACAGTTCGAGGGCTGCGGGGTCTGCCGACGAGACATAGTGATGTCTGAGGAGTTCGACCAGTACATGATCGACGCTAAGCAGGCTCGCTTGACTTGGGTTGGAAAGCGCAGATGGCAGGCGCTTAAAATGTACGCTCGATTCCAGGTGAACATCGTGCGAGGCATCTTCAAGTGGGTTCCTGAAATCAAGTGGCTCGTTCTCTTCGCTGCTCTAGGCATCACTGCGCTGATTGAACACTTCTTGAGGTTACTCTGATGAGTCAAAGCGACGCAATGAAGTACGCCCGCAAACAGGTGACCGACCACGGCCACGCAACCTTAGAGGGCGTCAGAGGCATCCGCACCGATGTACCGATTCGAAGCAGCGTGCGCAGCCCGTTCCCCTTCGCCCGCATCAAGTCGAAGCAGCTTGTCAGACGATTGAACGCTGACCTGCTAGACGGATATCACGCAATAGAACTGATTGCCCCTACAATATTACGCGTTCCACAAGTGGCCACAATTGGAGATTTACCTGCATTTGGTACGATCGGGCGCCTATTCTACGTTATAGCTAGCGACGCTCTCTATCTTGACATTGGAACTGAGTGGGTTCCGCTCGCAGAGGAAGGAGCTATTGACTGGTCGAACATAAACAACAAACCATCAACCTTCGCACCTACTGCTCATGACGACTCGGCTCATACAGGTTCGATCATCCCAGACGCTAACCAAGATTTCCAGGAGAACGAGGCTCTCGCCTTCAGAGTGGAGAACATCGGTACCCTTCCTACTGCCGGCAATAAAGGCCGGCTCGTCTGCTTGACTACAGATAACAAAGTGTACTATGACACTGGCTCCGCCTGGGTCGCAATCTGAAAAAGACGACAAACCGGCGGTGGCGGTGGAATTGCACTTTCACGAACAACAGCAGGGAAAATCATCTACGACAATTTCAACGACAATAGCCTAGACGGTGCTTGGACACTCGACAAAGAATCTTACGATAGCGGGGTCGAGCAGAACCACCGATACGAACTGACTGCGGCAGTAAACAGCTATTGCCACATCCAGCGAGCAGAAGGCAACGTAGATAATCCTATCATCATCTGCCGATTACAACATGCAGGCGGTGCTAACATAACCAGTTGGGCTCATGGGCTTTGCATATGGTTCAACCCGTATGATTACATTAGAATTGGACTCTGCACGAACACGGGTAATTTTCTCGCGCAATACAACGCAAACACTGCATGGAATGAATCGTACCCAGGCTCCGCTAGTGCGGGTGTCTGGTATTGGGTGAAAATCGTAGTTTCAGCGAGCAATGTGATTCTATACAGCAGCCTTGATGGTAGGACTTGGACTCAGCAATATGCATACGGCTCACGACCCGCGACATGGGTAATCGATGCAAGTAGTCTGATAATCATAGGTACAGGTATTGAGATATCTCCGGGCGCTTACCCGAACCCTGACCTTGACAACAGCTATTCTTCAGTTGGCTCAAACTCCACACTCTACGCAGACAATCTCAAAGTGATGAAATCGGAAACCATCACCGTGACTGGCCTCGCCGACAACGCATATTTCACGCTGCCATGCGGTGATGAAGGGGAACTGAAATCAACTCTTGCATCTGGCGGACAGGCAACATTGGACATCACCGGCTATGAAGACTTAGTTCCCTTCAGTGTTCTCATCGCTTATTCTGCTGGTGGAACACTCTCGGCATCGTTCGTTGACGCGTTAGGCATCTTCGGTGGCGATGTCTTCGCGCTGGCGTAAAGCGCTCATCTGGACTGGCTTCATCATTGGATTGATCGCTTTCCTACTCGTCTTCTGACCGTCGACGTCTCTTTTTCGGCATCGTAAAACCGCCTAGCGTCAGCGCGGCAGCCAAAGCGATCAGGGGCATTGTCAGTTCGGGGATGCTGGCGTACTGGGTGCTTTGCGTGTCCAGAGACCAAGTGGTGGCCGTGTTGCTTCTCGTGGTGCTGATGAGGGTGACTTTGAAGCCCTGCTGGCCATGCGGCTGAACGGTCGTCGGATCGGTGTACGTGAAACCCACATCAACGACCTTGCCGTCTGCGCCGTAGAACGTGGCCACCACTTTCGTGTATTCGCTGATGGTGTCGCCGTTGTTCTTGACTTCTCCGACTATTTGCAGCCAGCCGAGGCTGTTCTTTGAGGAGGAGGTGTTCATGATCTCCAAAGCAGTTGTCAGAGGTTGCGCTTCCTGGAACTCCAGGGCAAGTGCGTAGCTGCGAATGTTCGCTGATTTGCCAACGTCAAATTCGAACAGGTCAAAGCCTGAGGCTATGCCTGAAGGCAGACGGTCGAGAAGAGTGTAAGTGAAGGAAGTGTCCACGACGGTGCCGGCTTGGTCTTTGAAGGTTGCGGCGACTCGCACGTACTGCAGCCAGACGTCGCCAGTGTTCTTCACTTCCCCAACCACGTGGTAGTATCCGGCCTCATCCAAGAAGTTGCTATCGTTCTGAATCACTGCGCTGGGCGAGGCTGCGACATGTGGTAGAAGGTAGATGGTAGATAGTATGACAAAGACTAGGAACAGGATCTTCTTCACTGTTTCACCTCCGGGGGTTTTAATTGGTTTTGGATCATGCGGAAGGCTACGCGGAGTTCCTGGATGACTTCGCCTTGTTCTTGGACTTGGTCTCTTAGGCCTTTCACTTCCTCGGCGTCAGCTGTCTGTGGGGCGCTGAGGATGTTGAGGTAGGGTTCGGCGAGGTTGTACTGGTCGGCGGCGAATTTTGGTTGGAGGTTGTAGAGGTCTCGGTATTGGTTGGGGTCGATGTCGTGGCCGGCCCAGAACTCGACCACGAACTCTTTCAGGTTTGGGACGGTGCTGAGGAGGCTGATTGTTAGGTCTCGGGTGTTGTGGGCTCCGTAGCCGTACCTGCTGCTTCGTTCGCCTCGCTGTTTCGGAATCAGTTTCGCTTTTCTGAGAAGCGCCAGCCATGCTTGGTTGAAGAGGGCTTTGGTGATGCCACTGTTGGTTTGTTCGCTGATCCAGACCGGTTCCCCGGGTTGGGGCCAGCGTTTTGCGCGGTCGAAGTACTCTTTGATGCTGGCTAGGGCGTCGCGGCCGATGAAGGTGAAGAAAGGTTTCTGGTTCTTGTGGCTCTTTCTGCCAGGCATCGAAAGCCGAACCGTGGGCTGGTTGGTTTTGATGGCTTCCACGATTTCCTGTGAGAAGTGGTTGCTGATGTAGATCAACCCCTCGGTGTCGGTGAGGCTCATCCATCTGCAGACCAGAATGCTCCGCAGGGGCTGCGACGCCAAGCCAATGAGTTCCCGCATGTTCTCTATGCTGAGGCGTCGGACTACGGGCGGGGTCTCGCTGCGGATCTGGAAGGCGCGGTCCACGGGCAGTATGACCCGGTTGTGCTGGAAGAAGCTCCGTGGGGCCTCGTAGGCGTTGAACTTGGTCTTGTACCGCAGCTGCGCTGGCAGGCCGAGAACGTAGGTTTGGATCAGGTCCAGGACGTCCAGTGGGTCCTGGCCTTTGGCCCACGTGATTGCCTCGTCGGGGGTTTTGTGGATGTGGGTTAGGAACCGCCAGAGGTGTGAGTAGAAGTTGGGAAACGTGCCAGGGGCGATGCGGCTTCGCCACCTCTTAACTGGCTCCGATTGGCGCCAGTCCTGGGCATACAACGGGATTCTACGGCCACCAGGCTTCCGTTTGGCTTCAAGAACCTGAACTTGGCTACTCAAACGTCTAGGCCTCATAACAGTAGTACGCACCCTATTATTGCGCTTACCCATTTATGCGAACCCATGTTTGAGTAGGAACTCACTGTGCTGTTTCAATATTTGTGTTGGGCCACGGTACTTTCGGCTGAGTCTCAGCGTGGTTACCGGGTAACCGTGGCGCGCCTTATGGTTGCATTGCATGCGGCAGCTGCATGAATGATTATGCGAGGGGAGCATTGGAAACTCTAGCCTGGGTTGGAAGCCTGATGGGTCCAGTGGGATCAGAACAAGCAGCTGCGACGCTGGCACGTCTCCACAACGAGGTGGAGGGCGCTCAAACGGAGTTGCTTCATGGTAGCGCGGTGGACTTTCGGGCACGGCTACGCGCGTCCTGGGCGTTCAAGTAACCGGGTCTGCATGATCTTCTCCCGTATCGCTGACTCTATGAACTGCTGCCGTGTGTAGCCCATCTCTGGATGCTCACTGATTATTCGGTCGACCTCGGCCAGCATCGGGTCGGGTAGCCCCACGCTTGTTCTGCTTGGTGGCTTTCTTTCTGTTTTCGGCATGGTTTTCGCTTCTAGTGGCTATGCAGCATAGGTGTTATATATTAGCGCATGTGGCCTATGCGGTATAGGTGCTATTTGTGGCAAAGAAACGTGAGAAAACGACTCCGGCCTACACACCCGTGAGCCTACCCACGCCCATGGTCAGCGAGGCCAAGGAGATCGTGGAGAACCATCCGGAACTCGGCTACACCGGTCACACCGAGTTCGCAAAGGATGCACTCCGCGAGAAGATCGAGAAGGTCCGACTCCAGGAAGCCTCCAAGGCCGAGGTGCTGGCGCAGTGATGCCAGCCGAAACAATATACCGTTGCAGCAAGTGCCGACAAGAGATCTGCGTCTTATCCGACCCGGACCTCGTCGACAAAATCCAGGAACACAAACGCACGTGCCGCCGCAAGGAGGCGCACGCGCAATGAGCTTGACCCTCGTTGGCGAAGCTCGAACTCACGGCGAACCATGCCCCGTTTGTTACCGGAAAATCTGCCATGTAACTAACTGCGAACTTTGCGGTTCAGTCACTCACATGCCTTGCGGTTCAACGAAACAGCCCAGCAACTACTGCCCGAAATGCGGATGGTGACAGCGTAGATGAGCGAACATGAAGACGAGAAGTATTGGTTCGATGACGCCATCACGCAAGCTGTCAACGAAATCATGAAGTCCGGCCACTTCCCAGAGATTCACGACTTCGAAGTGGTCGCACTCATGGCCAAGGGCAGCCATCCGAAAGGCCGAGAGGTCGCAAGTTGCAGCCTGGTATCTGAGAAGATCCGCGTGGCCACTCACGACGAAGCCACGTTCATCCTCACGTTCTGGCAGAACGACTGGGCGGCGATGACGCCGATTCAACGCCTCGAGACAATCATCCATGAACTCCGGCACATAGATGTGAACGACCGCACCGGCAACCCGAAACTACGTCCGCACAGCGCCGGAAACCCAGCGCTACCCGACTTCTGCACCTTCGGCACCCACGACAAGTACAGCCAGCAGCTTGCCCTCAAAATCCCAATCCCCACCATCCTGAAGAAAGCGCCGGTCCAGGTGCCCCTCGCTTGATGGCTCCCTTTGATGTTTGGGATGCTGGCTCCGGGTTCTGCCGTGTCTGTGGTTGGCCGGCTGTGGAATCCGATGTGGCTTGCCCGATCTGTTTCGGGCCGGTTCACGAGTTCTGCTTGCAGAAGCACCTAGACGCCCACAAAGCCGCCGAACAGTTCCAACGCGCGGTCCTAGCCAGCGTGGAGGTTCCGCGCTGATGCCGGACCTTCGGCAATTGACTCCAAAGGAGTGGCAGCGACTCAGAGAAATTTTGCGGCACGAAGTCACGCTAGACCTCGATGTTCTTGAGGACTTGGGATATTGCTGGAAAGAGGCCTGCGAGAACCTCAAGCTACTGAGAGCCGACAGACGCCTACAGTGGAAGTTGGAGGTCTACTGATTGGCAGCACAAGAAGAACTTGGCGTGGGCATGTGTTGGGCCACCTGCCACGAGTGCAGGAAGGTGTACGCGGATTCCTTGGCCAAGTTTGAGAACATCAACTACGTACCCCGCTGCGAGAAGCACCGCGACTTTCATCACGGAGGCGCAGCAGCATGACGATGAAAATTCTTGGTGACCGACGCCTCAACAGCGATGAGATGGAGCGGTTCAAGCGGGGAGATGGCAGCTTCCAAGCATTGCCGCTGATCTCGGGTCTAACTGAGTGTGTTCTCGGAAATCGTGAGCCCACACTATTCGAACTCGCTCTAGTGGAACTGAACGCCAAGCTGGAAGGTTTGGTACAAATCGTCATTCGTGAAGAACAAGAAATTCGGCTACTGAAGAAGGAAACGAAGGAGCTCCGACCTGCATGACGCAGTTGGCGTTCCTGAGTTGCGGCCGCTGCTACGGCGACATCGCCCAGAACCAGCAGCATGAATGCCCCAGCTGTCACGACTTCTTCCATGCTTCCTGCTTGAAACTGCATACTCGAACCTGCGAAATCAAACAGAAGCTTCGGCTGATTCCGAAATTGGACCTCAAACCAACAGCGCGACTGTGGAAGGCGAGGAGGCCCTGGTGAATGACTGACGCGAAGGCGCCCAGGGTCCACAGAACCCCGCCACCGCAAGGCATCACGCAATGGTCACAGGAGTACATCGACAGCAACAACCCCAGGAGACTCCCCGCATGAGCCTGTGCAAGTACGGCTGCGGTAAAGAGATTTATTGGAACCAAGACGGCCCCCCATGGATCCCGCACGAGGACGAGGCCCTAACGAAGGTTCACGACTGCCCCAATAATCCGAACAAGCAGCAACCGAAACAGACAGCGCCAGCGACGCCGAAAGTATCACCAAGGAAAGAGCCCGAACCTGAAACCATCGGTCGAGCCGTGAAGGAACCGGGGTCATCACCAAAACCAACGCCCCGAGCCCTGCCGATCGAGCCAGCGCAGAAGCCTCTCGCGAACGTGCCGCCGCTCAGCGACGACGAACTGAACTTCTACCATAAATTGTATCACTTGTTCAAGGAGCCCGTCAAATGAACGGGTTCTGTCCAGGATGCGGCGCGTCCGTTGAGTGGACTGAGGACAAGGTCCACCAAGAATTATTCGTGAACTGCAGCAGCTGCGGCCTCAGCAGCACCATGTCAAAACCTGTGGAGGTTTCGCCTTGAGTGGCCTGCAGATATCGAAGGATCTCGAGCTCCCAATCGAGGCGGCCACCTGGACCTTCGCAGACCTCGGAATCAAAGACTCCGGGAAAACGTACGACGCCGGCGACTTAGCTGAAGAGTTCCTGAAGAACGGAATCCCAATCCTCGTCCTGGATGGGATGGGTATTTGGTGGGGGTTGCGAGTTGGCGCTGACAAGAACGGCAAGCCGGATCCGAAGAAGAAAGGCATGCCTGTGGTCGTGTTCGGTGGAGATCATGGTGACCTGCCGATTCCTACTCGCACCGAGAAAGGACGCGACATCGTCGACACCGCCCGTCTCGAACTCATGGCTAAATCCATCCTGGAAGCTGGCATTAGCGCGGTTCTGGATACTCGTCAGTTCTCGAAGAATATGCAGCGCAGAATCGTTGCAGTGTTCGTGAACGAGGTCTACCAGGAGAACGCCAAGTACGGCGTCAGGCACGTGTTCATCGAGGAGGCGGACATGTGGTGCCCCCAACATGGCATGAGCGGAGAAACCGCAGCCTCAACGGGCGCCATCGACGACCTGGTCCGCCGAGGCGGCAACTTCAACCTAGGCTGCACATTGATCACGCAGCGCCCCGCCGTTCTCAACAAGGACGTTCTCACTCAAGCCGGCTGCCTCCTAGTCCACCGGGTTGTCCACGACCTCGACAAGAAGGCTGTCAGCGCATGGGTCCGATCGATGGTCAGCCCCGACGACAAGAAATTCAAGAAATGGTTCGACTCACTCAACGGCCTCGACAACGGAGAAGCCTGGATCTGGCGCCCACAGAAACCCTTCGAAATCGACCCACCCAAACGGATCCGGTTCAGGCCCAGGGAGACGGTACACGCGAGCCGAGAGTTCTTCCGCCGACCAGAAGCCCGAACAGCCAAGATGGGAAACGTCGAGGAGTTCATTCAGAAATTCCAAAACGTCTTCGCTCCGAAACCGAAACAGGTTACTCCACCTCAAACGGCTGCAACCAATCGTCCTGCGCCGATGATGCGACCCCCTGATCGACCGCTTCCATTAATTCCGACATCGGGGGCACATCTGCCAATCCCTCGACCTGAATCCACCCCGATAGCGGAGACAGATGCGCATGTCATAGTGCGCGAGCCGGTCGCTGGCGTTCAAACCAGAATGCCAACGCTGGCAGCAAACGATCAGGAAGTCACCGGGCAAATACTCTACGCCGCAAAGCAGGGAGCCTTTGACGGCGAGCAGAGAACATCGAAAGACATCGTCACGCTGCTTGGTAATTTCGGCTGGATGCATCCGAAAGCGGCTGTCGACCAGGGCCTCTTGAAACTCTGTGACCTAAAATTCTTCACACGCAAACTTGCGTCGAACGAATCCTGGTACTACAAGCTGACACCGAATGCGAAGGACCGCATCGTCCTCGAACTGGTGAACGCAGTATGATGCGGCACCCTGAGGCCCAGTCCCTCCACGACCTGTACGCCGTGTACTCGGCCCTGGAGAAGCTGGACGTAGAGCCTGGCCAGCAACGCGAACCGGTCATGAACGAGGAATCCTTCAGCTGCTGGGTTTTGGACACGTGCCGGCAGCTGTGGTTCTCGATGGCATCCATGTACACGGAGCATCACGTGGCCTTCCAGCGAAGCCCCCGCGGCGTCGTGGTTCATCCGTTGCTGCAATGGGAAATGATCCTAGCATGACCGACTTCTGCTTCAGCAAGATTCGTGAGAATCTGTTGCGGCCGCTTCTGGTAATGTTCGAGATGGGGGAGTTCCGGAAACCCATCGCGATTCTCGACGTGGTCGATCTGATCGCTGCTGTGCGCGAGTACGGCCAAGCTGCCTTCTTGCGAGAACTGAAAAAATTCGATGTGGAGGCCAAGGAGGCTGCGAGGTGAGCTCCGAGAACCTGTGGGTTGTTGGGGAGCACGGTGATTCCTATCCAGCGAACAACGAGGCGCAGCTGGATTCTCTCGAGAGAACCAAAATCTCAGAGCCCACAAATCTGGAAATCGTCCTAAACAAAGTGCGCAGGGCTGGGAGAAATGGGGCCTGCGCGGGTGAGATTGCAGACGCCCTTGGCTGGGAGTGCAGCTGGGTCCTGCCGAGGCTCACTGACCTGAACCACAAATATCACAAAATCAAACCCTCCGGGCTCCCTGACCGTTGGTACGCTAAAACAAAACGGTTTCACACGGTCTACGTGATTGTCGAGGAGGGAGCTCCTTGATGCAGCCCGACGATGTTCGGCACTTGGGCGTCTACTGCTGTGCCTGCCAAAACATCACCACCGAAGTTCAGTCCTGCACGATCTGCCGGGAAGTCAAACTGTTCTGTCCCAGCTGTTACGGGAATCACATGAGGGCCTGGCACGGCCAACAGATCCTAACCGGGGCTCCTGGCAGTGGGCATGACGGAGATCCGGTCACATGATCAGCGACAATCTGGATGGCGCACGTTCAACAATGCACGACCTCGAGGAGCAACTGAACAAACTCTCACATGGAAAATTCTTTGGTGGCTGTTACTCGCGGGGTCTTGAGACATACACGGTCGGGGAGATCAAGCGACTCTGCAAGGAACTAGCGAGCCCTGACTTCATGACGGCCTTGAAAGAATCCGCCAAAGCCCACCGTGATTTTTACTGCGACTACAACAAGCGGCTCACTTTGCGGTGGGCCAAGCCCAATCAAAGTTCTTGTGAATACAACATCCGCAGAATTTGCGAATGGCTTCACATTCCCGACAGGAGAGGCAGCTGAGCCATGAGCCGTCGTGCTTCTCGAAAGCAACGCCAAGCCCCCGTGGTGATAGTGCAAAAGGTGCACCCGTCATGACAAGGCCGCTGAAGCGTGGTGTGGCCATACCTCCGGATGTGGCCGACTATGCGTTCGAGTTGGCGAGGATCTGTGGAGTTCGCGAGAATCGAGTGTACGTGCGACTGATGCAAATTGGGAAGCAGGACCTGGCGCCGTTCGAAGGAAACGCGCTGGCCACCCTCATCAAGGATCCCTGGGAAGTCGCTAAGCAGCTGCCCTCGTTGAAGCGCCAACTTGAGCAGCGCAGCCATGGACGACTCAACTCCATTGCCGCACTGAGATTGACCGTCGCTGACTACGTTGCCCTCAGAGAGTTCGCTAAGAAACATAAGACCACGATCAGCGCCAGCCTCAGACAAATCGTGCATAGGATCCTCGCAACGGAGGCCAAGTGAATGATCGCTTGCCCACACGCAGACCTGAAACGAAAGGAATGCTGCGGCGGCAACTACTGCGAACCGTGCATGAAGCGGCACCTGGAGAAAGACCACGTGGGGGCTGCTTGAGGGAATGGATCTTCAGGAGATCACAGCACGGCTTTCCACATTGAAAGCCCTCAACGTGGTCGACGTCAGAAGCAGCGGACATGAGATGTCCTGGTTCCTTCAGGAGGGATTCATGGACAAGCTGCTCGACAAAATGTCAGTCAAGCTGAAGAAGAAAAAGCAGGCCGTCGACTTGGCGTACGAAGCAATGTGTGAACTTCTAGTCGAACTTCCGATCAGCGAGGCTGATGTGCAGAGGTTCGGTGAGGTCCTTTGGCCTATCGTGGCGCGAGGGGCACAAGGTATGTTCGAGCCAACCATGGAGGCTGCGTGATGCCGGCCGTTCCCCGTCGAAAGAATATTCCCGGTGCGCCCTTCCGGATTGGTATGCGAGTCAAAGTGGTTCGCGGTAGGGATGACACGATCACGCCTGGGAGGGTGGGCTGTGTGGGCGTCGTTGTGTATTACGAGTATGATTGCGGTTGCGGCCAAACCTACCCTGCAGATCCAATGATTGGCCTGCGATTTGCGGGTGGTCGCGTGGACGAGTTCTGGCGAGACGAACTCAAGGAGATTGTTTGAAGATGAGTGGTTGGGACGACGACCAGTTCGAGGAAAATCAGGACCCAGTCAATGATGACGACCTTCCATGTGAGGACTGCGGTGATGATCCTTGCACGTGCTGGCCACAGGACGAGGACGATTGAAGACGATTTCATGGGTATGAGATTATGCCAGAAAAGAAAGAACCGAAGACCGTACCGTTTCGGATAGTGTCCCAGGCCCAGGTGCCGGCAATGCGAAGCCGGAACCAGGCTTTCTTTGTGACCTTGGACGCAGCCATTAGAACCTTGCCACGTGGCAAAAGCATCATCCTCGAGGAGGACGAGATGAAGCAGAGGGGGGGTCCGAAGAACGTTGAGAGTGTTCGGCATCACGTACTCGCAGCACAGGAGGTCGGCCGTTTGCCGAAGCAAGTACAAGTCATTGGCCGTGCAACTGCCAACGGTCATGTCTGCTACGTTCTGATGCCGGAGGAGCGCCCGAAGCATGACTGAAGCGGACTCTCCGGAACAACAGATCCGCATCGCGGATATTGTTCCCAGCTTGGCCTACCGAGACTTGGACCGAGCCACGGTCGACGATCTGAAGATCAGCATCGCCGGACCTCCTGGCCAGCCGCAGTTCGCGAAGGGTCTACTGGAGGCAATACGAGTCCATCCGTACCTTCCTCCTCGGCCGTTGGTCGTTCCATCAGGGAAGTTCAAGGTCTCTTTCGGCGACCATCGCCTACAGGCCTGTAAGGAACTCGGCTGGGAGACCATAAGGTCCGTCATTGGCCACGGGACCGAGGCCCAGGAGAGCATGCTAGGTATAGTTGAGAACGTGCACCGAAACGAGAAAGTCAACGTGGCCCTGATGGGCGTTGCCTTCAGGCGTCTGATGACCGAGGAACATCCAGCCTGGGATCTTGTCCGCTGTGCGAAGGAGACCAACAAGACCACGGCCTGGGTTCAACACTGCCTCGACATCGCTGATCTCGTCGATCCAGTCCTGCACCGCCGCTTCGGCAACTTGGTCCCGCGCAGCCTCGCCTCGACCTTCGCACGGGTGCCATTCGAAGATCAGGCCCGGGTTCTCGACGGTATCGAGAAGCGCGGGAAGAAGGCGGAGCTCTCGGTTGATAGCATCCGGATGTTGATTCACCGTCGTGCCCGGATTCCACTCCCGGGGGCCGAAGTGCTCACCTGCGATAACTGCGGCGGAATCCTACCTAAGGAACAAGCTGAGGTGCATCGGCGCGGCACGGACTTCTTCTGGACCCATAAGGATCCTAAGAGTTGCGAGTTCAACGACACCATCGTTGTCGCCTACAATGGCGCCATCCCGAAAGCGAAGATTCGGGAGGTCCTCGAGTACGCGAAGGGTAAGCTTGAGGACGTCGGCGCTACTGTGAGCTTTCGCTGGCACTGGAAGAAGGCCCGCAGCTGAGGCGTCTGAATAATCATGCTTTGCATTCGCTGCTTATGTAGCTACAAAATAGCTACACCAAAGAACCATGATGAGGCCCTCTACTGTCCCAACTGTCGCGGACAGCCAGCTACACTTTCCACTGCGCCCAATCAATCAATCAATCAATCAATCGAACCTAACAGAACAGACTAACAGAACAGATCACAATGCCCACAGTCACCTTCCACATTCCAGAGGAGAAGAAGGGTGTTTGGCAGCAGTTTCTCGACATGATTCACGGAGAGAAGGTTGGAGCAGGAAAAGTTATCCTGCCATGGATCGAGCAATTCGTGAACAATCGGTGGCCAGGTAACGCCCAATCCAGAATGACCCAATTTCTAGGCCTAGCGCATCCTCCTAGAGAACGAGGCATCGACCAACGGGTCTGCCCGAAATGCAGCCGCCTCATGATCTACTACCCGAGTGACGCGAACCTGTTATGTTATGAATGTCAACCAAGATAATTAGTGGATGCGATGTGAGGCCAAGTGTCAAGCGGCATCATGAACCTTATCGGGAGTTCCCTAGCAAGTTTCATTCTGGGCATTTTCGCGAAAATCTTCGGGGACAGATTTGCAGAGGCAAAGCTCAGAATGGCCAGAACCCCCACTGGGTATCTTCTCCAATCATGTGAACTGGATCCAGTTGTTGTAAGATGGGCCGCAGGATCGATTATTCGAGCTGACGTTCTTGCGTATAGAGTCAAAATAACAAACAAGCACAAGCTGGTTCTGAACGCGCCCGCACGAAATTGCGTAGCTTGGTTAGATATTGACGAAGTCGCGGAATCCTATCAGCTGCCTTGGGTCGGATCGAAGGAATCGATAACGATCAATGTAGGCGACTCAAGAGAAGTCGATGTCTGTGGCATCCCCGTGCGGTACGGAATCATCATCGCACCAAAGGAAACCGGATACAACTTCCCGAACCCGAGACAACTAGGGGGTGCAGGCATACCATTGCAAGGACGGCTTCGGGTCACGTGTGAAAACGGTCAGCCGACGCAGCGACGGATTATGATCGATGTTGCCGAGAACAACGAGACCCTGAATATTACGCTAGAATGATCCGTCTGCCAGCGCTGCGGTCAACTGGGCTTTCACTACGAGGAACAGGCGCCATGAGCATTGCTCTGAGTTGTCTCGCCAAGAACTCCGGCACGTTCCTGGATTTAGAGCACTCTCCCTATACGGAGACTCCGCGGACGAATGGTCATGTGAAACAAAATGCAAACCGATATTCAAGAGATGAAGTTGGCCGACATGATTGCGGCGACCATTTTTTCAGGTACCTCGAGCATCGCCGGCATAACTGCGAAACTGAACAGGCTCGGGCGTCCTGTGACTGAAAGCACCGTGCGCGCCAGGTTGGCCGACATGCGCTCCTTCGGCTTAGTGGAACCCGACCGTGGCAGCGCTCGATATGTCGGATATTCACTGACGGCGCTTGGCGATATGGCTGCCCCCGATATCACGGCGCAGTTGACCGACGACCAATTGGAACTCTTCGCACCCGAGGTCGCCTAGTGTGCCGCCGATCGGGCGGTACTACTTTTTTCTTTTCTGAGTAATACTTTTACCGGCCTCTCCCCTAATCCTTCAGGTTGAGGGTCCTTGGATAAGGCGTTAAGCGCGCACCCCTGCCCGAGCTGCGGCGCAGCCCTCATGGACTACTTCGACGAAAAGACAGGCCTAGACTTAGGTGCGAGATGCGAGAACTGCGGGTTTAGTGGGCCATGGATCAGCGGGCGTCTTCTACCAACCATGGCATAATGAGAATCGGACTAGACGGGTTTTCATGATTTGCCGAGGATAGGTCTTAAACCTGAGAGGTTCATCTCATTTGATTAGATGAGGTGAATTTCCTTCTTGACAAACTGCAACGGACACCGACAAACATGGCTGCACCCTGGTCATATCTGCGGATGCAGTGAATCTATCGGGCATACTGCGCCTCACCGCTGTCCAGCTCGTGACTGCCCCTATCAGGACCGAACATATTGGCCATCGATAGAAATGAACCAGCAAGCCTAAACTACGATAGTCATGTGGCGGTCCTCGATCGTTGGATTAAACTCGACTAATCCGATTTTCGATTCGAACTGAGCACGAACATAGATTGTGGCGATTTGGAAACCGTCGGGTTGAGTCTTCAGCTCTTTTAGTCGTGCTACTTGCAACTCGTTCAAGAAGCACTTCGCTAGGATCTCAAGCTTGCCTTTTCTTTTGATTTCTGCTGGTCTGTCGTAGAACTCAGTCATCATCAATGATTGACCTGATGCGTGAATCTCGGCGGAGAACTCATGCACTTTCCACGTGAGATTGGTGAGGTTTCTGACTGTGAAGAAGGCGTGGGCCATTGGCATAAAGCTCCCAAGAATGAACATGAGCGCGTTCTGGGTCCTGACATCGATTTCGACTTCTCTGTCGAGCCTCGATCTAGTGTAGTACCGCTTCAATAGAAACTTCGGCAGAATCGATAAGACTTTGTCCGCGCCGGTCAGGGCTAGTTCAGCCAAAGCTGGGGCCTTTCACTTTGTTTGGTTGAGAGCCTTGGCAGCGGCCTGAATGGACCACGATGCCATTGCGGCGGTGATTCCGCCGAGGTCCTCGATTTCCTTGTTCTGTTCGTGATGTGACTTTTCCATTATGCCTTGGAATTGGTAGGCTAAGTTGAATAGCTCAGTTTCCCAGTCGCCGTGGTCTATGTTCCATTTTGAAAGTTGCGCGACCATACTCAAGATGGTGGAAAGCTGCGGATCCTTCTCCGCGCATTCAAGCCAAATGCGGGCAACTTTCTTGCATGCCGCCGTAAGGTTCTCGTCACCACTATGACCTGTCGGCTCTAGAGGTGGTTCATACAGGTAGGTGCGAAAGTTCGTAATCTGTTGCGCCATCATGCTTCACTTTGTTTGGCCGTTGAGGCCCAACACTTTCTTCTCTTGGTCCGTCAGATCTGATAAGGCACGCAGATACTTCCGGAAAACATTTCGCACAAGAACCCCTGCAGGGATCCCTTCTTTCTTCGCGACACGCTCGATGATGGCGGAGACTTCTTTGGTCTCTCGAATTGTCAGCGGTTCGCTGTAGTTAGCATCTGACAACTGCTCATCGCTACTAGGAGATGACGCACTGTCTTATCTGAGTTTTCATCACGTTTGCATGCACATTGGTGAGCAGCTACTAGCCTAGCGGTAGCTGGTAGACTGTTGTTGCGGCCCTGAGGCTCAAAAAAATGAGACTTCTACCAGAAGAACGCGTGGAACTCGCTGAGAAATCACGCGCTCAACGCCGACAAGAATGGAAAGAAATGGTCATCCAAATCGCACGCAGCCATGGCGACGAGCGGCCAGGCGACGTGATTCTTCGCGAAGCTGGGCAACGAGCGGGCAGGATCAGTCAAGCCTTCAAGGAATCGTATCATGACAGGGAGTCGACTGAAACTGTTAGCCAGGGCACGTACAGCCTCTTCAATCGTTCCGGCGTGGAAATTCTGTTCATCGAAGAGGGCGCTGTACTGACGCAGAGTCGCGCGATGCGGCATTGCGATCCCGCCCTGAAATCCTTCTGATTCCTAGTCACCCGAGACAAGCAGCCGCCTAGCCTCCAATTTGTTTCGGCAATTTTCGTTCACGTAGCGACTGCCTGCGGGTTATCATTTTCACACCTCCACATCGCGCCGAACAAGCGCGAGGAGAAACGGTGAAAATATCGAAATGGTAAACCTAAATTTCCTACGAGACACTAGCCAAGACGCCTCAGTCGACTTTGCGAACGGTAGCAACGTCGGCCACATGAACGTCTACCAAACACGCACACCATCCGGCGACGTCATCGCTCTACCCTATACGAACCTGACCTTCAGCCCCATTGGTCGAGGGTTCTTCTACAAAGGGCCTCGACAAGCGGGGTACGATTTGTGGGGGCCGCATCAAGCCGAGATCAAACAGTTCCTTCCGAATGCCGTCGACAAGGGCGGCTCAAGCCAGGAGTTCCTGCAATATCTGATGCAGAATACCCCGCGAGCTATCGTGCTCGCTAACCAATGGCAATACCAGATGTTCCAGGTCACGGCTCAGAATCCTCTGGCCGATCCGAGTCATGCTCTCGCTTCGTTCTGGTGGACGCTTGCGAACATCGCCTACTATCTGTCGACGTTCAACACGAAACAGGCCTGCACCCTCAGAACTGCTTTGGATATTCTGATGAATCAGGGCGGGTTCGACCAAGTCACATCTCTGTCAGCAATCGCAATCATGCTCAGCGCATTCGGAACAGGATTCTCAGCGCTCGATGTCCCAAGCGACATCTACGGCAAGAAGCCGCAAGTGTTCGGCTACAAATCAATGACACACGCGATCGAAACAAACGGAGACATCACCTTCGGAGCTGGGATACGCTGGGCAAAAAGCAGCGACCCTGGAACCGAACGGTACGGAGATGCTTCGCAGAAAATCGGTGAGCTCGCCCAGGAGAAGATGATGGGCGGCGCTATGGAGTATCTGTTCGTTCCAAGCGACCTCACGCTACCGATGACTGGAACCCCCAACGCAGGTCAGCTCTCGGGATGGCTTACACTCTGCAGCGAAATTGGCCCGTATGTTCTCGCTCAAGCATACTTTGACATTCAGGGCGTCGTCTGGCCCTATGCGCCAGGGGAACTTGAAGCACAGCTCCGAGCGTTCGGTGTGTGGTGGAAGAAACTCGTTGACAGACAGGATGCAACCGGCATTCCGTTCGCCCGTTTCAGACGTCAACCTGTGTACAGCAACCTCAGAATGCTTGACATGTACAACGCCCCCGACCCAGTTTGGAGCGTCGTCGAAGCAGCTCTCTACCAAGCCGACCCCGTCGTGTTCCTGCAAAACATCACCCCGTCAGAGAAAGGCCGAATCTATCTGCAGCGAGTACACGACCACTATCTCATCTACCATCTGACGTTCCCAACGTGGGTGCCAGCGCCTGCATCTTCGTATCTCGTGTACCGGAAACCCGGCATGATCGCACACGGCATAGATGTGAGTGACCTACCATGACCTACACAATTCCGACAAGCACCGGATTAACTCCGGCGCAAAAGGCTTGGCTCAACCTGCTCACGTTCTTCGCAACCATCATCGCTGCCGCAACAATCCCACAAGCTCTCACCGGGCAACTACCCGCATGGGTTCCCGGGATCCCGGCTGCTGCCGGTACGCTCGCTCAACTGATACAGCTCTACATGAGTGGTCGACTCGACCCTGCTCTTGTTGGGTTACTTCCTGAGCTGCAGTTGCTTCTCGCGCAAATCAAAGTACAACAGCCCGGCCAAGTTATTCCGTCGACGAGCCCGCCTCCTGCAATAGTCATCACGCCGCCAGCACCAAGCGCACCCCCAAGCACAGTCTTGCTATTGAGTCCCGGTTTCGTCAACCCTGCAGCCGCAGCACCCGACATCTAGGTGAGCTCTTTGAGTCTCTGGCCCCTTCTATGGGGCTTGGTAACTTCCCCTTTTTGGTTCACGTTCGGCGTTACGCAGATTCCGATTCGCTGGCTGGCCGACGGCTCCCCAAGACTGCGGTTGTATTTGAGGGACGGCCGACCGGTCATCACGTTCGGAAACGACAAGGTATGGCGAAAGCCCAAGCAGATTCATCTGCATCATTTCGAGTGGGGCTTCCCCATTACAATCATCTCGTGGATAGTGGGGCTCTCGCTAGGCTACGATAATCTAGCTTGGGCACTTGGCGGCGTCGCCTCGGCTCTCTGGTTCTCTGAAGCAAAGGAAATCATCAAGCAGAAGTGGGGGCCATGACTGAACCCTTAACTGACCATGACAAGATCGGCCGCATTTACGACGTCATATTTGAACCGGATACGGGCCTGAAAGATCGGCTCATTCGGCAGGACTTGATTTTGCTGGGCGACGGCACGAAGGAGAACCCCGGCCAAGTCAATGTTCTGGCCGCACACATAGATGGCCAAGAGAAATCTGACAAGCAGCGGAACCGCCGAGTCAATCTAATGATTGGAATTGCAGGCGTCATAGTTCTGCTGATTGATCGAGTGTTGGCGTTTCTAGGGCGTTAGGTTGCTTGTCATGAGGACAGTTGCCTCCCTCAAGCCTTGGCGTAGGAATCCTAGGAAAATCAGCGACAAGGACCTGGCTGCACTCAAGCGGTCGATGCAGGAGTTCGGTGACCTTGGCGGCGTTGTCTTCAACCTCACAACCGGACACGTGGTCGGTGGCCACCAGCGCCTCAAGAACCTAGACCCAACTTGGAAGATCACCAAGCGCCAGGAACACGATAAGACGGGCACCGTGGCCTGTGGATCCATCATCACCCCGTTTGGCAAATTCGGTTATAGAGAGGTGCGGTGGACCCTTCACAAAGAGATGGCCGCGAACCTCGCTGCCAACAAGATCCAAGGCGAATGGGATGGTGCCAAGCTGGCCCCGATCCTTGAGGAGCTCGCCCCTCTACCGGAAGGGGAACTTACCGGGTTCAGTTTGCAAGAGGCCAACATCATCATTGAAAGCTTTCCTGAAACGGATCCAGAGGCCGACCAGGAAGAAGCGCCTCCTGTTCAGGAAAAGGCGCAGACGAGGCTTGGGCAACTCTGGCACCTAGGAGACCACCGCCTGCTCTGCGGAGACGCCACGAACCCAAGGTCCTGGGAGCGCTTGATGGCCGGACAGAAAGGCCACCTCGCAATCACA
>Ga0208819_1000364_pt1 | contig 37049 bp, 40 predicted proteins | sample June2015DPH_11_1_3_FD_184707 | JGI IMG/M metagenome (GOLD analysis project Ga0208819, IMG submission 184707) | Peatland microbial communities from SPRUCE experiment site at the Marcell Experimental Forest, Minnesota, USA - June2015DPH_11_150... | ecosystem: Environmental > Terrestrial > Soil >...
ATCACACGTTGCACGAACAATTTTGGTCCTTATCAACTTCCGGAGAAGCTGATTCCTAAAATCGTTATTCGTGCGCTAAGGGACCTTCCGATACCGATTTACGGGTCTGGGCAAAACATTCGTGATTGGATTTACGTTCAAGATCACTGCGAAGCAATTGCCACGGTTCTTGAGAAGGGAAGCGCTGGAGAAATATACAATGTTTCAGCTGGGAATGAAGTTCCTAACATTGAGATTGCGAAAAAAATTATCGCTTTATTGCATAAGCCTGAGAGTTTGATTACTTTTGTGGAAGATCGCCCAGGGCATGATACACGATACAGTTTGGATTCTTCAAAAATAAGATCTATGCTGGGGTGGCAGCCAAAGTTTAGTTTTGAGGAATCTTTGGAGTCGACTGTTAGGTGGTATCTTGAAAATGAGCATTGGTGGACGCCGTTTGCCACGGAAGTGATTCTTCATCCGACGCCTTGGAAGTTAGGTGGCCTTCATTGAAACTTTTAATCACTGGCGCCAGTGGTCTTTATGGCTCAAAGCTAGCTGAGGCTGCCGTTGCAAGAAATTTTGAGGTTTATTCCTGTGATGTTCAGGAGTTGCCGGTTTGTGGTAACTTCGTTAAATTTGACGTCTCAAACAAGGATTTGGTTAATGAGGCGTTTAAGCAAGTTAAGCCTGACGTTGTAGTTCATGCTGCTACTTTGACTGATGTGGATAAGTGTGAGTTGAATAAGGAGCTTGCTTGGAAAATAAATGTTGAAGGCACAAAAAATATCTTGGAAGCAGCCAAACATACGGGCTCATTTCTGATTTATATTTCAACAGATTACGTTTTCAACGGTGAAAAGGGTAGATACAAGGAGTCGGATAAGCCTGACCCGATTAATTATTACGGTGTAACCAAACTTAAAGCTGAAGAATTGATAAAAACTCAAGCAGAATACTTTATTGCAAGGCCAAGCGTTATTTACGGCTCAACTCCTGCCGCTGGAAAAGTCAATTTTGCTCTCTGGCTAATTGATGCGCTTGGCAAGGGTGAACGTGTTAAGATTGTGACTGACCAGTGGAACACGCCTACGTTGAACACAAATTTGGCTGAGATGACCTTGGAAGTTGTTGAGCGCAGGTTAACAGGAACGTTTCATCTTTGTGGCGCCACGCGCGTCAGCAGGTACCAGTTTGCTGAATTAATCGCTGAGGCTTTTGCCTTGGATAAGAGCCTGATTGACCCTGCTTTATCTTCACAGTTTAAGTGGCCTGCAAAACGGCCTATGGATTCTTCGCTTGATACTTCAAAGGCTCAGCAAGTATTGCGGAATAAGCCGCTTGAGATTGATGAAGCGTTGAAAAGGTTGAAATTTGAGCTTTCAAAGAAAAGACGTTAACTTATACGCAAGTGTTATGTGTGAGTCTAGTATTTTTTGAGTTGTTTGGGAAATAGATGAAACCGACCAGTGTTAAGCAAATAGCAAAACAGCGGATTCAAATATTGTTTGAGCAGGCAAAGCAGGTTCGCAAGACCAATCCCCAATTAGCCAAGCAGTACATTAAGTCCGCTAGGAGAATTGCTATGGCTGCAAAAATTCGTTTGCCAGTTGAGTTCAAGCGTGAAACTTGCAAAAACTGCAATGCGCTGCTTGTGCAGGGTTATAATTGTCGTATTAGGATAAAGCAGAAAAGGGAGCCTCATGTTGTAATAACGTGTTTAAACTGCGGCAACCAGACTCGTATATCGTTAAGGAAGAAAAAGGAGCAAATGGAACTTGAGCAAAATAACTACTCGAATGAAGCGGCATGTTAGGCACGTGTTGAAAGATGAGAATCCTACCATTTGGGTTGGCAAGGATGGCTTGACTCCTCAGTTGATAGGTGAGATTGAGAAGCAACTTCAGAGGAACAAAATGGTTAAGGTAAAGATTTTGCCTGCCGCCTTGCAGGGGGATAACACAGCTCAGTCGATAGCGGCTAAGGCTACTGAGCAAACTGGAGCTGCTTTGGTTGAGGTTAGGGGTCACGTGTTTATTCTTTTTAGGAAACGTAAAGCAGTAGAGCCCCCAAAATAAAATCGCCTGCCTTTGGCTTTAGCAACCATTTTTGCACTTTAATTTTCAAAATATGTTTGAAGTTTGTAGGGATAGGGCTAGATGAAACCTAATGCGCCTACGCAGTTAGCGTCTTAAAACAAGGGCTATTAGCTTATGTTAGTGAATCACAAGTAGTCTTTGATATGTAATACTTCGAAGTGCCCTTTTACCATTTCGTATAGTTTGTTGTCGGCTGTGATAAGTCGGCTTTTGACTTTTTGAGTTAGAAAAAGGTATGATGCATCATAAATTGTCAAGTTTAATTTGCATGCTATCTTTAGTGTTTGAGATAGCTGGTCCCAATCTAACTCATAGAGTTCTATTTGCATATCGTTTAAGGCTTTCAAGGATACTTGGGCATCTTCATCGGAAATTCTTCTTAGTTTTACAGCTCTCCAAAGAGCATTAGCGATCTCCTGTGATATGAAAGAAGGTGCACATAATTCAGCAGTTCCTGAGACATAGTCTTCCATTAATTTAACTGCGTTTTCTTGATGCGGTTCACCTGGCAGGACCCATTTTGCGACTATGCTAGCATCCACAACGTAGCGAGCCGTGTTTATCTCTCCCTGTCCTCTCTAATCCAGGATATCAGCTCATCGGTAGGTACAGGTTTAGCTCGCATCCGAACTTCATCAAGCTTAACCGAAGCGGCTTTTAATCTCTGCTCATCTATCTTTTTTTTGATGCTTTCCCTGATATACTCGCTCCAGTTGATGTTGATCTGCTTCATCTTCTTCTTTAATTCACTCGGAACCTTAACCGTAATAACATCAATCTGCCCCATATGAATCAAAAAGATATACATTACGTATATACCTATAAGCATTACTGTTCAAGAAAAACGCAATTAGCTGTATCATGCTCTTTATATGCTAATTAAAAAAGAGCACTAGAGTTTACTAGTTGTTCAGAGAATATTTATATTAGGCTTCATTGTTTTACTGCAAGGAAAAACAAAGGATAGAGCATCTTGACGACTCCTTATGACGTTCCAGCTTCAAAATTCATTGATAGGTTAGCTAAGTATCTTAGGGAAAATGTTGATGAAGTTCAGCCTCTTCCCTGGGCAAGTTTTGTTAAAACAGGCAATCATGTAGAAAAGCAGCCGCAGAATCCGAATTGGTGGTATACTCGAAGTGCATCCATACTTCGCAAAGTTTACGTTCATGGTCCAATCGGATTGGAGAAACTGCGTGCTGATTACGGCGGAAGAAAAAATAATGGTGTTAAACCTTCACATGTAGTTAAAGCAGGTGGAAGTGGCATCCGCAAGATTCTGCAGCAACTTGAGACTGCTGGTTTAGTTCAAACCACAAGACCTCAGGGAAGAAGAATGACTCCTAAAGGTCGCAAGCTTCTTCAGGAAGTTGCTGGAGACTTGCATAAGGAAATAGTTAAAACTATCCCAGAGCTCAAGAAGTATCAAGGCGAATAGCAACAATGTCGGATGAAGAGCTTGAGCAAATCCGCAAAAGAAAACTATTGTCAATGCAGCAAAGAGTAAGTGACGAGCAAAGACAAGCTCAAGCAGAATCGCAATTGGACGCTCAAAAACAGGCGTTGCTAAGCAAAATATTGACGCCTGAAGCTCGGCAAAGGCTAAATAACCTGAAGATGGTTAAGCCTGAATTCATAGAGCAAATAGAACTGCAGTTGATTGAGATGGCGCAAATTGGCAAGTTGCCTATTCCGTTGTCAGATGCTCAGCTCAAGCAAATATTGATTCAGCTTCAATCACGGAAGCGAGAACCAACAATAAGAAGGATATGAAAACATGGCACGAGTTAAACCTACAGCAAAAAAACGTAGGCTAGCTAAAGCTGGCAAAGAGGCAGAGTCTGTTCCAACTTGGGTAATTGCCCGAACTGATGGTAAAGTTAGAAATAACCCTAAGCAAAGACGAAACTGGAGAACCAGGAAAATAAAGGCATAGGAGAAGTAGAAGTTACATGGTTAAAGAAGACAAAGAAGAACAGCAGAAAACTGAAGAAGCAAAAGAATTACCAGAACTTAACGAAGACGAAAAAATCGAGAAAGAAGAACCTGTAGAAGAAGCGGCAAAAGAGGAAGCTCCAGCTGAAGAGCAGCCAGCAGAAGAAGAGGAGAAAGCCAAACCACGCAAGAAAAAGAAAGAGGAAGAAGAGATTGTTGAAGAACGAACCTACACGATTCCTCTGCAGAAAGCGCTGGTTAGGCCACCAAAGAAGCGTGCTCCACGTGCAATCCAAATGATTAAAGCTTTCATAACAAAACACATGAAACTTGAAGTTAAAGTGTCCGAAGAAGAGGAAGAAGAAGAGTTACCCCAACTTATCATAAGCCAAGAAGTTAACGAGAAAATCTGGAGCAGAGGAATTGAAAAGCCTCCTCGCAAGATTCGGGTACGCGCAGCTAAAGACAAAGACGGCAACGTAACCGTTTACTTAGCTGAAGCTCAATAATTATTTCTTTAATTTTTTATTTTCTTTCATTCTATTGCTCGTAAGAGAGACTATACCTACTTTTGATAGTCAAGTTGGAAAAGGCACCACATTCATAGTAAAAATACCAATAGGCCAAGCAGGAAAGTAATTTTTAATTGTTAAAACAGACCACAATCTAAAAAAAGGAGTATGCGTGAAACTTCGCCATTAATGTTCATCATCAGGAGAAATTAATTCTTGACCGTTTACTTATCCAGTATAGTTGGAAGCGCAAGCATAGGCGTATACTCGTTAGCCAATGAGAGCATAGTGGTTATTCCAAGAATGGTTCCCAAAGAAAAAGCTCAAGAATTCGCAGATTGGCTAAAAGTTAAGCTTATCTACACCTCCATCGGCGGCTCAGTCCTTGGCGGCGCATTGGTATGTGCAAACTCAAACGGAATGCTGCTTCCAAACTATATCCGCGAAGAAGAATTAACACAAATCAAAACAGCGTTTGAAGGAAACATCACAATTATGGAAACAAAAAAGACAGCTTACGGCAACCTAGTCTTAGCCAGCGACAAGGGAGCAGTGGTTGATCCACGCTTTAAAGCGTCTGAAATAAAACAAATCTCCGAAACCCTAGGCGTAGAGGCACTGCCAACAGAAATCGCAGGGTTACCCTATGTCGGCTCATTAGCCACTGCAACAAACAAAGGCGTACTAGCCCACCCATTACTAAAGGACGAAGAAAGAAAAATCCTTGAAAACGTTTTCAAAGTTCCAGTTGATGTTGGCACAGTTAACTGTGGAATCCCCTATGTTGGAACTGGCTTACTAGCTAATTCGCATGCTGCTGTGGCTGGCTCTATGACAACTGGACCCGAGATGTTTATTATTGGGAGTGCGCTGGATGTTGTGCGGGAAGATGAAAAATGAAGGCTTTCAAAGTAACTGGCGAAATCGATAAGCCAAAATTGACTACTCCCTTTGTAAAGGAAGTGTTAGCTTACAAGAGTGAGCATGCAGTGGAGAAGGTTTACGCTGAAATAGGCAGCAAACACCGCGTGAAAAGATGCCACATTAGAATAGCCAATGTTGAAGAAATTTCTGCGGAAGAAATTGAGAATCCCATTTTAAAGAAAATTGTGACTGGAGAATAAGCACTTGGCAGAAAGAGGTAAAACAGAGGAAGAACTTCGTAGACTTAGCCTGGAAATGCGTTATCTAGAGCAAACTGCGGAAACCTTGCAACAACGCATCGGCATGGTGAACGCTGCTATTACAGACTTAGCTTATGCTAACATGACGTTGGATGGAATTGAAAAGGAAAAAGAAAACGCTGAACTTTTAGTTCCAATTGGCGGTAGTGCTTACGTGAAAGTTAAACTTGCCGACTCAAACAAGGTAATTGTTGGAATGGGTGCAGGAGTATCTGTTGAAAAGACCTTGCAGGAAGCAAAAACCATCCTTAAAGAACGGTTGGATGAACTGGAAAAAACCATGAACTCAGCTCAGCAACAGTTTACCCAAGTGGCTGAAAGAATAAACACGGGCAGAAACAGACTTGAAACCCTGCTTGCCACAGCAAGAGAAGGGAAACCTTGAAGCAATGTTTGAGAAGCTCAAGTCAGGTTTTAAAGGCTTAGTAAACAAAGTTACAATAACAGAGCTTAAAGCAGAAAATTTAAACCCTATTTTATCAGATTTCAAAATGAGCCTTGCAGAAAACGATGTGGCTTTTCCCGTAGCAGACAAAATCTGTGATGAACTTGAAAAGCGCCTAGTTGGCGTTCAGGTTAAGCGCTTGGAAGACAGAAAAAAAATCGTTGAGGAAAACCTCCGACAGGTTCTTTTGGAAGTTATGGTTACTAACAAAAGAATTGATTTGCTCAAGTTGGCAGATGAGAAACGCAAGAAGAAGGAGCCATTTGTTTTAATGTTTGTCGGCATTAACGGCACAGGAAAAACCACTACAATCGCAAAGGTTGCGCAGTTTTTCGGGGATAAAGGCTATTCAGTGGTGCTTGCTGGCGCTGACACTTACCGTGCGGGCTCGATTGAGCAGTTAGATGAGCATGGAAAGCGTTTAGGCATACGCGTGATTAAGAGCAATTATGGTGGTGACCCTGCAGCGGTAGCTTTTGACGCTGTTAGCCATGCTAAATCGCATGGAATTAATGTTGTTTTGATTGATACTGCTGGTAGAATGCAGACGAATCAGAACTTAATGAATGAGCTTGTTAAAATTAAGCGTGTTGTTGGTCCTGACTTGACTGTTTTAACCGTTGATTCGTTGATTGGCAATGATGCGGTTATGCAAGCGGAAGAATTCAATAAGGCTGTTGGCATTGACGCTACGATTTTGACGAAGGTGGATGCTGACGTGAAGGGTGGTTCCTCGTTAAGCGTAACATACGTGACTCAGAAGCCGATTTTGTTCATTGGCGTTGGGCAAACTTACAAGGATTTGGAACTGTTCAACCCTGAAAAATTCGTCAACATGATACTAAGATAAACTATGACTCTTCTACGTCCACTAGTTCAAAGCGTATTTTGCTCGGGTAAATCCAATATGCTTTGATGAAGTCTTCGACGCTTTGGTCCACGTCCAAGGCTTCAAAGAAATTGATGAAGTCCTTATCCACGTCTTTTAGGTTTTTTGATGTGTAAACTTTCAAGTTAACCAAATATTCTTTCTCAGCAATTAGCTCCTGCATTGAAATCGTGTCTGGCACTTCAACCGCAAATGTCAAGTTGCTTAAAACGTCTAAAACAGCAACCTTGCGCACGCTATCATTTTTAGTTTTAACAACAACCAACCGTTTATCAAAAACCCTGAAATTCCAATCGCTTGCCACATCTAAAGAAGCCGACATAAAACTTTCACAATAAAACTAAATGTTTCCAGCTTTAAAAACTTGGAGGGTATAGGCGCAATTTAGACGTAAATACATTCCCTGGTCAACCTTAGGGGTCCTCTTTTTGCTGCTTAAACGACCAAGCAAATAGCCTACCCCCCTTTTTCTACTGCTGAGAACTCGCTTACGCTTCTGCCTTATCTTTTTTCCATTTTGAGGGGTCACGTAAGTTCTGGATTGGCGAATCATCCGTGTAACCCAAGGATGCTTGAGCTTTTTGTTTGTATTTCTTCTCTGATTCCTTTGCGTGGCTTTCTTTGGTGCTGAGCTCTACGCTTCCTTCTAGTTTCCTTATTGTTTTGCCTAGTCTGCGTTGACCTTTCGTGACCATACGTTTTGCTCCTTTCGCGATAACTGCTAATTAAACATCAAAGTTAAAAAACCCTTCCAGCTATTAGCTATTAGAGATAGGTGACGTTTTTATGAAAGTAGAAACCACAACCATAAAGCAAAAAGCGATTATTCCAGCTGCTCCCAAAGAAGTTTATGAGGCTTACGTTGACGCCAAAAAGCACAGCAAATTCACGGGCAGCAAAGCCACAGGCAAAGCAGTGACCGGCGGCAAATTCACTGCTTGGGATGGATACATTTTTGGGAAAAACTTGGAGCTTGAAGAGGGAAAACGCCTAGTTCAGGAGTGGACGACGACGGATTGGCTAAAAGGTTATCCTCCTTCAAAACTAGAGTTGACTTTCAGAGAAGTTCCCGGAGGAACAGAAATTTTGATGGTTCACTCGAATGTGCCCAAAGAGCAAGCGGACGAGATTGCTGAGGGCTGGACAGAATTTTACTGGAACCCGATGAAAGAGTATTTTAGCAATCAATCAAAGGCTTAGAACGCCTACCCAACCGGTACCTAGTTTTTTGACCTAGTTTCGCTAGCTAAAAACTAGCCTACCCTACCCCTGCTATGCGCTGAAAACTTAACTACGTACTGCACAAGACAAAGGATACCCTCTTTTTGACCCTTAAACTACCAAGCAAATAGCCTCTACCCCCCTTTCCAATTAAAAACTTCGCTTACAGGATGATTCAACCTGAACTTCGCCTTCAGAAGTTGTGGATTCGTTCAAAAGCTGGGGATGTATGCTGAAAAGCTGAGAACGAAAACATGTTTTGAATTTAGGAAATTCACGGATTAGGCAGGCATGCATTTTTTGTTCTGTGCTTCTTTGGCTTTTGCTTTTAAATGCGCCGCTGTTTACGCAAAGCTGATATAGAGTTTTTTAGAGAAAGAACAACAGAGCCTTCAAAGAGATGCTTCCATGACTAAAGCATTGTTCTTGGTCGACAGTTACCTCAAAGAATCCGACGCTACCGTAGTTTCTGTCAAAGATGGAAAGTACGTGATTCTGGATCAAACGATTTTCTATGCCAAAGGCGGGGGTCAACCACATGACACGGGCAAGATAATCAAAGGCAACGAGGTCTATAACGTCATCTATGTTGGCAAGTTCTCAGGCGAAATCTCTCATGAAGTTGACCATGTTGGTCTTCAACCAGGCGACAAGGTTCGCTTAGTTCTAAACTGGGAAAGAAGGTACAAACTTATGCGCAGTCATACTGCCGCCCATGTCCTCGCAGCCCTTCTTAACAAAGGCACAGGCGCACTTATCACGGGCAACCAGCTTGAAGAAGACCATGTCCGCTTTGACTTCAGCATAGAAAAATTTGACAGAGCACTTCTGGAAGCGTACCTTGCGAAGGCGAACGAGTTATTCATCACCGACATCCCTGTTAAGTGGTATGAGTTGCCCCGAGAAGAAGCGATGAAAATCCCTGGCATCGTTAAGATGGCTGAAGCGTTCCCGCCAGATCTTCCAGTCCTCAGAATCGTCGAAATAGTCGGTGTAGACAGGCAGGCAGACGGCGGTACTCACGTAAGAAACCTGAGAGAGATTGGAAAAGTCGAACTTGTTAAAACTGAGAACAAGGGCAAAAATAACAGACGCATTTACTTTAAGCTAAACTGAAAGAAGAAAACGAAGAAATTCTTCTGCCAATTTTTGCAGCTATACTATTCAGAAAGGACGCAAGTGAACAGAAAACAATTATCTCGAGAAATCCATGATTCGTCTTAAGAGCTGGGGATGGGAATTGAACCCTCACCAAAGTGGAGATGTCACCCGCAAACCCACTTTTTTCTTTTCGTTCTTTAACATTTGCTTTCAATCGCAATCGCCTAGTGTTGCAAGTTTTCGAATAAGCACGCGCGAACGGTCGAGAATTCTATTGTTTATCATTTCCCAAAGGTCAATTTCTTGGATGGGTTTGAAGCTGGAGCAGAAACGTTCCTTAGCTATCTCATAGATAGCTTGGTTAATCGACATCGGAACCCCTACCCTGCGGGCTAACTCAAGCATATGCCCGTTCAATGATTCCAATTCTGTGTTCGTCTTTCCACTGAACACGTCTTGTGTCATGCTGGTTGGTCCGACCCTGTTGACGATAAAGTCGTAAAGGGGATTTGCAGGTGATTCTGGGATATTAACAGCTATTCGGATATCGTTCCAAGAGGGCATATTACCAAGATCATGTTCCTCAAAACCTGTCGCTTGCAGCACCTGAATTCCTTCCCATAGCAATCTAGTTGTCATGTGCACAAGAATCTTTTCAGACTCAATGGACCGTTTTCGAAACCCCACTAGTGCCATTAATGCGTTTATGAGATTAATTGCTAATTTACAGTGAACTGCATCCTGTAAACGATTGGTGATAAAGCATTCTAATCCAGGATATAAGACGTTTTTAACGCTTTGAAGTTCGGGTTGCAGGCCATTGTTTGGGGTTCCAATAATTAGGTATCCTCGTTTCACATATGTGGCTTTCCCGGCACCTTCTCGCCATGCGTTGTAGCAGACGACGCCGTATGTTACTTTGGAAAAATACTTGGGCAGTATCTGCTGGTTGTCTACGCCGTTCTGAAGGGTCGCAACGATTGGCTGATAATTTCCGAGTTGGTGCCTGAGCGTCTGAGCTGTTCGGTCGAGATCATAGTTTTTCACGGCAATGATTATAATATCTGGAGGCGGAATCTCGTCTAATGATTCAATTACTTTCACTGGCATTGGAACAGTTGTGTCTTCTTTACCTATTTGATAAAGCCGTAACCCGTGTTTTCTAATCGCAGCAACGCTTTCGCCTCGTGCTAGAAGATGCAAGTTTTCATTGGAAGGAAAAATCCAGCCTGCTACGCTTAAACCGATTGCGCCTGCTCCGACGATTAGAACATTGGGTTTTTCTTTCAAGGGATCACACTCGTCGATCGTTCTTACCGTTCTTAACAACACCTTGTCCAAAGCGAGCGAGATAATTATAATTTGCTAAGAGCAAATCGATAAATTAATGCTGCAAATGGGAAAGTGCGCGCAACTCATGTTTAGCCAAAACGCTGGTTGCAAATCCTGAAATTTTAGTGCTGGACGAGGCAACGTCCTTGCCACAATGGAATACCGCAAAACCAAAGACATCCTGCGCGTCATGCGTCTGCTCGGACACAAAAACATCAAAAACACTCTAATCTACACGCAGCTGGTAACATTCGAGGATGACGACTTCATCTGTAAAGCAGCTTCAAACGTCAAGGAAGCAACAGATCTCATTGAGTCAGGCTACGAATACGTTTGTGAAATGGATAAGCTGAAACTCTTTAGAAAACGCAAATAGTATATGGGTTTATCCAAAGTATATGGGTTTATGCCAAAAAGCTGGGGATGGGAATTGAACCCATATATAACAGCTCTGCAGGCTGTCGCCTGAACCATTCGGCCACCCCAGCATTGTGACTCTAGGGTTTAGACCGACATAAAAATATTGTTGGTTAATTCCTTTTTCTGAATGGACCGCGGTTGTGTTTGGTTGATTTGTAAATTAAGTTTGAGCGGCAGTTTTTATTAATCAAGTAATGGTTTATGGCTGATTTTAAACAAACGTTCAATATTATTCAAGCAAACCTTTTATACGTTTAGATTATTATAAAATAAATGGTTGTTTAATCAAAATTGAAGAATAGTGAGTAAGTAAGGTGATAGCAAAATGCAAATAGAAAGTTGCAGAGACTGCTTGAACCTCGAGGACCGAAGAAGCATCGATAAAGTTGCATTATGCGCTATGCATCATGGGCCTTCGGTTTGCTGCCAAGAGTTCAAGCCAAAACCAGAGATTTCAGACCCTGATGCGCCGTACGAGCGGTTTTGCGTAAACTGCGTCAACTTCGAAAACGTTGAAGGCATTCCCGTGTGCGCTAGAGATCATAGACCAGGGATTGCCTGTGGCGCCTTCCGAACGAAGAATAAGAACTAACCGCATGGATAAAATTACTTTTTGAATGCTAATCCTGAAAAGAAAGCTATCATTTTCTCCTGATTCTTAACCGTCACGTGGTATAAGCCCATTGTTTTTCCGTCAGAAACCCTGACCGCTTCAGCCGTTAAAGTGTCTCCTTCAACAGAGGGTTTTAGGAAGTTTATGTTTACTTGAACTGCAACGGCAACATTATCTCCATAGTTGCATGCTTGCGCAAAAGCGTAATCAGCCAGCGAAAAAATGGCGCCTCCATGAGTGAAGCCTAAAGCGTTCGTATGGTTCTTCTCCACCTTCATTGACACTTTCGCATAGCCATCTTTCACTTCGAGAACTTGAATTCCTAATGCTTCTGCAAAATAGTCTTTTCCCTTCATGAAGTCTTAGCTCCTTTGTCTTCCGTTATCAGGTAATTGTAGAATTTGCGGAACAGCGATGTTAACCCTTTAGGAGAGAAAATAAAGATTACCAATAGGATTACACCAATGATTAAGTAGGTTAAAGGTGGTCCAACGTAGCCAACTTTTGGGAAAAATGGCCCCAGTGTTGTGCTCAAAGATTGAGTTACGCTTTGGGTTGTTAAAATTTGCCCGACTGATGTGAGGAAAATCGCGCCGATGACTGGTCCACTCACCGTGCCCAAGCCACCAATAACAGTCATTATAAGCGGCAAAAACGAGTTAGTCGGCGAAAAAATGGAGTTATCAACAAACCGGATAAAATAAACATATAATCCTCCTGCGATGCCAGCGAAAAACGTGCTAATGACAAAGGCTATCAGCTTGTATTTTGCCGTGTTTATCCCGATCATTTTTGCTTCTGCTTCATTTCCATGTATAGCTCTGAAAGCTAGCCCCATTCGTGACTTCATAATCAAATGCATAACCGCAACCGATGTTACAGTGAAAGAGATTACCAAGATGTAAAATGGGAATCCTCCAGGCACAAATAATGTTGGCGCAAAACCGTTTATCCCATTAGTGAAAGAATCAAACTGGCTGGAGAGGCTGCCAGCTATCACTGAAAAACCAAACGTCACTATAGCCAAATACCAAGCCTTCAACCGGACACAAGCCAAACCAATCAGCAAACCAATTCCTGCTGAAATCAAGCCGCCAACAAGAAGCACAGAGACTTGAATTAGCACAGATAAAGCTCCAATCGGCATTTGAATCACTCCTAAAAATCCAATAATCGCTATTGAAATTTTGCCGCCAATGATTGCCGAAGCGAACCCGCCGATGCCTAAAAAGACCGCATGACCAAGGGAACCTTGCCCAGAATTTGCCAGAAAATTCCAGCTTGCCGCGTAAATCGCGAAGATAAATATGAGTGTAAAAACGAACAAGAAAAAGCTGTCAGTAATAAATATTGGAATTAACGCTAAAACCGCGAAACAGACCACTAAAAGTTGAAAGCCCTTAGAACGCAAAAACATGTTAAGTTGTTGGGTTACTGGCATTTTATTCTCCTTTTTCACCGAATATCCCGTTAGGTCTAATTATAAGGACGGCTATGAGCAGGGCAAAAGCAACAGCGGTAGACCATATTCCCCCCAGAAACAGAGTTGCCATCTGTTCAGCAATGCCATATAGCAAGCCGCCGACAATGGCGCCTCTTATGCTTCCTAACCCTCCAAGTATGATTATCGCGAAAGCTATGATGGTTGGCATTGCCCCAGTTTGGGCGTTAAACGAGAAAATGATGCCATAAAGGCCCCCGGCTGCAGCCGCTAAAGCTGAGCCTAAAGCAAATGTAATCATGTAAATCTTTTCTATATTTATGCCCATAAGCTTGGCTGTACCGTTTGATTGACTTGTAGCCCGCATAGCTAAGCCAATCTTGGTTTTCCCTATCAGCAATCCAAAACCTACCAGTACAGCAACAACCACAAAAACAGCGACAATACGATCATAAGTTATTGAAAAACTCTGCAAATTCAAACTCAAACCGCTAAAAGGGCTAACAATCTGCTGAGACTGATCTCCCCAAATAAGCAAGGCAGCATTCTCAAAAATGTAAATCAACCCAAGACTAACAAAAATTTCATTGAGTTTTTCTGTTCCCAAAACCCTGCGAAAAGTAAACCGTTCAATAACAACGCCTAAACCAGCAACTAAGGCCATTGAGACAAGAATCGCAATATACGCGTTTAAGCCTGCAGCAACGGAGATGGCCCAAGTAAGATAAGCGCCTATCATAAGAAACTGTCCATGCGCAAAGTTGACCAGTTTCATAACCCCGAAAATAATGTTTAATCCAGTAGCCAGTAGCATGTAAATGCAGCCAATTGCGACTCCCCAGATTAAAGTTAAAACGATTGTCCCAGCGGTTATGTCCATGATACAGTTTTTCCCTCAATCATTCATCGATAAGCTCTTGGCTTTCTTAATTCTCATTTAACTATTTAAAATGTTTTTAGTTTAAGAAAATAAAAGAAGAAAAATTTTTGGAAGGAAGCTTACTTTAGCTTCCAGCTTGGTAGCCTGTTGGCAATTTAAAGTCCGCTTGTTTGAAATTGCTTATGCCTGGTACAGTTGCTGGCCAAACTATTTGCGATTGCAACTTATTGGTTGTTGCGTTCCAGTAGAGTTGCTCTATGAAAGTCACTGGGCTAATTTCATGGTAGTTAACGCCTGTGCTGAAGCTTATTTTGCCTGTAGTGGTCATAATGAGCATTTGATTCATGTCAGTGTTCTCAATGGCTTGGCGCACTGTTGCTTTGTCAACTGTTCCTGCGCTTTCAATTGCACTTTTAGCAATGTAGAATGCGTCATATGTGTCAGCGCCCATCATTCCCGGCATTACACCGTAGGTTTGGTTGAATTTCTGAGCGTATGTTTGTACTGCTGACGAGTATGAAGGTACCATGAATGGATCCATTTTTGACTCCAAAAGTTGTCCGTTACCAGTGCTTCCTAGCAGATTGTAGAATGTTGGGTCTTGATTGTTTTCAACAGCAACGTAAGCAGTCTTTAATCCTACGTCATTCCATCCCTGCTGGATTATCAATGGCGTTTTGTCTGGATTGTCAGCGACAAATACTGCATCTGGGTGCGCTTGTTTAATTACTGTTAAGTCAGTCTGGTAATTAGTGGTAGTAGGATCATAACTTCTATCTGCTACGATGGTGATTGGTAGGCTTTCATTCTGTATCCAATATTTGGCAGCTTGTTCAACACCTTGTCCGAAAGCGTCATTACGGTAGAACAATGCAAGGCTGAAGTTTCGGTCAGTAGCGACCATTGGCTTCATCTCTTGGGCAAAGAAATCAACTACTGTCTTTGTATAGTGATAGGTCGTGGTGCAATAGTGGAACATATAACTCATTCCATCCGCGTCAGTGATAATATTGGCACTGCCTGGTGCTAAGCCGCCATAGTTGCCTTGTGGTCCTCTTCTAGTAACAAGCTGGTTTGAGGCTCCGGTGATTATGAAAGGAACCTTATTGGTGATAGCTACTACTTCGTCAGCAAGAGTTCCTGCGCTACCGTATCCGCCGATGAGCATGTCTACTTTGTCTGATTCCACTGCTTGAGTTACTGGTGTAACAGCGTTTCCTGGAGCGTCGTCGATTGTGTCAACAGGCACTAGAGTAATGTTCACATGAGTGTTCCAGCTTGATACGTAGATGCCGCCTGCATCGTTAATTTCGTTCACAGCCATTTGAGCTGCACGTTGCATGTCGGTTCCTACTGGCGACTTAGATATTGGCGCAACTAAGCCTATCTTTATATTTCGAGCTTCAGGTGATGGTGCTTTTGGTAATAATTGCAAAGTTGCAACTGTTGCTACGATTATTATTATAGCTACGATTAAAGCAAGTATTTTCTTTTGCAAATTTACATCCTCTTTCCTTTTTATTTGCTATATCGAAGCTGTTTGCTAATAAAATTAACTCATTAACACGCTTTCTCTGCCTAGCTGGAACGCCTTTAGGTTCAAATTAACGTATTTTTCTTTAAGCCTGCTAGCTATGGCTTGTTGAAAAGATTCCTTCTTAACTGGAATTTCTGGAAGAGCAGATAAGGCTCCGAGAAGAATAGTGTTCACGACCAAAGTGTTTCCTAATTTTTCAGCTATGCCTATGCCATCTACTTCATGAACCTTGGCTTTTGACTTTAGTATTTTTATTAATTCTTCGGTTTTTTTGGGTTTAGCTCCTGAAATCATGCAGTTCGGCTGGATGTACTTCATGTTAACGATTACGGTGCCGTTCTTCTTTAGCATTGGAAGAGCTCTTGCGGTTTCAAGAATTTCAAAACCAACTAGCACGTCGGCTTTTCCAGTTTCAATCAGGGGAGATTCAACTTTATCGCCGATTCTTGCGTATGCCACTATTGACCCTCCACGCTGAGCCATACCATGAACCTCTGCCTTCGCCACGTCAAAACCGTCCAGCATGGCGGCTTCACAGTAAATATCACTTAAAACTACCACTCCTTGGCCGCCAACGCCGCTGAAAACGATGTCCAGTTTCATTTTTCTTTTCTCCTTATGGCTTCAAAGGGACAGACAGTTTCGCAGACGCCGCATCCATAGCAGAGAGTGGCCTCTATCTCGGCGCGTTCGCTTGATAAGTAGATGGCGGGGCAACCGAAGGCTTTCACGCATACTCCGCAGGCGTTGCATTTTTCTAAGACTTCTCTGGGGGTGCCTTTCTCAATTAAAAGCGGGCATGGTCTCTGGGATATAATGACTGATGGACCGTTGTAATCAAGAGTTTTTCTTATTGCTTGGGTTGTGGCTTTAATGTCATAGGGGTCAACGACATCCACTTTTTCTATTCCAAGACCCTTTGCAGCATCTTGAATTCTTATTATTTTAGCATCAGTGCCCATGGCGGTTTTTCCTGACCCTGGTGTTGGCTGATGCCCCGTCATTGCGACTATGCTATTATCCATGATAACTACGCACACGTTAGCCTTGTTGTACGCAATGTTCAGCAGCCCAGGCATTCCCGCATGGAAAAAGGTGGAGTCGCCAATGACTGCGAATACTTTGTCCTTTACGCCAGCATGAACCATGCCTGCAGCCTGCGAAATTCCAGCTCCCATGCACAGGCATGTTTGAACCGTGTTTACAGGCGGCAAAACACCCAGCGTATAGCAGCCGATGTCGCCTGTGACGATTTTGTCGTTTGATTTTCCAGTCAAACTCAAAGCGCTTTCTGGACATAGCGGGATGCATTTAGGGTCGCCTTGGCACATGTCACAGACAACTGCTTTGTTCTTGCTCGGATGTAATGTTATGGCGCCGTATTCGCATGCTTCGATGCACCAGTCACAGCCTTTACATTTCTCCTCGTCAACAGTTATTACTCCTGTCTCTTGTGATTGCGTTAACGCATCTTCCGGGCAGGCAGCGACACACGGCGCATCTTTGCAGGCTTTGCAGGTCACTGCTGTGTTAAAAGTTAGCCCAATTCTCACCGAACGTATCCGCGACTTAAGCGGGTTGAAGACTTTTTCTTTCTCAAAAGAGCAAGCGTACTCGCAAATGTCGCAGCCGACACATTTCTCGTTGTCACAATTAACGTACTGGTTAATCATGTTAAGCGCGTAATAAAACGCCCTGTGAGGGCATCCTGGGCAAAGTGCTGGCGGTCGAGGCGGCAAATCCAGAGGCTCCTGCGGTTCTGCTTTAGCGGTCAATCCTAAACTTGCAAAGGCTTGGCGCACGTTATCGGGCGTGAATTCGCCTATCTCTTCTAAACCTAACTGGCTTTTTCCGCATAATTGGAAATTTAACCGCTGAATGTTTTCCTCAATGTATGGTCTTAACTCTTCAATCACTATTAGCTTCTTAACTTTTGAAGCGAATTTTTTAACTACTTCCTCTGGGAAAGGGTAAACAAAACCTAATTTTAACCACGAAAACTTTTTTGTATCCAGAACTGAACGTGCGTAATAGTAGCCTACTCCGCTTCCAATTATGCCTATTTCGCTTCCATTGTCCTCAACCACATTAAACTTTGAATCATTAGCAAGCTTTTTTGCTTCCGTCAACCTGCCCTCTAAAACCCTATGCTGCCTAATAGCGTTAGAAGGTACCATCACCCATCTTGAGCTGTTCTTGTCAAACTCGGGTTTCCGCTTGATTTTCTGAAACTCGCCCAGTTTCACTCTTGCCTTTCCATGCGCCACTCTGGTTGTTAGCCGCAAAATCACTGGCAAATGCAATTTTTCGCTTAATTCAAAAGCTTCCCTCGCCATATCCAAAGCTTCCTGCGGACTGCCAGCATCCAACAATGGCAACTTCGAGTGGACAGCAAAGTACCTGTTGTCTTGCTCGTTTTGGCTGCTATGCAATGCTGGGTCGTCACAGACGGCAATAACCATTCCGCCTTCAATGCCCGTGTATGCCAAGGTCATGGCTGCGTCTGCGGCGACGTTTAAGCCAACATGCTTCATCGAAACAATGGCTCTGACGCCTGCCATTGAAGCGCCTGCAGCAACTTCTGTGGCTACAATCTCGTTTGTACTCCATTCTGCATAAATGTCAAATTCCTTTGAAACTTCGGCGAGGGCTTCCAAAATTTCAGTAGCTGGCGTTCCAGGATACGAGGCTGCAACTTTAACGGTGGCTTCTACTGCGCCTCTAGCCACTGCTTCATCGCCGTTAAGCAAGGCAAAACTGCCTGGCTTATTTGCTGCAATCTTGGAAGTCATATGCTAAGTCCTTTACATTTTGCCCTTGCGCAAATCCAGAACTCTTTTTGCTTTTCCCTCAGTTCTCGGAATCTCGCTTGGCTTAACGATTTCAACGTCAGCTGTTAACCCAGTAACAATGTGAATTCTCTGCTGAATGCTATTCTTTAACGCATTCTTGTCCAACTGCGGGTTGTTAGCGGCTTGCTCAGACAATTCAACCTTAACCAAAAACGTGTCCAAGGCTCCAGGTCTGTCAAGAACTATTAAGTACTGGGTCGCTAATTCTGAGAAGCACATCACTGCATACTCAATTTGTGAAGGGAAAACATTTACTCCACGTACAATCAACATGTCATCAGACCTTCCATGCACACGCATCATTCTGGCGTGTGTGCGTCCGCATTTGCATTTTTCTGTTTCAATTTTGGAGATGTCTCTTGTTCTGTATCTTAGCATGGGTAAGCCTGTTTTAGTAAGGGTTGTGAAGACTAATTCGCCTTCTTCTCCGGCAGGCAGAACCTCTCCTGTGTCAGGGTCAATTGTTTCCACAATAAAGTGGTCTTCCCAAATATGCATTCCCTTATGCTCAGAGCATTCGATGGAAACGCCTGGACCGCACAGTTCGGTTAACCCGTAAACATCAAAAGCCTCAATTCCCAACTCTTTCTCGATTCTTTCTCTAATCTTGTCTGACCATGGTTCTGCCCCGAACATTCCGCTTTTAAGTTTGAGGTCTTTTCTTGGGTCAACGCCTTCCTGAGCCATGGTTTCAGCAAGATAAACTGCAAAGCTTGGCGTGCAGGCTAAAATTGTGGCGCCCAGGTCCTTCATGAGCTTTATTTGGCGCTGTGTCATTCCGCCGCTCGCAGGAATGATTTTGGCTCCGACTTTTTGAGCACCATAGTGAAAACCTAATCCGCCAGTGAATAAACCATAGCCATAAGCGATGTGTATGACATCTTGCTGTCTTCCGCCCGTGGTGTAGATGGATCTTGCCATTAGTTCCTGCCAAATATCCATGTCATTTTGGGTGTAAGCGCTGATTATTGGGTTTCCAGTTGTGCCGCTTGAAGCATGAATCTCTACTATTTTGTCAGATTTAGCGGCAACCATGCCGAATGGATAGTTATCTCTTAAATCGGTTTTTACTGTGAAAGGAATTTTCTGAAGGTCATCAAGTGAGCGTATTTTTTCAGGTTTCAATCCAACGCTGTCAAATTTTTTCTTGTAAAAAATGCTGTTCTCATAACAGTGTTTTACCTGCTCTTTTAGTTTTTTAAGTTGATACTTTTTTAGTTCTTCAGTAGGCATGGTTTCGATTTTATCGTTCCAGTATTTGCCGTCTACCATTTTTTGTTCCCTCTCTCTTAAAGGCCTAGATACACTTCTTTTATGTGACTATTAGATAAAAGTTCCCTGCTCTTTCCTTCTAAAACGATTTTTCCTTCCTCGAGAACATAGCCCCTGTCAGCCACATTTAATGAATCGTGAATGTTCTGTTCAACCAGCAAGACGGTAACGCCTTCTTCGTTGATTGTGCGTATAGTGTCTAACACTTTTTCCACGATGATTGGTGCCAATCCCAATGAAGGCTCGTCTAGAATTAACAGTTGAGGATTAGACATTAAACTTCGGCAAATAACAAGCATTTGCTGTTCGCCGCCGCTGAGCGTTTGAGCTAACGCTTTTTCCTTCTTTTTTAGCACGGGAAAAATCTGGTAAACCTTCTCCTTAGTTTCCTTAACTTTATTTTTATCTTTTATCGTGTAGGCGCCCAATAGGAGATTTTCCTCGATGGTCATGCGGGGAAAGATTTCTCTGCCTTCAGGAATCATTGTTATTCCTTTCTTGATTATCTTGTATGTGGGCAGTTTCTCAATGTTTTCGCCTTTAAACTTGATTGTTCCGTTTTTTGGATGCAAGAAACCCATGATTGTTTTTACAAGAGTTGTTTTTCCAGCTCCGTTAGGTCCGATGATGCTGACTATTTCTTTCTCTTCCACTTTGAAGGTTACGTCTCGGAGTATTTGCACCATGCCATACGACGCGGATAAGTTTTGTGTTTCTAACACTTTTTACTCCTCATAAAGCGTAAACCTTTTGCCCAAGTAAACCTTCACCACGTTCTCATCGTTAACAACTTGTTTGGGCGTTCCTTCACATATTTTTTCGCCGTGGTGCAGGACAATTACGTGGTCGCATAATCCCATTATTACTCTCATTACGTGTTCCACTATGAGAATGGTTACCCCTTGCTTGTTGATTAGTTTGATTAGTTCGATGGCTTCGTCACATTCTGTTGGAGTTAAACCTGTAAGCAACTCATCTAAAAGAAGCAGTTTAGGACTTGTTGCTAAAGCTTTAGCAAGTTGGACGCGCCGTAACTCAACAACGTTTAGGTTTTTTGCTGGCACATCAAATTTTTCTTTGCTTAAACCCACAAAACCCAAGAGTTCCTGAGCTTTTGGCAAGGCATCGATTTTGCCTGCGAATTTTTTCTCGTTGAAAAGCACGCTGGTTAACACGTTTTCGATGGCTGTCATTTCTGGGAAGGATTGGACAGTTTGCGATGTTTTTGTGATGCCTTTAGCGCAAATCTTGTATGGAGGAAGCTTAGTGATGTCTTCGTCCAGAAAAAATATTTGTCCCGAGTCTGGCTTGTATACGCCGCTGATAAGGTTCAACAGTGTGGATTTACCCGAGCCGTTGGGTCCTACAAGCCCAGCTATCTCGTTGCTGTTTACTGTGAAATCCACTTTTTTTAATGCTTGAAGTCCTCCGAAACGCTTTGAGACTTCCGTGCATTTTAGCAAATTAGCTGTCTCCGAATAGCAAGGAATAATTCAAAGTGGAAATATAAAGTTTGGTAAAAATGGAGATTCTACCTGTTTCAATTTTTCAAGAGAGCATTATTACTTAACGTTTTTTTGAAATTTGGTTAAAGTTAAATATTGTTTGAAACTATTGAGGTATGGGTGTCGTGTTTGCCTATAACTCAAGTAAGCGTCTTTCTTGATAATCGGCCTGGCTCTCTTTTCGAAGTTATGTCTCAGCTTGATCGAAACCAAATCAAAGTTTTTGCGTTATCGATTGCTGATGCAGGAGAGTTTGGCTTAGTGCGATTGATAACAGAGGAGCCTGAGAAAGTCGCTAAGTTCTTGGAAGATGCCGATTTTAACCTTGCCAAGTCAAAGAAAAACACGGAGGTAACAGCCATTTTCATAACTGAGCAGGATAAGCTGTCAAAGATAACTAAAATTTTAGGCGATGGAGGCATAAACATAGAATACGCTTATTCATCAGCTGTTCACGCTGACGGCAAAGTTGCGTTGATACTGAGACTTAGCAGCATCGAGAAAGCAGAGCAAATGTTAACCGCTAATGGTGTTGCTATTCTTTCGCTTGGTGAAATCAAAAAGCATTTCCAGTAACCTTAGTTTCCAACGCTGTTCCCCAGTATGTAATCTTTAAACATTACTGTTTGCTTTTTAGAATGCTGAATTTCGTCAAAGAAAAACGATGACACAACAAACTTAATTTATGCCGTTGCACGACCCATAACTCAGAGGTTAAATTAAGAAATGGTTACATTAAACCTTGACAAGATTTTCAACCCTCAAAATGTAGCCATCATTGGGGCCAGCGACGTTGAAGGTTCAGTAGGCTACGCGATAGTTAAAAATTTTACCCAGTTAGGCTACGCTGGTAAAGTTTACTTTGTGAATATTCGAAAGCCCGAGATTTTTGGGGTTAAAACTTACAAAGCAGTCGATCAGATTCCTGAGGCTGTTGATTTAGCTATGATTGCTACGCCTGCCAAAACCGTTCCTGACGTTATGGAGGAATGTGGAAAGGCAAATGTGAAAGGCGCAATTATTGTTTCTGCCGGCTTCAAGGAGACGGGTCCTGAAGGTAAGGCTTTGGAAGAGAAAATTCTTGAAGCCGCCAAAAAATATGGCATTCGCGTTATTGGTCCAAACTGCATTGGCATAATCCGTCCCAGAATAAATCTCAATGCCACCTTTTTGGATAAGATGCCTAAACCAGGCAACATTGCTTTTCTGTCTCAAAGTGGCGCTTTAGGCTCAGCCATTTTGGACTGGGCAATTCACGAAAACATCGGCTTCAGCAACTTTGTTTCAGTTGGGTCAATGATTGACGTGGACTTTGGCGATTTAATTGATTATTTTGGTTCTGACCCAAAAACTAAGAGTATACTAATGTATATAGAAGGAATAACAGAAGCCCGCAAGTTCATGAGTGCAGCAAGACACTTTGCAAGAACCAAACCCATAATTGTTGTGAAATCAGGCAAATTTGCTGAGAGCGCAAAGGCCGTTGCTTCTCACACTGGTTCACTTTCAGGAGAAGATGACATTTACGACGCAGCTTTTAAACGAGCAGGCATAGTTCGGGTTGAAGAAATAGCTGATTTGTTTAATGCGGCTGAGGTTTTAGGAACCCAACCGTTGCCGAAAGGGCCAAGACTTGCCGTAATAACTAACGCTGGCGGGCCTGGAGTAATGGCTACTGACGCTTTGATTGCTCACGGCGGCAAATTGGCTAAACTGAGCGAGAAAACAATGAATACGCTTAACAGTGTTTTGCCTCCTTTCTGGAGCAAAGGCAACCCGATTGACGTTCTTGGGGATGCTAGCGCTGACGGATATAAAGCCGCGGTTGAAGCTTGCCTTAACGATGATACTATCGATGGAATACTAATTATTTTTACTCAGCAAGCAGGTTCAGAACCAGTGGAAATAGCAAAAGGCATAGTTGAACTTATTCGTAGCAAAGCCTACCAAAACAAAACAATTCTCACCTCTTTCATGGGTTTTGATGCGGTGCAAGAGGCAAACAATATTTTTAACGCCAACAACATTCCAACTTACTCTATGCCTGAACAAGCAACCAAAACCTACATGTACATGTACACTTACCAGCGCAATCTCGGGCTTCTTTATGAAACTCCTGAAGAGTTACCGGTTGATGCTTCACCACCTAAACGTCCCATTATGGCTATACTGAGAAACGCATGGTTTGAAAACCGTGAAGTATTAACTGAAGATGAAGCAAAAAAAGTGCTCAAATACTACAATTTTCCAGTTGTAAAAACTGGCGTTGCCAACAATGTTGATGAAGCAGTTACGCTTGCGCAGGAAATGGGCTACCCTGTAGTTTTAAAGATTCTTTCACCTCAAATTGTCCACAAAAGTGATGCGGACGGAGTTATCTTAAACATAAATTCGGCAGGTGAGGTACGTGAAGCCTTTGACATTTTAATTCAAAGAGCAACTGCCTACAACCCGAATGCCCAAATAATCGGCGTTGCAGTCCAACCTATGATTGAGAAAAAAGGTTATGAAATAATAATCGGCGGAAAAACCGATCCTGTCTTTGGACCAGTGATCCTGTTCGGGATGGGCGGTGTAGGTGTGGAACTTTTCAAGGACTATTCCATCGGGCTTCCACCGTTAAATACGACGCTAATACGTCGCATGATGGAGGAAACCAAGGTTTACCAGCTTTTGAAAGGATATCGTAACACGCCGCCCGTTGACCTTAAACGGCTCGATGAAACTATGCTGCTCTTTTCTCAGTTACTTATCGATTTTCCGCAGATAAAAGAGATCGACATCAATCCGCTATTGATAAATGAGAAAGAAGCTTGCATCCTTGATGCACGAATAGTAATTGACAAAGATAAAGTTTGCAAGAAATTTGAACCTCACGAGCATATGGTGATTAGTCCTTACCCCAAAAAATACGAGATGCTGTGGTCTCTTAAAAACGGCCAAGAAGTGCTGCTGCGACCCATAAAACCTGAAGACGAGCCCTTGTGGCTGGAGATGTTCCAAAGCTTCTCCGAGGAATCTATCCGCTATCGGTTCTTCCAGATACTTAAAGATACACCACATGAAGTTCGAGTACGCTACTGCAACATTGACTACGACCGAGAAATAGCCATTGTTGCTGAAGTAGTGAAAAATGGACAACGGAAAATATTGGGAGTAAGCCGCCTTAGCATAGAACCAAACGGAAAAAGCGGTGAAATGGCTTTCATTATAACTGACTACTGGCAGGGTTTAGGCTTAGGCACTAAAATGGTGGATTACGTGCTTGACATTGCAAAGGAAATGGGCGTTGAAAACGTCTATGCGATAATGCTGCTGGATAATTACAGAGCTTTAAGCCTGACAAAGAAAATGGGTTTCAACCTTGAATACTTAAGCGACGGCACAGTGAAAGGTGTTTTAGACCTCAAAAATGAGGATGTGGATGTCCGATGTCTCCGACCACAGATTTCACAGAAAGTTGCAGTAGAAGAACAGCAGATGACACAAGTTTCGGAAGAAAACAAAAGTGAAGTTCAAGAGCAGCCAGAGGTTGCTTCTGCTTAACAGCAACCTTTTTTTGAGATCATAGTTAAACCTCTTTATTTTCCCAACAATAATTTCTTAAAAATAAAAAAAGAAAAAACTGCAGTTGTTTGAAAGTTTATACGAAGTGAACTTTTATGCAGTGCGTCGAGCAAGAAATGCATGGGTCATAGGCTCTGACGAGCATTTCCAAGTTTAGCTCAATTTCTTTCTCAGGTTTATCAAGAATCTTTGGCAGCAGTGCTTTCATGTCTAACTCGATGTTTCCGTGATTTTGGTTTGTGGGGATTATGCAGTTGGCTTTAGTGCAATATCCTTTGTCATTGTATGTGTAATCGTGGAAAAGTATGCCTCTTGGAACTTCAACAGCGCCTACTCCACCCCCAGCTTTAACTTTGATTTCTGGTTTATTGTAGTCTGGTTGGCTCTTCAAGCCTGCCGCTTCCAATTCATTAATCAGCTTAATTGAGTCTTCTAAGCTGTGAACAACTTCTATGAGTTGTGCAATGTTGTTCATGAATGGGTTATGGCAAACGGGTTTGAGGTCGAACATTTCCGCTGTTTTCTTAGCTAAAGGTGAGAGTTTATCGTAGTTAAGGTTGAATCTGGCAAGTGCTCCGACCATGTAGGATTCACGGGCGTGTTTTGCGCGTTTGGCGGTGGATATGGGTACAATGTACTCGTTTGCAAATGATAGGTACTCGCTTGTCGGCGCTGTGCCAGTGTCAGTCGAGCCAATTTTTCCATCGTACAGCGCGTACTCGTCAGGGCTGGTTAACGCGATGAATTCTGTTTCTCTAGTGAAATCAGGCAGTTTAGGAGATAAACTTTTGAATAATTCTGCAACGGCTTGAAGATCTGGAACGGAATCTTTCAATTTCTGTCTGAGCGATGTTAATTCTTTAATTGAAGGGATTTTTGAGAAGCCGCCCGGCATCAGCCTTTGAGGATGCGTGGTTCTGCCGCAGAGTAGATTTGACATTTCATTTGCTTTTCTATGCAAGCGTAAAACGGTTTTTACTTCTTTCGGGTTTGAAGATGCAAGTGGAATAACTGAGCCTACTCCTAAAAGGTCGGGCAAGACTAGGAATCCTAAATGTAACATGTGGCTTTGCAGGTTTTCTGCGTGAAGCGCTAGTTTCCTAAGTTTTAGGTCTTGTTCGCTTATTTTTATGCCCATGACTGCCTCGGTTGCCTTAAGCGAAGCAAGCGTGTGACCTATTGAGCAGATTCCGCAGATTCTAGAGGTTATGTGGTGTAACTCGCTGTATTGGCGGCCAACAACCATCGCTTCAAAGAATCTAGGTGCTTCTGGAATTGCCCATTCACATTTTTCGACTGTTCCATCTCGTACGTTCACATATATGTTGCCATGCCCTTCAACACGTGTAACATGGTGTACTTCAAGGTTTAAGTTGCGGTTTTTCATTTTCTCCTCTCCTGCCAACCAAAGTACAACCTAAACTTACTAATTGCATCATCCACTGTTAAGCCATATTTGATTAAGACTTCTTTTTGAGAATTTTCGTTCGGATTATCTACTAAGCCTCGGCATCCCCAGCATATAGTTTCTTCGTTGATGCAGCAGGAGTTGCAGCCTGCTCTTGTGACTGGTCCCACGCAGAATTGGCCTCTTTCAAAAGCGCACACGTTTTCGTTCTTTTTGCATTCAACGCAAACAGGATAGGTGGGTATGTCAGGTTTCTTTCCAAGTAACAGTGATTTAACTACGTTGAGGAATTCTTCTTTGTCTATTGGGCATCCATGTACGTAGGCATCCACAGTTATTACGGCGTCTATCGGTCTTGCGGTGTAGGCGTCGAAGAGTTTTGCGCTGTCACCATAAACGATTTTTTTGACATCATCTAGTTCCCTGTAGTTTCTCAACGAGTTTATGCCACCGATTGTTGCGCATGAGCCTATGGCAACCACTATCTTGGCGTTTTTTCTGATCTGTTTTAGCCTGTCTTCGTCTTGGAGCCGAGTGCATGACCCTTCGATGAATGCTATGTCGTAGTTGTCGCTGTGTTCTTTCATGACTTCTCTAAAGCTAACTACTTCAACTTGGTCAAGAAGGGCAAGTAAATCTTCTTCCAAATTAGCGATTTGCAATTGGTCACCTTCGCAACCAGCAAAATCAAAGAATGCTACTTTTGGCTTCATTTAAAGCGCCTCCGGGATTCCTTTAATTTTTGAATAATTAAACACTGGGCCATCTTTGCATACATAGACTTGGTTAATTTGGCAGTGGCCGCATTTTCCAACTCCACATTTCATTCTTCGCTCTAAAGAGATGATTATGTGGTCGTCTGGAACGTTTCTACTTTTTAAATCGGCGATAACGAACTTGTACATGATTGGCGGACCACAAACTACAGCGTAAGTTTTTTCTGGATCAAAATTGACTTCAGGAATCAGAGTTGTGATTACGCCTATGTTGCCTGTCCAAGCTTCGTTTTCAGGGCACCAGTTAACTGTAGGCTTAAATTCTACATCGTCTCTCTTAGCGAGCGCAAGGAGTTCATCAGCGAAAAGTAGTTCTCTTGGTTCTTTACAACCATAAAGCAGAGTAACTTGGCCGTAGTCTTTTCGGTTATCAAGAACATAATTGAACAATGACCGCAATGGCGCCAGCCCAAGACCGCCTGCTACAAAAAGCAAGTCCTTGTTTTTCAGGGATTCTGCGTCAAAGCCATTTCCGAATGGTCCTCTTATTCCCACTTTATCGCCCACATTAAGCGTATGCATCTTGTTTGTTACGTTACCCAGTTTGCGAACGCATAGTTCAAACGTGTTTTTCTTTGTCGGCGGCGACGATATAGAAATTGGCGCTTCGCCTATTCCAAAAACCGAAACTTCAACGAATTGGCCCGGTTTGTGACCTAGTACTGAGTCATCGTCTAACTTGATTTCAAATAACGTTTCATTAACAGTCATGGGCTGTTTCTTTATTATTGTTGCCAGCCTGGGAACGTAGTCTATGTTGCCTTCAGTTTGAATCTTAATTTCTGGTGTTGATACAGCTGTTACTTGCACTCCACTGTTTTGGCTTTCATGGTACATATCGTTGAATAGGTTGACTGGATTGGCAATGTTGGGAAGGCAGTTTGAGGAGCATCTGCCGCAGCCAACGCATGAAATAAATCCGAATCGGTCAAACAGGTACTTGCCTTTTTTGAAGTATCTGTGCCTATATCTGGTTGGTCTTGTTGGGCGAAAGTTTTCTCCTGAAGCGATTTTTGCAAAGTCTTCCAGTAAGCATCCGTCCCATGTTCTTACTCGTTCGCCATGTTCAAGCGATAAATCAGGATTATCTTTAACGTCAAAGCAGTAGCACGTGGGGCAAACAAGGACGCAGGAACCGCATGCTAAGCATTTCTCTGAATGTTTCTCCCAAAACATGCTGTCTTCATAACTTTTGCTTAGCATTTCAGGAATTAATTCTGGTGGAAAATCTAACTTTTGCTGAGTCATCGCCATTATTTCCCGTTTTTTCTGACCGACCAGCTGAATATCTCTTGCAAGTGCATTATCCACGTTTTTGCCATATTTATCTAAAAGCTGTTCACCTTTCTGCGAGCCAATGTTGATTGCGTACCTGTTGCCAAGATCAGTAAGCATAAGGTCATAGCCAAATTCTACTGTGGTACAGCCCATGTAAGATGCAAAACACCACTTTGACATTTTTTGAATGTTTACGCCGATAATTATTGATGATTTTCGTTTTTCAAAATAGTAAGGGTCTGATTTTGTTTCGCTAAAGATTTCATCCATGTGGAGAAGAGCTATCATGTCATATGGATGAACCCCGATTATTACCGTGGGCTTGATTTCAGATGGATTTTTGGCGGAAAATCCCTTTCCAACATTATAAGTTACTAAGGTTTCTCTTTGTGGAAAAAAATACTTCTTAGGCGGAAGAAGGGTAACATCGTAATCCAATCGCAGTTCATTGGCAGATTCTAAAGGTCCAAAAGCGAATTTATCACCTTTGGCTTTGACGCCTATAATGTTCAAAGAACTATCTTTTATCAGAGCGTTGACAAACTCGGTAAAGTTTTCTTTTGATATTATACGCATTTTAACTCTTCTCCTATTGCTTAATGTAAGCAATTTTTTTGCTAATATTGATGAGTTGAGCAATTTATTGCTTTCTAAAAGAAGGAAAAGAATGGGGAAAGCCTATTTTCTTGATCCTTTACAACTAAATTCCTTGATAGTTACGTTATATTTTATGAAAATTTTCTATAAAATTCCATTTAGTTGCTCCTCTAACCTTTTATACTAGGACTTCAAGTAGTGCCTGCGATGAACATGATTCCCATAAACTCAATGGAGGATCAAATGCTTGTCTGAGATAGATAATAGACGTTTATTGCTGGAAAAAGTTCTGAAAGAACATAATTTTCAAGAAAGCGCTCTTTTAGAAATACTGCATCGTGCCCAAGAAATTTACGGGTACTTAGATAAGGATTTGCTTATGGATATTTCTGGTTCACTAAACATTCCTCCCAGCCATGTCTACGGGGTAGCGACTTTCTATAGTTACTTTAAACTTAAAAAACCAGGTGAACACGTCGTAACCGGATGCTTAGGCACCGCCTGCTATGTGAAAGGTGTTGAACAAATCATGCAGGCGATCGAAGAAGAATTCAGTCTTAAACGCGGCGGGTCCACACCAGACGGAAAGCTTTCACTGCTTGTAACTCGCTGTATTGGTGCGTGTGCAATGGCGCCAAACATTGTTGTGGACGACGAAGTGATCGGTAAAGCCACAAAAGAGGTAGTAATAGCAAAAATTAAAAGTGTACTTGGAGGGGTTAAAACTGAAACTTGATGATCTTCAAAAAGTAGCTGAGCATGAAGTAGATTTTGAACGAGCCTACAAATACCGCATTAATGTGTGCTGCTCAAGCGGATGTGTTCCTTTCGGCGCTTTAAAAGTGCTAAAAGCATTCGAAGATGCGGTTAAAGAATTCGGCGTTGATAAGGAATGCAAAGTTGCACGTACAGGCTGCATAGGCACATGCTCAGTTGGTCCAGCAGTGCTGATTGAACCAGGAGATTATCTCTATCAGAGTGTTACTCCTGAAAAAGTTCGAGAAATAGTGCGTGACCACATTGTTTTAGGGTTACCAGTCAAAGAAATGCTCTACAAGAACCAAGCATACTTCCAGAAGCAGCATAGGCTTGTTTTGAGAAATGCTGGCAAAATTGATCCTTCAAGAATTCAAGATTACATTTCCGCAGGTGGCTACTCTGCCCTAGCTAAATGCCTTGCAACCATGACTGCCCAAGGCGTAATTTACGAAGTTAAAACCAGTGGTCTTAGAGGTCGAGGTGGCGCAGGCTTTTTGACTGGGCAAAAATGGAGCCTCGTAGCAAGAGCACAAAACTTTCCCAAGTACATAGTCGCCAACTTAGATGAAGGAGACCCGGGAGTCTTTGCTAACCGAACTTTAGCAGAAGCTGACCCGCACGCTATAATTGAAGGCATGCTAATAGCTGCTTACGCTGTAGGCGCACAAAAAGGTTACATTTACATTAGGTCCGAGTACCCACTGGCTATTCAAACTTTGCAGAAAGCCATCGCTCAAGCAAAAGCAATGTCCCTACTTGGCGATAACATTCTTGAAATGGGGTCCTTCAAGTTTGACCTTGAACTACGCTTCGGTGCGGGCGCATTCGTAGCTGGAGAAGAAACAGCCATACTTGCCTCGGTTGAAGGTCAAAGAGCAATGCCTCGTCCACGCCCACCGTACCCGGCACATTCAGGTTTATGGAAGAAACCCACACTTATCCAGAACGTTGAAACCCTAGCCAACATTCCGCTTATCGTGCAGAACGGTGGCTTATGGTTCACAAAGATTGGAACGCCTAAATGCACTGGAACTAAATGTTTCTCTTTAACTGGTCAAATTAACAATCCAGGACTTATCGAGGTGCCTATGGGAATAATGCTAAGAGAAGTTGTTTTTGATATTGGCGGCGGAGTTCCGGAAGGAAGAAAATTCAAAGCAGCTCTGGTTGGTGGCCCATCAGGCGGTTGTCTCCCAGAGACTTTACTTGAACTTCCAATAGATTATGAGTCGTTAACGAAAGTCGGCGCAATCATGGGTTCAGGAGGCATTTGTGTAATTGATGATCAATCCTGCATGGTGGATACGGCAAAGTTTTTCACAGAATTCTGCGTTGATGAATCCTGCGGGAAATGCACCCCTTGCAGGGCAGGGCTTGCACGAATAAAAGAAATATTCGATGGAATCACGCAAGGCAACGGCAAAATGGATGATATTGCAACCTTAGAAAAGTCAGGTGTTTTCATAAGAGACGCAAGCCTTTGCGGTCTGGGGCAAACAGCACCGAACCCTGTCTTGACAACTTTGCGATACTTCAAAGATGAATACCTTGAGCATATTGTTGAGAAAAAATGCAAAGCAGGTGTATGCTTCAAAAAAGAGAAGGAGGCTTAAAACTTGAGCATTGGAACTATTAAATTAAAAATAGATGGCGTTGAAGTTACCGTTCCGGAAGGCACAATGATTCTCAAAGCTGCCAAGGACAACGGCATTATTATTCCCACGCTCTGTAGCCTAGAAGGCTTAACCGCTTATGGTGGCTGCCGTATATGCCTCGTCGAGATTAGCGGTTCACCAAAGCTTTTCCCAGCTTGTATAACTCCTGTTAGCACCGGAATGGAGGTTACCACTAACTCAGAAAGACTTAAAGAATACCGCAAGATGGTTGTGCAGATGCTTCTTGCCGAGAGAACCCATATTTGCTCAGTCTGCGTAGCCGACGAACACTGTGAACTGCAAGACATGGCAAACCAGCTTGGCGTTGACCATGTCATGTTTGAGCGAAACTGGAGCCGCGACGAAATTGATTCCACTCATGACTTCTTAGTTATTGATCGGAACAGGTGCATTTTGTGTACTCGGTGCATACGTGTGTGTGATCAAATTGAAGGTGTTCACACGCTTGACCTGAAGTTGCGAGGTAAAGATTCTCAGGTAATCATGGATCTTGATGAGCATTGGGCTAATTCTTGCTCTTGCACTTCATGCCGCAAATGCGCTAAAGTTTGTCCTGTTGGAGCCATTTACATAGAAGGAGAACCCATCGCACATAGTAAGCGTAAAGATATTGCCGAGTTTATCGTGGCAAGGAGGAACCGCAAATGAACCCACCAGCAAAAGTTAGAGTCGCCACCATTTGGCTTAGCGGCTGCTCAGGCTGCCACATGTCATTCCTAGACCAAGATGAGCGACTTATTGATTTAGCCCAAAAAATACAGCTAGTTTACAGCCCAATCGCTGACATTAAACAATTCCCAGAAAACGTCGACGTAACCTTGATTGAAGGCGCTTTAGCAAACGAAGAACAGTTAGCTATGCTTAAAACAGCTAGAGCGAGAAGTAAAATCTTGATTTCACTGGGCGATTGCGCTGTAACAGGAAACGTTACCGCTTTGCGAAACGCTTGGCTCCACGGTGACCAAGAAGTTTTGGAGAGAGCTTACCTTGACAAGTCTGATTTGAACCCGCAGCATCCAGATCAGGTGCCTAAGCTGCTTGTTAAGGCTCGTCCGCTTCATGAAGCTGTTAAAGTTGACTTTTTCATTCCTGGGTGTCCGCCGTCTGCAGACCTGATTAACTACGTGTTAACCGAGTTGTTGGCTGGCAGAACACCTAACATGGAGGGTAGATCAAAATATGGTTAAGGAACAAAAAAACGGTAAACAAATCGTAATCAGTCCCATCACAAGAATCGAAGGGCACGCTCAAGTAACCATCTTCCTAAAAGACGACGATACTGTAAGAGACGCAAGGTTTCAAGTGACTGACTTCAGAGGTTTCGAGAAATTCACTGAAGGTAGACCATTCTACGAAATGCCCGGCATAACATCACGAGCTTGCGGTATCTGTCCAGTAAGCCACCTATTAGCTTCAGCCAAAGCATGCGATGCAATCGTCGGAGTCAGCCCACCAAAAACTGCCATAATGCTGCGTCGCCTAATGCACATGGGGCAACTGATTCAATCTCACGCATTAAACTTCTATTACCTTTCATCGCCTGACTTGCTGTTAGGTATGGATGCTGACCCAGCGGTACGAAACGTGTTCGGCTTGATAGAAAAGCAGCCTGAACTTGCACGCCAAGGCATCAGGCTTCGAAAGTTCGGTCAAGAACTCATCGAGAAAATAGCTGGCAAAAGAATTCACTCAAGCGACTGGATTTTGCCAGGCGGCGCCAAATGGCCACTTGCAAAAGAGCGAGCTGATTACCTGTTGTCTAATTTGCCTGAAGCCCAAGAAAGCGCACTCAAAACCATTGCGCTATTCAAGAAGTGGCTTGAAGGATTCGACGAAGAAGTTGAAAACTTCGGCAACTTCCCAACGTACTACATGGGTTTAGTGACTGCTGACGGCGGACTTGAACACTATGATGGAAAAATCCGCATAATGGACAAGAACGGCAAAACAGTCGCAGAATGCGTAGACCCTGTAAAGTACAATGAATTTATCGGTGAAGCCGTAGAACCCTGGTCTTACATGAAGTTTCCATACTTCAAACCCATCGGTTACCCAGATGGCGCATACAGAGTTGGACCATTGGCAAGGCTAAATGTCGCTTCATACTGTGATACACCGCTTGCAGACCAAGAACTAAAGGAATTCAAGAAGCTGGGCAAGAACGGAGTTGTTCAAAGCACATTCCACTATCACTACGCACGGTTGATAGAGCTGCTGTTTTGCGTTGAAACCGCAAAGAAACTGCTTGAAGACCCAGAAATCCTCTCTGAACACGTCACATCCAAAGCCATGGTGAACAATTATGAAGGCGTCGGCGTAGCTGAAGCACCAAGAGGCACTCTAATTCACCACTACAAGGTTGACCCGCAAGGATTAATCACATGGAACAACATGGTAATCGCAACTGAACACAACAACATCGCCTACAACATGGCAATAACGCAGGTAGCTAAGAAATACGTTAAGGCAAAACAGCTCCAAGAAGGCATGCTAAACAGGGTTGAAGCAGTAATCCGCGCTTTCGACCCATGTTTGAGTTGCGCAACGCACGCTGTCGGAAGCATGCCATTAGACGTAAAACTGGTAGATGCTGATGGCAGACTGGTTGACCGCAAAGTAAGATAAGCAATCTTTTTCTTTCTTTTTGTTATTGCTTCATTTTTAGTTTCTAGCGAATTTGTTTTTAATCGCTCAAAAAGAGCATAAGTCTTGGCTTGTACGTGGTAAGTTTTTAGCGGTTGCTGGGGTAGAGTAGGCTGCTTTTTGTTAGTGGATTTCTGGTTCAAAAATGAGGTACCGGTAGAGGGAGGAGAGCTACTTTTTAGCTAGTGAAACTCGTCCTAAAAAGACGTAGGATAGGCGCATTTTGAATGAAAAAGAATTTTAAAACTCCATTTTTTCCGCTGTAACTTCTCAAACAAGCCTTTGTACGCTGGTATCGACACATGGAAAAAGTAAAGATGACACTACCTGCAACTATGGAAGAATCGCCTAAGCCTTGACTGAACATTTATGTAGTTGAGTTGGGAATTGTGAGTAAATAGCACGCATGGTGCTACCGAAAACCAGTCAAGTGAATTCAAATGACTGAGACAGCAGCGACAACATCAGGCAAAGAGCCGATAAAAGCTTCCGAGCTAGACCCAAAATTCAAGTATGAATTGCTGAAAATGCACGGAAGCGAAAAAATACTCAAATGTTTTCAGTGCGGAACATGCACATCAGACTGCCCAGTCGCACGATACAGCGACAGTTATCGTCCACGAACCTTAATCCACATGGCTCAGCTTGGCCTTCGCGACCGCGTGCTCAAAAGCGACACATTATGGTTATGCGCAGCCTGCTTCACATGCACAGACCGCTGTCCGCAAGACGTTGAAGTAGCAAGCGTAATCCGCGTGTTTCGCAATTTAGCAGCAGAAAATGGTTGCATACCTCAAGTTTTCAAAGAGCAAGCCGCAAGTCTTCTTGAATCAGGCTATGCTTACAAGATTCCCGAGTTAAGAATTAAAAAACGTGAATCACAAGGGCTCCCACCCCTGCCGAAAGGCAACGCAGAAAACGTGCGAAAAACGCTCAAAGGCGTAAAATTCATCGAAACCGTCCAAAAACCGGCAGGAGAGCAGCCAAATGCCCAGTAAATACCTCATTTTCCTCGGATGCGCCATCCCCTATCGTGTTTCAGCCTACGAGATTTCCGCACGCAAAGTCTTAACTAAACTTGGCGTTGAACTGGTTGAAATGCCAGAATTCAACTGTTGCGGTTTACCTTTAGATCCAGTAAGCCATGAAACCATGCTTATTTTAGCGGCAAAAAACTTGGCGCTGGCAGAGCAGCAAGGATTGAATATTCTCACTTTGTGCCCAGGTTGCGCTGGCACGTTAAAGAAAGTTAACAAGATTCTAAAAGAGGACAAAGCATTAAAAGAGCAAATTAACGGTCACCTCAAAGAAGTAGGATTAGAATTCAAGGGGACCATCGAAGCCAAACACCTTCTGCAACTGCTAAAGGAAGATGTTGGTGTAGAAAAAATCAAAGCCTCCGTCGTAAAACCGCTTACTATGCTTAAAGTTGCTGAACACAACGGCTGCCACATCCTAAGACCCAAAGAATACATAGGCTTTGACGACCCAGAAGACCCGCAAACACTCAAAATGCTCATCGAAGCTACAGGAGCCACATGCCTAGACTACATTGATGAAACAGAATGCTGTGGAGCACCAAGCGTCGGAGTCAGCGACAAAGTCGCTCTGCAACTCGCAAGAGACAAACTAAACCATGTAAAAATGGTTGATGCACAAGCGTTAATCACGATTTGTCCGTTTTGCCACATAATGTATGATACAAACGAGTTGCGAATAGAGAAAATGTTTAATGAAACTTATGGTATTCCAATTCTCCATTACCCCCAATTGCTCGGGTTAGCAATGGGTATGACACCTGAAGAATTAGCCTTCAACGAACTCCGAGTAAACGCATCAAAAATACTAAAACAAGTAACCGAGGGAGTACTCAAACAATGAGTAAAAACAAGTTAAAAATAGCCTTTTACTGGGCTGCAAGTTGCGGCGGTTGCGAAATAGCCGTCTTAGATATTAACGAGAAAATCCTTGACGTAGTACAAATAGCCGACATAGTTTTTTGGCCAGTAGCCATTGACATCAAATACAAAGACGTTGAAAACATGCCTGACAAGTACATTGACATAACCTTCTTTAACGGTTCAATACGCAATTCCGAACAAGAACACATGGCTAAGCTATTGAGGCAAAAATCTAAAACTCTTGTTGCTTTCGGATCATGCGCACACCAAGGAAGCGTGCCTGGATTAGCAAACTTATACAATAAGAAAGAAATTTTCGAGCAAGTTTACGTAAAAGACAAATCAAACATCAACCCTCAAGCAGTTACGCCTAAAACTCAAACTCAAGTTAAAGAAGGCATCCTAAAAATCCCAGAATTCTACGACACCGTAAAAACCTTAGATCAAACAGTGGACGTAGACTATTATCTGCCAGGTTGCCCGCCGCCAGTCAAACTCATCGCTGGAGCAGTAGACGCGATAGCAAGCAACAAGCTACCGCCAAAAGGCTCAGTGCTCGCACCACTCAAAGCGGTATGCGACGAATGCCCAAGAAAACGAGAAAACAAAAAAATCGGCAAAATCTACCGAGTCTACGAGAAAGCTCCCGAACCAGAAAAATGCCTCCTTGAACAAGGCATACTCTGCCTAGGAATTGCAACCAGAAGCGGATGCGGCGCTCAATGCTTAAACGTTGACATGCCCTGCACAGGCTGCGGCGGACCAGCTCCGAACGTTCCAGAGCAAGGAGCAGCAATGATATCTGCTTTAGCTTCAATTCTCGGATATGATGGTGAACCAGGCAAAACCAAGTACACTGAAAAAGAGATTGAAGAGGTACTTAGCCAAGTCCAAGATCCAGTTGGCACATTCTACATGTATAGTTTACCAGCATCAATCCTTAAGAGAAAGGTGATTAAAAAATGAAAGAAATAGTCATAGACCCAATCACGCGTCTTGAAGGACACGGAAACGTTTCCATATTTCTCAACGATAAAGGCGAAGTTGAAAACGCTTACCTTAAAATTCCTGAGCTGCGAGGTTTTGAGAAATTCTGTGTCGGCAGAAAAGCCGAACTCATGCCGCAACTCACAACTAGAATCTGCGGCGTTTGCCCAGTTGCTCACCATTTTGCAGCAACCAAAGCCTTAGACGCAGCATTCAACGTTGAACCACCCTCAGCCG
>Ga0208819_1000374_pt1 | contig 36379 bp, 36 predicted proteins | sample June2015DPH_11_1_3_FD_184707 | JGI IMG/M metagenome (GOLD analysis project Ga0208819, IMG submission 184707) | Peatland microbial communities from SPRUCE experiment site at the Marcell Experimental Forest, Minnesota, USA - June2015DPH_11_150... | ecosystem: Environmental > Terrestrial > Soil >...
ATTGTGCCGTCTAAGTCCAAGAAAATGCCTTTCACTTTGAATCCGTTTTCGTTCATTAACCGTGTCTCTTGCCCTTGAATGGTGATTCCTTATTTCTTAAACGTTTCTCATAAATTTGAAGGATTAACCTTGCTGTAAATCTATTTTTTCTATATAGATTATGAAGCGAATCTCTATAGGAGCCTCTGATTCCTTACTACCTTGAATATGTGGAGAGGTGAAAAAAGAATGATCTCAAGAGATTGCGATGGCTGCTCCATGCTTAAGGAATGCAGCAGACGCTATCAGAAAGCCATGAAAGGGGACAAAGTCTACTGCCCAGACGGAACAGCTCACCTTATTGACAATTACAGTATAAATCAAAGCCCCGATGTAATCTGTTTCTTAGAAGCTTTTCAATGATTTAGACAGCCTTAACTTGCTTCGGCCCCCTCAATAGGCCAGAGAGAAGCGGAAAAATAATTTAACATAGCTATTTTTAAATTTAACAATAGCTCGCTGTTTATGCTTATTATGATTCATATACGCGCATTTTTCTATATATTCTATATTCTCTATGAGTCAGTTTGTATTCTATGTTGGGCGAATATATTACCCTGTTTATCTATAAACCCCAAAACGAGGGAAAAAAAACGAATAAAACATATACAATCCTAAGCATAGCGACAATCGTAATAGTTATCGCAGCAGTTTTCAGCTACATGTACATAGTAAATTCAAGTTCAGTAACACAGCTCACACCAACTCCAACTCCCACCGCATCAACAAACCCTAATCCAACAGCAACACCAACATCCTCACCAACAAGCACTCCTACTTCGACAGCATCCCCAACTCCAACCCTAACAGCGACACCCAGTCCAACGCCAACTCCATCACCAGTATCATTGACCGGTGCAGGAGCAACGTTCCCCTATCCACTGCTTAGCGCCATGATAACCAATTACACAACAAGCGTGAAACCTAACGTACAAGTAAACTACCAATCAATAGGCAGCGGCGGCGGAATCTCAGCAATGCAAGCAAAAACGGTAGATTTCGGAGCCTCAGATGCACCATTAAGCGCCACCGACCAGGCTAACGTACCTAACGCATTGCACATTCCAGAAACAATCGGCGCAGTAACAATAGCCTACAACTTACCCGGCGTACAAACAGGCATTCACTTAACTGGCAAAGTTATTGCAGACATTTTCCAGGGAACAGTAACAATGTGGAACGACCAGGAAATCCAAAGCCTAAACACTAATGTTACACTTCCAGCAAAATCCATACTAGTAGTCCACCGCTCAGACAGCTCAGGAACCACCTTCATCTTCACCGGCTACCTTAGCGCATCAAGCACAGCATGGAACAGTTCAATTGGACAAGGCAAATCAGTCTCATGGCCAGTAGGAATCGGTTCTAACGGTAACACAGGTGTTGCTTCGGTGGTTCAAGGACAACCATATGCTATCGGCTATGTTGAATTAGCTTATGCATTGCAAAATAGCATGACTGTTGCAGCAGTTCAGAATCCAGCTGGAAACTGGATCTTACCATCACTCGCATCAACAACAGTAGCGGCTCAATCAATAGCTTCAGCAGGTCTACCGGCAGGCAACGCTAGCTGGACAAGCGTAAACATACTTAATGCGCCAGAACCAAACGCGTATCCAATTGTAAGTTTCACCTACTTGCTGGTGTACAAAGAACTGAACGTGTTACCCGACATGACTCAAGACAAAGCAACAGCACTCGTGCAATTCCTCTGGTATGTAGTGCATGATGGTCAAAACTTGTCACCTGGATTAGCCTATGCTCAACTGCCACCAAACGTTGTCCAAATAGACGAAACAACTATTAAGTCGATAACCTTCAATGGGCAAACATTACCCACAACCTAAAATAACCCAACCCCAACTTTTTATTTTTAATTTAAATTAAAAAAATACATCATTCTTAACCAATCGTCAAGTAAAAAGATAGGAAATAGATTAAAAAAACTAGCTTAGAACTGAATCAACGTTTAAGTTAAGCACAACTTCGGAAATGTCGCTGGCGTATTCTGCTGTTCTCCTGACACTTTCGATAAGCAATCTTAAGTTAACGATTTCTTCGATTTTAGCGTTTTGCGAAAAAAGAACAGCTTCTTTCTCCAACTTATGTACCTGACTCAGCTTTTCAATAACACTTTCAGCCAAGTTAAAGTCATGCCTAAACAACGCGTCCATAGCACTCTCAAACATTGAATTAGCCAAACCGCTTAACTGACCTATCTTTTCTAAAAGCTCTTCATTAACTGGCTCTTTTAAGAGTAGCGTGTTTTCGGCGATTTTGGTTGCGTGATCTGCGGTCCTCTCAACCGCTTTCCCTATAAGTCTGTAACCTAAGCAGTCTTTTTGGTTGTTTAATCCGATTTCTTTTACGATTCTTGGGTTTGAGACCGCCAGCTTCAGAAGCCTCACTATGTACAGGCCGAATCGGTTTACTTCCCGGTCGGTTTCAATAACCGCTTTAGCATTGGGATAATCCAGTTTTTTTAGTGCAACTATGGCTTCTTTATGCATAGACGAAGCTATTATCGACATTCGACTTAGCGCATTCTGAACAGTAAGCTCAGGATAATTAAGTAAAACCTGCAATGTCAAATCGGTTGGGGCATCAATTACAATTTCTGTTCCAACCAAGTAGTGTCTGGCAAAATTTTTGAGGTGATTTCTTAATTTTGAGGAGAGCACTTTTTGTCCTTGCGCTCTAATGTGCAGAATGTTGTATCCATCTAAATAGGCGGAAATTGCTGTCCTCATGACGGCGTCAGGATTATCGTTTAATGATGCTTTGATGAAGGCTTCATCTTGCTTCTCTTTTTTTATAAACTTTGAAGGCGCTATTGATAGTGAGCCATCGTCTTCCTCGCGGACCATCATTGAGCTTCCTCTCTTAAGCTCGTTTCGAATAGCCCAACCCTTAGGCAACGAGAGTATGAATGTTGATCCGCCTGTCACCTGAAGTTTGCGTTGCTCTTCATTTATTTTTTCTGCTTCTTTAGTCACATTTGACTCCAAGTTACTTTTTCTATGAGGCGTCATTATATTAGGTATATCTATATAGACTATAAATTTTATGGAGATTCACTATATAAAAAACATGAACTTCTTAGTTAAACAAAAACGAGGACCAAAAATATGAATACTAAATATGCAATCGTAATCGCAATAGCTGCAATCGCTATAATAATAGGCTCAGTAGCAGCATACGTTTACCTTTCACAACCAAGCACAACCGCCCCATCGATCACTTTGAATGGCGCTGGAGCAACATTCCCCTACCCACTTCTAAACAGCATCATCACAAAATACTCAACAAACGTGAAAATAAACTACCAACCAATCGGTAGTGGAGGAGGAATTTCTGACTTAAAAACTAAAACAGTTGATTTTGCAGCCTCAGACGCGCCACTAAGCGCCTCTGACGCGGCTGGTGCGCCAAACGCCGTTCATATCCCAGAAACTATTGGCGCTGTAACATTAGCTTATAACTTGCCTGGTGTTCCTTCTGGTCTTCACTTGACCGGCAAAGTCATCGCTGATATTTTCCAAGGTACAATAACAACGTGGAACGACCCAGCAATTCAAAGCTTAAACACTAATGTGACTCTTCCGTCAAAAGCTATAGTAACAGTTCACCGTTCGGACGGTTCAGGAACAACCTTCATTTTCACTGGCTACTTAAGCGCATCCAGCAGTTCATGGAATAGTTCAGTTGGACAGGGCAAAACAGTTGCTTGGCCTAATGCGCCCGGTGGAGCCATTGGTTCAAACGGCAACACAGGTGTTGCTTCAACGGTAAATGGAACACAGTGCGCCATAGGATACGTTGAACTAGCTTATGCACTGCAGAACGGTATGACTGTTGCGGCAGTTCAGAACCCTGCTGGAAACTGGATACAACCAACTTTAGAATCAACACAACTAGCTGTCCAATCTGGCGCTGCAAGTGGCTTGCCAGCAGGCAACGAAAGTTGGACAAGCGTTAGCCTTCTTAATGCTCCAGATGCAAACGCGTACCCAATTGCAAGCTTCACCTACTTGCTAACATACAAGGAGCTTAACGTAATTCCTGGAATGACTCAGGAGCGGGCAACAGCACTTGTCCAGTTCCTCTGGTACGTAGTGCATGATGGTCAAGACTTGGCGCCAGGGCTTGCTTACGCAAAGTTGCCATCAAACGTTGTGCAAATAGACGAAGCAACTATTCGCTCATTAACATTCAACGGACAACAACTACCAACAACTTAAGGTGGATTAGCTCTGACCCAGCCCCACCCCCAAAAGTTTTTTTCCAGTAAAATAAAACTAACAGGCGATAACTTATTCAAAACCATTGCTGCTATTGTTGCGGCTTCGGCAATGATCATCTTACTCATTACCGGATACACCTTAACAACTGGTTCAGTGCCCGTCTTGCAAAGGTTCGGTTCAAACTTTTTCTTTGGCACAGCTTGGAATCCGGTTGAAGGTAGAGAACTCTTTGGTGCGCTCCCATACGTGATGGGAACGCTTGTTACCTCAGGCATCGCACTCCTCCTAGGTGTTCCGTTAAGTTTGGGTATAGCGATTTTTCTTGTAGAAATGGCTCCCCGAGCGCTCAGAGTGCCAGTCGGTTACCTTGTTGAGTTACTCGCAGCAGTTCCAAGCGTAATCTACGGGCTCTGGGGACTATTCATCTTCCGCTACTGGATGCTTCACTACATTGAAACACCAATATCCACCTATTTAGGCTGGATACCGATTTTCAGCGGAACACCCTTCGGCTTAGATATTTTCACCGCAGGAACAATCTTAGCAATCATGATAATTCCCACGGTAGCTTCTATCTCAAAAGAAGTCATAAGCGCGGTTCCTAACTCCATCCGTGAGGGCGCTTACAGCATTGGAGCAACAAAATGGGAAGTTATCCGATACTGGATCTTAAGCTATGGTCGCTCAGGCATTTTTGGAGCAGTAATCCTCGGCTTGGGGCGGGCTGTGGGAGAGACAATGGCGGTCTCAATGCTTATCGGAAACGCTACTGGTCCAGCAGCCATACCAACATCACTTTTTAAACCCAGCCAAACAATGGCTTCACTTATCGCTAACGGTTTTCTCGAAGCTACAGGTTCGTTAGAGGTTGCAGCTTATATCGGTGTTGGATTAATCCTGCTCCTGCTCAGTCTGCTGATTAACGTGGTTGCGCACGTAATGGTGAGTCGCTTGTTAAAGGTTAAGGGAGGTGCAATCGAATAATCTCCAATTACGGCTTCAGGAAATTCAAGAACCGACTTTTCTTTATTCTCTGCGCTGCATGCGTTGTTATAGCGGTCACTCCTTTACTAAGCATACTATACGAGGTAATTGTGAGAGGGGCACCGCAAATTAGCCTCAATTTCTTGACTCAAAGTACCTCTGGCGGCGGCATTGGACCAGCAATACAGGGCACGTTGATTCTGATTGGGTTAACAAGCCTTATTGGAATCCCCATAGGAATACTATCGGGTGTTTACCTTGCCGAATTTGGAAACAACAAGTATGCAGCCACCATGCGCACAGTCAACGATATATTAACCGAGTTTCCGTCGATAGTTGTTGGAATAACAGTTTACGGCGTAATAGTTATCGCGCTTATTGGGGAGTACTCGGCGATTGCAGGTGCAGTCGCGCTTTCCTTCATCTTAATCCCCATAGTTGCCCGAACAACAGAGGAATCCCTAAAGTTGGTGCCGAATAATGTACGAGAAGCCTCACTTGCTCTGGGGGTTCACAAGTGGCGAACTACCCTTAGCGTCGTATTACCAGCAGCTAAAAGCGGCTTGGTAACTGGTACACTGCTTGCAGTCGCCAGAATCGCAGGCGAAACCGCACCATTAATTATGACGATTTTAGGTAACAGGTACTTCTTCCAAGGTTTAACACAGCCTATGGCTGCTTTACCGCTTGAAATCTGGCGGGACTCATTGCAGCCACAAGTTAGTTTGCAGGCGCAAGGTTGGGGAGCAGCCTTAATTCTAATTCTTATAGTATTAAGCCTGAATATCGCAGTTAGAATAGCAAGCAGAGGTCGACTTAAAAAATGACAAGTATGAACAGCACTCAAGATAAAGCGGTAAACCAACAACCTATCGATTTAGACATGAAAATGCAGAGCATAGGCTTAAACGCTTGGTTTGGAGCAAAACAAGTTTTAAAAGACATAAACTTAAACGTCAAAACCAACGCAATAACAGCCATAATTGGGCCCTCAGGATGCGGTAAATCAGCGTTCATACGATGCCTAAACAGAATGCACGAACTTGTTTCAGGCGCCAAAACGTCAGGCCAAGTGCTATTAGACGGCAAAAACATTTACGAAAAACAGGTTGACCCGGTACAGATTCGCCGAAGAGTAGGCATGGTTTTTCAGAAGCCAAACCCCTTTCCCACAATGTCTATTTACGATAACGTCGCGGCAGGATTAAGGTTAACTGGAACCAAGAAAGGAAAGAACCTTGACGAGGTAGTCAAGCGTAGCCTTGAGCAGGCGACCCTTTGGGCTGAGGTGAAAGAAGATTTGAAGAAGCCGGGCACAAGTATTTCAGGAGGGCAGCAACAGCGGTTGTGTATTGCACGGGCTATTGCTTTGCAGCCTGAAGTTATTTTGATGGATGAGCCATGTTCAGCGTTGGACCCTATTGCCACCGCTAAAATTGAGAAGTTGGTGGTTGAGCTTAAGCGTGATTACACCGTTGTTATTGTAACACATAACATGCAGCAAGCGTCCAGAGTATCAGATTACACAGCTTTTCTCTATTTAGGGGCGCTTGTTGAGTTTGGGGCAACTAAAGACATTTTTGAGTATCCCAAGAACCCGTTAACAGAGAAATATATAACAGGAGAATTCGGATAAAGGAGAAAACAGATATGAGCAGAATAATTGACATAGGCTTAGAAGAACAATCAGTCCTACTGGTTAAGATGGGCGAATTAACATTTGAAACGCTTGCCCTATCAATACGCGGCTACCTCAATGGAAAAAGTGTTCACCCGCAAGTGCGTGAAATGTCAGATATGCTCGTTTCAATGGCGGATAAGGTTGAAGATAAAACCTTTGAGTTGATCGCCCGGTTCCAGCCAGTTGCTTCTGACCTTAGAACAATAAAATCCTACATGAAAATAGGCTATGACTTTGCAAGATACGGAAGATACGCCCTTGACATATCATACATTAACGACCAGCTAAACGGTTTAAAAGAATGCGAAGCGTGGGCAAAAGACTACATTGAAGAAATGAGCGAAAAAGTACTCATGATGGTTAAGATAAGCGTTGATTCCCTTAGGAAACTCGACATAACCCTCGCCAAAACCATCTCCGAAACCGAACTTGAAGTCGACAAAATGTATTTTGATTATCTTGAAAAGCTAATTGGTGCAGAGCAGGCTAAGAGTAAATGCGTAATTTCCAGCGCACTAATGACCCGGTATTTGGAGCGTATAGCTGACCACGCCACTTACGTTTGCGAATCCATCGTGTACATAGTAACAGGTGAAAAAATAACCCTAAGATAACAAGCCTTAATCTCTTAATGACATTTCAATGATGAAGGTTGTTCCTTTCCCAACTTCTGTTTCAAAACTGATATGCCCGTTCAAAGCTTCCACCAGTTTCTTCACTACAGCTAATCCGAATCCTTGACCTTTAGATTTAGTTGTGAATAATGGCTTGAAAATTTTCTCCTTAACTACATCAAGTATTCCTACCCCAGTATCTGAGATTGCGATTATGACCGTTTTTGCTCTTGGAAAAGCGTTTATTCTTAGTTCTCCGCCTTTTTCCTGCATGGCTTGGATGCCGTTAAGAATCAGGTTTGTCAGTATTCGTTTTATAAAGGAAGGGTCAGTTTTAAAGATTGGAAAAGGCGTTCCTACCATGTAAGAAACTTTAATGTTGTCTGGAACATCTAATGCTGATATTACATTTTGAATTATTTCTTCAAGGTCAGTTTCTTGGGTGGCAGGGGCTAGAGGTTTAGCGTAATCCTGTAGGTCAGTAACAATTTTGTTAATGTAAAAGGTTTGTTCTTCAATGTTGAGGATGCTTTCAGTGATTTTTTTCTTTTCTTCACTTTCAGGTAACGCGTTTAATTCCTCTTCTGCTAAGTATAATTCGCCGATAATGGATTGTAGCGGGTTACGAATGTCGTGGCCTATCATTCCTGCGGTTTCTCCGATGGCGGCTAAGCGTTCAACGCCTTTTAGTTTTTCAGTGCGGATTTTAACTAGTTCTTCAAGACGCTTGGTGTACTGTTCCAATGTGCCTTGAAGTCTTCTGCGTTCTGTAATGTCCTTGGCGAATACTGAGATTCCATTTCCTGTTGGGTAAACCTGAATTTCAAAAATAGTGTTGCTATTAACTTTAGGAAGCGTATCGATGAAAGTTCGAGATTTATGTGTCCTCATCACTTCAAAATATATCCTGGCTGCTTTCCTTGTTGTCTTGTCCTTTCCAAATACTTCATAAAAATGTTTTCTTACAGCTTTTTCAGCGCTTATTCCGATGAATTTTTCGCTTGCTTTATTCCAATAAGTAAACTTTAAGCATGAATCTAAAGCAAAGAAAAGATCAGTTATACTGTTGGCAAGTTGCTTGTATTGCTTTTCACTTTGCCTTAAGGCTTGTTCAGTTTTCTTGCGTTGAGTTATGTCTTTGATTATCATGGCGAAATAGCCTTTCTCGGGGCAGTAAGCGTTAACTGCAAACCATTTGTCTAAAGTTTTGCAATACCGCTCGAATGTTAGATTTTTACCTGTCAGGGCAACTCTCCCGCCGGTTCCTATCCAGTCAAAAGGGTCATTTTTTAAGCTTGGAATCACCTCGGTGACTTTTCTTCCAATAACAGGTTTGCCGTTTAACTTAATGAGTCGCCTATAGGCTTCGTTTGCATCAGCGAAGATGTAGTCAACAGGTTTTCCATACTGGTCCAATATTACTTTGCAATAGGCAAAGCCATCATTCATGTGTAAAAATAAACCGCCATATCTACTTTGATTATTTGACAGAGGTTGCTCTCCTTTCTCAGGGTTAGAAACGGAATCAGCGCTTGGTTTTCCTTTTTCTTGAGCGAGAATACCGATATCTGTCATTAATTATTCACCCTCCTCAATAAAGGAGCAGTTTATAACAATCAAATTTACTTCACAGTTTCCTGAAATTAACTGTGTGTAAGCTCATATTTCTTATGAGCATATCGAGCTTCTTTAGCTTTTCTATCAAATGCAATTTTCAATTAAGTTAACTCAAGTTTTCACCATAAATCATCGTTGCTTTTCTTACCAAAATGGCATAACATTCAAAAGCAACACTTTAACCAAACATTAGAATAATGATACCTATTCTGAATGTTAATTGGCAAAGCCTTCCAGCCAACTATTACCTCAGCGAACGCGATGCTGACGTGTTGGCGCTAATAGAAAATGAAGACTTGACTATATTCACATTCGATGGGTTAAAACGAAGAACAGGACTGCATTCCGAAACGCTCTCACGCATCCTAAGCCGACTGGAACAAGAGGGAATTGTGAAAAAAGAACCCGCAGGCTACCGCGTTACCCCAAAAATCACTAAACTAAAACTTAACCAGGCACGCAATGAAGAACCAACAACGCCTCTTATTCAAACTTTCCTTCCATCAGACCTCATGACGCAACAACTTATCTTGGCGCTTAAAGGCAAATGGTTCGGTTTGCTCCGTTGGCTGGGCATGTCAGAAAACAATCAAGGCGTCACTTTGAAGTGGATCACGGAAGACGGCGGAATCCAAATAGCCGCAAACATTCAAGGAACAGCGCTTAACATAGACGCCAAATTCTTAACAAACAACAACCTTAACATGGCGTTGAAAGCTTCTTACCAGCTTATGGCGAACATCGGCAAGCTTTGTCAAGGCTCACATGCAGCAAGGAACGTGGCTTATATGGCGGCTCAAGTTTCATGATGCCAGCCTAAATTTTTGTGACTAACTCCGGCTGTTCCTTAGTCAACAAATACTATTTTGCTATAGTACCTTATTGGTGAAAAACAAAATGAGTCAACTAGCTAATCCGTTAGAAGTTTTGAAATCACTCTCGGAAGCAACAAGCATGCTAATCAAGAAAATCTCAGAGTCAATTGTTAGCGTAAAAGCGCAAATGTCACGTGGCACAGGTATCGTCTTAACCAAAGACGGCTACATCGTCACCTGCAACCATGTTCTCGCAGGATGCAACACAGTCAAAATAGGTCAAGGAGAAAAAACATTCAACGCAAAAATCGTTGGAACAGACCCATACAATGACCTTGCTTTGTTAAAGGCGGAGATAGGAGAATTTACACCCATAGAAATGGGCGATTCAGAAAAACTAAGCGTAGGCCAATACGTTTTGGCTATTGCTAACCCATTCAATCGGCAGCAGCCAACTGCTACAACAGGCATCGTGACAAGCGTAAACAGCACGCTTAGAGGCTGGCGTGGAACACAAATGGAAAACATAATCGCAACCGACGCACAACTTAATCCAGGCTTCAGCGGCGGACCACTTGTGGACGTGGAAGGCAGATTAATCGGCATAAACACGGCTTATGTTTGGCAAAGAGGCATCGCTATACCCATAAACAAGGTAAAAGCAGTCGCTGATAGGCTAATGACTGGAAGAGTAGCCCAAAAAGGTTACCTTGGCATAATCGCTAACACCGTTGCCATCCCACAGGAAATCGCTGAGCAAGCAGGCTTAGAACAAGAAAGCGGAGTAATGATTTTCTCAGTTGAACCAGGCTCACCATCACGCAAAGCAGGCTTAGCCATGGGCGACGTACTATTAAAATTCAACGGCAAACCCGTCACCGACTTCTACGACCTACCGAGATTACTCGCTGAAGACGTGATAGGTAAAGAAACCAAGCTAACCATAATCCGACGAGAAAACCTAATCGAATTAACCATTATCCCAACCGTTCACGGAGGCGAAGAAGAATGATAAATCGTTCTCCACTAGAGCTTGAACCGCCAGAACCACTGCGTCCACCGCCACTTCGGCGTTCACCTTACCCGATGCCACAAATAAACAGTGCAAGCGCTGTTGCTTCAATGGCTCCTTTTCCTTCTGTTTTCGATTAGGCAAAGGAGCAATTTTTTTTATTTTTTTTTAAAACGTCCTAACCAACATACATAGTTGGGTCTGAGCAAATGCTCTGAGCATGAAATTTGTTTTCAGAGTGCAAGTCTTTTGAAAAGGCTTAGCTAGTTGCTGACTGTAAATCACCTTATAAGCAGATTCTGACTATCCACTAGTCAAAGTGGTTCGCATGCATGCTTGGCTAGCCTTCCTTATTGGAGTTTTAGTAGCAATTGGGGCATTCCTCTTTTTTGCAGCCCTATCAGGAACAACGTACTATGGAATAGCTATTCAAGTTGAAGTGACCCTTGCAGTAACCCTCTTTGTCATTGCGTTGATTGTAGGGTGGATATTCTATGTAGGAGTCAAGGCTCAGTATAGGCGGATAAAAACAGGCAAAGAAGCCTTAATCGGCGCCAAAGGCATAGCAGCAACTGATCTTAAACCTAAAGGTGAAGTCCGCGTTATGGGCGAGTTCTGGCAAGCCACCGCCAAAGACACAACAATAGCCGTCGGTCAAGTGGTGGAAGTCGTGGGCATGGAAGGCATGTTCCTTGTAGTAAAACCAGCCGAGCAAAAAGCTTAACTCTCCGGAATGCAGAATAGCTTATTGAGGGTGTGAAAGGTTGGCTGACGTTCTAACTCCTATCATCGGTTTCATAGCTTTCGTAGTTGCAATTTTCCTGTTAAGCGGCATCCGCGTACTAAGAGAATGGGAAAGGATGCCAGTTTTAAGGCTTGGACGATATGTAGGCTTGAAAGGTCCAGGAATCATCTATCTTATTCCGATAATTGACAGGGCACCTATGAAAATCTCCACGAGGATAGACACTATACAATTCCGCACAGAATCAACCTTAACCAAGGACAACGTTCCCGTAAACGTTGATTCAGTGTTATACATGAAGCCCGTGGATTTGGAGAAAGCTGTTCTAGCCGTTGAGAACTATTTTCAAGCCACACAGCTAGCTTCACAAACTACCCTCAGGGAAGTAATAGGCAAGGTCACACTTAACGAGTTACTCGCGGAACGGGAAAAAATTGGGGCCCACCTGCGCGAGATCATTGACGAAAAAACTGAGGCTTGGGGAATAAAAGCCACTGCAGTCGAAGTGAGAGATGTCATAATACCCAGCAACCTGCAGGACGCCATGTCCAGACAGGCGCAGGCCGAAAGAGAAAGAATGGCAAGAGTGACCCTGGCCACGGCAGAATTTGAAGCGTCACAAAAAATGATCGAAGCAGCAAAAGCGTACGAGGCAAGCCCAGAAGGCCTAAGACTTAGGTGGATGAACATACTCTACGAGTTAGGTCAGCAATCACAAACAAACACCATAATGCTGATTCCGGCAGTCATGCCGGAAGCAGGCTGGCCTCCAGTTGGAACCTACGGCTTCAAAGACCTAACTACGGCACAACAAGCCATGGCAGCAAAGAAGAAACCAATGGCAAACCAAGAACTGCCACAACAACCCGAACAACCAGAGTAAGCAACCTTTTTTTCTTTCTTTTCCTTTTTTGTCGGCAGACCCAGAAGCGTTTGAACTTATTGAATTTGTAACTGAAAAAGATGAGCTTTTGGCTTGAATCGGGAGCAAAAACAAGAAAAACATTTATGTTAGCCTGGTCGGAGCTGCTTTTACTGCTTTCACCGTGTGCTCCAGCAAAAGTTGAGCCGCTTCTTGACTGGGCCAGCCGCCTAACCCACAGTCAGGACCCGTAAAACTCATCCGCTCGCCGTATTTTTCTTTGGCAACTTTATACCTTTTCTTTATTGTGTCCTCTGACTCAACCAATTGCTCCGCTGATGGCTTGGCGACGCCTTTCTCGTAGAGTTCAGCCAAAATACTGTCAATGTCTGTTCTGGAAACACCTGCCCTGATTTGCTTATCCGCTTTTTCAAGAATGCTTTTAGGAACTGCTTCAATGTTGCTTGGTGAAGCCGCGTACTCAAATGATAACACGTCAAGGTTTTTAACGCAAAGCAAATCATGAACTCCCGAAGCCGAGTGCAAGTGAATCTGCCTTACGGCACCTTGGAAATCAAAGGCTTTCTCCAGCACTCCGCAAATCACGTCAGGTGTGGCTTGGATGTTGTTGAAGCCGAAGCTTGGCTCGTCAATCGAAACTACCTTGGTTTCGATGTATTTGTTGTTTAAGATTGAGTTTTTTGCAAAACGCCTAATTGTCTCCGCAAAGCCGTCCAGCACATCAGCGTAAGCTGTTTTTCCAACCTCATGCAAATACTGCTCGAGAGGACCAAAAATTGAAATGCGCAACTGGATCTTTTTGCCAAATTCCTCGCTGAGCGCTTTGGCTTCCTGATTAATTAAGTATACTTCAGGCAAAACAGCTTTATCTTGGTCAACAACAAAGGAACCTTTCGCCATTGCTAAGTGGATTACATCGCCGACTTGTTTTATCCCATCGTACTGTTGAGGAAAGTTAACGACATCTAAGCCAGTAGCGATTTTTTTCTTAAAAGCATCGAGTACTATATTGCAGAAATTGCTTTTTAAAAAGTCATCCTTCGTTATATCCTTGCCCTGGAATATTGCTTCTCTTGCAAGCTGATACGCCCTGCTAAAGCTTTCTCTTCCAACCCCAGACGGCAACGGAAAACTGCCTATATCATCAACTAAAGTATCCATAAAGCACTATTGACTATAGAAATTCTATTAAAGCTATACCTACCTTTAAACCGCTGAAAGGTATGACTCTGATGTCCGAATGCGTATTCTGCCAGATAATCCGTAAGGAAGCGCCTGCAAGCATCGTTTACGAGGATGAGCAAGTGGTTGCTTTTTTGAGTAATCGCCCAGTGAACGTGGGGCATACGCTTGTGGCGCCCAAAAAGCATTACGTTAACATTTATGAGATTCCAGAGGAAGAAGCAGCTTACCTGTTTCGGATTGTCAAGAGGGTAGCGCATGCGGTTAACGATGCAATAGGCGTTGAAGGCATCAGGATTGTGCAGAATAACGGGGAAGCTGCTGGGCAGGTGGTTTTTCACTTGCATGTGCATGTTATTCCAATGAAACCTTACAGTCAGTTTCGCCATGAAAACGGTTTCCGAGCTCTTGACTTGTTAGAGAAAGATGCTGAAAAAATAAGGAAGCACCTTTAACAAAAGCACAAAAAGCCCTGTATATGGATGTATAGTTAATTTCAAAACTGTTTTTAGAGGGCACACCTATAAAAGAGGGAAAAACAACATTGCTTCACATCAAAAGCTGAATAACATGACTCAACAACCAAACGAACAAAACAACAATAGCCCATCAGTACCCCAAATAGAGAAACTTTTAATCGACGACCTCAACCACTTCCAGTTCCATGCTGCTTACCTTGTTTACTCAGAAACATTTGACAAAGTAACCGAGGCTGAAGCGAAAAAGGAGCTGAACCAGAACCTTGAGGATTTAAAATCAAACAAAATAGATTACGAAACATTTTACCTCAACATTTCGCATCACAGGAAACTGTCCATGCCCAGGCAAGAAAGGTTTTCCTTAACAACCCAGAGAAAGAAAGATTGGCGCAAGAAAACCCAAAGGCAAGAAAGAATCAAAAGGCACAAAAAATAACCAATTTAACGCTGCCTTTACTTTAATTTATTTCTGAAATTTCCTGTGATTTAATCTATTATAAAAGAAGGGGATAGCTCCCGGAGAGCACTATACCACACTTTAACAACTCAAATCACATGCGAGTTTAAACACGTTTAAAGAGTTCATAGGGAAGTTTTATTTACAAAAGCTCCGTTTCAACAGTGCTATACACTTAAAAATGGAGCATAAACTAAAATGAGAAAAGTCAAAGCATTCGATGTAGCGATTATCGCCTTATGTGCCGCCTTGTATGCAGTTGTGGGTTATCTTACTAGTTTCAATTTAAGTTTTGGCGGAGTGGCCTTTTGGCCCGCAGCGTTTGTTCCAGCTATTTTCGCAGTGTTATTCGGACCTTGGAAAGGAGGCATCGGAGCTGCGATTGGCATATTCATCAGGGACGTGATAGTCATCGGACAACCTTTACTAAGTTTAACCGCGGGTGTTACATCAAATTTTGCAATGTTTTTCTTAATAGGGTATTTTTCGCACACTAAGCTTGATCAAAAGAGAACTCTATTAAGTTTAATCATGGGGGGCGCAGTTATTCTGGCAGGTCTTCTGTTGCCAACTATATTTCTTCCAACAGAGTCTTTGGGTTTCACTAGACTGTCAACCGAAACAGTTGTTACCCTTTTTGGGGTAATCATGGCCACAAGCCTAATCTTGTTCGCAGTTATCGCAAAATATTGGAAGGAATTCAGAAGTTTTGGCGTAGGTGCCATAATTGGACAAGGAGTAGGCGCTATAATTGTTGCAATTGGAGTTTGGGTGTATAGTCAACTGTTCTTTTCATCGACAGGTTACTTCACGGCGCCCCTATCATCAGCATTTGTATCGCTTATCTTTGTTTGGACTTTTGCCACTGAAATACCGTTTGTACTGCTTGTCTCGCCTCCGGTAATAAAAGCCTGTTACGCTGCATTCCCATTCCTTGGGCAGTATCGGCAAATCGAAGAAAAGGCGAAACAATGAGTCAGACAAAGACTGCTAAAGCCTTTGCGCCAGCTGGAATCTCTAGTTTTTTTGAAATCTGCGATACAATTGACGGCAAACCGATTATAGACTTGGAGCGTGTTGGCGCTAGAGGGGGCGGTTTTGGGCTTCAGAAAGGCGTTTTGACACAGGTTACTGTTCAAGAAGCAAAAAGCTCAGGCATCACCGTTTTCATTAATGGCAAACGTGCGCCGGAAGCTGAAACAACCAGAACCGTCGTAGAAGCTTTGCTAAGTAAACTGGATAAATCTTACGTTGTTATTGTTGACCATAAAGTTGAGGTTCCCATCAGTGCAGGCTTCGGCACAAGCGCTGGAGGAGCATTAACCACTGCTTTGGCACTCAAAGAAGCACTAGATTTACCATTAACCTACAACCAAATCGGCAAAATAGCGCATGTTGCCGAAGTCCAATGCAAAACGGGCTTAGGCACAGTTGGCCCCTTAATGCTCGGCGGCTGCGTCTTAACCCTTGAACCAGGCGCACCCGGAATAAGCGTCATAGACCGTTTACCCTTAAGTCCAGACTACGTTATTGTCGCAGGAGTTTTCGGGCCCACACCAACCAAACAAATACTATCATCCGCTGAGAAACGGCTTGAAGTTAACCGATATGGTAGAAAAACGTTAGAGGCAATTTTGGATGAGCCTTCCGTTGAGAATTTTTTAGCACGTTGCCTTGAGTTCGCTGAAAAAACAGGCTTCATGACACCAAGCTTAAGGCAGTTAGTAAAGCTAGCTGAGAAAGCTGGCGCTGTTGGATCAGCACAGAACATGGTTGGCAAGGCAGTTCACTCCTTAGTTCTTGAAGAAAATGCTAATCAGGTAGCAGAAGCTTTTAAGCAGGTTTTACTCCCTGAAAAAGTGATAGTAAGCAAAGTTGATTTTCAAGGCGCTAGGCTGGTAGGGCATGAAAAAATATGAGAAAGTAGCGGTAGGCGGAACCTTCGATGAGCTTCATAGGGGACACAAAGCCCTAATAGATAAAGCCTTTGAAATTGGCGAAAAAGTTGTAATCGGCTTGTCCTCTGACGAGTTTGCGTCAAAAATGGGTAAACCACACAAAACTGCAACTTACGCCGAGAGGCTTAAGGAATTAGAAGCTTTCTTAGAAAAATCTGGCTTAGCCAAAAGAGCGGAAATCGTTCCGTTAAATGACTCTTATGGCTTAACTATATCGGGCAAGGGCTTAGACGCTTTGGTTGTTAGTAAAGAAACAGAATCGACAGCTGCCAAAATAAACAAAATACGCGCCGAAGCAGGTCTTCCACCATTAAAAATTGTTACAATAAGCATGGTTCCAGCAGAAAACAGCATCCCCATCTCCACAACACGAATTAGAAGGGGAGAAATCGACCGAAACGGTCACTTGCTCAAGAGCACACAAAAACAGTAATTACTTGCTTCTATAATATTTCTCCTACTACATTGATAGGTTTACTAATTAACGACATTAAATCTTCAAGTCTCTCTTTATCCACTGTGGCAAGAACAACCGTGGCTGGACCAGCAGACTTGTTCAAATCCAATCCCTTCACCTCGACAAGTTTCAATTGCCTACCAACGCCGTACGCCATCATTCTAGCCTCATCCGCAATGCCAAACGTGCCGACAGGCGCAATGTCATGAACATATTTTTTCTGGGAAAGTTGAGTTACATTTTTGAGGTCGGCAATTTCGCCCTTTACTTCAGCTAAAATCACTTCATCACCAACCTTAGGCTTGCCAACGGCAACTATTAAGTCGCCAGGGCTTGTTTTTCCAAGTCTCAGCTCGTCCTCGTTTGCAAAACCAACTACAGTTAACCCAGCGCCAGTTTGCACGGTTTCAAAATTATCCTCCGTATTTTCCATAAGTACTTGGTTTGGGTCAAGACCGAGGCTTCTGGTTTCACGTCGAATGCCCTCTAGTATCTCGTTGCCTGTAGGCTCCTTCTCCACGCCTAACGTAACGGATAAAAGAAGAGGAAACGCGCCTGTCGCTATCACGTCCATTAAGGCAACCCTTGCCAGAAACTTTCCCAGCACTCGCCCCTCAACTTTGACTTTATCCATTATTTTTGGACCAACCGCTCCGGACGAGGTTGACCCTACCACGATAGCGTGTCCTGTGGGAACTTTCAGGATTGAAACATCGCCTCTTCGCGTGTAAGTTATTTGGGCAGGCTTCACTTGGAAAACTATAGGACGCAGCATTGTGCCAACGTTCTCTACAAGGTGCAAATAGACTGTTAACGCTTGACGCATAACCTCTGATCGGCTGAGACTGTGTTTTTGGGCTAGTTTGTCTATGTCTGAGAGAATTTTGTCGGGTAAGCGAACGTTTATGATCTCCATCTTTAACCACTCGTGTTACAAGTGTTATACGTGAAATCTCTTATTCTTTGTCATAGAAGTGACTAATTTTAGGCTTCGTGGGCTTAGCGCATGATTAATTTAGCTAAGTAAGGGCTAAAATTCAGAGAAATTTTTTTTCGAGCGGTTTAGCGCAAGAGTTATATGTATCATGCAATAAAAAATTATGAGGGAACAAAATTGAACAAGAAAATTCTAGCTTTAAGTTTCCTTCTAATGTTAACAATTGTCTGTGTAACTTCCGTATTAACATCATCTGTTAAAGCCGTTGGCGAAGGCCAATGGATTACAAGCTACGATATTTACGATTATAATTCCAACCAGCATTATGCTGAATACAACTCAGCCACAGGCGTGAATCAAACATTAGCGACGATACTGCCTGGAGCAGACATTAAGGTGACATTCACAGTCAACGTTATCGCTGCTGGCTCTGGCGACCTTAAGCTTTCAACCAGCTTGGGACAACTGCTTCAAGGTCAATACTGGTCACTAGACACTTCAAGCAATTATACGCTAGGCTCAGATTTCTCAGCAGGCGCAAAAACAGCATCCTTCAATTGGGTTCAAGGAACCTTTACTATGACTGTCATTGGCGTAGTTCCAACTCCCTCTGCTACAGAAACACAGGCGCCAGTTAATGTCGTGACCTTGTATGGTCCATCGGGCGGGGTGCCTCTTGACCAAATTACCGTGTCATCAACCACTGCGGCGATGAGTCAGTTCCTGACACTTTATAGCCAGAAGGAGGCCCACCTGAAATCCCTTGAGTCATCGGGAGTTGTCCAAGGATACATTGACATCTACACTAATGTTCTCAACCAATCAAAGGTTGTAGCTAACGCTGGGGATGTCACCGATGCTATAGCTATGCTTAATGGTCTCAACGTTTCCAACGAGCCTGCGTCTTCAACAATGCAATCGCTCTTCATCCCGATAATCGGTGTCTTAGCCGTTGTAGCAGTTGTATTCGTAATCCTGTTCATGAGAGTGAGAGGGAAAGTAAGCTACTTCCAACTTGTCGTTGAAGACCAAATCAAGGACTTGGAAGGCTTAACGTTGCGAGCTTCAAAAATCGACAGAACAATGTCGTCAAGTTTGGAGTCAGTTAAGGACAGATTGAAAAGACTAGTTGGGATGTGACAACCTACGAGATTCTATCAAAACAGTGTACAAGTGATAGGGCTGGGTTCAGCTGGAACTAACATTGTAGAAGCTTTTTTATCAAACAAAAAAACTAAGGAGCTGATGGAGAATGACCTTACAAGGCTTTCTCTTTTAGCTATCGATATCGCTGACCCTGAAATCAGAAGTTTACAGGAAACCCATGAACAAATACAGAAATCGATGATAAAAGCAGGTATCCCAAGCGAAAGAATGCGCCTAATCGCCCAATCAGTAAAATTCCCAACTGCCGAGGCAATGTTCGACTTCATCAACCAAAAATACAACGAATACCTCGTAGGCGAAGGGGCAAAACTTGAAAACTTTATTCCTTGGCTACAATCGACAATGGCTATTCCGCCGATGGCTGGCGGCGCAGGCAGAAGAAGAGCCTTAGCAAAAGCAATCTACGCCTTAAACTATTACCAACTTGGAATAATCAAAAACTGCATAAACTCATTCAAAGAGCAAGCCCTTTCATCAATAATTACGCCGACAGTGGTTTTGGTTTATGGATTAGGCGGTGGCACTGGAAGCGGTATATTCTTTGATTTCGCTAGACATTTACGAAAAGTGTTAGGTTCTGGCGTACCAATAATAGCTTTCGTAATAACTCCTTGTGGCGGAGATGACCCTCCAGCAAAAGGATGCTCCGCATTTGTGTCGATGAATGAACTTTCGCTGTTGTTGAATAAGGATTACAATGAATTTGTCATAAAATCCTACGGTGACTACTATAGAAATCCTTTGAATGCTCTAATCTACTTGCCGCTATTACCTGCTTTCTCAAAAGTAGGCAACATTGTTAATGCCCGAAAAGAAATGGACGACATGGTTGTGGACATGCTTTACACCTTAATGGACTTTGACTTGGCAGACCTTCTAGGAGGAATCGGCACAGAAGTCGGACTCACCAACAATTCATCGCACACATTGGGTATGGTCAAGGTAGTCTATCCTGTTGAAGAATACATCTCAGCTTATAAGTTGAATTTTGAAGGAATTCAACTTCTACAGGAACTGAGAAAAGAAAAACTAGACATCCTCGATGAAATCAACAACATCATAAAAGTGGATTATGAAATAACAAGGGACCTTTTCAAGAATTACCTTATAAAAACAGGTACTTTCAACGAAGAACAGTTCGAGGAAAAACTTAAGACAACCATTAACAGCAATCCACGGCTTGAAGATGACTTAGAATTACATGTTAAAGGCATCGAAATACAGGTTAAAAACTGGTTAAGCGAAATCATGAAGTTCCTGTCAACCATAAAGTTAATGGGAAAAACAGGGCCAATCGAAGACGCCATAATAAACCTAACATTGCGCAAAGATGGTTCAAGGAAAGTAGATAATATAGAAGCCTTACTTACCAACCTAACAAAAACACATTTAGAATTCTCTGAGAGAAAGGCAGTTATCTTAGATCGGCTCAAGCAATTGATTCCTAGCTCACAAGCCTTTACCTTAAGGCAAAAGAAGATTTTGGAGGATTTAGTAAATCTTTCAGAGCTTGCTGAAAAATCCCTCAACATCCTGAAATTCTATGACGAAACCAGATACCTAACTGACGCTTTAATAAGGTACTATGAAGTGCTTCCAGAATCCATACGCGAACTAGAAGACTTAAAAGACATTCAATCAGAACTGGCAACAATCTACCTTGTAGTTCAGATGATACTTAGAACGCCATTCGACGAGGCAAGAATGATTGATGAACATTTAACCTACATTAACGAAATCTTGGCAAAACGAATGCAGAAAAGGGGCAATTTCGACAACGAAGTCATGAGAGTGCAAGAGACAAAGAAACGAAAAGAATTTGATAAGTCAAAAATGGAAATGCAGCTAAGAAAAGTTTTCAGCACAAAACGGTATGCTAGAGAACAGCTTTTGAATCTTGAGCGTGACCTGAGGAGGATAGGGGAAGAAGAATCTTATGCGCTTGAGAACCTGGGCAAAGTTGACAGTGCAATTAAACTTTACGAAAAATTAACAAAGAGACTTGAACTTACGTCTGATTACCGGAAGAGACTGAATAAGATCGTAGATTTACACAGGGAATATAGAGAAAAGATTGCTGACATTGTCGCGCCTAAGAAATACTTTGTGAAGTCAGCTGACCTCACTGAAAGCGAACAACTTAAGATAATCTTCAAGATACTCACTGAACAGGAAGAGAGCCTTACAAGAGACGTAATATTCAAAGATATACTTGACATGGACCACTTTAAGGATTACATGAAAAGTGTAATTAGGATTTTCAAAACGCCAAGCATTATGGGCTATAAACCAGTTTACAGGACAGATTACCTTTGGGTTACTGTGCAAGCACCTCCAAACCTGTGGACAGAAGAATTGTCTCAAGAAGTCTACACTGCATTAGCAGGCTACGTTACCAGCGAAGTGTCAAGAACAATTACCGTTCGTGTAATTGACTCTCGTGACCCATGGACAACAAGATTACTGGTTGTAGGCGGTAGAGGGAGACCTGAAGACATGGAAGCCTACGACGAAATGCAACTACTTTACAGCAAATCTAGTGATTTCGAAAGACACCTATCCAGATCTTACCTAATTGAGCACGGAGTGTCCGCTGTACAAATCATTAAAGAGATAAATCACAACAACAGCAACAGCAATCAAAACAAAAAGTAAACTTAGGAAGGAGTTTGCTGCTCCTTCTGTCCTTCCAAATTTTTCATAATGATTTGCCAATCTTCCTCTTTTATGAAACCTTTTTCAACTGCGCGACTTTTCAAACTTTTAACTTTCTTATCGAAGTCATTGAACATTTTGGTAGTGTCAAAGCCGCCAACAAATAAGGCTAGGTCTATTCGGTCACTTGTGTCTTCGACGTAGCTGGGTTCGGTTATGTAGATGGATTTGAGGTTAGCTTTTTCCTTAAACCAGCCTGCTATGGCTAACTCGATTTTTCCTCTTGGAAGCTTATCCTTTAGGCTTATGGGCATGCGTAGAAGAACATAGAGTAATGAAGCGCTTGATAAATCAAAATCTAAAAGGGGCTTGAGCAATGTTGCGTTTAGCATGTTTTCTAGGGAACCGTAAATTTTGATGCTTGCTCCTGTGGCTAATAGAACAGTGTACATTTTGACGTTGAATGTTCTGGATAGCTCGGAGATTTCTTGAACAAGCGTTTCTTTAGCTAACAATAGGTTCACTAAGTAATTTGCGATTATGTTGCCTTTTATTAGGGAGCCATTTCTATCGACGCCTTCATAGTTTTCAAGGTGGTCTCTGTCTATGAGCAGAACTGTTGTAGCATCGGTGGACGCGCACATTCCTAATGATGCAATCGTGTTGAAGTATGCATCTGTGGGCTGTATTTTTGAGGGCAATATGGCTATGGATAGTGAATGTATGTTTGAGGCTTTGAATTTCGATATTAAGGTTGGTAATGAAGCGCTGCCAATTCCATCCCATATTGATGCGACTATTATGGCGCTGTGCAGTTTTTCGATGGGTTTTTTCTTTAAGCCTCCGATTAAAGTTTCATCCTTTGAAATAAATGGTAACACGTTATACCAGAAATGAGTGTCAATGTCTGCGTCTTCAAAACCTAAAATAAAGTATGGGTCATAACCTTTTGGTATCCATTTAAAAATATCATCGCTTGATTTTCCAATTAGAATCGGCAACGTTTCGTTTGCTTTGTTAACGTATGGTTCTTTTAAAAATATCTTGATGGGGTATTCGCCAATGCAAACTATGGCTTGCTTTGGCAGTAATGGTTTTAACGTTTCTATGTGATTCTTAATGCTTTCCAGAATGTTAAAAGAGCTTTTACTATCCTTCATCCGAGATACCTACGTAACATTTAAGAAGACTCTACCCAAAATAAGGTTTTAGGTAAGTCGTTTGAAGAAGGCAATCAAGTTTTCGGGTGTACGCTCGTGGTATAAGGAAAGGAAGCAGAAAAACAAGGAAAAACAAGAGCAACAGCGTATTTCTGAGCCGACGCCGCTTAAGATCATCACTTTTTTTGTAACGCTTGCCGCTATGGCATTAGGGATGTCTTTTTTGTCGCTATTTCCTCAACCCTTGCCAATTTTACTTGCGGTTCTAGTGGCGTTTTTAACTTTTAAGGATCCGAGGTTTGGGATGCCTATTGGTGGCGCTGTTATTGGGTTAGGCTTGATGTACCATTTGGCCGAATTGTACTTTATTTCCTTCCTCGGGGGAATACAGGTTCGCATAGCGGTAATCGTTGTCTGGATGACTTTGTTTGTCGTTTTACCCATAATTTTTCACCGCTACAAGAGTGCTCTTGCAATTGATTTGGGCATATTGGCGGTCACGACGCTCTTCTTTAATTCAACGTATTTTTTGGCTATTCCGTTGATTTTGGCTTCAGCGGTATTCTTCAAAAAATACGTTAGCCTAACAATCGTCTATTACGTTTTACTTTCGGTGCCCCTTCAGATTGTTCAGTACTTTAAGTATACTGTTGCAGTCATTGTTAGGCCTGATTGGTGGCTTGAGCCGGGTTCAAGTCCGCCTGTTTTTGTGCCTTTGAACCAGATTTTGGCAGACCTTGGTTCTTCTATGAGTCAGTTTCGATTGTATGACGCGTCCCAGGCTGTTTATGCAATTACTGGTCAGATTACATGGCAACCTAATTTCGCTGGGCGCACCCTTGCGGATGCGTTAACACAGTATCGTGATTCTATTCCTGGCATGCTGATGTTTATCGTCATTGTGGCAGGGCTTTCTCTGGCGCTCGTTTTCCTAGCAAGGCTGTTGGTGCCAGAAGGTAGCAAGTCGTTTGCCGATAGGATTATTCCATCTTTCATGGCTACTTGTGCCGCAGCGTTCTTCTTTATCATGCTTGGGGCTCTTCAATATGGATTAGCTTTTACCGCAAATGTTGGCCCAGCAGCGATTGTGTTTGGTACTTTGGCTACGCTTTTATTTACGCTTCCTGCAGCCTTCATTGATTATACTCCTAAACAAACGGTGACAACTTTAGAGGTTACTGAGAAAGCTCAAGCGCTTATGGGTCGGTTGCAGGTTTTTGAGGGCCAACTGAATAATGTTAAGGAGAATATTCCTGTGGTTGTGAGTTCTCCTGAAGGAAAAATGTTAGTTATCAGGGATTCGCTTGAAGACCTGCTGAGAAAGTTTGAGATGCGGCTTTATGAACTGTCAGAATTGAACCAGAAATTTGAGGAGTTAGAAAAGTTAAGCAAAGACATCGACGGTTTAGAATCAGAACTCAACATTATACTGTCAGAGTACCAGATTTTTGCTAATTGCGAATTTTCTAACTGGGTAGGAAAACTCAAAGACAGCGGCTTAGACATCAAATCAACGGTGAACGCTGGTTTCCAAAAAGAAATGCCTCTTGAAGCAAGAATAGAAGCCATCAAACAAGTCTTAGACGGAGGAAGAGTCCTTGCCAAAGATGTTGTTACTGTTGCTGAGCCAATTTACGGGATTATTAGACCTTTGTATGATCCGACTCTTCCAGAGAAAAGCCGAGCAATAGAGTTCACGATGCAAAAGCTAGGGGAAAAAGAGGCACCATGGATTGCGATAGAAGCATTGTACAATTCATTGAATAATTGGAAGAGGCAGTATGGCGCTGAAATCCTGGCGTCGATGAAGTATCTTAAAAGCTCCTTAACGCCAATAGCCAATTTGAGTGGTGAAAGCGAAGTTTTGCCGCCGATTTTTGGTGAAAACCTGCCCAAAGTGCTGGAGGATGCCAAGAAAGCTGAGACAATGAAAGTGGCAACGGAGAAGAAAGCTGAGAAAGACCAGCTAAACATTGTAGATGTTATTGCGTTGAAAGATGACATTCAATCTTTCCTCGGGATTTCCAAAGATGTGCTCTCAATGCTGTATGCTGAACTGATTAGCGAGGAAGAGGCAATTGAGCGTTTATTGCCGACAAAGGATTATTTGTGGGATAAAAACTCCACCTTACGTGAACGCCTAAAGAAAGCAAATGAAGCACTCGCAAACCCATCAGGCTACAAGATTAACCAAATAATGGAAAACTTGCCCACATACCTGTCTTACGTGGATGAGACAATGCAGACGTTGGCGGTTTATAATGAGCGAAAAGAGTTTCTACTCAACTATCCAACTGCGGAAGCCGCCATCAAAGAACAACTTAGAAGGAAGAAGCGTCTTTCACCGCAAGACCTTCCATTCCAAGCAAAGTTTGCAGGCGAATACCTAAGACTCTACTATATTCAAAGGTTCAGCGAATTCGCCTTCGACAAGGAGAACCTGTGGCTAACCAAGAAAACCTAACACGTCAAAATTCAAGTGCTCTTTTGGGGTCATACCCCTCAATGATGATGTCAACCACTTTTTATATTACAAGCTACTCTATATCAAACAGTAAATTTTCTGAGGAATAAAAAAATGGCTTATTTTTCGGATAGAGTTGAAGCTGGAAAACGCTTGGCTTCAGCCATGAGGGATTTTGATGGAAAAAACGGGATTGTTTTAGCAATTCCAAGAGGCGGCGTAGTTGTAGGCTACGAAATCGCGAAAGCGCTCAGCCTTCCCTTAGACGTTATTATTCCACGAAAAATTGGAGCACCTGACAATCCTGAATTAGCCATAGGCGCCATGACCGAGGACGGAACCATAATCCTCGACGACAACCTAATCACGTACATAGGAGTCCAAAGGGATTACATTAAGGCGGAAAGCGAGCGGCAAAAACATGAAATCGAGCGCAGGCTAAAATTATACAGGCAAAACGAGCCTTATCCCAGCTTAAAAGGTCTCGACGTAGTTATTGTGGATGACGGGATAGCTACAGGCTCAACTATGAAAGCAGCCTTGGCTTCAGTCAAAAACAGAGGCGCAAGCACCGTCACCGTAGCCGTTCCAGTTGGTCCACCTTCAACCATAAAAGAGTTAAAAAAACAAGCAGCTCGAGTCGTTTGCCTCTACACTCCTGAATATTTCCAGGCAATAGGACAATTCTACACGGATTTTAACCAAACTACCGACGAAGAAGTAATCCAACTACTCAAACAAAGCAAACAGAAAAGTCGTGAGAAACCAGCAGGTATGGTGACGGCATGATTCATCAAGAAACCGTTGTTAGAATTCCCGTTGGCAGTGTAGTTGTAGAAGGCAACTTAACCGTTCCTTCCGGCGCTAAAGGCGTCGTGTTATTTGCCCATGGAAGCGGCAGCAGCAGATTCAGCCCAAGAAACCAATACGTAGCAAAACAGTTTAACAAGGCAAGAATCGGAACATTACTATTCGACCTGCTCACAAATGAAGAGGACCAAGAAGACATAGAAACAGCAGAATACAGATTCAACATCAACTTACTCGCTGAGCGTCTCATAGGAGCCACTGAATGGCTCAATAAAGACCTAGATACAAAAAATATAGTCTTCGGCTATTTCGGAGCAAGCACGGGCGCTGCTGCAGCTTTAATTGCGGCTGCAAAACTTCCAAATGATGTTGCGGCTGTGGTTTCGCGTGGAGGACGCCCTGACCTGGCAGCGAATTATCTTCCCAGAGTGGTGGCGCCGACTCTTTTGTTGGTGGGCGGTTTGGATACGGTGGTGATTGAGTTAAACAGGCAGGCGATGGAGCAAATGTCCGCTGAAAAAAAGCTTATCATAATACCTGGGGCAACTCACCTTTTTGAGGAACCAGGCAAACTTGAAGAAGTCGCTAAACTATCAACAGATTGGTTTCTGCGTTACCTACGCTAAGAGGTGTTTATTCGCCTTTCGGCTGCTCATACATGTTAAATAATGCATAGTTTTCAGCCATGTCTGCCGTGTAAAGGAAACTGAACGCTAAAACCTCTTTCAAAGGAACGTTCATGTAAACTTTATCCTTAGAAATTTTTACCGCTTGAGATTCAGGAGTTAAAATTACTGTTAAAACGTCTCCAACTGCCAATTCGTCGCCGATTTTATGCCCATCCTCGGAAGCCTCTTCGAGGGCTATGGCTGTTTTCCATGAACCGCCAGCGCCAAAGTCAACAATAACATATGGGTGTCCATTTTGAACTAAAGACGAAACAGAAATTGATGGAATGCATCTTTCGCATTGACCAACAAGCGTATTCATTTCTTTATCGTTTAAGGGTACGACGAGAACCTTATGTTTAACACTGGATTCAATCAGTTATGGTAAAAAACTGCATATCTATTCACATATTTGTTATCTTTTCAGAAGCTATAACTTTTTCTATTTCTTCCAACCGAGCTAGAAAATTATACAGTGATTTAGTTAATAGAAAAAATTAGAGCAGATTTTGCTCATGTGCCATTTTAGTTTTGAGGTGGTGGTGGCGGTGTGGTATCTTTTTTGTTGCCGACGTTAACGTTGACGACTTGCTGTATGTTTTGTTGTTTGTCTTTCTTTTTGCCCATCGTTGCCAACGTGAATATTAGCCAAGCTATTATGCCGTAGACTGCGCCGTTAATGATGCTGATTGCAAGTGGTGTTGCTGGTATTGCGTTGGCTACCAAGTAGTTTGTGTCGGGTACATTTAGCAGGTTGTAGAGTGCTCTTCCCGGAGGGATTCCTGTGTTGGATAGCGTTATGACTAAGACGAGCGCAAAGACAACTAAGAATACTATTGCTCCCTTCATACTCCATCCTTCAGCCGTTTATTTCGACCGTTCAAAATATAAGCTTTGTTTCAGCAAGCATCATATTTTATTAATATTGATAAAATTCAATAAAAATTGAGAAAAAATTTGGGTTTAAAATCCGATATTGATTGTTTTAGAGAAGTATCCGAATGGCATTTTGACTCTTTCACCGTACACTTGCTTGAGTAACTTTACGTAGTCGCTGTTTTCATCCATGCCGTATTCGTATTTTCCAGCGGTTGAATGTATTTCCACGGTAAACTCGTGCAACAACACTTCGTTTGACCTTCGTATATCTTTCACTTTTACTTTGATTTCGCTTATTGTGTTGTTGTTTAATGCAAAGTTGCCTGGTGTTTCAGCAAGTATGGCTGCTGGCGGCATGGTTAAGTATCTTTGTATGTAACCAAGCGTAGCTTTAAGCTGGTCTGCCCATTGTCCCCAGAAGCCTTTTCCTTCCGCTTTGGCTTGCTCTCTTGATTGTTTCGCGGCAGCGGTTAGCATTTCACTGGTCATTTGCGCAAAAATCAAACGTTGATTGGTCACTACTCCAGTGTAAGTGTCGTATCTTCCGAGCGATTTTGGTTTTCTAAATAGAATCACTCCGACTGTAGATTCTGAACTCATCTGCGACATTTGTGCTGCAGGTTGCATCGCTGACGGGGTTTGAGCAATTGAAGCCTGCGTGGGCGGAGGTGGCGGTGGAGGCGGTGGCGATGAAGATGGAGAATAAGCCAGACGCTCAGGTGTTGGTTGAGCATTAACAGGCGGCTTGTTTAGTGCGGCTCCGCATTTGCCGCAAAATTTCTCGTTTGGGCTTACTTGTGAACCACAGTTTCCGCAGTAGGGCATATTTGAATCACAGATAGTAGATGCTTTGCATTTGTTAATAAATTTGACTAGAAACCAGAAATTAGAACTTTTAATTTTAAGAAATTTTTATATTTTTAGAAAACAATTTGTTTTATAGCGGTATTTTAGAAGGTGATTTTTTGGTAAAAAAGAAAGGTGAAGAGTATAAGTGTGAAGAATGCGGTCTTGTTGTGATGGTTGAAAATCCGTGTGAATGTGAAGCATGCGAACTAGTATGTTGTGAGCAACCAATGAAGCCAGTCAAAGCAACAGCAAAAAGCACTGCCTCGAAGGCTCCTGCAAAGGCGTCTGAAAAAGCTCCTGAAAAACCAAAGAAGTAATCAAGCACTAAATTCTTTTTCGCAACTACTCTTTTTCTTTTGTGTTAGCACTCGAAATTCTGCTTGAAAGAAGGAAAAGAAAAGGAACCTAATACTGTTTTTTCGAAAATTAAATTGACAGAAAATATCAGTTAACACGCAAGGTTTAAAACAACTAAATGCAGAAGAAGCGGGTCCGACGGAAATTTAACCCATGTTACATAACGCAGACCTAAAAATCATTTCAGCTCAAGAACAATAAGCTGAATTATCAAAAGTTTGGCGGGTCCGACGGGAATTGAACCCGCGACCCCCGGATTAAAAGTCCGGTGCTCTAGCCTGACTGAGCTACGGACCCGCTCGAATTTGTTGTGGCTATAGGAAAATAAGAAGGGGTTTTTTAGCATTTCGATTAAAATAGTGATAAAAAGAAATAGGTTAATGGATTGTTCATGCTTTCAGGATCATTGTCATAAAACCTTTGATTTTATCCTGAGAGTTAAGTATTGTTTCGATGGTTTTTGCGCCTTTTTCGGTGAGTTTGTAGACTCTTTTTCTTTCAAACCATGTTCCTTCGACTAGGCCGTTTCTTTCGAGAGAGTATAGAAGTGAGTAAACTGTGCCTGAACTGACTAGGAAGCCGAACTTGTTATGTATGTAAAGTTAAGGTGCAGCTTACCAATAATTATATGAAATTATTATTGAGTAGGCATTCATTTTGATTTCAGTTTAAATTTTCAGATTCTTCAGAAAGTTAGGCATAAAAGAGATTGATGAGCTAAAAGAGCATAATTAGAGCATTATCAAGGAAAATAGCTATGAATCAGGCTTCAAAGGCTTTAAATAGTTAGTACAATTTTACAATTATTCAATTAGTCAGTAGGAGGCTAAATTTTTTGGCACAAATTACCTTTACGTTAGACGCCAAACTTGAAAATGATTTTCGTAAAAAAGCCGGGGTCATTTATGGTGCAAGGAAAGACTCCATAGGGATTGCGTTGAGACATGCTATTCGTGAATTTCTAGTCAACAGTGACATCTCAAGTGAAAACTCCAAACAGGAGGTGCAACAATGAAAATCGGAAAAAATATTTTGGATAAAAAATCAAATGGAATAACTCCACCAAAGAAACAAGAGGACAAACAATTAGAGAAGTTCTTAGAGAAAAGAAGGAAAAAAAGAACTGAAGACACTGAAGAAAACATCAAATATAAAATGCCCAATAACGAAGGCGATGCAACGGATGCAGATTTAGCAAAGCAAACGGAAGAGCTCATGAAGGAAAAACAGGCGTTTAATTCACAGCAGGATGTTAAAACCCTAGATGATATAGAAAGTGAAGACAGCGAGTAACAATTTTTTTTTTAGAAAACCAGGAAGTCAGCCTTTCTGGGGCTGAAGGATTTAGGGTAACCCTTTCCTCAGCAAACCTATGACAGCCTTTCCTGTATTATTAAATTATGAACCTGCATACTACCTGTTTGAGAGCTTTCCAGCAGCAAACAAAGCGACTGGTCTGGTAGCAGAAGAAACCTTCACATCTTTTGCTGGAAAAGCATTTGTTGGTAAGAAAATCTACTACATGCCTAATGTTAGGACAAGAAAAAATGGCGATGTAGATGGCGCTTTTTTTGATGTAGCAGTAGAAGACAAAAAATGGAAAGCAGACGAATTAGTAAGAGAAGTACTCCGTAGAGGAGGAAAAATAGTTCTTGTAAGCATTAAGAACTGGGCGATTTGGATATGGTTCAGTTTAAATAAATTCTATAACCTTATTGCAGAGCTTCAGCATGCAGATTTAGAGCATAAAGCAAAATGGCTTCTAATAATTCCAAAACTGCGAGCATCACAGAAAGTCAGACGATTATTAACAGCTAACAAAATAGAAGTAATTGAGACAGGAGAACAAATAACGCTCGATGAAAAGCAATCACAAAGAGCCCAAGTTCAATGGCTAAATATTCTAAACGAAAAACTAAAACCACAGCTTTACAAGATTTTTGGTTTATTGTTCTATAGGATGTATAATTATACTATTTATCGTAACATCAGTAATCTCAGCTATCTCCAGTTAGTTAGTTCCTCATCAAATAAAGTCTCTAATAGTGAACTGGAAAATTATCATTTATCTCATAGTTTCATCAGATTTATCAGCCACTCTCTTCTTTTTCTCTTTCAGCCATCTGAATCTTTCTAATCGTATGTTTCTCAAGTCATCTGTAACTAAATTTTATAGTGAAAAAATGAAAATTAGCTTTTCTTCTTCCATCAAATCATCAGTAAATGCATCCAATCTCTGCCTATCTATTTTTTAGATTAAATAAAGAGTAAATTTGGCTTCCTTTTCTTTTAACAAATTCAACATTATGAATTGATTGCCCATTATATAATATTGAGCAACCAATACGTTAAAGCACAACTAAGAATGAGTATTCATTATAGTGCAAACGCTTAAAACCTCTTTTGCCTAATAGGGGAAAAGAGGGCTATGTAATGGCTGAGAGCGCTGAATGGATTACTGCTGCTGCGACAATGTCTGCGGTTATCGTCGCACTATTCGTAGCATTCCTACCTTCTTTTAGAAGGCGGTATAATAAACCAAAATTAAAGGTAGACTTTAAAAATGAAGAACCTTTCTGCCGAAATGCTATTCTTATAAATGATGCTGCTCAAATCAAGCACTACTGGGTTAGAGTAAGAATCTCGAACGTTGGTAGGTCGGTAGCAAGAAATTGCAGAGGTAAGCTGATTCGCATTAGAGACGCAAACACAATGGAAGAGAGAAAGGACTTCGACCCTGCGATACTAAGGTGGGTAACGGGCCAAGGAAAACCCATAGACCTTCCATATAAGGATCGCGAATACTTGAATATACTATTTACTCGACAAAACGACCCATTACACCTTGTCATCGATGCGGAGGATAAAGAGCCGAGAGCGATAAACCTATTTCCAGAAAGAAAAGATTACATTCTTGATATGATTTTTTACGCCGACAACGTTGAATCGATTACAGAATCATTCTATTTTAAAAATAGCAAAGACTACAACAAAATAGAGTTATCGGAGTATAAGGGATAGAACTCGTAAAAGTCAGTGCTTTGTGAAAAAACAAGGAATATGTATAAAATTAAAAAACACTTACTGAGGTCTTACTGAAACATCTACAGCAAATCGCTTGAGATAGTTAAATCCAGTTCTAATATCATTTAGGTCTAAGTGTTGCTGAAATTTGAAGGCTACCTTGAGGTCTGAAGATTGGTAGCCACTTCTAATTGAATTTTGAGCTGGAACGTCTTTGTCTGCTATATTTACTTAGTACAGACCTCTTGTTTCCAGAGACTAACTCGGAGTTTCCAGAAGAAAACAAGGGAGTAGTCGAGAACCATTAAAGAATCACTGAAAAATTTCACGACAAACATCTAACTGGATTCTGTATCATCAAAAATGTAAACAGTAAAAGAAAATCCAAAATGGGTTAGGGCAAAGAGAATTGGTTAACTGTTCAGGCAGTGATTCTGGATTTAACTTTATTTTTGGGAATGTAAGACTTTCTTAGCAAGGAAATAAGTTGCTGTACAAGAAACGGTTTGAATGAAGAAAGAAAAACATCTATGAATCCATCATTGACTGACTATCGAAACTTAACCAGTTAAAGAATTATTGAACCTTCCCAAACATGAGGTTGATGGAAACTAAACTTGTTAACCGTTTCTTTCTATGCAAATATTTACTCGTATTCATGTTGAAAAGAAGAAAGAGGATACAGACGCTGATAGAACCCCCCATTTCAAAAAGGGTAAATTCAATAAGAAATAACCACGTTTTTCAGTTACGGTAAGGCTAAAATTTGCCCTGATTGCAAAAAAACCAAAAAACACTAACCAAACCGAAAAAGCATCTAAGTTTCCTTTGCCTTTTGTTAGTCAATTAAACGCCGTACCTGAGTTTTTCAATTACTTTTTGGCTGACAAAGGCTACGATGCACAAAAATGCTACTTAGTGAAGTAACAACTTGCTCACTATACTGAGCAACTGGACTGAGGACACCAAAAATGGTGCCAGCGTTTTCAGTTCAGACCATATTTTTCTTATTTTATCGATATCTGGCTTTTCTTTTTGAGCTTCTTCTTTGAGTTCTTGGGCTTTTGATTTTGCTTGTTTCTTTATTTTTGAATCGATATTCATTTTATCAATTTCTTGATATATGCCATTGAAACTTTCGTCTATGTTGGTAATTTCAACAATATTATTTCCTTGAAGGAAGAAATTAACAGGTGCCGTTGTTACAAATCCCTCTATTTTAACAGAGGAACTCTTCGCCGTATTCTCCGTCAAAGTCTGAACCATATTCTTTACCGTTTCAATTTCACCCATTAGCTTGTCACTAATTCCGATTTCTTCCCGCTTTTCCTTGGGAATAGCATTAATAAATGAAGATGTAGTTACTATATCTCCGGAAATACTGGTCATCGAACCTGAAATTCTATTCGATAATCCTGCATTGTCTGACAGACTTATTGTTTCAACAAGTTCAACTTTTATTGCTCGACCAACTTCACTTAGATTCCTTCCACACTTAGGACAAATAGTATCTGTTGATTTGATTTGTGTATCACAGTTTCTACAGAAATACTTTGACTCTGGCATTTTCTCACTCAATATTTAGTTCTTCTTGGTCTTTAAGAAACTTTCGAGCGCGACGCGCTTAGAGTATAAACCTTGATGTACTCAGTATTTAGCCAAGTTTTCATGGATGATAAGTCTTAAATTTGCATTTTAGGATGTGTTTTGCTGCCCTCGAATATTATTCCAGAATTCTACATTGTAAACATTATTAATCCGTTGTTTTGCTTGGTCTTCACTAATCTCTCGAGTCAAGGTTATAGCAGGGGCATTCCCTCTTGGATATTCGTATAGGACAAAATAATCTATTCCATTTAATCTAGCACCAATTGTAGGGGAAGTATAGTGCCTAATCATCTCGACAAAAATCCTTGTTTGATTGTTTAACAAGTCAATACATTCGCTTTTTCGTGTTGATTGAAGAATATGGAGAAATTGAACAACGTGACTTCTCCATGCTTTTAGGTACAGTGTTTTAAGCATAACTGTAGTGCGAAAACCGAATATCCAGCCGATAATCCGACCATTTAGGCTCTTGACTGATTCTAGATTTTTTGTGGCTTCTCTCATTGTATTAGAATCTATGGTACTCTTGATTTGCATCACAATATTAACATTGTCAGAATCAACAACAACTAAATCCTGAGAGTGAAACAATGGTGCTGCAGCTAGAGCATCATAGACTATAACATCACATTCTTTGCTTGTTTGTCCAGTCCTTGAGTTGTAAACTATTCCGTGTCCAACTTTGAATTTCTGAGGGACAACTCTTCTTATGAAGTCCCTGACAAGTGCTTCTGTATAGTCTCCTTTTATCTTGGATTGCTGAGTTAAGGACATGAGAGTGTTATATCTAGCCAACAGTTCGCCTTTTAGATTCTCGTAGAAATCCATGAGTCAGACTACTATTTGTGAGTATATAAAACTAACAGATTCGAATCAAATTAGCTGTTTTCTCTATTCGTTATTCTTTTTGTGTGTAAGTTTTCAAGCTAAAGTCTTAAATCTGCATAGCGTAGAAATAGTCAAGAAAGTTTGACTTGTGCAAGTTAAGAACCTTTTACAAATAGTCTTTTATTGCTTTCATAACCTAATAACAATTTGATTAATAATGAAGAAATCAGTAAGCATTATCCTGGTTCTGCTGTCTCTCATATCTTTAGGGACTGCCTGCCTTGAACCTATTAATGCTCAATCCCAAAGTGTCAGTGCGATACAATTGGTAGACACGATAAACCTGCGAGCAACAGGAGTAATGGCTTACAATCCAGTTAAGGGCGAAATGTGGGCAGGCTATTCAGTGCCGTATACTAACGAGTTGGGTATGAATGTATCAAAATACAACTCTATCGCCGTTATCTCTGACACCAATCATTCGATTATTGCAACCATCGAAGTCGGTTATGAACCTTCAAGCATTGCCTACGACTCTGGAAAGAACTTGATGTTTGTTGTTAATCGGGATTCTCGTACAGTCTCTGTCGTTTCATGCAGCAATTATTCGGTTCTTGCGACAATTGACTTAAATGACCCAAATTACAAAGGAAATATGGCTCCTACAGGAGCTGTCTATGACTCACGTAAGGGTGAGATATTTGTTTTTGATTACTTCACAGGAAACATAACAGTTATTTCTGATAGTACTTATCAGGTGGTTGCGACTTTTTCTTTGGGGACAAACCCTACTCCTCAGGGTATGGTTTATGACGCTAATATGGGAGAAATTTTCGTAAAGTATTATCAGATTGAGAAGACTTCGAAACCGTCAAATTTTGTTACAGTTATAGACGATAGGAGCTACAAGGTAATAGCAACTATTCCATTAAGTAGTAACAGTGGAGCATGGGCTTTTGACTCTGGAAAGGGAGAGCTTTACATAGCCACTGCGAACAACTCTGTTTCAGTAATCTCCGATAAAACCAATTCAGTAGTAGCAACTATCTCTGTTCCCTTAGGCACTTACACTCCAAGTTTAGCATATGACTCTGCCAAAGGTGTAATTTTTACGGCTAATTATAGTAACAACTCAACATCAATCATATCGGATAGCACTCACACTGTCATAGAAACTGTCCAGCTTGGAACTAACCCCGGCAAAATCGCATATAACTCTGGCAAAGGAGAACTTTTCGTAACAAATTCAGGAGCACCAAATATTTTAGTCTTCTCAGACGCATCGCTTCCAAATTCTCCAACCGCAGCACCAAATATTACATCATCGCCTACACCAACACCAACTCCTTCCGTTCCAGAGTTTCCATTATGGACGATTCTGCCACTTTTTGCAGTAGCAACACTTCTATCGATTGTATTTATCAGAAAGGTACCTAAAAACAGTGTTTTAGAATAATAGACCTTAAGCAAGAAAAAACTCTAAGTTAGCTATCATAGAAAAAAGTCAAAAAAAGTAAGAGTTACAGATTAATATTGGAAAGATAACAATATTATCTGTATTGTCACTTTACAGTAATAAAAGACTTGACTTCAAGGCTTTTTGTAATTAGTTCATGGATTTAAAGGTAAGACCAACTAAACTGTGAGCAGTTTTCTTTCATGGCTAAAAAGTAAGAGCAAATATCTTAGTGACATTTAAAATAATATTAGACTTTCAAGATAGCAGCGATTCCTACAGGTTAACGCTCTATTTTTTGGTGGAAAATTGGATTTATTAGTGACTTAGACTTTCGAGACAACCCTTAA
>Ga0208819_1000375_pt1 | contig 36321 bp, 33 predicted proteins | sample June2015DPH_11_1_3_FD_184707 | JGI IMG/M metagenome (GOLD analysis project Ga0208819, IMG submission 184707) | Peatland microbial communities from SPRUCE experiment site at the Marcell Experimental Forest, Minnesota, USA - June2015DPH_11_150... | ecosystem: Environmental > Terrestrial > Soil >...
AAACCAACAATCTTAGGTTCGAAAGTAGATTCTGTCTCACTCATTTAGATTTACACCATTCCAATCATTTCTAATATGGCGTCGGTTGACACTCTGTTTTCACCCAATCCAAGTTCACTAGGACTTAAGCCTTGAGCAAGTCCTAATAGCTGCGTGTAATGAAGAACCGGAATTGCCAAATCCCGAAGTTTTGCACCTGCAACTAGATCGAATTGCATGTGGCAAGCTGGGCAAACCGTTACCATAACGTCGGCCCCTGCTTTCTTTATGCTTTTCAATTTTGTTTTGCTAAGGTTCAAAGATAATTCTTCGTCGACGCCACCGACGGATTGGCCGCAACAAAGCTTCTTTTCGCCATAATCAACGAGTTTTGCTCCAGTTAATGCTATGAGAGAGTCAAGTAACTGAGGATCTTCAGGGTTATCGGTGTTTACTTCATATGAAGGTTTTAGTATGTGACAACCATAGAAAGGAGCTACCTTCAAGTTACTAAGCGGTTTGACCACGCTGGCCTTGATCTTTTCCATTCCAACTTCATCAATTAGAACGGTCATGAAGTGTTTTATTTCAGAGGTGCCTACGAATTTTCTGTCGACGGTCTTAAGAGCACTGTTCACTTCGTCAAAGAGTTTCTTGTCGGCAAGAAGCTCGTTTCTAACTCTGGTAAGTTGTCCATAACAAGCAGGACAAGGTGTTACTGCGTTAAGTCCGCTTGCGTCAAATAGTGCGAGGTCTCGAGCGGCCATGATGGTAGCACTTAGGTGATCTACTGGCTCCACAAAGAAACCACAGCAATTTTGCTCTTCAAGAGTAACCAATTCAATGCCCAATTTGGCAGCCACTTTTCTCATGGAAAGCTCGTATGCATTTTCTTTTTGGGGGGTAGTGCAACCTTGGAAAAAGACGTATTTCATCGTATCACCTATTTATTCAAACTCTCTTTCGATCTGTTTACCTTTAATTCGCCTATGATCTTCGCAATCTCTTGCCTGTCCAGTGAAGTAACAGGAGGAAGACCGAGGTCACACCGCATTTCATTAATGAAGTCGGGTGAGTCGAAGGTTCTTCCGAATTGAATAATGGCTTCTGCAGTCTTTTTGTAGAATGGATTGACTTTTCCTTCAGCAACAGCCATGTTTCGGATAACTCGCATTATATCGGTGAAACGCACTCCTTGTGGACAACGTTCACTGCAAGAATAGCAGGTGGCGCAAAGCCAAATTGTTGGACTGCCCAAGGCAAATTCGCGGCAGCCAAGCATTATGGCTCTTATAACCTGGGCTGGACGATATTGTTCTTTGAAGCGCGCTATAGGACAAGTAGCTTCGCATTTTCCACATTGGAAACAGTGTCTAACGCTTTCTCCGCCTGGTTTTTCTGAAACTTCATACTTAAACTTTGGATCCAGTTTAATGGTTTTCTCAATAGCTTGCATAATTATGTTTTCTCCTTTATGTTAACTTGTTCCGTTGTAACTGAGGATTGGCACAACTCTGGTGACAACGCCCGTATCTGAGCCAAGATTTGTTGATCTGTGAAATGTCGAAGCGAAATTGATTTCGTTGGGCATGCGGAAGCACAAACGCCGCAACCCATGCAGGTTACTTCGGACACCGTTGCCACTTGTTTACCCTTTTTCTCGTTCATCTTGATTGCGTCATATTTGCAGAGGGAAATGCAGACTTTGCATCCGCTGCAGAAATCTTCATTCACAACGGCGATGGAAGATTCTGTTCTTATTTTTCCCCTGGAAAGCAATGATGCAACGCCTGATGCTGCGGCTTTTGCTTGCGCCACACTTGCAGGTATGTCTTTTGGTCCTTGGCATGCGCCAGCAAGAAAAATGCCTAATGTGGGCGTGTCAACGGGTCTGAGTTTTGGATGAGCCTCTAACAGAAATCCATCTGCGCCCCGTGGGATTCGCAAGATTCGTGTGAGATCTTGAATCCCCTTTGGAGGAATCATTCCTATGGAGAGAATTACCATGTCGAGATCTACTTCCACCATTTTTCCCAGAACAAGATCTACGGCTCGTATGGTTAGGTTCTTTGTGTCGGGGTCTTCGACAAGTTCAGCGGGTATTCCTTTTACGAAGTTTACCCATAGATCACGCGCTCTTTGGTAGAATTCTTCAAATCCTTTTCCGAAAGCTCGTATGTCATTGTAGAATATGTAAACTTCATAATCCGGGTGCTTTTCCTTTATCAAGACGGCTTGCTTTATGGCGCTCATGCAGCAAATGTTTGAACAGTAGATGTTGCCTGTTCTTTCATCTCTGGAGCCCACGCACTGTATGAAAGCTATTCGGTGGGGTTCTTTGCCGTCGGATGGACGTACAAGTTTTCCCTCTTTTGGACCAAATGCACTAATTAGCCTCTCAAAATCTAGGCTTGTGACAACATTTTTGAACTTTCCATACTGGAATTCTTTCAGTGATGATGGATCGAAGGGTTCAAAACCGGTTGCAACTACAACTGCGCCCACGTCTAAATCGACGATTTGCTCTTTTTGGGTGAAGTCAATTGCTTTGGCTTCGCAGAATTTCTCGCAAATTTTGCAGACGCCTTTGGTGAAGTACAAGCAATGCTCTTTGTCTATTGTGTAGACTGCGGGGACTCCCTGGGGGAAAGGTATGTAGACTGCTTTTCGCATTCCAAGATTCATGTCAAATTCGTTAGGAGCCTTCACCGGGCATTTCGATGCGCATACACCGCAGCCGACACATTTTTTCTCGTTGACGAATCTGGGTTTCTTGAGGATTTTAACGTGGAAGTTGCCTGCAACACCTGATACCTCTTGAACCTCGCTGTTCGTTAGAAGAGTAACATTTGGGTTCTTAGATACATCCACCATTTTAGGAGCAAAAATGCAGATTGAACAGTCCATGGTGGGAAAAGTTTTGTCGAGCTGAGCCATGTGCCCTCCGATTGTAGGCTGCTTCTCTACTAGGCAGACTTTGTAGTCTTGTTCTGCTAAATCGAGAGCCGCCTGAATACCTGCAATGCCGCCCCCGATAACTAGAACTGACTTGAGTGCAGGTACTTCTTTGACTTCGAGAGGCTCTAGCAGTCGGCTTCGGGCAACAGCCATACTCACCAACTCTTTGGCTTTTTGGGTGGCCTTAGCAGGTTCTTGCATGTGCACCCATGAATCTTGTTCTCTTATGTTGACCATCTCGAAAAGATAGGGATTAAGCCCTGCTTCCTCCATTAGTTTCCTGTAGGTTGGCTCATGCATTCGAGGTGAGCAAGCAGCAACTATTATTCTGTTGAGTTTGTGTTCTTTGACATCTTTTTTGATCATTTCTTGACCGGGATCTGAACAGGTGTACTTGTAGTCTCTTGACACCACAACATCGGGAAGAGTTTGTGCAAATGTTGCAACTGCTTTTACATCCACCGTAGCGCTAATGTTCAGTCCACAATGGCAAATATAGACACCTATTCGTGGGTTTTCGATCATACTGCACCACCTAAACCTTCTCTTGCAAACATGACCTTTTCGACTATCTAATAGTTCCTCATGTTTATAGAGTCTGGTTAGTTGCAAAAGCGACAGACCTCTAGGAACAAAAACGGTTAGTTGCCCACTCAGTTTATGCTGAAAAAGTCTTGAAAAAATGCGTCAACATTTGGGTTTTTGAGTTTCAAAATCTTAATCATTTTGTGTGTTTGAAAAAAACAGGAATTATATGTATGCATAGGTCAAAACTCTACTAAGACTTCAAATCAACGCCGAAATTTGTAGATGCAAATCCTAGGCAAAAATTCTATTCTTTTATGATTTCGTATTTAAGGTCTTTTTTTAACCCAAGACCCATTTTCATCTCACAAGCTTTCACAACGCCTAATGGGATAGGACAAATACAGTGAGGTATAGTTTCTTTCATAATATCGGGATAAGTGCGCATACTTGCGGTTTTAAATTTCACCTTGAAGGCATCCAGATTTTTGCATTCGCTCTCAAGACAAACATCAACTTCCATCTTGGGATTTTGTCTTTCGTTTGACTTTTTTTGAACGGTTACGCTCGCTTTCATCATGCAATTGCCTGGATCAATCCTAATTTCAATTTTTTGCAGACGCGAAGAAGTTTTTCAGGATCACTCGCCGGAAGCATATGCCTCAAGTAATGTTGACTGCAGTGCTTACAGTGTAGACTGCAGGAACGACCCGTAATGGATACCGGCTGGAAAGCCTTATTATAAACCGTCAGGGTCTTACCGGTTTTTTTGTCCGAAACAAGTCTTGATGTAGATAATAATTTTGGGAGTTGATCGTTACAAATCGACATTAGCAGTTGGGCTTCATTGCCATTAATAGGCGTGCGTTTGTGCGCTTTGTCAAGTATCTGGCTTAAGTCTTGTTTTGTCAAAGATTCAGCGAACTCCCATGTCAAAACATGAAGGGATCATGGTTCGTCATAATCGCCGAATTTCTCTTTTTCCTCGTCGATTATGGTCTTGTAGTATTTGGCCGCCTTCTCAGAGCCCATAAGCTGCTTCAATTCAAGCTTCGGCTCATTTACAGTAATCACAAACAACCAGCCTTTGCCATACGGCTCCTCATTAATCAAGTCAGGCTGCTGATAGAGGGCATTATTTGTTTTTGTCACTTTCCCACTCAGTGGAGCATGAATTCTGAATACTGCTTTTATTGTTTCGAAAGAGCCGATTTCTTCCCCCTGTTTTCTTTGATCGCCTTCAAGCGGTAAATCGACATGTACAATTTCTTTGCAGAGAGCTTCTCCTCGGCTTCGATGTCGCAGAGCTCTCTTATGTCATCGTCTTTCCACATTCGCCGGCACAGTTCTCTCTCTCGCTGGGAATCTGCTGAAGCCTCTTCACGATTAACGCTTTGAAGATGCCCATCGGTTTCCTGGGCGGCCTGCCCGGACCATCTTCTTTATGGTAAGCTTCTTTGACAACTTTCTCAATATCATCTAAGTTCAGTTTAGACAGTAAGGCGCATGAGAATTCGGGTTTGTCCATCCTTCACCCTGAATATTCAAGCTCAAACAAGCTTAAACAGCAACGTGTCAACTTTTACAATTTTGCAACAAGCTGGCGCGCTGCCTTGTCGAGACTGTGTAAAAACCAATTTTAATTTCAGAAAATTGCTGGTTTTTATGCAAATAATGTTGGCTTAAAGAGCACTTAAGCGGCCAAAAATTTTTGCACAATATACCAAAACCATGGGGTTTCCTTAGTAGCGATTATGGAAACTATTTTTTCCTTAGAAAGCGGAGTAAACTGGGGTTTGGACAAAGAGAAAATTAGGGATTACGATGAAGATGGAAGCGGTGAAGGCGAAAGCAGAAAAGGATTTGACACCAAGCATCAAGTGCAGCACGAAACAGGCGTGAAATATTTAGTATAGATAGGCATTGAAATTTTTACTATTCAAGTTACCATTCTCGTCCAATTAAATAGCAACCTGAAAGAGAACGACATTTCATCGGCTAACGCGCTATAACCCGATGATGCAATAAGCTTAAATCTGCAAAAGTCCCATTCAACCTCGTGAATGCAAGAGAATTTGCTTGCATGCGTGTGTGATGGGAGTGCCGTTTCCACAAAAAAGCAAAAAAATGAGGAAATGGCATTGCGCAAATCATCTGAAAGTTCGCGAAATAGACGGACAGCACACATTCTTGAAGTTGAGCTTGAACGATTAAAATCCATAAGTAATCATGGTCAACAACTAACAGTTGTCTGGATACCTGACGGGAATTCTTCACTAGCGGGAGAAGTCCGAGACGACATAATATTCATCTATGACGCTGAAATTGAAGTAGCGCTAAGCACACTTCGCCATGAATTCTTCGATCACCTAATCTGTTCAGCCATTCTACCATATCAGGAAGCCACAATATACTACAAAACAATGTTTAACGCTTTGCTTGCAAAGTTGGCAGAAACCGCTTATACCCAAAAGGAAAAAGCGATTAACGCGCTTACCAAAATTATGGAAGAAAGTATTAGCGACAAGGGGAAACCGAACAGTGAAAAGTGAAAGAATGGATACAGTCGAGAAAGATCGTAAATTTGAGCAGCAACTTGAAAGTGTAAGAAACCTGCTTGAGTCAACAAAATACACCAAGAGCGTAGTCCTAAAACCCAAAGACGAGGTTATTTATGATCCTTCCATGTTCGCGCAGCTTGCGAAAGAGGTTAGGCGTTTTGGTGCTGAATGGTTTTCTTGGTCCGGGGTTTTTGTGATCCCAGAGCGCGAAGAACCCGCTTCGCCAGCAAAGCAGGAATCGTCTCACTGTGAGACAATTGAAACAGTGGAGAGAAGCAGAGAGTTTGATCAGATGCTTGACCGGATTGGAAACATGGTTGAGTCAACCCAGTACATCAAGAGCATACTGGTAAAACCCAAAAAAGAAGTCATTTCCGATCCTTCCATGCTAATACAGCTTTATAATAAGGTTACTCGTGTTGGCGCTGTTTGGTTTTCTTGGTCCGGGGTTTTTGTGGTTCCAGAGCGCGAAGAATCCGCTTCGCCAGCAAAGCAGGAGTCGTCTCAAGATGAGACACTCACGCCTGTAACAGAAGAACACTCAAGCCAGTCTGCTGAAGCGTTACTCAACGATAGAATCAACATAGAATTGGAAAAGCTCCAAGCTCACTTTCGAAGGAAAATGTCTAAGTCGGAGGTTTGTGAGTCTGTGGCTTTCCTTCTGAGCAGAGGTTTTAAGCCAGAAGAAATCGCCGCCAAGGTCGGCGTAGGCCGAGCAACAGTTTACAGGCACATTCTGCAGGAAAAGACGGATAATTCCGTCTCACAGTGAGATTTACTAGCCTGTCTCACAGTGAGAAAAACCCAGGCGACTAAGAGCGGATGAAGAAAACGAAGTTTCCCATGAATTCGCAGTGAAATTCTGTCAGAGGTGCACAACATATCTGCCCCAAACCCATGGTCTTTGGCATGGAAGAATGACTGCACAACATATTGTACAAATTTTACCCCTCCCTGCCAAAAATTAACTTCTACTATATTAGCCGCTGGATTCTAGGTTTTTTCGCACATGTGTGTTGTGCAAACCCCCGTTTCCCTCTTTTCCTATGGAGTTTTAGCTTTCCTTAGTCGCTACTAAGGAAACCCCATGGTTTTGGTATATTGTGCAAATTTTTGTTTTCGCAAAGTTTTTCTCTAATAGTAGGGCTTTCCGCATGAAAAACGCCCATGCTCAAGACGATGACAAAAGCAGTCGTTCGCAGTCAAAGAAAACCAGCAGGTCGAACGAGGCTAAACGACGAATCCAAGGTGCATGTGTTGTGCAGAAATTTTGAAACCCAAGAATTTCTCACTCAAAAAGGGGCTCTTATGACGGAAAAAGTTCACGCGTCAAGATGATGACAAAAGCAGTCAATTGTCAACACCAAATCCGGTCGCCAGGCAACAGGCAACAAAAGTTCTTTCACGTAGAGTAAACCATATTGAAACTAACAGAGGCACACGTCAAAAATAGTAACAAGAAATCACAGTCAGGCTAAATCCGCGCGGCGCACACGGAATACTGTTAAATTTATTTTAAGCAGGGGAGAACAATTTTGCGAGCATGATATTTGAAGTAATCATCACTTACGAGAGTGATATTCCTGAGAAGAGACCTTAAGGTTCCGGCAAGAATCGAGAAGGCGTAACCATGATACTGCAAATCCCATTTCAGGTATTCTTTGCAATTTTGAACATTGAGAACACAAGGAAATGAACAAAATGCTGTATTCAAGGGCACACTTTCGGAATAAGGGCGCAGAATTGCACGGATGCTAAATTCTTCGTAATCTCTCCACAAGCAAGCCCATAATTTGAATTCAGGAACTACAGTTAAGTTTTTCCACGCTGCTGACAAAGTTACATTCTTATCTTTCAAGGAAGAATTGATTGCTAACCCGTTTCCGACCGCTTTCGCGGAATAACTTTCTCCGTCTGGAGGGAGAAATCCCGCGTCTGGAGATTCTGCCAACGCGCTTATGATTGCACTGGCGATCAGAGTTACTGTGACTGGGTCATAATTCTCCACCGCATCCTGATGCCACATATCTGGTGCCCCGCCGTTTGCAAGTTCACCTATTACACCAGCTATCTTATCAGGATGGGTAATTAGAAGCTCGTGGGATCCCCCAAGTTTTCCGAAAGCCGGCCAAACCCTAGTTACATTGCTGGTTTTGGAGTTTAGCGCCTCGTTACGATTATTAACCAACTGCAAGCCTTTGTTTGCGTCACCATCAATAGTTGCGACATATTTTGGGTAGTAGGTCACAGACAGCATTTCACGGGCGAGATCAGAATCAACATATGATTCCGTTGTGACATAAATGGCCCTATTTTTTGTTGGGCTATCTACCTTAGCTTTTGTAAATCGCATGATGGTACTATTATCATGTAGTTCTAATGGCACCATAGGTTGGCTTAAAGAATAGTGGTTTAGTATCATTCTTGTTCCATCAATATATCATCTCAGTTTTCAATATAGCTTTGCTAGAAATCCACGTTACAATAAGATTAGCCTAAAATGAAAATCCTTTATACGCTCGGTTGCCACTTATTAACCGAATTAGTAATGGCAATTCAAGATGATAAGAAAGATTCTAAAACCTGCGATATTGAAAACTTCAAAATGGTTGCAGAACACTTCAATCAAGATTTGCGAGAGTTTTGGAGTAGAGCTAGCTTCTATCTTGTAGCGAACACAGGCCTTTTCTCTGCTTTTCTTATCTTTTTGCTGTTGTCACTTTTATGCAGGGAGCAAGAAAGGAATTCAAATATACAGATTCAGATTAAATAATTGGATCTGAGCCTGAAAAAGTTCGGGTCTCTATTGTCCCGAACCAAAATGGGTTCGGAACTTTTGAAATTTACCCCTTTGTATTGGGGGTTTCCTGCACTTCTCACAGTTCCAAAAGAAAATGATGACGAGAACAAAAGAGAATTACGAGAAGCGTTGTTGCGCGATTTAAGTTTCCTGCGAAGAGCCGAAGTAAATGGTAGATTGGTCCGAATTTAAAGACTAACTAAACCACAAGTAAGCTAAATCATGTTTCGACCATAATTACTTACTCCAAAAGTACAGATACATATTGTCAGGAAACATAAGAAACCTTCACAAAATACGGCTAAAATGAAGATGGCATCCGATCTTCTCCAAGCACAATACTTGAGCTTATTACTAGCTCCTAAGCGTAGCAAAAAATTGCACAAAATTAATACTATGGCACCCTAATATAGAGGATATTGTAAAGGAATTTGCGGGGGAAATGGAAAGTTGAATGAAGAAGTTAAGCAAGGTCAAGGACCAAAATTCTACTTGGATATTGAAGGAAAAATTATTCCATGGAATGAAGATACAATAACAACAGAAAAAATTATTGAACTAGGAGGCTGGGATCCAAGTTCTGGTGCGATCGAAGTTGACTTGAAGACAAACGTTGAGCACACATTAAAACCGGGTGAAGTTATAACGCTTAGACCGGGCATTGGCTACTCAAAAAAAGTCCTTTATAAGCGCGGCTATTAATGAATGATCGCATTAAGGATGAACTAGAACTCCTGCGACGTAGCTACCCTACTTTAGAGTATGTGGAAGCTGGACAGTGGGTAAGGATAAAGAATTATGAGATTCCGTCAGGTCTTGGGTGGAATCGGCAAACGACTGATGTTTGCTTTCAGATACCTGCAGCATATCCTGGAACCCCCCCGTATGGTTTTTACGTTCCAGCGGGCATACTCATTAACGCAACCAGACCAGAAAGTTATCAAGAGCCTGCTCAGAATAAGCCGCCTTTTGAAGGTTCATGGGCGCTGTTCTCTTGGCAAGTCGATTCCCCTGTTTGGCTGCCTAAAGCTGACTTTAGAGCAGGGTCCAATCTTTTAAACTTCGTTAGAACCTTTAAAGAGCGTTTTTCGGGTGGTAAATAGGGCAAATGTATATTGATGTTAATATGTGCGAAAAAGATTACCGTGACATTCTGACACATTTATTTCCTAAGCGGATAAGGCGTGAGAGGGCCTGTTTCATCTTTGCCTCTTCTACCAGATTGGATACTGCCCTGCATTTCAATTTAAGTGAATGGTATGCCGTCAAACCTAACGAGTACAAGTTTCAATCCCTCGGATACGTTGAGCTCAAGGATGAAATGCGGCCGAAAATTATCAAAAAAGCCTTTGACCTCAATGCTTCAATCATCGAAGTGCATTCTCACCCTTACAACACACCGGCTATGTTCTCTTGCAGTGATTTCAAAGGATTCAAGGAATTTGTTCCGCATGTATGGTGGAGATTGAAAGGGAAACCATATGGGGCGCTGGTGTTTTCTTTCTCAGATTTTGATGGGCTGGCATGGATCGACTCGCCGCAACATTGCGAACCAATCACTAAATTGGTCGTAGATGAGAATAGCCTTCAAGCGAACAACCTCAGCTTGAGTGGAGCGAATGAATAACATGAATTTTAGCCGTTATGAAAGGCAGCTGGAGCTTTTTGGCGAGGAAGGACAAAGACGAATTCGAGACACTTTTGTGGTAGTTGTTGGTGCTGGTGGTATAGGGTCTCATGTAATTCAACAACTTGCCTTCTTAGGAGTTGGCAAGCTAGCGATAATAGATTCGGATAAAGTCGAGGAAACAGACCTTAACAGGTTAATAGGTTCCCTTCAATGCGATGTTGCTGAGAAAGCAAAGAAAGTTGACGCCGCTAGACGGTTGGTTCATGATATTAATCCGCTGATAGAAGTAACAACGATCCCCAAAGACCTAATTGACGAAGAGTCTTTTTCTACAATAAAAAAATCCCATTTTGTGTTTGGGTGCGTTGACAATGATGGCGCCCGGCTAGTCTTGACCGAGTTATGCTCAGCGTTCGAGATTCCATACATCGATACGGCATCAGATATTGTAAAGCAAGGCGACCATTCCATTAGCTATGGTGGGAGAATTTTCCTCAACAATGATAAAAACGGGTGCCTGCATTGCTATGGTTTGATATCTCCTCAGGCGCAACATGATTTGATGTCGGATGAACAGCTAAAAGATGAGCAATCAATTTACGGAGTTCCCAAGAGCCTTCTCAAAACTGGACCGTCGGTTGTTTCAATTAATGGTGTAATTGCGTCTTTGGCTGTTACCGAATTCATGGTCAGCATTGTTAAATTGCGTGCACCAAATCGTCTATTACACTACCACGGCTATAGAGGTGTTGTAAATGTCAACGTTGATCCACCAACTTCTGATTGCTATTATTGCAACTATATTAGGGGTCGCAAGGAAGCTGCAGATGTCGATCGCTATTGGAGAATGAAACAAGCTGACAAATAGCGTTCTAAAGTCAGCGAAGCTATCATACGCTCTTTGTGTATAGACAGCGTCTTGATGTCAACATTTTTCAAATAAAATAATCATTTTTCTAAAATTGAATCGAGTTTTTACACAGGCTCGTTTTGGGTTCAAATCCCATCGGACCCGCTTCTCCAGAAGCGCATTTATACTGTCCACTTATTTTTCCCTTTTTTTAAAAACACGTTTTGTCTGAAAAATCGTCTGCAAACGTATCGAGTACATCTAAAAACAAACCACCAGAACCACATACTGGTTCTATAATAAATTATTTTGAGTGCATAAATTGACTGCGTCTTGCAGGCTGCGCCTTTAACTTGTTAGTGTTTCAGCCTGCTTTCTCTTGGAGGCTGAAGGAAGGAAATATAATTTATAACTCCAAACGCAAACGTATCGAATAAAACTCTAATACTTTTTACGTTATGAGTATTCTATTCGATAAGGACAAGCGCAGGGTGCCTAATATCCTACAAGCAAATGAAATAATCCTAAGAATATGCGAACCGAGGACGTATTCTGGCAGAGAAGCCCACGCAACATTAAATCGATTATCTAAAGAATTGCACGAAGCGATCTTAAGTGACTGCAGCTTATTTGTGAAACCCAAATTGATTCCTGTGCTATACGGCTTATTTGATGAATCTTGCTTCAACTTTCTATTGCAAGAACATTTTGATAGTAACGACCCTGCCAAAATATATAGCGTTGAGAAATCACCAACGATTTTTCGTTATCTTCTGGAGGCAACAATCCTTTGTCCTGAAACGAATAAACATATGGAAATAACGAAACTTGAGATTTTATCTCTCATTAGAGGCGCTCATATATTGACAGAGGCTTGTGCTTATTCAGAATATTTGCATCGGAACGACTTTGCAGGAGGTTTTGTAACTAATGACAAAGGTGAAATCCATTTTAGTTCCGATGAAAAATTAGCCAAAACTAGACGAGAATTTCTTGCAAAAATGGCTCTTTTAAGCGAGAAGATGAAGCCTGATGTCTCAAAGCTGGAAATGGATAGAAGCGGCAATATTAAGAGCGTTTCTTTGATAGAAGACGCAATTCCCTATGATGCACTTTTTGTCCAAACCTATAATGTCAAGTTATCCACAATAGTTGGAACTGCAGAGTCGATTGCCATGGACATTTGCAGTAAAGGGCATGTTGTTGAAGTAATTCCACAAAATACTCTCTTGAAAAAGATTAGAAGGCATACGCCTTATAGCAAGTCTGAAATTAAAAAATCTCTTCAATTCCTCAGTATAGACAAAAGTCTGCTTTCAAAGGAATACCAATATTATCGAATATATGATGCACCAGTGAGCGTATCAAGACAACCAATAATCCGTTTATTTGATGGTCGTGGGGATAAAGGTAGTGTTGTCTGTCTTGGTCGTAATGCCTTATTTCGGGCATTACTGCTACTTTTTGCAGACATCGATAGAGGAGTAATCAAGCTCGGGGACGTAGCCAAACGTTGGGATCAAGAAAAAGGCCCTGAATTTGAGAAGAATGTGAAACTAGCGCTTTCCACAAGGGGATTTAAGGTAATTAGAGTGACAGAACCTCCTTCAGACATCGGCGAAATTGATGCAGTCGCCTGCTATGAGAAGAAACAAGTTCTTTTAATTGTAGAAGCAAAGGCACAAAAACTTGACCTGTCAATGGATAAAGCCAAGTTACATTACGAGAGGTCGAGGAAATGGTGCCAAAGACATGACAAAAAAGTCAAATGGGCAAAAGAAAACATCCCATTGCTTGTTAATCGCTTAAATTTGGGCAAAACACAGATCAAACAAGTTATTGGAGTAATAGTGACTAGAGTACCTTGGTATACAGAAACGGATTTACCTTACAAGATATTGAGCTTTGAAGAGTTTGAAAGGCTATTAGATCAGATCTGCAACGCTTGACGCCCAACCCTATTCAATGTTAAAATTTCAACCACAGGTCTGGTAAGAAACCACTATAAATAAATTCTTAATTCAATTTGCTTGACCGTTTGTCATGCCCATTCTTGGTATCCAAATTACGCTGTCGTGTTAACAATTTGAAGACCCTATTTCTCAAATACTTAAGGTGTATCCAAATGTTGGAACATCCATTTATCTAAATCGTTCCTGTAAAACCTCACTCTTGTTTTCAACGAAGGGAAGATGGAGTTTATGCATGCAAAAACTCATCACACGTAGGTGGCGGGCCAGTTGGGACTTAAACCCCACGGAGCGAATATGTACTTTCCACCCTTTTTTGTAGGACTATGTGTTCCTATCAGAATCACAGAAGTGTTCTGCCCGCATTTTCTTTATTACTCACTTATCTCGACCGAACCGTCCATACCACCCTCTATACTAACTCCCACGATCCGAGCAAAGCCCTTCGCCAAACTTTTTTTATTATAGGATTATTCACGAGTTTGCAAACCGAACTTTGCAATGAACGTAAATGCCAATAGTCCTATGTATAGCAATAACAGTAAGAGAAAGCCTTCATCAAACCAAGTAAATTGGAGGGGTGTTTTTAGGTCCAGCGTCGAAAATTGAAAAACTGGGATAAAAACAATAACCGCGGAGCAGATAGTAACAAAACTGCTATAAAACTTTTCAATAGTTTTTCTAAACGCCCTAACAGCAGTACACGCAAGTATTATGAAAACACACACTGCCCAAGGTATCGCCAAGAGAATCATTGGAACTAAAAAGGTGTTATTTACGAAGCCAGCAAAATCAGACGGATGAAGAATCACCAAGTTAACCGCGTAATTTCCATCACCAGATGATACTATTGTATAATTTCCGTAATAATTGGGAGAAGGAGTTAAGCAATACTTAAATCGAGGATCAAAAGGCGCATTAAAACTTGTGCTAAAGCTAATTGTAATATTCCATTTGTCGTCTGGAAAATTCCCAACCTTTTGAAGGGTATATTGATAAGGTGAAAGAACATACGTGAATGTTGTTGTGTTAGTATCTGATGAATACTCTGCTTGTATCACAGCCCTCGAAACAGTTACCGAGACTCCCATACTTACTCCAATATTAACCGAAGGGTCAACACTTGAGGGTTCATTAATCGACATGTTTTGGTTCAAATTGTTTCCAGGTGTGACAGCAGTTAACTGGATAAGAATGTTGTTTTCCGCAAATGTCGGTATTTGAATGGTCACCCAAGCCCTTTGGGACGGATCAAATGCTTTTGCAGTTGGAAGAACGGCGGATACAACGCAAACTCCACAAATGGCTAAGAGCAATAAAGAAACTCTTTTTTTGTTAAGAAAAACCTGAGCCTCCCGTTCACCTAATTATTACTAAACACTAGCATTTAGGGTTAACCTTGACCGCCTAATCTTAGAGTTCTTTATAGAATGACCGAAGCTGAAGCTGTAATACGATGCTTGTGATCCTGCTTTCGGTTCGGAGAAGTATCCTAGTATCCTCTGAGAATTCCTCTCACGTCTATTTTTCTTGTGTGGTGTTCAAAGTATAGTTACGAACAAGCCCGACATAGAACAGGCAACCACGCTCCAGGCTTGAGAAGGCCCCGACCGAAGCGGCCAGACGAGCAACCAAGAGAGAAGGCTGAGTCAGCGAGTTTGCTTGCCTGCTTCGTGGCCAAACAGACCTCCTCCCCTTTTTTTGGTGCAAAAACTGTGGTAGCCATCAACCCCAGTAAAGTATGTCTTATCTGAAACGATAAATAGTAAGTGTTTTTATTCAATTGGCATGAGCGTTGACGATGATTTGAATCGGAAGCATGATTGTCTTAGGTGTAAGCATATTTTTTGCACCAACTTCTATCGCAAGGGCAAGAAAAACTTTGAAGGCGGAGAAAGCTATGTTCTAAAAGAATTGATCAAAGAGAAAGTTGTTTTACCATGTAACATAAGCAGCATGATCTACACTACTTGCCAGCTTTTGTCCAGCCTATGGCCTTCGCTTTCGACCTACTTATTCATCCAATCAGTTAGAGATCTGAAAGCAAGTGCCTACCTGTTGTTAAGCTGCCACTACAGAAGTTCAATTCAACTGCTACGCCCAATAGTGGAAAACTGCGTGGCGGGTCTCTACTGGGACGCAAAATACGGGTTAGCTAATGAGGATAAAAGGGAACTTGTTGAACAGCAGTTTTCTCAGTTTCTAGAAGACAAATACGAAATCCCCTTCCCTGAATGGAAATATGTTTTTCCAAACGAAGATGAAAGTAAGCGTAAGAAAAAACTTGATTACGATTATTGCTTGTCATGGATGGCGAAAGATGAAAGGACAATTATTGGCGGTGAATCTAAGCAAGAGATCAGTAAACTTATTGGTGAATTGAATAAGTACCTTCATCCAAGCGGACTTAAACGTATGGAAATTGGAAAAGAAAACTGCCCTGATTGCCCTTCTTGGGTCAGGTATGAAAAAGAAGAATACGAACGATGCACGAGGCTATTCCAGGATGTCACAGCTCTCCTGATACAAGTTTTTTACACATATTTGGAATCTCGACTTCTAGATAAGATGCAATCTAAAGCCGTGCTTAATGCCATATCGTATATAAAAAGCCTAGAATATCTGGAAAAGGAATTAAAAACAAAATTAATATTTTCAGAACAACTCAAAACGTTCCTATCAAAAAAGGAGTTTTCAGAATTAGCCTAAGTGCATAAGCGATTCTGTTGTAGAGTCCTCTCGGCAACTACAAAGTGATCGATGAAGTATAACGTATACAAACAAAACTTGGCGAACAGAGGTATAAAGAACGATCTGCTTCATGCAGTAAAGTTTTAAACCCTATAAGGCGGCGAAATCCCGCAAATTTCCCATTTTTCTTTGAAAGCGACTTCTCGCTTTTGTAACTGGTCCATTCTTTGGCTTCATTTCACAGAAAATTAACTTACCAGACGGTGCAACTGCAACTAAGTCTGGTAGTCCTTCATGATGAAAAATGTTGGAAGCATCAATCTTCTTGACTTTTGCTAATTCATTAACATAAAGAAATTCGCTCGATTGCCTAGTTTTGTCTGCCTTTAATCCTCTCTCAACCTGCTGTTCATGGCGTTCTCTCTCTTTTCTCGTTCTTGCTGCCTTTTTTCCAGCTTGCGACTGCTTTTTCTTGATTAAGTCATTACTCTTGTTTTTACTCATTCCTAACACCGATTCCAATAAGAGCCTCTTGCTTCATAGCTTAAAGGCTGTAAGCATTATTTGCTTGCAGGACGCTTCCACATTTGAACGGCTCTTTCCGCCAATTCCTCGCCTCTTTTTCTGATGTCGGCTTCTTGCCAGTTTTCTAAAAACTGAAAACTTGTGCTTAACTCAACTTTCGTTTTCATGAACCATTTTTTCTTAATGGGGAAGGGATCATTAGATAAGGACGGATTTATCGGTCCAGCAACAAATGTCAGATTACCAACAGTGTCTTTCAGTCCGCTGTGAACTCTTTGCCAGTCTGCGCCCAAATGTTGCTTCCACCAATCAGTAATCGTTTCAGGCATGACATGTTCAACAGTTAAGTTGCTAAAATCTACCGTTTCAGGATGCCCAAAACTAAGCTCCAAAGAAGCCAAAACTAGAAAACATTTTGCGTAGTTACCATGATAAATCGGAAAGTCTATGAAGGCCTTGAAGAATTCTTCGTCGTCTGGCCACCTGTAATTCCATCTAAAGCCTTTCAGTTTGTTTTCGATTGATCTAACAGGGTCGCTTTTATCAAGGTCACATAAAGAGGTAAAGATTGCATTCAATGAATTAGTTTTAACATTACAGAAATAGCGTCTTACCACAAACGATAGAATTATGTCGACAAGTCTTCCTAACTCTTCTTCTGATAGTTTTTCGGTATATGCCCTCAGTAACAGGGGATAGGCAGTAGTCACCCTCCAAATGTTCAGTTCTTCAAGCCTTGCCCGCAATTCGTCATTTGGCTCGTTAGTTGGGAAAAGAAGCCTTTGATAATATTTGGAGTAATCTTTCAACTTTCTTAACTCATCAACAATCTCGGATTCGGTCGACCATTTGAATTTCTTGTCGATTGTGCTGTAAATCTCCTCTCGCTTCACGGGAGCTTGGCTCCCCATAGCCAAATAATGCCTAAAATATTCTGTTAAATTTCCAGCAGTTACCAGTTTTTGTTGCATCGGCAGCCATGCGCTAGTATATTGACTCTCTGCATCACTTTCTTTGGCGATTTTCATCATAAAGAAGTTGCGTAAAAGATCGGCTGGTTCAAGCTCAAGACCTCTGCTGTTCAAAGTCTCAAATATTCTGTTGGAGTCATCTTTTTCAGAAAGAATTATTTCCACGAATTTTAGATTGTCAATAATAATCTCTTTTAGTTTTTCAACTTCGCATCCATTAGTACCCTTTTTTTCTTCGTCCTGCAGTCTTTCAAAGAAGAAATTGTACGCATCTCCAAATCTTCCGCTGAGATCCGTATCTCCATTCATCATTTTTTCAAAGTCAGGGCTGTCTGAAACCGAAGGACAAAGCTTGAATCTTTCATCTGGTTTCTTAATATCTCTATTTAATAGATATGAATCTTGTATAGCGTTTGAAACACTTGGGTTTCTTTCTTTGGCCCAATTTCGAAGAAGCACCAGGATAACTATAAGAGTGCTTATCCGTTGCTGGCCGTCGATTAGGACATATTTTTCCACTCCGCCTAATTCTCGTGGTTTAAGAACGAGCGAACCCATAAAATGGCTTATTTCTTGACTTTTTTCCTTTTTAAACCTCTGCTCATATAATGTTAGTAAATCTTCCCAGAGGTCTTTCCACTGAGGAGAGTACCAACTGTACTCACGTTGCCAAATCGGTATTATGTATTGTCGACGAGTGTAGATCAAATTACCAAACTTTTCATCATGAACATCCAAACCAATCGCCGCTGACTGCTTCTCTTGCTTCTATAATAAATGGTTTACGAAAAGGTTTGCCGTTTTGTTTTTTGCTTACAAATTCACTCTAAGTAATTAAAGGTCACGATTTTAACAAAAAAACAATTCATAATGACTATTTTTGAAAGTGCCTCAAAATTGCTTCAACTAATTTCTTTGGAGGTTTTGAGGTTTGCATTTTGTCAATTTTTTGAATCCCATATTCTTTTATCGCTGCTGAAAACGCCTTTTTGAAGCGCTTGTCCTTCTCATCAAAAGGAAAACCATTGTAGTATTTTCGGGGTCTGACCTGGACTACTTGACTGGGGTTCTTCGGATCATATTCTCTATCGGACTTGGAAACATCCGCAACAAAATCAACGTAAAGCCATTCTATTCTTGAAAGATTCTCTCTGAAAAAAGTAAGTACCCAATCAGTTTTCTTGTAACATCCTTTAGGAGCAGATATGAGAGTTTGCTGGTTGTCCGAATATTGGAGACCATAGTCTTTTTTAAGTCTATCTCGTACCGCTTGCGATACTCCACATTCTCCTTCTATTTCTCCAAGCTTCCAGTCACTTCTTCCAAACGAGGCATACCATTCGTAATAGGACTGAATTTCCGAATCTTTCGGATTTTGGCTTGGATTTCGGGAAACGTAATCTTTGTGTTCCCGCTCTAATTTCCTAATCTCTTTTTCAGTTACAGGTCTCGTTTTTAAAGAATCAATTACTCTTTGTATATCCACATCTTGTGCTTTCAACAATACCCCTATCTCTTTTAGGTTTCCTGAACCCAAAGCATTGGTTGAAAGGTTGGCTGATGTGATTACTGCGCTTTGGTTTTCAGCCCAGTAGACCTTCATGTGAAGCGAATCTGAAAATGAAATTTTTGCGCCTTTTGAAATTAGTCTTCGCAAAGCATGTGGATTAGTACCTCCAGACTTTGGCCAGCAAATTAATTCAAGACCGCTTACCTTTCCCAGATATGCATCAGCGCCATCACCTACAAATGCGCTAATTGCAACTTTCCGTCCAGAAGCTGCCTCAAAAAGATTAACGATTGCTTCCCTCACTTCGCCAGATGTATATAGAATGCTTTGCATCTTCGCAACCTAAGAAGGCAATTTATTGCTCATGGAATAAAAGGTTTTAATTGCTTTCAATCCCTTTGAGAAATTTCGACATTAACAGTCTATAGATTTAAGATTCATAAGCTTCAAGAGCAAAATATAGCTTCAAAGAAGCTGGATAGCGTATATGAGCAAACTGACTTTTTACGGCGGAGTCGATGAGATTGGTGGGAACAAGATTTTGGTTGAGGACAAAGGAACCAAAATCTTTTTTGACTTTGGCCAAAGCTTCAACTTTGGCGATGAATACTTCACGGGCTGGCTTTCGCCTCGGGCAATAAACGGTTTAGGAGATTTTTTCGAGTTTGGCTTGCTTCCCAAGATTCCTGGGCTTTACGCTGAACAGCAATTGGCTTTCACAGATTTGCCCTATCAGGAGCCAGAAATAAACGCCATTTTTCTCTCGCATGCGCACTTCGACCATGTGGCCCACATCTGCTTTGTCGACCCAAAAATCCCAGTTTACCTCGGTGCGGGAACCAAGCTCTTCATGGAATCAATGGAAGACACCAGCAACTTCTGCAATTACCGAGAGCATGACTACCGCACTTTCCGAACAGGCAAGAAGATCAAGATAGACAACATAACCGTGGAGCCAATACATACAGACCACAGTATCCCAGCGGCCTACGGCTTCGTCATCCGCACCAGCGATGCCACTATCGTTTACACGGGCGATTTTCGGCTCCATGGCACAAGGAAAGACCTCAGCGAAGACTTCATCCAGAAAGCCAAAGAATCCAGCCCTGACGCACTAATCTGCGAAGGAACAAGAATGGCGTTACAGGAAAAACGCCAGAACTACTCCGAACAACAAGTAGAGGACAAAAGCAACCAGATAGTAACGTCAACAGACAAAATAGTATTCACAACTCACTACAGCCGAGACATAGACAGGTTCCGAAGCTTCTACAATGTTGCGGTTAAGAATGGAAGAAAACTGGTTATTCCGCCAAAGAACGCCTACCTGTTAAGCAAACTCATCCAAGATGAACACCTAGACGTTCCAGACCCATCGAAAGACAAGCACATCCTCGTTTATTTCAAACGCAAGAAATCTGGAAACTATGACGACTCGGACTATTACGTGTGGGAACGCCAGTTCATGGACAAAATGGTCAACGCTGAATACGTTCACAAAAACCAGAAAAAACTCATTATGGACTTGGATTTCTTCCAGTTCGGAGAACTAATCGACATAAGACCACAACGAGGCAGCCCATTCATCCACAGTATGAGCGAACCTTTCAGCGAAGAAGACATAGAAGACGATGTTCTCCACAACTGGCTTAACCACTTCGGGATGCAATTCCACCAGTTACATGCATCGGGCCACCTAAACAGAGACCAAATTGGGCAGGTTGTTAATGAAATTGATGCAAAGAAGGTGTTCCCTGTCCACACTGAAAACGCAAAGCTATTCGAAAAAATAACTAATAAGGTTCAACTTGTCAAACGTGAAAAAAGTTATTCAGTATAGCTATAATGCCAATCGCTTTTGGGCAAAATCCTATATTCCTTTCTACAGACAAGTTAAAAGTTACTGGAAAATGAAGGGGAATGACGCATTATGAAACCTGTGAAGCTTGAAAATATTGGATCGTTATCTCCTGAGAGAATTCGCATAGCCAAAGTCTTCAAAGTACATATCGAGAAGGCTATAGACGAGCTGGGCGTAGGCTATGATGTGACTCTCCAAGGGCGGTTTGACAAAACGCCTATCCATATCGAGATAGAAGTTAACTCAAAAGACGAGATTCCATAAAATCAAAGTAGTGCTGTTAAAGGGATTCTATTTCCTTCAGGTACTTTAGCAGTTTTAGCCCTTTTTGAGTTGGCTTGTACACGGTTCTCACGGGCTGAGAATCTATAACTTGACGTTCAACAAGTCCCATCTTTAGCAAACTTCTCACTATTACTGTAACGCTTGATCTAGTTTTTACAACCTCTTTTTCAACATCAAACTTGAGAATTTCTGCGTAATGTACAGATTGTTTTTCGCAGACAAATTCTAACGTTTCATAGAAGCCTTTCTTTGACATCTTTCTCAGCATGTCCAGGAAAGCTTTGCGTTTCTCGTTCGACATTTTCTAATGCACATCTCTTGATGTCAAAGAAGCTGTGATAAGGTGAAAGCATACATTTTATATGCTAAGAATACAAATGCTAATCTATAACTTCAATTCATAATCCTTAAAATCGTAAGGCACCTATAAGCTAAAAGCAAGAAATAGGACATCAGGAAACAAAGAGGGATATATTTGGCTCAAACTTCGCCACCTAAGAAAATAGGCAGAAAAATCGGAATAGCATTTGCGCTAATAATAGTGCTAGTTGTTGTGCTAGTAGGAGCATTGGTTATAAACAAACCAACAAATGTGGCAAACACTTCTGAAACTTCAGTAACGCCTACAGATACACCGTACGTTAATCCTACACCTACAAATGCGCCATTCAATTTCAATATTTCAATTCTTCCTATGGCAAGCATTACAGTGCACGCAGGAGTTAGCCTGCAGGGGTACACAGTTCAAGTTGAATATGTTAGCGGAGACCCTCAGACTCTTGTTACTTTGAACTTTGATAGTACCTCATGTGAAAACTCTCAAAATGGCGGCATAGGAATTGGGCTCGACCCACCACAAGGTGAATTTGCATCCACAATGCAACATGGAGTGGTTTATCGATTTATGCCAGATTTTGATAGCACACTAATAGTCAACATACCTAACTCAATTCCTACAGGTAATTATCCTATAACTGTGATTGCAACAGGCGCAGGAGTAACTCACACTGCTACTTTAATCATTTCCGTTGTAAGCTAAAGTTTTATTTTTCAGACAACTAAGACAAATAAATAGCAGATAAATAGACAAATTCGCTAACGGAAAGGAATAGAGAGAACTATTGCTAAAGTGATTGAATTGGCAACCTAAATGCATTAGCATTTTTCACAGGTTTATCCTCTGGTGCCTTATCTGTCCATAACTATCCTAGTAGAAAGTCACAAACGCCTTGGAAAATAGTGTTGTTACTTTTCAAATACAATGTTTCCGTCGTCATGATTGATCACTACTTGCCACTTTTCTCTGGAACTACTGTATTTCCACTGGAACAACCAGTCGGGGCAGCTTAACCTTGAAGGGATTCTTTTCGGTCTAATCATGCTACGATTCACATTAGATTTTGGTCAAAATTATTACTTTCCTTGTGTCTTCTGTCGACAATTCGACCTTTATTTTGTTTCCGTCTGATATTCCGAGTTCTTTTCGGACTTCCTCTGGGATAGTTATTCTGCCATTTTACCAGCAGAATGACTATTTATCGAATTTTGAAGGACTTCGCAGAACTTGGTTTAGTTAACAAAACCTCCGAGGGAAAATGGTACCTATTAATGCAAACCGAAAGCGAATTTGACAAAGCTCGCCGCCTTGATCATTCCCAAAAACTGATTCCTGGCTTTGAGTGTCTGCAAAAAGAGATATTGCGACTTGGAAACGCTCCAAACGAGAGAGAAAACGCAATAAAAGAAGCAGCTGAAGAACATCTAAGAACAGCGTACGCAGAAATCCATAGCAAGCTTGAGCGTTACAGGCGACCTATTCAAGATACATTGATTGCCATGCAAGCTTTCAGAAAAGGCGAAATGCTCAAAGTGGATGGAAAATATGATATTAACTTGGAAGCATTAGTAAACTCAGTAAGTTGGGTTGAACCAAAGGGAAAGGATAAGTTCACAACAAGGAGGCTTAATATGCCCTATGCTTTCAAATTCAATACAGTCGATGAGGCACAACACGCTTTGAAAGAAGCTAGAGCCAAGGCAAAATTATGTGTACAAGAAAACGGGGAATGTATTGTTGTAGGACCAATCGAAATTGAAAGCGATTCAGAAATAGCAAATCAGCTGTTTCAGGATTGCGGCGACATCTCTAAGGAAATTTCAATGTTGATTATGAGAATCCAACATGGCAGCCCTTTAGAGGGCAACTGCAAATTATGTCGAGCAGATTTCCAACCCCATACCTAACATTTCATTCAAGTTTCGAGGTCAAATAACGTTGAACCGAAAGTTAACAATGCAAAAAACCTCATAGTGGATCAATTGAATCTTCGACTTAGGAATCGCCCTTATTCTCTTTGTAATCATCAGTTATCTCGAATTTGACCCGATAATACTTTATTTTTAAAGAACCGCTAAACGGCAAAATTGAATATTCCAGTCTCGGGTCAGGCTCGCTCACAACTATAATCCCTCTGACCTTCTTGTTCTTGTTTTTCATTATCCACCCCATATAGCGCGACAATTGACCGACAACATCATCGCTTGTTCTGCCTTTCTTTAACTCAGCAACAACATCATAGCCCTTACCATCATTTAATAGGAGGTCGATCTTTCCTATCTCCTTAGTATCGAACTCCTTTTCGATTAATTTTAGTCCTTTTTCAAGTATGTGCGGGTTCTTTGCCAAATATTCCTTTAGGTCTTTCTCTAAAGAAACGGAAGTGTATGATTCAAGAGTTCCTTCGGGGCCTTCTAGGTCTCCCGCATTTGCAAACCAAATCATGTTATTAATGGAGGTATATTTTTCCAGGTTAGTGAGTTCTTTAATTTGCTCAAATATTACGAAGTCTCTTAGGTAATCAACCGTTTGATCCAGATACTGCTGTGGGTTTTCTATCTGGAACTCTTTTGTTGCCAGATCCATCGCTTTTTGTTCTTGTTGGGCATCTAGTTCCAATGCCTCTTTGGTTTGTGAAGTGATCAAAGGGAATTTCGTAGAGTCGAGCGCTAAAAGTAATTGCGACAGAGTTTGTCTTCCTATTCCGTCAAGCCTGAAAAAGTTATCAACCCTTTTTGAAAACAGTGTTTCCCCATAATATAGGTCTCTGAGTTTCTGGTTAAACAGTTCAAGACCATTTTTAACGTATAGCAATCTCGATAAGGCTCTATTCGCTGAAAAGTTCCTCATCAAGTGAAATATTTGATCCAGATTCGCTTCTGAAAGATTACTTCCTTTTGAAAAATTGCTTGCATCCAAAATACTGTGAATCTCTTCTTCGGCCTTGTCTTCTCTAATCCTCCAATTCTGAACCTTTCAGTTTGAAGGAAATTCTTCCATGACATCAATTTCTCGATTTGATCTTGAGAAAACACGCTTTCCAACTTATCCGACCAAGGGGGGTATTTGTTTGCTAATCATCTTAAGTTTTTCGGCATTAAGCTGGATCCAACCTGTTTGTTCCATAATCTAAAATATCGTTAAGCACTTAATTGTGGATTGATGTTCGGCGCAAATGAACTAAAGAGTGCGATAAAAGTTACAGAAAACTTTGTTGAATGCCCAGTTAGAAACTGCAAAACAATTGTGCCGAGACAAAGAAGGCGTTTCCAACGTTCAGACAAATTCTTGTGTCCAGAACACGCTATTTACATTTCGCCCTCAACTTTTGAATACAAAAAGCAAACAGAGAACCTCTTGTGGAATGAAGAAGCTGATCTCAACCTATTGAAAAGAATCGCCCTAGTCAAACGTGAAAGCAGAATTGCTAGAGATAATAGCGAAGATGCAGTAACATGGAATGTTTTCAGGTTTCTTGAAAAAGAAAACTTTTTGTCAAGGTACTTATCAATGCTTTCAAAAAGCGAGATAAGAAACCCAGAAATCGTGTATTGGTCATATTCCCAATCTGAAAAAAACGCTTGGTCAAAATTGGTTCAGGCTCGGAAAGAATTTGAGCTTGTACCTGAGAAAGGCTCAGAGCCAGACATAATTATCAAGAGTGACAAGGCGCTTTTTGTGATAGAGGCTAAATTAAAGGCAAGCAACAAAACTGTGCCTAGCTCAAAAGACCCGCTTGTCAAGGAAAAGTATGTTACTGGAGGATGCGGATGGTATCAGGATGTTTTCAAATCGGACTTTGAAACTGTAGCAATTAGCGACAGAAAGTATGAACTGCTAAGGTTTTGGCTGCTGGGTTCCTGGATGGCACAAAATCAACGCTTGAGGTTCATTCTCGTCAATCTTGTACCTGCAGAAAGGGAAAAAGACATTGAAACGCAATTCAAGAAGCACATAAAAGAAGATACAAACAGAGCTTTCCTAAGATCGACATGGGAAGACATTTACAGATTAATTCAAGAGACAGATAATCGGAAAAAACACTTAATGCTTGATTATTTTAGAAACAAAACAGTAGGCTACGACCGAGAAGGGAACCTTCAGAGAGCCTTTTCTGTATAGCAGGGAGAACAGGAAATTCAGTGGGGTCGATTAATAGAGCGAAAACTCTTGCCACAAGATAATAGTACTGTGGCTTGAAAATGACTATCTAGACTTACCGATAATGGTCTTTTTGAAAATTTCCAACTTCTATCGTCTGAAGAATGGGCTTTAGTTTTGAAGCACGTTTGCGTTGCGTTCTCCTAACAGACAGTTTTTGCCATATTTCCCTTAGAGTTCTTATTTGTGTTTCCGCCAAGCCCATTTCTTTTTTGAGGATAACTTCATCGAGCATATCCAAAACATCAGAAAATGCATTTTCTCTTAAGCATCTGTCTGCTTCTTTGAAAAGTGATTTAATGTCGAAATATGGGATAGGAAGCTCTTCTGCTTCGTTGGGCTCTAGCTCCAAGACGCCCCCACCATAGCTTCTTCCAAAAACCTCAGAGAAGGCAAATGTAAGCGAGTTGTGAAAACAGACAACTGCCGCTCTTGCATCTACTCCCTCCTTAAACTTAACCCTGTGTATGGTATCTGTTACGGTTGCGTTGGTTTCGTTGAGAACCATTCTCGGATTCAAGTTTATTTGCCTGAACAGAAAAGCGTCGGGAACCCATAGAGACGGCACGGAATACCAGAATTGTCTAATACGACATTTGTATCCCGTGTTTACCTTTCTTTCCTCGCCATATCTGAGGTATTCAATGAGCCCTTTGTTAGCTAGAGGGATTGATTCTTCTGCAAGTGCAAGCAGGTGACATCTGACCCCGAGTTTTTTCATCTTTTCCCAATCATCAGTGTTGAAGGTTGCCCCCTTCAGGTAGATTGATCTCCCAACGACAGGTAGGACATCTCGTGATAGGTTAAATTTATTTAAGGCATCATTGTCAACTATGAAAAATTGGTTCTCTCCCGTTACAACCCCTACATCAACGCTTGCAACATCCTTCAATGTTTTTAGTTGAGGGTGTTGCCTTATTTTTCGCAGAAATAGGATTTCATCAGTCGTGAGAAAATACTGTGTCCATTTGTCTTGGGAGTGTTCTACTGGTTTAAAATTTGATTTCAGATCGAAAGGTTGAAAGTTGAAGAGGTCTTTTTCGTCTTCCAATTCAAACAAAGCCATGCCATTGCCATGCCCAGCATCTCTCTCAGCAAGAAGCAACACAACTTCTTGTTGAATTTCAGGGAAAACTAGCTTCCGAAAAGTCAAGACGGTTATTGCTTTGAAATAATTAGTTAGGAAAAGTCGAAGTTGGGCTGCGTATTTTACCTGCAGAATCTCAGCAGGAAGAACCATGGCCAGTCGTCCATTCGACGAAAGCATAAGTGAACTTGTTAATACAAAAGGTACCCAAGCATTTGTGAGACGGTTAGGTCGCAGACCTGCATTCTGCATAATTTCGGAAGCTAATTCTCGTGCTTCGTCCTTCCAATTTTGGTATCTTATGAAAGGAGGATTGCCAAGTACTACGTCAAACTTCTGGCTCTTATGTTGGTTGTAGAAGTCGAAGAAATCAGCATTGATTATAACAGAACTGAGTGACCCAATTTGGGGGAGCGTTAATTGATTGGATTTTGAGTTTGCTATTTCTTGCTTTGACAAGGAAAATAGAATAGATCGGAGTTTTTCCTTTGACTTTTGAGTATCTTCAAAGTCGTTTTCAATTCCAACAATCAAATTAGGAATTGCGTTTGTTTTCGCTCCCAAAGCGTTCAACCGACGACTTGCGACATCAACAAAAACTCCGTCGCCACAACTAGGTTCAAGAATTCGATCATCAGCAGACCTTATCGCCCAAGAAGCTAGTGACTCGGCAATCTTATATGGAGTAGAGTAGCTTCCTCTTAGCTTCTGGGGAGTGTCTATTTTTTTCATTTGTCAGCTTCCTTATTCGAGGCTCAAGTTTCTGAGATAGGTTTTTTCATTTTCTGTTAGTTTGTACAGTTCGTAAACTGTCTCGTTAAGTTCTTCCTTGAGCACCGACTCCTGCGAAATAATATTTTTGCGCTTTGACGGAATCTTTGTATCTCCGAGTTTTTGTTCCAGACTAATTAACTCGTTAACAATTTTTACTATCTGATCATGGAAATGCTTGTCTGAATTGTTTCGCAAATCCAAGCTAACAATTGGGAGGTTTTCAATGTATTCTTTTCCATAAGAATAATATCCAGCTCTAAAAACGCTACTCCAATTCTTTACGAACAAATCGATCAGTTTGCTGTTCAGAATCCCTTGAATAAAATGCTCTGAAAGGTCTTGCCCTCCTTTCAAAGATACACCATAATAGGGGCCGTTGCCTCCACCCGTAAAGCAAACATTCGAAGAATCGTAGGTAAAGCAAGGAGCAAGAGATAACACTTTTACGATCAGTTTCTTACGCCCATCAAATTTAGCTAAACTCTGAGAACGCCCGTATCTAAACCACGAATCAACTTGGGAGCCACCCATGTTTCTTTTTTCTAGTAATTTCTTATAATTACTCAGGTACTTGAATCCGAGAGGGAACTTTGATTTCAGTTGAACTTCGCTGTAAGGCAAAGTATGCCCACCTTTCTGATAATAAGGATAGATGATCCGACTGTTGGGCTTGATGGTCATATAGGGCGTAATTATGAGATCATAGATTGCGGGTCTTGTAAGTCCTCTCTCGATTTGCCATTCTTTTCCGTTGAAATCTTTGAAACAAATTTTGTTGCTTGATTTGGGATTGAATTGAGGCTTCACGATGTAAACTTTATCCATGCTTGTTTGAAGCCCAACAAAAATGTCGGCAATATCCGAAAGCTTCTTAGGTAATTTTTGGAACCGTTCAACCAGACACTTCATAGGACCCACAATTAACAACCAAGGTGATGATCCTATTTCAGACGCTTTCACTTCGATTGGCTGTCTATTCGTGAGGTCGTATTTCCAAGTATGGAGGTCCTTTACTAATTCAAGTTTGAATTTGTCTGTGCCTACCTTGCATAATGTTAGCATGCATGTATATGTGGTTGCACTCCCCTCGAAGACTTGCTCTTTCCCAAAATGAACTAAATCCTGCAGATGATTACCCTCAGTAATCTTTCTTCTAAGAGCTTCGCCAGCTTTGATTTTCATAAATTTATGGGGAATGATGAAACTGGCTATGCCGTCATTGTTTAGGTGACTAAGGGCACACTCCACAAAAAGATAGTATTTGTCGAAGTTGTTTGCACGGCCAACGTCGTAGTGCTGTTGATAGTATTTTAGTTCCAGTGGAAAGAGTTTTTTCATAACTTGGATTCTTGTATATGGAGGATTACCCAAAATAGCATCAAAGCCGCCTCGGTCACCAAATTTGAAAGATGCATTCCAATCAAAAGCCTTGAGTTTGTCTAAATCGCTAGCAGTCAACTCCGAAGCTTTCTTGAAACTGAAGAATGATTTGTCAACCAAAGAATTGCCACATTGTATATTCTCCTCCAATGATGGCAATATTCTGCCACCTTGAATTGCCTGAACAGAGCTTGCAGTCTCATCTTGCAGAAGTCTAACAAGTAGACTAAATTTAGTAACTTCGACAGCACTCGGGTCAATATCTATCCCGAAGATGTTATTGGTGAGAATTCTCTTTTTTTCTTCGATTGTGAGGTACCAAGTGTCGCCTTCTCCACGGTATATTTTCGAGTGGTCCTGAGAGCCTACGTAGAAGTTTAGATTGTTGTTAAGCAGGTAATTGTAAGTTTCCAGAAGGAATGAACCTGACCCGCAGGCGGGGTCGGCAAATTTTAATTTGCTTATCAGCCCTGGTTCTTTTCCCCTGCAGAATGGCCCAATTGCTTTGTTGACTATTTCTTCGACAACGAACCGTGGAGTACTTACTATTCCCAAATCGTGTGCTATTTCAGGTTTCGTGACTAGTTTGGCTTTGCGGTTTGTGATAACTATTTTTTTCGTTAGGAACAGTTCGTATATCTGACCTAGAATGTGGGAGTCGACTACGGAGAACTTGTATGGACTTCTTGGGTAGTAGAGGTCTTTTATTATTTCAATCAGCGTGTCGTCACTAATTGCTATTCTTAGCGAAATTGTATCTTTTCTAAAATCAAAAATTCCTGAATCATATTTGGTGTCGGCCGCTCTAAATACATCCAGAAGTTTGTTTCTTGTGTCTTTGTTGGCTGTCTGTATCAATGTTTGGTATTTTTCTATCTCTCTGTCTTCGCATATCCGCAGGAACACGATTCTGTTGATAAAAGATTCGACCACGTAATTTAATTCGTCTTCTGTTATTGCTGGATTCTTCTTGAGCATTTCTTTTGCAAGGCGTTTTCTCCAATTATCGATTTGTGTGAGTAAATATTCATCAAATGGAAGAATCCCTTTGGTAAGCGGTTTTTTGTGCTGCATATCAAATAGACCGCTGTAAACTGATTTTCTTGACAATAGCTCGTGGATCTCTTCGAAATCATGTTCATATTCGGAGTATCGATAAACTCTCACTCGACCAATTCGGAAGGTGTCTTCTTCTCGGGGGGCTGGTTTGCAGTCATAAATGATAAGGTATCGAAAATTGGTCAAAATGGAAATAGGTAGTTCTGCACTCCATCCGTAACTTCTTAGTTGTAATGCCGATTTTGAATCTCTTTCCACTGGCACCGAGGGTTTCTTCGTCTCAACGAAGAACTTCCTTTTGCCTGCGAGCGTAAACGCATAATCTGGGCGGGATTCATCACCAGAATTGACTCTCCCTTCGTACGCCACTTCACGAAGGTTTTGAGGCAAACCGTTTGTGTTCGTCACATCCCAACCTAAAATCTCAAAGAAAGGTTCAACAAAGTCTTTTCTTAGCTGAGTCTCGTTGTAGCTTGAGCCAGATCTGCAGTAACCTGCTTCGTTCCTTCTGAAGTTAATTATGAGCTTCCTGAGTTCCGATTTCTCTTTATCGAATGATACATTCATCAACTCTTTGGTATATTGCTAATGTGTGATTAGCGTAATTTACATAAATACCTTAGCAAACACTCGGCTGAACGTCGGGTGCTAATTGCAACAAGAATAGTCATAAATTTAGGTGAAAAGTTCTTCGTATTCTTCAGGGCTCAGATACTGTCCGTTCATGTTAATTGGTTTCTTGAATTTCTTTGGATCCCTATACCTATTGAGTTTACTCAAAACTAAAACAAGCATTTTCTTTGAAGGATTCCTTTTTGGTTGTGCCAAAGAATATTCAGTTAATTCGTCTCTGTTTAGAAAAAGCAAATTACCATATTTCTCCAAGGCTTCGCTAGCTGTTAAGAATAGTATTTTCTCAATTCTGCCTTCACCCACAATTTCTTTTGACCCACGGGATTCATAGAATAAAACTTTTTGTTTTGGGGCTATTTTCACATTTGAGACTTTTGGAATATATTTCACAAATACATTCCTTTTTTCATCGAGTAGCCTATTCACGAATTGTTTGGGAACTGGATAGATAACACCAGCAATCTCTTTCATTAAGAACAGATAATCAGTTCCAGCTTTTATAATATACGTCTTCTTTCACTATTTTGATCGGCCGCTAATGCCTTAGAGTCTATAGATTTGGCTGGTTTGTTTTGATTTTAGGCGAAAGCTCTTAATTTCTTCGACAACATCCCAGATAATCCAAAGTTTTTTAAACGTAACAAGGCAACACAGTAGTTGGGTTGGTCGGATATTGTGAAATGCCCAAATTGTGGAACCCTAATTGGAGAACCTGTGAAAGAATGGGACTTTCGAATATACCGTGTGAAAAGCTACCGATGCGGTAAATGTCAAAAGTCTTTTCGGGGATATTTTCGAGACGGAAAACTTGTTTTTACTATTCCACAATTCAAAAAATGAATTTAGGTTAATCCTTTATTGGTGTTCGCTTCCTGTCTAATTAGGTCTCTCAATGTAATGCTTAACGCTTCAAATCCTCCGTTTTGGCGGCTTGACCAGCCTTTTATCCCGTCGGGCTTCAAAACTGAAGATTCGCTTAATAGTTTAAGCGCATCCCATCGGACCCGTTTCCTTAAAAAAATTCTTTAAAGGCTATTTTACTGGTAAATTGGCGCTAGAATCCCGTTCTAATTAAACAAACGAAATTAATATGTTTCAGACTATCCTGAGGCTGAGGTCACGTTGGTTTGAACCTATTTCGGTTCAAATCCCATAGAGACTCGAACCAGTTCAGGCTTAAGTCCAATTAGTTTCTCTAATGTTTCAACTCACCTTTGCGTCTGCTCAAATTGCTGAAAAAGGTTGTCAATGCTCAGCACTTTAACAAGTGACTATTTCGATAAATGTTAATCGATACCTTAATGTATTATAATAGTTACCATCCGCTTGCTGACAATACTAATTCAAATTGTCGTTAAACATTGCACAACCAAAAAGCTAATTTCCTATGTTCAAGAATAGAGTAGAAATAATGGGTTGAGTGATGGACGAATGAACACAGATGATGAAGGCGCCCAAATATTACTTAATCTCGGCCTTTCATACTCACAAGTGAGAATGTGGCTAACCATTTGTCGATTGGGCGAAGCAAATATAACTGAAATAGCTAAACATGCGAAAATAGATCGTGCCGAAGGATCTAGGACCATACAAAAACTCCAAAAACTGGGGTTAATCGATGAAATAATTGATGTTCCGCGTAGATTCAAAGCTATGCCTGTCAAAGAAGGAGTTTCAGTGCTATTGCACCGCAGGGAACTGGAATATCAGAACTTGGTAAATAGGGCCAAGTTTTTTACCAAGCATGACGCCGATGAATTAAAAGAAAGTATTGATAATAATGCCAGAATTGTGGCTTTAAACGGACATGACCGGGTATTTGAATATGTAAAAAGGGCTTCAGGGGGGGTTGAGGAGAGCTCAGATCTTTGTGGGGATTGGCAGGGATTTAGACACATGATATACGAAAATGTTGAGAATCTAAATAAAATGCGCAAAAAAGGCGTTCGCTTTCGCATAATAATTGAGCGCCCCCATAACGATCATATTTCGTCGGAATTCACAAAGTTTGCTAGTAAAAATCTGAACGTTGAGATTAGGGTTTTTGAACAATCAGAGGTGCCGCTCTTTGTATGGATATTTGATAAGAAGGAAATCGTTTTTGCAATAAGGCCTGCGTCCGATTTCCGATTACCCAAAGAGAGTCAGGCACCCGTAATAGCGTCAAACGCCCCCGCTCTTATACACATGGGGCAAACTTATTTCGACCAGATTTGGGTAAATGCAAGACCACTAAAAATTGATGATACCTAATTAGAAATAAGTTAAGCAAATAATAAGCAAGCAACTAAAATAAGTCTTGCTAAATGTTTATTTTTCTTAAGATCCATTCTATTTTTTTCAAGAAGTAAATGAATTTAAATCTTTCTGTGTGGGATTATCATTCCTTTTTTCTTAAAAACGTTTTCTATAACTATTTTAGTTCACAAATAAAGGAGAATAAAAAAAATGAAATTTAAAACAGGAGTAATTTCGATTGCACTATTGTTAATAATATCCGTAAGCTCTTCGATGATACTATTACCTAGCGCCACCGCGCATTCGCCTTCGCAGAATATTCCTACATATGCTTTCATCAATGTTGCCCCTAGCCCTGCAGGTCTTGGTCAAACAGTAACTATCGGTTTCTGGCTTACCAACGTGCCACCAACAGCAAATGCAATCTACGGCGATAGATGGCAAAATATGACAGTAAAAGTTACAAAACCTGACGGAACCACTGAAACACTGGGGCCATTCACATCCGACGCGACCGGAGGAACATATACCACTTATACACCCACTGCACTCGGCAACTATACCTTCCAAATGACTTTTGGCGGACAAACATTAGCAAATAACAATCCAGCACCCGGCCCAGCGATTAACGAATACGTTGGTGACTATTTTATGCCTTCGACAAGTCCCGTAGCAACTCTTACAGTACAACAAGAACCAATACCCAATCTACCGAACAATCCGCTTCCAACGGAATATTGGGCTCGTCCAATAGAAGCTGTAAACACCCAATGGTATACCCTATCAGGCAACTGGCTTGGTCTAGGTTCAGAGTTTTTTGCTGCTAATACAGGATTATACACTGTTAGCGGGAACTATAACCCATACACTGAGTCACCAAAGACCGCCCACGTTCTATGGTCTAAACCTGTGGGATTTGGCGGCTTACTTGGAGGAGAATACGGTGCAGCAGACACAAGCGTATACATGTCAACCTCAGTATATGAACCGAAGTTTGCGCCAATAATCATAAACGGTGTCTTATACTATACTCTATACTCGGGCAGCGGAAACAATGCAAATGGTTTCACTGCAGTAGACTTAAGAACCGGAGAAACGCTATGGACCAATACGCCACCAACAGGAAGCTCGTCCACAATCCTAAGATGCGGGCAAGCACTCAATTTCGTATCGCCTAATCAGTACGGAGCTTTGTCATACCTATGGACAACAGGAACACCCGCAGAACTATCGTCCGATCAAATAATAACCTTCGCTAGCGATTTCCAAAACGGGATCGCTTATGGCACTATGTATGCGCCCATCACGCTTGCACCTGGGTCTACTACATACAATATGTATGACGCTAGTACCGGAAAGTACATTCTTAGTATTGTTAACGGCACACGTATGACCCTTACAACAGACTCAAACGGCGACTTGATTGGTTACTACGTCGATTTTTCAACTAACACTCTAAAGTGCTGGAATTCAACACAATGCATCATGTATCCCACCGGTAAACCTGCGACCGCATCATGGTGGGAATGGAGACCTGCACAAAACTGCGTTATTCCTTTTAGTTCAGGAATGATGTGGTCTGCACCATTAGCCACCAACGTTTCCGGTGTTCCTTTAGGGGGAATTTTGACCCCGCCGAGCCAGACAACCGGCAGCGGTATGACAGTCTTGGATGCATCTGCAGGTATTATTCTTTTGACCACAAGCAGTAGCTCTTCAATATCCTTCCAAACAGGATACCAAATCGAAGCCGGCTATAGTTTAACTACAGGACAACAGCTATGGATCACCAACCGAACAGAAACACCATATTCAAGAATAACTATGGGTCCAGCAAACAGCGGAGTATACACTGAAATCACACTAGCCACAGGCGGAATTGTCGGTTACAGCATGACCACAGGCGAAAAACTATGGTCAAAAACACTCACTACAACTGACGGAGGCGCTCCTAACGCATATGACAGCATCGGCAGCTACTACACTCAAGCAGCAAACGGTACACTGTACATAAATGCGGTCGGAGGAGACGTATGGGCATTTAACATTAAAACTGGCGATATGCTTTGGTATACAAACACTAACATCCTGCAAGGCCCTGCTGGTACTAATACTCCTTATGGTGTTTGGCCAATTTGGAGCTTTAGCAATCCAGGCGCTATCGCTGATGGAGTATTATTCCTTTCGGAGGGTCACGAATACAGTCCCCCAATGTTCAAAGGAGCGAAAGAACTGGCAATCAACACTACAAATGGACAGCTAGTATGGAGCATAATGGGTTTCAACGTTAACGGCGGAACAGCTGTTGCAGACGGCATCACGGTAACACACGACGGATACGACAACCAGCTATACGCTTATGGCATGGGACCAAGCAAAACTACTGTTACAGCACCAAACATTGGCGTGACAACCTCTACTCCAGTGACGATAACTGGTACAGTAACCGACATCTCTGCAGGCGCACAACAAAATGCAGTTGCAGCCAATTTCCCGAGCGGTTTACCAGCAGTATCTGACGCAAGCATGACTCAGTGGATGGAGTATGTTTACATGCAGCAGCCATGCCCCAACAACGTGACTGGTGTTCCAGTCACCCTTAGCGTTCTTGACTCCAACGGCAACAATAGGCAAATCGGCAGCACTACAAGTAACGCAGACGGCATGTTCGCTTTTACTTGGACACCTGACATTCCAGGAAATTACACTGTCATCGCTAACTTTGCAGGTTCAGAGTCATACTATCCATCGCACGCTGACGCAGCCTTCTATGCCAGTTCTCCAGCGGCAACAGCCGCACCAACAGCAGCACCAGTTAGCTTAGCCTCCACTCAAATGTACGTCTTAGGGGTAGGCATCGCAATAATAATCGTAATTGTCATAGTCGGCGCAGTTCTTATGCTGATGCTTCGGAAACGACCGTAAAAACTGCACAACCCAAAAATCAATTTCCCCTTTTTTAGTCTTAAAAAGCAAAGGAGAAAAATATGGGGCTGAGAAGGCTCTGGTTAAATTCACGATGTTACCCAATTGTCGTGCGTTTGCATTTTTCTTTTCTCCTAAAGAAAAAATTTCTGTACCAGAGCCTCAGCAAACCCAAGTTAGCCTCTTTTTCAACCAATAGTTGATTTAGGTTTAATTTTTATAAGTAAGAGTGTTTTTCTAAGTTTACTACTTTCTCTATAGGACTTAGTAATAGTTGAGCACAATTGGCCGGAAAGAATAATTTACAAAATTCACAATTGCCTTGTGGGATTCGCTTAAACATTTAGACGAATCCCATCGGACCCGCTTTGGGTGATAATTTGTAACAGTTTATTAGCAGTCTCATCTTTTCTCTTTTCTGGGCACCTTCTGTTTGAGACGAGAAGAGTATCCCCTCTTGTTTGGATTGCGGCTTGAACCCAAATGAGAGTGTGTGAAAACTATGTTGGTTTTTTGGGAAATGATAGTTTTATATGTATAATTGATTAATATTAGCTATATATGCCTAAGAAAATAGTTTTTGAGCCCGCCACAGAAATCAAAGTCACCGG
>Ga0208819_1000381_pt1 | contig 35719 bp, 40 predicted proteins | sample June2015DPH_11_1_3_FD_184707 | JGI IMG/M metagenome (GOLD analysis project Ga0208819, IMG submission 184707) | Peatland microbial communities from SPRUCE experiment site at the Marcell Experimental Forest, Minnesota, USA - June2015DPH_11_150... | ecosystem: Environmental > Terrestrial > Soil >...
ACTTCTTCTCTTCTTCCGTTGTCATGGCATAGGCACTTCTTATGAAACTTCCAAAGAGGAAGGAGAAAATGAGAAGTGGGATAATATAAAATAGAATTTTTCTCTGAGATCTCCTTATTAACATTTCAAAACCCCCTGTCTTGCACCTAACTGCTGGCGATGGATAAAACCTCCATTAAGAATTCGTTATGCCATCTTTATGAGTTTTTCTTACCGCTATAAAGATTCATGAGCGAAAAATTTCCCCCACTTTGCGTGCGATCAATATCAAATATTTTTTTCTCAAATTACTCACTGCCCAGTTCTTATCCCTTCCTTTTAAGGAACCTTTTTCGCTTTGCCTATTTCTCGAGTGATGTATCTTTAAATTTTATTGCGACACCCTCTGCTCGAATAGAGGCCGCCAGTAAAAACCATATATGGGTACCGAACCTTAACTGATTATCCATATACTTTATAAAGACTCCATCAGCACCTATTTCCATTGCCTTCTGTTTGAATTTCTCCAACATCCCTGTCTCACTGTGTGCCTTGACATTAATCGTCCCCATCTCCATATAAGGCCTATCTGGTTTGTCCCAATAATAGACCACCGCACTACTTGTTGGAGGATAGGTTTCAGAGCTTGAAGGGAGGTATTTGGTGCTTGCACAACCCAATAGAAGTAAAAGTGCTATAACGGTTACAGACAATAATTTGTTCACATATTTATTTTTCATACTTAATCGCTTTCTCCTTTCAGGGAGTGGTCCAATGCGCTGATACCCTTTTGTTGGGTCTCACCAGTAAAATTCATAGGTGTCATGCCTTAACGCCCCCCTTATGGACATACAAGCCATTTGTTATCTCCGATAACGGCGATAAGGGTAGTAGAAACGATAATAACCACCGTAGTAGTATGGATATGGGTAGTAATAGGGGTATAGGTATGGGTAGTAATAGGGTTCAGGGTAATAATATGGTTCAGAATAGGGTTCCTTACCGGGGGGCGGTTCAACTCTAGCATACTGACTTTCGATATTCATAATGAGATCCTCAAACGCCTTCAATGCCTGATCCTTGTTCATCGCTATTTTGCTAGAATCTGCAGCTGCACTGATAGCATTTTGCAGCTCACCTATCACATCAGGCGTTAAGGGATAATCAGCAATCCATCCATTCTTTGGTGCGATACCCATTGAGGCTAGCCGACTCTCGGCTTCTGCCTCGCTCTTAACCGGTCCTATCTTCAATGCTTCAGCCAGCTTCATTGCAAAAGAACCTTCACGGACCAAACTCTGTCCAGTTAAAGGGGGTCCCGGTCTGTTCTGCTCTGACTGCGAATAATACCAGTACCCTCTACCTGGTAGAGGGCGACATTGGGTAGTCACGACTCTGTCTTGAGAAAAAGTGACCCAACAAATAGAATTGGAATTTGAAAAATGATATTCCCAAGTTTCAATCGTCTTCCCGTTAACAGGCCTATGAGTGATAAGGTCTGTTTTCCCCCACAAAGAGACCACTTCTTCTTTCGTCATGTTAGGTTTAATATCTGAAACATGACGAGGGTGGCATGAAGAAAAAACGAAAATAAGAACAACAAAAAGAAATAGACAAATGATCCTCTTTCTTTCCATCTCTTCTCATCTCCTTTTACCGAACTTGTTTTTAATGGCAATAGAAAAAATTTACAAATACGCCGCAACGCGGACATACTCACCCGCCTCAGATTTTTCAGGAAACGTTTGCTTCGATGGTATTAAAGTCTTCTGTTAAGATAGTGCTGCCTTAATCTTTTATCGTCTATTCGTCTCAAAGCAGTTTTCATACTGTAAAAAATCAAAGAGATCGCGATAGCTAATGGGATAGCTATTATCGCCTCGATGAGCAACATTTCCAAATCAATTTCAGGAACCTCATACGGAGTTGGAAGTGTTGTCAAAATAAAGTCCCACTTTGGTTCCGCAGTAAGTCCAGCCTCTGTCATTAGTCGAAATGGGGGATAGACACAGGCGCCAAACAAAAGGGTAACGAGGATGAACCAAAAAGACTTTCTTTGGAAAATCTCTCTCACGGAAAAGAGGAAGTTTCCTCCGCTCTTTTTCTTTTTCCAATTGATGCGCATTTCCTCACTGCTACATTCCGGGGCGACCCATTCCCCAGCCATGACCCATCATTCCCCGACGGCCCATTCCACCCATTGATCCAAGCTTCTCAATCTGTTCAGGCGTGAGGGAATTGCGAGCTTCCAATCTATATCGGACAATCTTGTCCCTCATCCGGTTTTGAAGATCTCTCAACTCTCTTTCCTTAGCCAGAATGGCCTGGGAATCAGCTTTTGGATCGATCCAAAGTGACCGGAGTTCCAGCTTTTTGGCTACAAGTCCCCCTATGAGTTGAGCGTTTTCTCCTATAAACTTTCGACGCAATTCCTGGAACCTTGCCTTTTGCTCCGGGGTGAGGTTAAGTCTCTTCCCTCGGCCCCAGGATTTCTCGCCGTGCATCCACCCATACCTTGGAGGGTCACTCTGTTCTTGCGCATAGCCATATGAGGCACCAAAAAGCATTACCATTACCAACCCTAATCCAATCATTGTTTTTTTCATAAATCTTACCTCCTCTCATCTGTTTCTTCTTTTTACATATTATTTAGGCTTTTTATTCATGACTCTTTACGCTTCCAATAATTTAAGCATTTACATTCCATCTCCAAGCGAAACATCTATCCATTTAATATGACAGCAACTCCTGTGCCAATCCATTTTCAAAAGAATTCAAAACATATTCTTCAACATCCTCAGGCCGATTTATTTAAAATATTCATAGGCTTATTAAAGCCGGCGATAGTTGGACACATTCTATCCCCAGTAAAAGTGGAGTTGTTAGACTTAGTTTTAAACCGGAATGGTTTGTCGATCTTCCTGAAGCAATAAAAGTTTTCTCCTTAGATTTCAATTAACAATGGGTTTCGACAATTTCGATCACCAATTCGACAAGAATTTCCGGTTGGATCATCTCTTCAAGGCCAGATTTAAATTTTGATTTTTTAAACAAAGTAATTTGCAAATTAATGGGAAAGGTTTATTATTGATTTCCGCTTGAAATATTGTATCAGGGGGAAAAGATTTTAAAATCAATGTTACAGGAAGGAAGAGTTAAGAAACCCGGTTATCGCTTCCACCTACAAATGTTCACTCTAAGATAACTCTGAAAGGTAACTATTACTGGTAGAAAGCAAGCATAGCGTTTGATTGCGCTTTAGGAGGCGTGAGATTTTATATCTTAAGATCTTAAGATTGTAACTCCCAACGTCCACCTCTGTGTATCGTGTGACTGAGATAGGGCTTACCGTTAAAAAAAATATCAAAACTGGATATTCCATTCCAAAACGTTCGACGGTTGTCTCCGCCCCGCCAATAAATAGGTTTAAATTCAAGCACATTCAAGGAACCGTCGGCCAAAGAAATAGCAATTTCAGTTTCAAATTCTTCTTCCGGCAAACCCAAGTATACTCTGTAAAAACCAGACTTTAGGCGTATTCTTTTTTCAAGACGACACATTAAGCCATCTCCACCTTCAGGGTTTCTTTTATTGTAGATGTAGGTTTTCTGTTCGTCTAAAGTGCAATTAACTGTCCACAACGCACCTTGGCCATTTACATTAAGTACCAAGGGATATTGAGAATTTTCATGTCGAGGTGGCCTTGTGCTAAAGAGATAGAATTCTTTCTGGGGGATTTTTATCGATGCCTTAATGAGAAGTTCACTATTTCCCTCAGGTAGTTGACTGTCCTTTTCATTAATCTCTTCAAAAGAAGAGGCTTTTTCTGAAGCTTTTTGCATTATCTGCTCTCTTGTAACGTGGGCACAACCGAAAAAAACCAATGTGATCAATAAAGCAACCAAATATCTTGTCCTTTCCATATGCATTTCTTATCCTCTTAAACTTTCAAAAATTGCTCCTACACCGCGTCAGGTTCAAAACTTCGCCACAGAAGTCGGAAGAACAAAACACCGAATGTATAGAGCATTCCTGATGCCCTTATTGAAAAGTCTCGGACGGCGGTTTTCCCATTCGTACAGCATTTATTTCGGTTCGCAATTGATGCATTCGCTTCAGGCTCTTGATATCGAGACTGTGGAAAATCCCGTCAGCTACCGCTGTCAGGTTTAGCAGTCTCCAATGAACGGACAGCTCTGACGAAGGCTCTGGCGCGCTCCCTTGCGAAGTACACCCTCGAGACTTCTTTCCCATGAGAGGGGTGATAGTTGAATGGGAGCAAGACCGTGGGGTCAGATGACCAATAGAGATCGAAGTAGGCATGGGCATCGCGTGAATGTCTGCGCATCATCAATTCGACGACCACTGCGGTCTCTCGCTCGTCAGGGTTGGGCAGACGCCAATCAGCATAGCCACACAGCCGTAGAGTTTTACAGTACTCCTGCGCCTCCCCGAATGTGACCTCCTTTCCATTATCGCTCTTCTGCCACATTATTTTCCGCCTCGTATCCGTAACCGTACCGTCTCCGTTATCCACAAACCTTTCCTCTGCAACAGTGGATGACTTGTGCAATGGTAGTAGGCGTACCTGGCCTTCGGTGTCTTTCAGCTGGAGTGCCCGCTTGTCAGCATCGTAGTTCTCAATTACTCCTTTAGATAGAATCTCATTCTGTTCCGCTGACTCAGCTGTGTGTGGCTGGCTGAGAAGGGGTAGGACGGAAGCCACGAACATGAGCAAGAATCGCAACGCATTTCGCATTTCGGTATCCTCCTTTTTTGGTCTAACAGCATGTAGGAAAATCCTTCCGGCCCACACGGACACCCTTCTTTTCCCAAAGAGAGCGGCCTATTCTTTCAAAACTGCGTTATCTATGAAAAGCGAAACGACTTTCTCTTCAGCCTCAATCAGGATAGGGTTGGCGAAGCTCGTGGTATCAACGTCGACCCCAGTGCTTCCAAAAACAACTGCGCAGCTTACTCCTTGTGAGATCCTCGTGAGCCTCCGGGGAGAACCTTGGCCATAACCCAGGCTGCCGTGTAGAGCACGCCGAGGAGAACGACATCTGTCGGGCCAACGGGCAAATCGAATTGATATGCGATCCAGAAACCGAGGAACGCGACCGCGCCACCGACCAGTGAGGCCAGCGTCGTGAACTGGCGCATATTGCGCGCGAACAAGTGCACCGTCAGCGCGGGGATCAGTAAAAATCCGAATGCGATCAGCGGTCCGACACTGAGCACTGCCATCGAGACGGTCAGGCCGATCAGTGTATACAGCAGCACGTCCCAGAAAACGACGTTCTTGCGAAGTGTAATTGCCATCGCGCGGTCGAACGAGACGAGGAGTAACTCCTTGTGAAAAAGTCCTAACGATGCGAGGACAAGCGTGAGCGTTGCTGCCGTCAGCGCCAGATCAAAATTGGAGATGGCGATGACCTCCCCTTTCAGCATGTCGAGCCAGCCGATCTCACCGTAAGGGTTTTTTGCCAGCAACAAAATGCTCAACGCGGCAGCCACGACGTATGCAGTGCCGAGTCGACCTTCGGGCTGGCCGTGCCCGCGCCGCTCCAGAAATGCCAGCACCAAAATCGCGGCCAGCGAGAATGTCATCGAGCCGACGAAGGCGAGCGCGTGGGCGCTGTGTGAACCATGATCACTCAGCTTGAATCCGAACCACAGGGGAAGCGAGAGGGCAATAGCGACGCCTGTCGAGGAAATCTGTGGCAGTGCCACGCCCATGAACACCAGCCGGCGCATCACCAGAAACACACCGACGAGCGGGCAGGCGAAACCGACGAGCACGCTGGTATAAACTGAGTTACGCAGGAGAAAATCAGGAGAAAGAATCTGACGTAACGTTTCCATGTCATCCGATCCCCATTTCAAGCATCTCCGCCATCCGTTCGGGCGTGAGCAGTTCTTCCGTGGTGCCGTGGAACACCTTGCCCTCGTGAAGCCAGATGACTTCCTGGGCGTGATGGCGCACCATCCCAAAGTCATGGGTGACGAGCAGGACCGTGATTTTCCTTTCCTTGCGGATCTGCGAAATGAATTCCAGCACCGCATGTGTCGCTGCGTGGTCCACGCCCGCGGTGGGTTCGTCGAGCACCAGGACGTCAGGGCGCGTCGTCAGGGCGCGGGCGATGAGCACGCGCTGCTTCTGGCCACCGGAAAGTTCAGGAAACCGCTTGCGGGCAAACTCCTCAGCACCCGCCGCGCGTAAGCATTCGCGCGTGAAGGCACGTTCGATTGAGGGTACAAAACGTCCTGGCCGGACCCGTCCATACGTGCCCATCAGAGCAACCTCGAATCCCGTCAACAGATAAATTGGATCGAACTGAATGGATTGAGGGACGTAACCAAACACGAGCGGTGCGCCTGACAATCGGGCGGTGTCGATCTGGCCAGCGACTGGCGGAAGCAGTCCAATGAGCGTCTTGAGCAGAGTCGATTTGCCCGAACCGTTCGCACCGAGAATGGCGGTGAAGCTCGCGTGGGCAATCGAGAGCGAAATCCCGGATAGCACTGACTGGCCGTTGTAACCGATGCTCAGGTTGTCCAGTGTGATGATCGCTTCATCCATATGTCTTTTAAGCGGGGTCCGCCCTAACAATACACGGGCGGACCCAATCTTCCTGCGTTTATTTCCTGCCTTGTACGGCGGAGACCATAGTGCGAATCATGTAGTCCATCATCTTAATATAAGTGTCCGTATTCGGTACGCCGCCAGGCATGATGGGGAGCGTGATCATCGTCGCGCCGGTCTGTTCGGCGATGCGTTTTGGCACCTTTTCGGGAAACTGCGGCTCACGCACGACGATAGGAACATGCTCAGCCTTCATCGCGGCGATCAATTCCTCAATGTGACGTGGGGTCGGATCGATGCCCGGCCTCAGTTCAATCGTGCCGAAGTAGTCCATGCCGAAGCGCGCCGCGAAGTATGGCCAATGCTCATGATAGGATACGAACTTCAGGCCCTTGAGCGGTTTGACTTCCTTCTCCCACTCGGCAATCTTGGCGTCGAGCTTGGCGAGATACGCATCGCGGTTGCGCGTAAATTCTGCCTGATACTGTGGGGCGAACGCTACCAGCGCGTTGTAGATGTTTTCGATCGCGGTCTTCGCTAACACCGGGTCGAGCATGTAGTGCGGGTTGCCGTAAGGATGAACGTCGCCTGCGTAGTGATCGGTTGACTTGGGTACATCGCGAGGGATGATTCCCGCCGAGCAGTCTACATAGCCTGGCCTGTCTCTCTGGATACGCGGATTCTTGCTCGCTTCGATCAATGCAGGCAGGAAGGCGTGCTCGCAATCCAGCCCCACCAGGATCAGCAGGTCCGCCCGGTTCATCATCGGCACGAAGCTTGGTTTCATCGGAACCCCGTGCGTGTCTTCGACGCCTGTGGCCAGGCTGTGAACTTCGGCCAGGTCGCCGCCGACGGCGCGTGCACAGTCCGCCAGGTCAGTCAGCGTTACGACGATGCGGATTTTGGCCGCGTGAGCGGGCATCGCCCCCGCACAGAACACCCCAATGAGCGGGATGATTAATAACAATCGGAAAAGTTTGGATTTCATGTTCGATTCCTCCTCTCCAGAGTTAGCGTTCCTGCCACCCATGCGCGTGTGACCCGATGATCCACGCCCATTGTAGGTAAATGGCATCATCGTCGCGCAGGCCGGACACGGCATTGTGGGTGGTGTGCGTGTATTGAAGGCGCAGCTGATTCCAGTGGCTGATGGTCCAAGTGATGAACGCAGAGTAGGCGCTGGTTTTGTCAGCATTGTTCTGCGGATTCTCCATCCAGTCAAACAAACACCCCACTATCCACTGCCGATGGAGCTTGTAAGCAAGATACGAGTACAGACCAAAGGAGCCAATGGAGCGGTTGAACGCGGGACCGCCCGGAACCCCGGTAGGATTGAAGAGATAGGAGTTGTCGCTGTAGAGCAGTTCTGTCCCCCAGGTGAGGCTCTGGAACTGATTGTTACGCAGCGGCTGGTAGCGCACCATCAAGTCTGCTCCGAGCACGAGGCGCCTGCGTTCGGTGAGCGTGCTGCCATCGGGTTGAACGAACACGCCCCCACGGTCGATTTCCTTCGGGTTGAACAGGCCTGAAACGCCGGTTTCGAGTGAGACATCGGGTGTCAGGTCAAAAGACGTGGACGCGCGGCCCCAAAAGTTCAACTCGCTGAAGTGACGGAAGTTGCCGACATTGTCTGGTGTATCGCCAAACTGATCTCCCACCCCCGCTGTCAGGCTCACGTAATGCGGGATCGGCAGCAGGAAGTTGAGCTGTAACCCGTCTGTCTTCGATTCACCGCCGATGTAATTGTCGAGCACCAGCGGACGATTCACGAAGGGCAGTTCATGATCGTGGATGTACGACAACCGACCGAATTCACCGAAGAACCGTCCGCCCTTAAGCGTCAGGTTCCACGGCAGTGAGGTCGTTTGGATCGCAGCCTCTTCCACCGTTGCTTTGGCTTCGCCAGTAATCGGGTCGGCAGAGGCGTTGATCACAACATAACCACGCGCAAACGGATCGACCGATCCGGCCAAGTTCAGTTCCACCGAACGTTGGTTGAAGTCGAACCCGCCAGGCCGGTCGCTGCCCGTCTGCTTCGATCCCTTACTGCGATAGGAGAGGATCGACTCACCCACGAGCCCGATGGCGGGATTGAACACGCTCAGAATGTTCTTCTTCTGCGCCTCGACCACCTGACCCACCTCCTCTTTCAACTGCTGTACCTGCTGCTGCACCTGCTCAAGGGTTGACTTTTTCTCGGATTCCTGTCCTGCAGGAGGTGGGGTCTCCTTGGGTTGTGCTACTGCCTGTTGTTCTGGAGGTTTTACCTGTTTCATCTCAGCCTTTAAATCTTCAATGAGCTTTTGTTGCTCCTTGATGGTTTGCTCCTGTTTTTTAAGTGCCTCTTCCAATATTTTGATCCGCTCCTCCAAAGTCTGGGCGAACCCACTGGAATAAAAGACAAAGAACATAATGATGGAAATAAGAATCGTTTTCATTTTGATTCCTCCATGCATTCGATACCTCGATTTAAGAGAGGATTATTCCACTGTCATGCATCCATCAACAAGACAAAAAGAGAGAGGATGGAATCACGTGGTCCTGTAACATTGAGGAATTTTGTCTTTATACAGGAGGGGCTCGATTTGAATAGGGGTGGTAACATTGATAGGAGATGTTGGCCGTGTTTTCTATGGAGATGAACAAAACATTTGGAGTTAGTAACGAAATTTGAGGGCTATCCTGAGGGATTAAAAGGGAATGGCATAAGACATGACAACAGAGAAGGCAGTCATCATGGGGAACTCCATCCGCATGGTGATGAAATGCAAGTCCCAGAATAGAGAGAGAAAAGCAAATGAGCAGGAGATAAACAAGCTTTTTATTCATCAGCTTAATAAGCTACCAATATGTAAAAAGAAGTAAATGGGGGATACACTGTATTTTTTGAGAAACATACTGTATTTTTAAGCTGAATTATAACAGAGATTACGAAATATGCAAGAGGATCTATTCATTCTTATATGAATGACTTCTATTTGAAATCTTGTAATGCAGACCCTTATTATAAAATCGCTCTTTCAGGAAGGAAGTCAGCAGCGGGAAACGGATAAAGTGAAGGTTCATTTTTTAAAGAGAATATCCCCGTAATAAGCAGTAGCTGATTCGCCGGTGTTGTCGGTATCGGTCATGATGGCCACACCTGAAATCATTGGAGGTTCTTCGCCAAAGGCTTTCTTGTAGTCCTCATAAATATTCCGTTCTTCAACAACCCACTGATTAAGTTTGGCCTCACCGCTTTCTACTACAAACATCATGACTCGGTCGGTATACGGATTGGGAACCATAGTCCCTACAGGCGCCTTACTTTCCCAGATGTAATTGATCGCTGCCAGCGGTGGGTACTGTCCATATAATAACTTAATTGTTTTGTATTTTGCTTTTTCAAAGAAGCTCAGTTTGCTCGGGTCATATTCAAAGGTAATATAGATTCTGGCCGGATAGTCGTCGCCTTCCTTTTTGTGAACATCTCCTTTTTTGAGAATATTACTTACCTTCCATCGCCACTGTATGGTGGGATATTCTTTTGGGTTGATCTTGACCTCCCGGGTCAGGCCGGATGCCGAGGTCTCTGCCACAGCCTTAATGACCACCGTATGGTCATCCTTGACCAGCTTGTAAGTCGTATGTCGTTCAATTTTCTTAAAGGTTAAAGGCTTCCAATCTGGTGGTAGTGTGTCTCCTGCTATTGCAGCAGAAAACTTTCCCACCTCAATCATTGTTTGGGATTGAGCATGAAGAATTAAGGGATGAGCCAGCAAGTAGATCAACAAGACAGGAATGATAATGGTTACACCCATTAGGCGGAATATTTTCATTATTGCTGAAACCCATGGATTAAAAGCATTCATCCCAATTAAAATCTTATCATATTGCTCCGGCTTTTTCAGTAAGAGGCCATCTTTGGATTTTACGAAATGAATTAAGGTTCCTGGGATAGTTGAGAAATGGATTGAAAAATTTAGGGAATCCTGATAGCCTAAGTCGGAAACAGGCGGAAGCGTTTGAATGCCTGCCCAGTCGGGAAAAGGAGGTAGAAGGGCGATGATTAAGTTCTTAATGGGAGTAATTGTCGGCATCCTCATCTTCTCTCTCTTCATCTACTTCGGTGGTAGTAAGGCCGTGAAGAAGGTTGGAGAAGGGTTAACCGATACCGGCAAGAAAATGGAAGTTATGGAAGAGATGATCAAAAAGGAAAAGGGAGAAGTAGAGAAGGGGGTGCAGAAGAAGATATTTAAAGAAGAGAGGGATGCTACTAAGAAAATACAATAAATTCAATAAGTGACAGAAAAATCCTCAAACTCGCCTGTATAATTTTCCCAAGTGGCATAAACTTTTGTCACCCTTGCTTCAGATGGACCCCGATGGCACCACTGAATGATCTGATCCACTCGTTCCTGATCGCCTTCAAAGACGGCCTCTACGCGGCCGTCCCTGCGGTTTTTAACCCAACCTTTCACCCCCAGTCTAAAAGCCGTCTCCTGAGTGTGGTGGCGGAAGAAGACTCCTTGAACCTTCCCTTCAATGATTACCCGTGCCCTTACCTTTTCCATATCGATTTGAAAACTATCACAGGATCATCATAAAATCAACGACGAATAGGGGTGTTATTGAGATTGCCACACACCCTTCGGGTGTTCGCAATGACCAGTGAAACAAGGAGAAATTAAACTTGAAAAGTCGAATTGGAATCGATTAGAATCTTAAGAGTTTTTATTTGAAAAGGTTTTGGTGTAGGGAGATGAAGTCACTTTATTTGGGCATTGATGTTGGATCTGTCAGCGCGAATACCGTCATCATGGATGATCATCAGAATGTGCTGGAGGAACATTACATACGCATCAAGGGCCAACCCCTTCAGACCGTTCAGAAGGTATTGGAAGAGATTCTCCAGCGGATTCCCCTTGAACAATTTCGTTTCATCTCTTTTACCGGAACTGGAGGAAAGCTTCTCTCCGAACTCTTAGGGGGAAATTTCGTCAATGAGATTATCGCCCAGGCCAAGGCGGTTCAATATTTCTATCCACAGGTCAGGACGATTATTGATATCGGGGGAGAGGATTCCAAACTGATTTTCATCGAAGAAGAGGAAGGCCGCTTCAAGATCAGCGACTTCTCAATGAATACCCTCTGCGCTGCCGGCACCGGGTCCTTTCTCGATCAGCAAGCCAGCCGATTAGGTCTGACCATTGAAGAATTTGGGCAACTCGCTCTCAAATCGACGAACCCACCTCGCATTGCAGGGCGATGCAGTGTCTTCGCCAAATCGGATATGATCCATCTTCAACAGATCGCCACCCCGGATTACGACATCGTGGCTGGCCTCTGTTATGCCCTGGCTAGAAATTTCAAGAGTAACATTGGTAAAGGGAAGACTTTTGTAAAGCCCGTCTCCTTCCAAGGAGGGGTGGCAGTCAATGTAGGGATGAGGAAAGCCTTCCTGGATGTATTAGAACTTTCCGACGGAGAGCTTATCGTCCCAAAACATTTTACTTCGATGGGGGCTATCGGTGCCATCCTGGTGGCTCAGGAGGACAAAGGGAGTAAAAGGGAATGGATTGGCCTCAGTCGCCTCAATCAATATCTTAAGGACCATCGTGAAACAGAGACTTCACTAAAGCCCCTCTGCCTCTCTGCCAACCACATCACTTCACCCCCACCTTTACCCTGTGGAGTAGTGAAACATACTCCACAGGGCAGGCCCTCCCCCTTCAATGGGGAGGGGAATAAAATTTGGGGTTCAGGGGGAGAGAAGATTGAGGCTTATCTGGGATTGGATGTAGGATCGATCAGCACCAATCTGGTCGTGATTGACCGGGAGAAGAGAGTCCTTTCAAGACGCTATCTGATGACAGCAGGCCATCCCATCGAAGCTGTTCGCATTGGTCTTCAGGAAATCGGTGATGAGATTGGAGACCGCGTGGAGATCAAAGGGGTCGGAACGACCGGCTCCGGCCGTTACCTGACTGCAGATTTTGTGGGAGCAGATCTGGTTCGAAATGAGATCACTGCTCAGGCCACCGCAGCGATCTATATTGATCCAAAAGTGGATACCATCTTTGAGATCGGAGGACAGGACTCAAAATATATCAGCATCGACAATAGGGTGGTGGTCGATTTCGAGATGAACAAGGTCTGTGCAGCAGGAACTGGATCTTTTCTGGAGGAACAGGCTGAAAAACTGGATGTCTCCATCAAGGAGGAATTCGGAGCTCTTGCTCTCTCTGCTGAAAAGCCGGTGAGGATGGGAGAGCGATGTACTGTGTTCATCGAATCCGATCTGGTTCATCACCAGCAGAGGGGTGCCCAGAAAGATGACCTCATCGCTGGGCTCAGTTACTCCATCGTTCAGAACTATCTCAATCGTGTGGTCGGGGACCGCCGTATTGGGAATCGAATCTTCTTCCAAGGTGGGACGGCTTTCAATAAAGGAGTGGTTGCTGCCTTTGAGAAGGTTCTGGATAAAGAGATCATCGTTCCTGAGAATCACGATGTGACAGGGGCCATCGGTGTCGCCATTCTGGCCATGGAAGAGCAGACATGGGAGCGATCGGGTTTTAAAGGGTTTGACCTGAGTCAGCGCCGTTATGAACAAACTTCTTTCGAATGCAAAGGTTGTCCCAATCTCTGCCTCATTCGAAAAGTGAGCGTGGAAGGAGAGAAGCCCCTCTTTTACGGAAGCCGATGTGAGAAGTACGATGTTATTAAACGGACGAAAGGCTCAAACATTCCTGACCTCTTTGAGGAAAGAGAAAAAATGCTTTTTGCTCCTTATGAAGGGGAGGAAAAACTTCCACCCAATACCCCAGAAATCGGGATACCCAGGATTCTTTATTTCCACGAGATGTTTCCCTTCTGGAGGGCATTCTTTACGGAATTAGGTTATCGGGTGGTTCTTTCTGATGTCACGAACAAAGAACTGATTCGAAAAGGGGTAGAGAATGTCGTCGCTGAAACCTGTTTTCCCATTAAAGTGAGTTACGGCCATGTCCTCAACCTTTTGGAGAAAGGGGTGAAGAGGATCTTTTTGCCGAGCATTGTCAACCTTAAAACCTCCCATCCTGAGATTCCTAATAGTTCGGCATGCCCTTATGCTCAATCCTTCCCCTATGCCGTTCCTTCGTCCATTGATTTCAAAAAGAACGATGCGAAAGTGCTTCAGCCTATCCTTCACTTAGGCTACGGAAGAGAATTTCTGGAGAAGGAGTTGGTCGAATTTGCAAAATCCCTCCATCAAGGGTCGAAGCGGGTGAAGGATGCCCTTGAAAAGGCAGAAAGATTCCAAGCACTGTTCTATCAATCTCTGCTCAATCGTGGAAAAGAGGTTTTGGATCAGGTTGGCCCCAATGATAAGGTCATGGTCATCGTGGGCAGGCCTTATAACTCCTGTGATTCCGGGGTGAACCTTGAGATTCCAAAAAAACTGCGAGACTTAGGGGTGCTACCCATCCCCATGGACTTCCTTCCTTTGGAATCTGTCGCACCTTCTGAAGAGATTCGGGAGATGTATTGGCGATATGGACAGAGGATATTGGCCGCTGGAAAGATCATCAAGGAAGACCCCAACCTTTATGCGGTCTATATCACTAATTTTGGTTGTGGCCCGGATTCTTTCATCCATCATTTCTTCAGGGATTTATCTAAAGGGAAGCCCTATCTCCAATTGGAAATTGATGAGCACAGCGCGGATGCAGGGGCGATCACGCGATGCGAAGCCTTCTTAGACAGCTTGAAAAATGTTGAGGCGAAACAGATTCCCTCTTTAAGAAGAGGGAAGGCAAAAACCGACCGAACCAAAAGAATCTATATTCCTTATATGTGTGACCACTCCTTTGCTGTGGCAGCGGCTTTCAAGGCTTGCGGCGTGGATGCCGATGTCTTCCCGGAATCAGACGAAGAGACCCTTTATTGGGGAAGGAAACTCACCTCCGGCAAAGAGTGTTATCCTTGCATCCTGACCACAGGCGATATGGTCAAGTTGGTAAAGGATCCAAATTTCGATCATCAACGAGCTGCCTTCTTTATGCCTTCTGGTAATGGCCCGTGCCGGTTTGGACAATACCATCGCTTTCATCGCCTTGTTTTGGATGATTTAGGTTTTGATCATGTCCCCATCTATTCGCCCAATCAGGATGAGACGCTTTATAGTGATCTGGGCATCATGGGTTCTCAATTCACCCGCTTGGGATGGCAGGGGATTGTTGCAGTGGACCTCTTGATGAAAAAACTCTTGGAGACCCGCCCCTATGAGAAGGAGAAAGGAAGAACGGATCAGGTCTATCAGGAGTCTTTAAAGAGAGTCTGTGAAACGATCCTCAAGGGAGACGATTTGGAGAAAGCCCTTCAAAAGAGTATCGAGGATTTCAATCAGATCGAGGTGGATGAACTCGGAACCAAACCCCTGATCGGGATCGTTGGAGAAATCTTTGTCCGGCTCAATCGGTATGCCAATGAGAATGTCATTCGAAAAATTGAACAATTTGGAGGAGAGGCGTGGATTGCACCTCTGACGGAATGGATTCTCTATGTCAACACCATCTCCAAGAAGAGGAGTCTCAGGAAGAAATCATTTTCGAACCTCTTAAAAGTTTTTCTCACCGACTACTATCAGAAGAAGGACGAACACCATTTAGAGAAAATATTTAAAGGACATCTCAGAAACTTTGGCGAACCCAAAATCCGATCCATTTTTAGAAAAGCCAAACCATACATAGATTCCTCCTTCGAAGGAGAGGCTATCCTCTCCGTTGGAAAGACGGTCGATTTTGCCAGAAGAGGTGCCAGTGGCGTCGTTAATATCATGCCATTTACCTGCATGCCCGGGACGATTGTTAGTACCTTACTTAAGAGATATCAAGAAGAAAATAATAATATCCCCATCCTCAATATGGCCTACGATGGCCAGGAGCAAACCAATACCTTAACCCGCCTTGAGGCCTTCATGTACCAAGCCAGAGGGTTTCAAAACAGAAAGAATAAAACAACTTAACTCATTGAAATTTAATGAAATTTATTTTTTATTCACTTTGTTAAAAAAATCACATTTTTTTATTGACTTTTTTGAAAAGGAGGTGGTATAAGGTGAGTCAGTTTTATTTCATATAAGATCTCGAAATATGAAAGGGATTCAATTCCTACTGATTCTTTTTTTACTTCCAGGTCTTCCTCTATTTCAAATAGATCAGGCCATTGACATTGATTGGTTAGTCTGCGAAAATTCCCTCGTTATAAAATCGGAAATGAATGATCCTAACATCGATCATAATTTATGGTTCGATTTAAGACCTCCAACCTCTATCTTCAATCAAGTTAAATTTCTCTTTCAATCGAAGAATCCTTTATCTGTTTTACTTTCCTATTTTCAGGGGACTTCCCCTTTCTGTAGGCCCCCTCCTAGCTTTCATCCTTCGTTGTCTTGATCACCCTTTAGAAGGGAAGGGTCTCCAGATTTAAGTGAAGACCTTTCCATACATTATCGGGAGGTAAATGAATATGAAGATGGATAACTGGACATTCGGAATTTCGATGATCGTCGTTGGAATGGGAGGAACACTCCTGACACTCTGGATCTTGAGCCTGTGTATGAGTGTTCTAAAAAAGTTCTTCCCGTATAAAAAAGAGGAATAGGGAAAGTAGGTTAAGAAAAGGAGGGATAAAACATGTTAGATGCAATTGTAGGCGGATTGGATGGACTCATTGCAGGATTTACCCATCTCCATTGGTCAAATCCGATAATGATTATAGTGGGACTCGTTCTCCTTTATCTTGGGATCAAAAAAGATTTCGAACCCTTACTCCTCGTTCCCATTGGATTTGGGGCGATCTTAGTCAATATCCCATTGGCTGGGCTTATGGAGGAAGGAGGTTTTCTCAAGATCATCTATGATGCAGGTGTGTTAACCGAAGTATTTCCACTTCTCATTTTTGTGGGTATTGGGGCCATGACCGATTTCGGTCCCCTTCTGGAGAATCCAAAGATATTCCTCCTTGGAGCGGCAGGACAATTCGGGATTTTTTTGACCTTGGCCTTAGCATTGGCTTTAGGTTTTACAAAGTTGGAAGCTGTCTCCATTGGGATCATCGGTGCCTGTGACGGACCAACAGCGATTTATGTAACCTCTAAGTATGCTCCTCACCTCTTAGGTGCCGTCTCCGTAGCCGCCTATTCCTATATGTCTTTGGTCCCTGTTTTTCAGCCTCCTATTATGAAGCTTCTCACCACTAAGAAAGAAAGGATGATCAATATGGGGGTCGTCAGAAAGTCGGCTTCAAAAACGACTAAGATCCTCTTCCCCTTAGTCGTTACAGTAATAGGAGGACTCATCGCACCCAAAGGATTGATCCTTCTGGGAACGATTATGTTGGGAAATTTGATGAAGGAGTGTGGGGTCGTGAGCCGACTCACCAAGGCTTCTGAAAATGAAATTGCAAACATTGTTACTCTCCTTTTGGGAATCTCCATCGGAGCGACCATGGATGGCAAGGTCTTTTTAACCCCACAGACCATACTTATCTTAGCGCTTGGCTTTCTGGCCATCTGTCTCGATACCGCCTGTGGGGTTCTGTTTGGAAAATTGATGAATTTTTTGTCAGGCGGCAAGATTAATCCTCTCATCGGAGCAGCCGGGATTTCAGCTTATCCGATGTCGGCAAGAGTAGTCCAAAAGGAAGGCCAAAAATATAATCCCAAAAATTATCTCCTGATGCATGCCATGGGATCCAACACAGGTGGCCAGGTGGGTTCTGTCATGGCCGCAGCCGTCATGCTTTCCGTTCTGAAAGGGATGGGAATTATTTAAGTTATCTATCTAATATTTCATCGCCAAAATCTTCTTAAGGACGGGGACGATACCCCCGTCCTTAATGCTATATGAAGCGGATTTATGATCCCGCGAGGCAGATAAATATGGAATTGCTTCAAATAGTTGCCAGTATTATTTTCCTCGGTAGCATTGTACTTGTGATTACCGGGTGGATTGATAGCGTTATAGCTGCATTGCTGGGGATTATTGCAATGATTCTTTTTGGTGTCATGACAGAGGTTCAGGCATTTCAGTTCGTTGACTGGAACGTAATCCTGATCCTCCTCAGCATCTGGATCATTTCCGGTTATTTTGGAAAGTCCGGGGTGCCTGATTGCTTGGCGGCGATTGCCCTGAGAATGTCAAAGGGCAACGTTGCCATCTTCGTTACGTCGGTCGGAATCCTTGCGGGCTTTGTCTCCATGCTCATCGACAACGTTGTGGTCGTTCTGATGTTTGCACCGGTTATCTTTCATGCCTGTCGCCGGTTTAATTTCCCTGCCTTCGGGCCCGTCCTCTTCGTTGGGCTCTGCGCCAACTTCATGGGAACGGCCATGCTTCTGGGCGACCTTCCTCCGCAGATGCTGCACAGCGTTTCAGGGATCGAATTTGGAGGATTTCTATGGTATTTGGGACGTCCCTCCTCTTTCTTCATTCTCCTCATCTCCTACATCATTACCAGTGTTTTTTTCTACTGGAAATTCTCAAGGATGTACAAGGGAAAAACCATGGACCTTTCTGCCATGGATCAGGAGGGGAACTATCTTGAACACATCAAGGATAAACGGTTCGCCATTCTGGTCTGCGGGGTCTTTCTCCTCACCATCCTTGCCATGGCGAACCGGCCCCTGTTCGGTTGCTGTCTTGGATTCATTGCGCTGTGCGGGGCCATCACCCTGATCCTTATCTTCGAGGTTTTCAAAACGGCTTTTCGTATCGAAATCCCAACGCTTGAGAACGTCCTCTCCGAGCTCGATTGGAGGGCCATCTTCTTCTATGTCTCTCTCTTTGCATTAGTGGGAGGGCTGGAACATGCAGGGGTGATCAAACTCATTGCCAATTGGATTACCCCTTTTATCAAATCGAATCTCATTGCCGGAAGTAGCTTGCTCTATTGGGTCACTGCACCGATTGTCGGAATCGTGGAACATGACGCCTATATCCTAACCATGCTCTATGTCATCAGAGACTTGAGTAAAGAACATGCCTTAAATCCATGGCCCCTTTATTGGAGCCTGCTGTGGGCCGGAACCCTTGGAAGCAATCTAACCATTGCGGGGGCCCCTGCTTTATTCGTTGCTAAGAATATGGGGGAAAAAGAGGATCAGAGGAAAGTGGGGCTTAAAGAATTTTTCAGTTACACAGTTCCCTATGTTATCATCTCTCTTATTTTCTGCTATATCCCGGCAATATTGATCTGGGTCCTCCCCTTCCAAAAATAAGGACAAACTTGAAATAACTTTTTTGAGGTAGTTATAATTGGGGGTCCATTTAACCCGATCTTGGGGGAAAATGCATAGGGAGGGAAAGTGCATTTCGATTTAAGTTTCATTTACATCATTGTCCAAGTGATCTTCTTGGAGGGGATCCTCTCCATTGACAACGCGGCTGTTCTGGGTGCTTTGGTGTCTGTGCTTCCACCAAAGGACATGGTACCTTGGCCCGGCCCTCTCAAGTTCCTTGGACCTCCAGTCTTTCCACCGCATCTTGGGCGGCCAACGCGCTGCTGCACTCAAGGTAGGGCTTCTGGGAGCTTATCTTGGCCGTGGCCTCATGCTTGTTATGGCCAATTTCGTTATCCACAATCACTATCTTAAGATCTTGGGTGCAGCCTATCTCATTAAACTTGCGTTTGAGAATCTGGGTGAATCAGAATCTGGTGAAGAGGATCAGGTCAGAACCAAGAAGGTGGAGGGGAAGGGCTTCTGGAGTGTGGTAATAGCCGTGGAGTTAGCCGATTTGGCCTTTTCCCTTGACAATGTGGTGGCTGTGGTGGCACTTTCTGATAATCTGTACATCGTCATGTTTGGTGTGTTTATAGGTATCCTCACCATGCGCTTTGCAGCGGGCATATTTACATGGATGATCCTCAGGGAGCCCATTCTCAAGCCAGCGGCTTACCTGGTCGTCTTCAATATCGGCACTGAGTTGCTGCTGGATGAGTTTCTGGGGATAGAATTTGGTGCCGGACTGAAGTTTCACGATCTCTGCCGGTACCCTGATCCTGTTCGTGGTTTATGCTCACCTCAAGCCGCTGCATGTCTTTCAGCCCATCTTCAATTGGGTGGCCACGGGCATGGCCAATATCAACGAGCTTCTTGATTGGGTTTTGGTACCTGTAGTCCTGGTTGTTAAGATTTTATTCAAGGGCATGTTCTTTGTTTTACGTCCTATTATCAGTCTATTCAATCCCCAATCAGTGATTGTATCACAGGAAGACCAGGTAACTTTCGATAAGGATCGCCATAAAAAGAGAAAAAGAGCAGGTAAACAATAGCCCCCTTGCAACATATTTATTCTTTGTGCTGATGATTTTTAAATGAGCCCTCTCGATTCCTTCTTGAGAGGGCTTTTTATTCTCTTGTGAATTTCTCGTTAATTTTTTAAGATAATATTTAAAGATGAATTTCGAAATCCGAAGCACAAAGCACGAAACAAGCTCGAATTTCCAAAATTCAAATGACCCAAACAAAAAGAGATTTTTTGAATTTTAAATTTTGGATTTGTTTAGGGTTTAGAAATTAGGATTTCGAATTTAATCGGGGAAGGGGGTTTTTATGAAAAAGCCTTTGGTTGGAATTTTAATGGGAAGTGAAAGTGATCTGCCGATCATGGAGAAGGCAGCAGAGGTTTTAAAAGAGATGGGGATTCCCTATGAAATGGAAATTAGCTCAGCCCATCGACTCCCTGAAAAAACAGTCCATTATGCCAAGACCGCGAGAAAGCGTGGAATTGAAGTATTAATTGCAGGGGCTGGAATGGCTGCCCATCTTGCAGGGGTTTTAGCCAGCCATACCACTCTCCCTGTCATTGGTGTCCCAATAAAATCAGGGGCACTCAATGGCGCAGATGCCTTGTATTCCACGGTCCAAATGCCCCCTGGGATTCCGGTAGCCACTGTTGGAATTGATGGAGCAAAGAATGCAGCCTATCTGGCCTGTGAAATCCTTTCGATCAAATACCCTGAGATGGCCAAAAAATTGGAGAATTTTAGATCTCAGACGAAGAAGTCCCTGGAAGAAAAATCAAAAGCTATAAAAAAGAAAAAACCCTGATGGATGATAACAAAGCGATTTATCGAGCAGCAGAAATCATCAAAGGGGGAGGGATCGTTGCCTTTCCAACAGAAACGGTTTATGGTTTGGGAGCAGATGCCTTTAACCCTCTTGCTGTGGCTCGAGTCTTTGAGGTTAAGAAAAGGCCCTATTTCGACCCATTGATTATCCATGTCGCGCATCCCTCCGACGTGGAAGAGTTAGTCAAAGAAATTCCATCGAATGCCAAGAAATTAGTAGAGAAATTTTGGCCTGGACCGCTGACGGTTGTTCTTTTAAAGGAAGAAGATATTCCTGATATTGTGACCGCCGGTCTTCCTACGGTAGCCATTCGGATGCCCAATCATCCCATAGCCCTCTCTTTGATTAAAGAATCCAAATGTCCCATTGCAGCACCGAGTGCCAATCCCTTTGGCTATTTGAGCCCGACCACGGCTGAGCATGTTCGGGATCAATTGGGTGATCAGGTGGACCTGATTCTGGATGGAGGACCCTGTCCGGTGGGAGTGGAATCTTCCATTGTTTCTTTTCTCGAAGAGGGGCCGAGGTTGTTAAGGCCTGGCGGTGTATCCCTCGAGGAGATAGAGTCCATTATTGGGAAGGTGGAGGTCACCTCAATCAAGGAAGACAGACCCTCTGCACCTGGAATGTTACCCAGGCACTACGCTCCACGAACGCCAATCGTCCTTAATTGGGATGAGAAATACCTCGATCTCTATAAAGATAAGAATATTGGTTTGCTGGCTTTTCAGGAGACCAAAAATAATCTAAAATTCCATTCTATTGAGGTTCTTTCAAAGAAGGGTGATATCAGAGAAGCAGCGGCCAATTTATTTGCAGCCATCCGACGAATGGATGCGTTGAACTTAGATCTTATTGTAGCCGAGACTATTCCAGAAATTGGATTAGGCCGGGCGATTATGGATCGCCTCCGCCGCGCCAGTCAATCCATAACCTCCCCTCCCTTGGTGGGAGGAGAAAAAGGGGAGGGGGAATTGTTGTAATATTGAGGTAGGATGAAATGAAAAGAATCATCTTGAGTATTTTATTCTTTTTTCTACTTTCCGCTTTCTACCGTCCACTTTCTTTTGGATTGCCAGCAGAGGATGTCCAATTGGTGATGGATGGCCAATATTTTCAAGTCGCAAAGAAAATGATCCAGGAGGCGAAACATTCCATTCAGGTAATGATGTTTGAAATGGGATATTATGATCAATATCCCAATACTCCTTCGAATCTTCTTATTAAGAAGCTCATTGATGCCAGGAAGAGGGGAATCAAGGTCGAAGTGATCTTAGAAGTAAAAGAGGGGGAGGATCGGACGACCAAACGAAATCGTCACACGGGAAAGATTTTATCTGAAGGCGGGGTGGAGGTGATCTATGATTCACCCTCTAAAACCACCCATGCCAAATTAATGGTGGCTGATGGACAGCTCACCCTTCTGGGCAGCACGAATTGGACTTACTATGCCCTGACTAACAACAACGAAGCTTCTGTCCTCGTTCGTTCAAAAGAGGTCGCCCAAGCATTAAAGGATTATTTTAATCGAGTCAAAGCCACTGGAAGCAAAAAATAATGCTAAATGTCAAAGCTCAAATTTCAAATCAATGTCAAAGTTCAAAGAACAAATTTCAAAAAAATATTTGACATTTAGGATTTGACATTCATTTGGCATTTGAAATTTGTCATTGGTCCTTGATGATGCTGATCGATTCTCATGCCCATTTAGAAATGCCAGAGTTTAAAAGGGATCTGGAGGCAGTGATTCAGAAGGCGAAGGAGTCAGGGGTTGAATATATCTTTACCGTCGGAACGGAGAAGAAGGATTGGAAGAGGGCCCTTGAGATCGCCAATTCACAACCTTCCATCTATGCCATTTTGGGTGTTCATCCCCACAATGCAAAGGAGATTGACGACCAGACCTATCCGATGTTGAAGGAACTCTGCCGCAATGGGAAAGTGAAGGCCTTTGGTGAGATTGGTTTGGACTTTTTCAGAAATCTCTCGCCACGAGACATCCAATTGAAGAGATTTCGAGAACAGGTTGGGTTAGCCAAAGGGTTAGGACTTCCCATTGTGGTTCACGATCGAGAGGCTCATCAGGAAACGATGGAGATATTGAGATCCGAGAAGGCAGAGGAGTGTGGAGGGATCATCCACTGTTTTTCTGGAGATTATGAGATGGCGAAGGTATGCATGGATATGGGGTTCTATATCTCTGTCCCCGGAAGCATCACCTTTAAGAATGCGGAGAGTTTTAGGGAGATCGTCAAGAGAATTCCTTTGGAATCGCTTCTCCTCGAGACAGATGCTCCCTTTTTAACCCCCGAGCCTTTTCGAGGAAAGAGGAATGAGCCAAGTTATGTTCGATATACGGCACAAAAAGTGGCAGAGGTTAAGAAGGTTTCTTTTGAAAAGGTAGCTGAAGTAACGACAGAGAATGCGATGCGTGTTTATCGTCTGAAATTATAAAAGGTAATTATCATCCCTTTTTGTCATTCCTGCATGCCTGCGGTAGGGAGGCAAAAGCAGGAATCCAGTTTTTTAGTGCCTACCCCTGGATTCCCGTTTTCACGGGAATGACTGAATGGAACCTCAGGTAAGGAGAGTTCATGAAACCGGCAATGATTGTCGTGGATATGTTGAAAGATAATTTGAAGGAGAGTTCTCGGAACCCATACTTTCAAGAGGGAAGAGCCATTATCCCCCATCTCCAGAAGCTTTTAGGAGAGAGTCGAAAAAGGGGGTTTCCAATCATCTTTGCCTGCGATAGTTTTTTAAAGGACGACTTTATCTTCAAGGGAAAGATGAAGATCCATTCTCTTCGAGGGACAGAAGGTGCAGAGGTCGTGGATGAATTAAAGCCAGAGCCAACAGATATCATTTTACCCAAAAGGCGATTTAGTGCCTTCTTCAAAACCGACCTGGACCAGACGCTTCGAGTTCTCGGTGTTGACACGATCGTAGTGACAGGAATTACTACTGAGGTCTGTGTATTGATGACGGTGATGGATGGACTCAGTCATGATTTTTCAGTTATTCTTTTAGAAGATTGCTCAGCCAGCCGAAACAAAGAATTTCATCAAGGATGTCTCAATCTCTATCGGGATTTCGCCCTCTATCCTTTGTTAAGGATGATGACCCTTGATGAGTTTCTAAAAGCAGTATCGTCATAAAAAGGGGTTCAAGGGGTTCAGGATTCAAGTGGTCAAGTTAATTAAATATAATGGTATTTATCTATAAAGGACATAGAAAGCTCTTTGGGTTTCGGACACGGATCACGGACACAGACACGTTATTTATAAAATGAAATATTGCGAAAAAGATTTTATTGACCAGATACGAAAGATGCTTTCTTCAAGAAAAAGGAGAGTGATTGAGCATCCCCCGTTTTCCCATGCGGCGGTTCTTGTTCCGCTTTTTCAAAAAGGCGGGGATTGTCATCTCCTCTTCACCAAGAGATCTGAAGAGGTCAAATATCACAAAGGCGAGATCTCTTTTCCCGGAGGGGTTGTTGATGAAGAAGATTTAGAATTAATAAATACCGCACTCCGGGAGGCATATGAGGAAATCGGGCTCAAGGAGAGTGATGTTCAGATCATCGGGGTATTAGATGACATTGTGACCATTACCGAATTCATTGTCACCCCAATTGTTGGCCTCTTCCCCTATCCCTATCCCTTTAAGGTAAGCGAGGCAGAGATTGCAGAATTGATCGAAGTACCCCTCGCATCCTTACTCGACGAAGATTGTTTCAGTGAAAGAGAGATCTTCCGGGGTGGTCGGAATGAAGGCGTCTACGCCTACCAATATGGAAAACATATCATCTGGGGAGCGACCGCCCGGATCCTCAAGCAGTTTTTGGACCTCATTACATCTTCAAGAGGCACTTAGAACTCCCTCCCAATTCGTGCTTGCCTATTCAATATAATACGATGTTATAATTTTAAACGGGAGAGGTTTTGATGAATAGGTTCAAAAAGTGGGCACGGCATGAATATAGTAAGAAACAACGAATGATCGCAGTGGTTTTTGGAGGAGTTATTTTTTGGGTGATCATTCCATTCTTTATCGTTGTTGTGTCGTCCTATATTGACCAATGGCTTCACCTTCCAAAATTTCGTTATGGGTTAATAAGCCCTGTCATAGGTTTTCTATTCATTGTCGTTGGTTGGTTGTTTGCTAACTGGACGGTAAATGTTCAGTTTTCATTGGGAAGGGGAACTCCCATACCACTCATGGCAACACAAAAACTGGTTATTAAAGGGCCTTACACTTATTGTCGTAATCCGATGACTTTAGGGACGACCCTCTTTTATCTAGGAGTTGCCATCTGGCTGGGTTCCTTTTCTGCCGTTGGGTTAGGTCTGGTCTATCCAGTGGGGATTTCAATATACATTAAGCTGATAGAAGAGAAGGAATTAGAGGAACGATTTGGTTCCAAATATTTTGAGTATAAGGAGAGAATCCCCTTTTTAATACCTCGCTTTAAGAACAGGAGTTGAGAAGGAAGGGTGGGTGTTGCAACAATCGCTCAGGCATGATTTCGTAGTTGAAGCTCTAACAGGTGCGGATTCAGGTATACCTGTTGTTTAAGATAGGGCTGATTATACTTTCGAACATAGTGATTGATCAGAGTGATGGGAACAATCAAAGGGATATAACCCTTCCGATAGAAATCGGTGACCTCGAGTAATTCCTGTTTTTCATCAGAGGACAATTGCCCCCTAAAATAACCCATCATGTGCTGGAGGACGTTTGCATTTTTCTTAGGTGTGGTCTTCAGTTGCAGGGATTCCATAAGCAACGTCTGATATTGCTGGTAAAGGTCTTTTAATGGGAGGTCTTTTGCTCGGGCGACTAAGTTTCCCATCGTCTGATAATACTTTGGGCTGTGTGAAAGAATCAACAATTTATGCCTCGTATGGAAGTCCACTACGTTTCCCCGACTCTCTTTTTTTGACAGGACTTCCCGCCACCTTTTTAGGGTAAAGATCCTTTCTATGAAATTCTCACGAAGTTCTGGATCATGGAGGCGTCCCTCATCCTCCACAGGAAGCAATGGAAAGTGGTCCATAAAAATTCTTGCAAATATTCCCACTCCCTTTTTTACCGGCACCCCCTTTTCATTATAGACCCTGATCCGTTCCATTCCACTGCTTGGAGAGTCACTTTTGAAAATAAAACCACAAAGATCTTCTTTCTCCAGCTCTGCGACACATTTCCTGGCCCACTGCACCATACGATCCGTCATATCCTGTTTGGTACGAATCGTCACTATACGTGGAGAATCTGGATATCTCTCCAGATGCATAGATTCCCTTGGAACACCGAGACCACATTCCACCTCAGGACATACAGGGACATATTCTATACATTGTCCTAAAGTATCCGTGAGAAACCTGTCCAGCTTATGGCCGCCATCATAGCGGACATTCTCACCCAGCAAACAGGTGCTGATGCCCAATTTGATTCTTTCCACGGCTATTCTCCCTGATCATCTGCTTCTTAAACAGAATCCATTATACCAGTTTTCTGTCTCATGAAATAAGGTTAAAGTATTTCCTTGCTGGTGCTAAAAAGTTCTGCATGGATTGGAGTAAGGGAGACGAATATGTAATTATGTTTACCGTGGGTTCATTGTTCCATTCCGCGATATGACAAGTCTTCGCGATCTCTTTCGGAGATTGTCCAACCAGAAAATATTAAATATATTTGCCCTCGTTCTACCTTCGGATGTCTCAGTGAACAGAATCTACTCTGAGGGATTAGACGGTCCTAAAGTTTTGGGAACAAGATTGAAAAAGCCTCTCCGCTTTTCTTTAGGTCGAATTGAAAGGTCAGTTCAATTCGATCGTTTCTCAAGCCTAAGGATACGGGTTCCTTTCCTTTAGCTTTGTCAATATGGGTGATGGCTCGAGCAATGGAGATGATTCGATCCGCAACCTGTACACTGGGCGGAGGAAGCTGATATTTTCCTCTGGATTCCACTGAAAACAGGACTTTTCCCTCCTTTGCCCGCTCAATGGAAATCTTATTGGCTTTCTCAGTAGCCCCATAAAAGATTCCAAGTCCCAGAAACTTGAGGGCTAATTCGTCCAAATCGCCACTGGGATCGCCTGAAACTCCCTGGGCCGCCTTCTCCAATTCCTTTTTGGGGTCGGTCTCCATATAACAATCACAAAACTCCTGTAGTCGTTGATGAAAATTTCTATCGTCTTTGATCATTTTTTACCTCCTTCCTGTTAATTCAATTAAAAGGTAATTATCCAGGGTATCAAATTCAAGGGGAATTTTTAACCCAAGTCAATGAAGATTCTTTAATCATTTGTTATAAATAGCTCAAAGATTCGAAAGAAAGGGCAAAGCTTCTCTTGTAACCATTATCAAAACGCTTTGTCCAAATGGTGTAGATTTCAAGCTATAATAGGCAGTCTTGAGAGGGTATTCAATCTCATAATTTAATGAAAAATAATGAAAAATCATTGACATTTAAAAAATAATTTATTATATTTTTTTTGTAATCAAAAACGAGATTTATTGGGTCTGGAGATATTTTAATATTTCTGGAGGTTAAAAACCTGGATAGTCGGGCCGCTATCCGAAAATAAAATTTCGGATAGCGGCTTTTTTTATTGGTGTGAAGGGATGGGAAAAATTCAAAAAGCCTTGGATGGAATTTTGGAGGGAAGTCAACACTGATTTACCGATATCGTAAACCTTTCTGAACAGAAAGGAAGTAAATTATAAACCTCGGAATCCGAAGGAGAAAGAGTGAGGGGAACTTGTAGAAAGGAGAGATCTATGAAAAAATCAGAGGTTATTTTTATTTACGGTGGTATTATTTCTCTTTTCCTTGAGTTGTGCATCTAAGCCTTTGCCAGATAATGGGGTTACGATTCTGAGTCCAAAGGCAAATGATGTTGTTAAAGCAGGAGAATCATACGAGGTCCTCTGGAAAGCGGAACCAGCGGAATCCGAATTTGGAGCCATGGTGACGGTGGAGTTCTCAAAAGATGGAGGGAAATCCTGGGAGAAGGTGGGAGAAAATGTCCCCAATAGTGGGAGATATATATGGAAAGTTCCCAAAGTAGATTCGACACAGTGTAAGGTACGGGTTTTCTCCCAGTACAGGCCAATATACCGCGGGACTTCAGAAGTGTTTTCAGTGAAGTAAGGGAATCGATCCCGATTCTTTTGTGAACAATTTGCAGAATGAAGTTATAAAAATGGGAGGGACTTAAATGGACCGAGATGAAAAAATGAAAGAGGCTCAAGAAACACTGAATTGGGCAATCATGCATTTAAATGGAAACATGAATTGCAAAGTAATTGATTACAAACACGAAAATTATAAAGTTCAATTTTTTACCAAGGAGAACAAATTAATCATGCCAGTTCAAGTTCCTGAAGAGTGGATTAAAGGCAGTAATCCAAAGGAGAATTTTATCCACGAAAGGCTAAAAATTTTATTAACAAATTTGGGGAATTATTAATAAATAATAACGATTAAAGATTTTTTATTTTCTGGGCTAACTGGAGGATGGTTTCCACATAGGGTTCGCTGTGGTTGTAATACCAGAGGACTTGTTTCTTTTTTTCAATTGTCAGGTTCTTTTTCCATCCATGAGATTTTAAGTAATTCGCGATACTGAAGATCGCAGCCTCTTTACTGAGAAGCCAATCCTCGAGACTTTTTTGGTTCAGGGCATAGGCAAGATAACTCGAAGGAATGAACTGGGCCATGCCCAAGGCTCCAGCATAAGAACCATAGACTTCAAGGGGATCGATCTTTTCATCACGAACGATATTTAGAAAACATTTCAATTCATCGTAAGCCCAATTTGCCTTTCTTTTGGCATACCCCTCTAACCATTCGTAGGAAAGTTCTGGGTTGGTTTCCTTTAGAGCCTGATAATTTTTCTGGAGATCCTCTACAGAGTCCATAAGAGCCATGCTTGCCAGGGTAGGGATAACCCGGTATTTTCCAATATTCTCCCCAAACCTCGATTCCACCAGCAGAATGGCTACGACTACTTCTTTCTCCAAACCGAATTTATTTTCCATCTTGTTCAAAATCTTTCGATTTTGGCGTAGAAATTTCTTAGCAAGGAGAATGGATTCTGGAGTTAAAAATTGGACATACAATTCTGGAGTTTCTCTCGAATTGAGATTCAGATAGATGGTCATCATGGAAGGGTTTAACTCTGTCCGAGCATCCATGAGTAAATTGGATAAAAATTCAGAATCGAAACCATCTTGTGAGAGCCGATGGATCAAAGATTGGAAGGGGGAGGGCATTTCACTGGATTCACTGGTTGAGATCATAGAGAAGGAGGAGATGAGGACGATGAAGATCAAATATTGGGTTTTATGATTTGGATTTCGTTTCTTCATTGGGCTAAGTTTAGCAGGGTCTCCCTTATTTTTCAATGCATCCATTAAAATGTGATATATAATGACCTTGGAAGGGAGATTTTTTAGAAAATGAAAAATCTATTGATTCCCCTCAGTCTGATTCTTATTTTTGCTCAGCTTCCCTTTGGTCCTCAACCATCGGAGAAACCCGAGGAAGAGAAGTCGCCTGTCAAGGGATGGAGATTGGTCTCCTACTTTGCTGTCCCTCCAACTCAATATTCAAGGTTAGGGAAGGGGATCATCAAGGCTGAAAGCCTGGGAAGCCGCGCTTCCCTTTTCAAGGAGGTTGGCGAGAAAGAGAGAAACTTCTCCGTGCTCTCGTGGAAATGGAAGATTTCGAATGTAGTTCGTTCTGCCATCGAGACGAGAAAAGATCGGTTTGACGCTACAGCCCGAGTGATGGTCGTTTTTGGAAGAGAGAGCGGGTTCAGAGGGTTTGGAGGAGAGCCTCCTGGATTAAAAATCGAATACCTCTGGGCGACCCGTCTTCCGAAGGGACATGTCTTTGACCATCCCGGAGAAAAAAACTGCAAGGTCTTTGTCCTGGAATCTGGAGAAGCAAAGGCCGGGCAGTGGGTCTATGAGGAAAGGAATCTTCATAAAGATTACAAAACGGCTTTTGGTACAGAGCAGATCGGATTGTTAGCGATGGGGATTCAAACAGATACAGATCATAGCAATGAAAGGGTCACTGCCTATTATTCTGAGCCCATCCTGAAGAAAAAATAAGGTTAGAAGAGAAGGAATAGCAAAGGATAGATATTTGGGTTAAAAGATAAGATCGAACAAAATAACTCATTTAAAGGAGGGAAAACCATGCAAATTTTGATACTTTATTACTCTAAAGGAGGCAACACACGAAAGCTCGCAGAGCGAATTGCAGAGGGAGTTGAATCCATTTCCGGCGTCAAAGCCCTGTTAAAATCTACTCAGGAAGTGAAGAAGGAAGATTTTGTTGATTCCACCGGTATTATTGCAGGCTCACCGGTCTACTTTGGCGCGATGGCTTGGGATTTAAAACGTGTCTTCGATGAATATGTTGTCATCCGTAAAAAGATGGAAAACAAGGTGGGAGCTGCTTTCGCCACTTCAGGAGATCCGTCCGGTGGGAAGGAGACCACCATGATATCCATCGTTCAGTGTTTACTCATTTATGGCATGATCGTTGTTGGAGATCCAATGGATGCAACAGGTCATTATGGTGTGGCATGTGTGGGGGCTCCAGATGAGAAAATAAGCGAAAATGGACGCAAATTAGGGAGGCGGGTGGCTGAACTCTGTAAAAAATTAGGCTCATGAATCAAATCGGACAGTTTCTCATCAACTCTGGAAGATTTATTAAATGATGCAGGAAAGAAATTACAGAACCGGTCACTTTTTCCTCGGGATCGTTGTTCTGACCTGGGGGGCCAATTTTGGAATCGTCAAATCAGCCTATGATACCATTCCTCCACTTCTTTTTGGAGCTTTAAGATTCACCGTTATGGGGATCCTATTGTTGGCTGTTACTTTCTGGCGGGAAAAAGAAATTCTGATCCGAAAGGAAGATTTGGGAAAGGTCATCATGGTTGGAGCCCTGGGCCTCGGATTATACCAGGTACTATGGTCCCTCGGTCTGAATTTAACTTCTCCCAGCAATTCTGCTTTGATTCTCTCGACCCAGCCCCTTTTAGGAACTCTTTATATCGACTTGGTTAAAAAAGAGCCTGTGGGGAAACAACAATATTGGGGGATGTTACTGGCTCTGGTAGGAGTGGTTCTCGTTATTCTGAAACCCACTGCCAAACTTCATTTTTCATTAGAAACTCTCCCCGGTGATCTATTGACCTTAATGGCAGGCTTTTGTTCAGCCATCTTTTTTTCTGTTTTGTCTAAGCCGCTCTTGAAAACCTACTCCCCCTTGCGCCTGATGAGTTATTGCATGATCATCGGTTCGTTGGCCCTCTGGATCGCTTCCCCCTTTTCAGCCCAACCTGTTGTCTGGGGCCAAGTATGGGAGAAAACCTGGTGGTCAATGGGATATGCCGTGCTATTTTCTGGAATGTTAGGTCATGTCTTCTGGTATGAAGGGCTTGGAAGGATAGGAGTCACGAAGTCAATGGCCTACCTCTATTTCATTCCGATATGGGCTGTCCTTTTCAACACCCTCATGATGGGAGAGACGATTTTCCTCCAGCAAATTCTTGGCGGAATTCTCATCCTCCTGGGTGTCCACCACGCCCTTAAAAACTGAGCGCAACAGTTTTTCTCCCTAGACCTTTAGTCCCTTCAATCCTGTCTTTTCGGCCATGAAGAGATAAAACGCATGATCATCCATTCTGGCCCTCTGTCCGAGGATTTCCTCTACCAGAGGTCCCGCGGAATAGACTGCCTTGGGAGAGTCAGAAAGGACGGCCTCTAGGATAAGGTCTGCGATCAGGTCAGGTCCTGGAATGGAGATATTGGAAAAGAGCTTACCCATGGCTGCACCATAGGCCTGGTAAACAGGTTTGTAGTCAGGATCGGTTCGAGAGAGGAGATCACCGGTCAACTTATTGGCCACCTCATTAAATTCGGTGGCGATCACACCTGGCCGAATGGTCACCACTCGGATGCCAAAGGGACGGACTTCCATGCGGAGGGCATCGCTGATAGACTCCACGGCATGCTTGGTAGCTGAATAGGGTCCGCTGGTGGGAAAGGGGAACTTTCCTACAATGGAACTGAGATTGACGATCGTTCCCTGCCGGAGACGGCGCATACCGGGTAAGCAGGCTTGCGTTACTCTGATGAGAGCGAAAAGATTGACCTCAAAGAGGCGCCTGATCGAAGCGAGCGAGACATCTTCAACAGCTCCCCGTACACTGAATCCTGCATTGTTGATGAGAACTGAAATGGGTTCCGCAAGGCTGGAGAGTTCTTGACAGAATTTTTCTAACTCCTGGGCTTCTGAAAGATCAACGGGCCTGGGTATGATATTCTGATTTTCCTTTGCCAGTTCAGCCAGACGTTCCTTCCTCCTCGCAGAAGCGATCACTTGAAAACCCTTTTGTGCCAATCTTCTGGCTGTTTCTCTCCCAATGCCGCTGCTTGCACCGGTCACCAAGGCCTTTCCTCTTATTGTCTCCATTTCAACCTCCTTAGGATGTTCCATCCGTCGTGATGGATCAAATTCTCCCCGGGAATATAATAATATTAGGAAACTCCTTTGGCAACATTCTTTTTCTCCCATTTCCCTTGCAAAGACTTTAAGGCTAAGGCTATGATATTCGGTGAAAAAAACGATGGGAGGTCATCTTGGAAAATTCAAGCGCTGTTCTTATTATCGCCACAATGGATACCAAGGGTGAGGAAGTGATTTATCTTCTTTCTTGTTTTGAGGAGTTGGGGATTCCTGTTCTGACCCTTGATGCAGGTATCCTGGGCGAATCCCCTTTCCCGGTGACGATCGATCGAGAGAAGATCGCCCTCGCTGGAGATATGAATTTATCGGAGGTTCGGGCTTTAGGACATGAAGGGAAGGCTTTAGCCGTGATGATCACCGGCGCTATTCGATGTGTCAAAGATCTCTACCAGGAAGGGAAGATCAAGGGGATATTGGGCCTGGGGGGTTCTATGGGAACCACACTCGGTACAAGCGTCATGCGCGCATTTCCCATTGGTTTTCCAAAAGTGATGATTTCCTCGATGGCCTCCCGCAACACGCGGGCCTTTGTAGGGACAAAAGACATTTTGATGCTTCACTCAGTCTGCGATCTTTCTGGGATCAACCGAATCACAAAGAAAATTTTACACAATGGAGCTCTCGCTCTTGCAGGGATGATGAGGGAGAGGTTGGATTTTCCTCCATCGACCAAACCCCTTATCGTTCTCTCTACTCTTGGAACCATTGAGACTTGTGCCGCAAATGTGCGCAGGATTCTCGAAAGCAGGGGGAAGGAAGTGGTGGTTTTTCATACAGTAGGATCGGGGGGAGAGGCCATGGAAGAGATGATCAATGAGGAAGAAGTTGAGGCAGTGGTTGATCTTTCTCTTAATGAGCTCGTTAATCATCTTTTTGGTGGGGATTATGATGCTGGCCCGAATCGAGGCTCAACCGCTCTCCAAAAGGGGATACCCACTGTATTGGTCCCTGGAAACATTGATTTCCTGGGGGCAGGTCCCATCAAGGAAGCAGAGAAGCGTTTCCCTGGGAGAATCTACCATATTCACAATGCAGCGATTACCGCTGTTCATACAGAAAGGAAAGAGTTAGAGGCTGTTGCCCAATTGCTGGCTCAGAGATGTAATGAAGCCAAAGGGCCATTTTCAATCCTCGTGCCGTTGGGAGGGTTTTCTGTCTTTGATCGTCAAGGAGGTCCTTTCTATAGTCCAGAAGGGCCCGAGTTCTTTGGAAAGGTCTTGAAGAAGCATCTTCAACCAGGAACCCCTCTCCATCTCCTGCCCTATCATATTAACGAACCAGAATTTTCAGAGGCAATTATTGAGAGTTTGGAGCAGGTTCTTAAAATGAAAATCAAGCTCCAGGAAAGACGATAATTGCTGTTTAGGTGACAATTGACGTCATCTTATTAAACCGAATTATAATTAAAAAAATTAGTCTTTTAAATAATTTGCTATAAATTTCAATAAGTTATTTCTATCTCCTCAAATTTAATCCAATTGGCAAAGAAATTGCTCTTACAACTATCTTAGGACTCAATACAGTTGGAAGAGGAGAAGGGGTGAAAAACTTTGATCAGTGGACGGAAGAATTGTCGAAGGAGATATTCGTTCGAAACGATGAAGACGAAGCAAGGATTCTCAGCAGGTTGAATGAGATGACCGACGAGGATTTTGAAGAGGAATAACAGATAAGAGAACATAAGAAAAAAGTGTCGGGAGAAAAACAAGATGGCGAAGAGAAAGGTTCTCGTTGTCGATGATGAGCAAGATGTTGCCAAGGCTTTGAAAATTCGGCTGAAAGCCAACGGGTACAATGTCGTCTTAGCCTTTGACAGTGTACAGGCCTTTACGATGGCCAACAAGGAGAAACCAGACCTAATCCTCCTGGATATTATGATACCCGGAGGAGGTGGGTTCATTGTCGCAGAGCGATTGAAACAGTCTACGGCTACCCATCATATTCCCATCATCTTCCTCACAGGGATCCCAGGGGGTGAAGAAAGGGCTTACAAGTTAGGTGCTTCTGGTTACGTAATGAAACCATATCATCCGGAGAAGTTGTTGGAGACCATTAACAACGCATTGGAAATAAGCGGGAGACAAACCGGGGAAACAGTCAGGGAAACAATAGGCGTGACCTTCTAAAGGACTCCCTTTCCTTCATTTAAATTTCAAAAAACCTAAACATCAATGTCCCACCATTTTTACCCATAGCTGGTTTTTGCAGACCGATAAGCTTTACGCTATACTAGACCTAAAAATGAATTAAGATAAACCCTAACCTCCAAATGGCATCAGGGTAGATTACCATCTAAATGTATGGGATAGGAAGGCTCAAGTAGGATGGCTGTCAATAATAAGATTCGACAATTCTTTTTTCCCTCTTTAACACCGAAGTTCCTGATCAGAGTCTCCCTGGTAGCACTCTTCGCCTATCTTTTTTTCGGTTATCTCTGCATTCCCTTCACGATTCAGGGAATCAGTATGGAACCAACCTATCACCATGGAGGTGTAAATTTCTGTTGGAGGTTGCGTTATCTTTTTTCAGAACCTAAAGGGCATGATGTGGTAGCGGTGCGTTTTGCCGGGAGCAAAGTCATGCTTCTAAAACGTGTGGTTGCTCAGGAAGGCGAACAAGTTGAATTTCGTGATGGGAAACTTTTTGTTGACGGTAAGGAGATAGAAGAACCCTATGTCCGTTATCCATGTACGTGGAATCTTTCCCCTCGGCAAGTTGAAAAAGATTGTATCTATGTGGTAGGGGATAATCGGAGTATGCCAAACGAAAATCATTATTTTGGACAAGCTTCAAAGAGTCGTATCATGGGGGTGCCATTATGGTGAAAATAAAATATCTCCTCATCGGTGTGTTGATTGTAATTATCGGGATATTAGCTGCTGTTATCTTCTTTCCAAATGAAGAGAAGAGAGTAAAGAAACAGTTCAATCTCCTATCAGAATGGGTTTCAAAGTCTCCGGAAGAAAATACCTTCACCCTGTTACAGAGAATGAAAAATATCGGTACCTTATTTGATGAGCATTGCGAGCTAAAAGTCCCCGACCAATCTCTTTCAGGAAGTTATACACGTGAAGAAATATCCACCTATGAAGGCAGCGCCCGTTCACATTTTTCCCAGCTCGATCTAAAATTTTATGACCTTCACATCGTCTTCCCAGAAATGGAAGTAGCTAAAGTAACTTTAACCAGCAGGCTGACAGGGAAATCCACGGCTGGAGAACAGGTGGATGAAACTCGGGAACTTGAGTGTGTCTTAAGGAAAATCGAAAACAAATGGCTTTTCAGTCAAATAGAGGTGGTGGAGGTCTTAAAAAAGTAACAAACTCGGAAAATCAGCTCACTACCAATATCTCGTCCTGAGGATAACTTCCTGTAACATTGATTTTAAAATCTTTTCCCCTGATACAATATTTCAAGCGGAAATCAATAATAAACCTTTCCCATTAATTTGCAAATTACTTTGTTTAAAAAATCAAAATTTGAATCTGGGCCT
>Ga0208819_1000389_pt1 | contig 35266 bp, 37 predicted proteins | sample June2015DPH_11_1_3_FD_184707 | JGI IMG/M metagenome (GOLD analysis project Ga0208819, IMG submission 184707) | Peatland microbial communities from SPRUCE experiment site at the Marcell Experimental Forest, Minnesota, USA - June2015DPH_11_150... | ecosystem: Environmental > Terrestrial > Soil >...
GAGGCTAAAGATAGAGGAAGAAAAATAATCGTGGATATTGAAGCGATTCGCCAAGATTTTCCAATACTAAAACGAAAAATAAACAACAGCCCCCTAATTTATTTTGATAATGCTGCAACTACCCAGAAGCCCCGCCAAGTAATAAACGCCATAAGCGACTTTTATGAAAACCACAATGCCAACGTGCACAGAGCAGTCCATACCCTGTCTTTAGAAGCAACAGATTTTTATGAGAAGTCGCGGGAAAAAATCGCAAAATTCATCAACGCAAAAGACTGGCCGGAAATTGTTTTTGTTAGGGGTACAACGGAAGCCATCAATTTAGTTGCGTATTCTTGGGGGCTAAGCAACCTAGGCAAGGGTGACGAGGTTTTAGTTTCCTTAATGGAGCACCATAGCAATATTGTTCCATGGGAAATCACATCTAAACTAAAGGGTTTCACAATCAAGTATGCTAAAGTAAATGCTGATGCCACGTTAGATTATGACGATTTTGAAAGCAAATTTTCCCGAAATACAAAAATTGCCTGTTTAAGCCATGTTTCAAACGTTACAGGCGTAATTAACGATGTCAAACGAATTGCTAAGGTTGCACATGATAATGGCGCTTTAATGCTGGTTGATGGCGCGCAGTCTGTGCCGCATTTGGCTGTTGATGTTCAGGATTTAGATATGGATTTTCTGGCTTTTTCAGGACACAAAATGTTAGGACCAACAGGCATCGGAGTGCTTTACGGCAAAAAAGAACTGCTTGAAAAGATGCAACCATTCCAAGGTGGAGGAGAAATGATAAAGGAAGTAGCTTTTACCCAAGGCAAAGGCTGTAGCATAATATGGAATGACCCGCCATGGAAATTTGAAGCAGGCACACCTAACATTTGCGGCGCGGTTGGTTTAGCAGAAGCCGTGAAGTATCTTGAAGCTGTAGGTATGGATGAGGTGCTAAACCACGAGAAAGCGTTAACTAAGTATGCAGTTGAGCGCATGAAAGAATGCAGCAAAGTTACAATTTATGGTTCCAGCGACCTTTCTAAGAAATGTGGCATAATACCTTTCAGTGTTAAGGGATTATCATCGCATGATGTTGCTCTCATCTGTGACAATTATGGCATAATGATACGAAGCGGTTTCCATTGTGCACAACCGTTACATCAACAAGTTCTGAAGCTTCCATCCTCTGACCGGGCAAGCTTTTACATTTACAACACAAAAGAGGAAATTGACCGTTTCGTTGAAGTTTTAAAGGAGATTGAACAGCTCTAATGGTTTCTGTTGAAGATTATGTGGCGCGAATTGAAGGAACATGCGGTGAAGAAAAAGACGTTATAGTAGTTTTCAAGTACGACAAGAAGGATGAAGCCATCGCCAACATTTTAAAGAAAGCCAAACTGAAAAACACCATAGCTGGGATAATTTTTGAATTAACGTTCCAAGACATATCTTTCCGCCTCTACACAAGTGGAAAAGCTATCTTTAGAAGCATCAAAAATAAACAAGAACTGAACAATCTACTTGCCAACCTCCTGCTTTAGATGACACGCAACTTATTCGGATAAGCGAAGTTTAACCTGAGACTTATTTTGGCTAACCCAATTCAAAAATAGAATAAGCCGATACTTCACAGATTGCGGCAAGGCATCTTTAAGCTTCCTACGCAAGCCCAATCTTGTAGTATGCCTCCAATAGCTTAATGGTTTATCCTCTTCGTTATAGGGATGCTTATAATAGACTCTCCTCATTCGCTCAACATCATCAACCATGAGGTGCCCCCATTTCTCAAGAAAATAGAGCTGACATTGGCTATGTGTTCTCGAATTATTCTTCCAAAGTTTTTTATCCGATTTTATTGTCCGTGATCCGAAATGAAAAAATCGAGCAGCACCATATTTATACGCTTTTTTTCCTGCGAGCACCAGTCGTGTATACATATCTATATCCTCACAATATGAAGGCACAAAATTCTCATCAAACTTTCCTACATAGCCAAAGAAGTCATTCTTCACCATGAAGCATGAGAAATGGGGATTCTCTGAGATATTCTCGTTTTCTGGACATGACTTAAGGTTTGCCAAGTCTGCGCACTCGCTGCCTGTCCACATTACAGCTTCTGGATGATTTATCGCAAAATCAACAAGCCGATCAATAGCATTACTCTTGAATATAATATCCGTATTGATAACTAAGATATAATCGCACCCCGCTGTATTCCCTTCTTCGATACCCAAATTCCATGCTTGAGATACGCTCTGTTTCCCGATCGGATGAAGGATTCTGATCTCATCAGGCACATGATCGAAGGCATAAACAAGTGGCGTGAAAACTGGATGAACGTAATTTTCACAGGGCATCCATACAATCTCATGCTCTGCTGAAATAATTGATCTGGTCGTTAGATCAAGGAATCTCCGTTCTGGATTGCTTATATAAATTGGCGCTGTTACACCGATCTTCATTTAAATGCCTCAATCATAAATTGCAAATGGAATATTTTGCATATATATCCATTGTCATAAACATCAATACCTATAAGTAAATTAATAAGTACCTGCTTCGAACCTTTTTCAGTGGCAATTCATGATCTCCTGCTTTATGGTGCTGAAAAACGTCCTGAAAACTGGATACCCCTTCGTGGAATCAATAGCCGCCAGTTTACCAGTATGTGATGAGTTCCTAATTTCTGAGGGGTACTCTACAGATGGCACTTTTGAAGTTGTAGAAAAAATTTCAAAATTAAACAAGAAAGTTAAGTTCTTCAGACAAGAATGGCCTAATATCAAAAAATATAGTGTTATTGCAGAAGTAACTAACACTATTAGAGCAAAATGCAGTTATAATTACATTTTTTCTATCCAAGCAAACGAAATTGTCCATGAAAAAAGCGCAGAATTTATTAAAGCACTGCCCGAAATATGCCCGGAGGTTCATACTTTCAGTTTGCCTTTTGTTCACTTGGTAAAAGACTACAAATTCTATGAAGATTTTCGTTTGAGGTTCGCTAAGAACTTAAAGAATATCGTGGCTGTGGGTGATGCGTGGACGCTTGGTTCAAGCGAATCATTTACAAATTCAGAAGCCCTTAAGGGGCTGAGGCATCCGCGGAGGCTCAGACAGTACATTAACAAAGGCATTGAATGGACTTATACCAATTCTTGCGTAAATTCCCTATCGAGGGCTATTTATCTTCCAAAGCCCATTTACAGGTACTGGTCTCTTTTTCCAGTCGATTATCTTGAGAAGTGCGAGAAACACGCAGAAATGTTTGGTCTTCAAGAGCTCAGAAAAGATATGGAGATTCTCAAAAAGCATTTAGATGAACCTTTATTATTTTGGAAAAAAGCCGCTGAGATACGCAGGAAAGAGCTAGGTTTTCACTATCCCGACTCATTAGGAACGGTTGACTGGGAAGATCATCCAAAACTTATGAAGGGCTTACTTTCAGATTCCAGTAATAAAAGTTACCACATACGAGAAGAAGTCTTAGATATGATAAAGTATCTATAGGAAATTTTAAAGTGCGCCATAGAGCGGTTTGTATTCAAATAAGTAGGTTTGAATGGCTTTTTGCAATAGTTAAATACGAACTTTTCGCAGTTAAGGATTCAGAAAAAATTTTGTTGAGAACAAAGAGTCGGAGAAAATCCATTTTATGAAGCCGTTTGAAAACTATTAATTGCTTTTTGGAAAATGATCTCCATATTTCTAGCGTAAACTGTCCAAGACAAGTTTTCCTTGGTGTATTCATATGCGTTCTCCCCGATTTTCTGGCGTAACGTGGTCTCTGCAACTTTTTCTTTCATATAAGTTATGCTTGGAAATAGCAAAACTGAATTAAATGTCTCAGCGCCCAAAGTTTAAATTAGAAGTCAGATGCTTGTAAAACTAAGACAATAAAGCAACGGAATTGACAGGGAAAAGATTTTATGACAAGGCTAAGCATACTGTGGAGAACGTTGACAATAACCAAGTATCCTCTCGCCGCTTTATCTTTGAAACGTGGCAAAGGTAGAAAAGCAATAACATTTAGAAACGGCTTAACTTGCAACCTGACTTGGCCGCAGTTTAGGGTATTCAGAGATTCTTACCAGCTTTTAGCGAAGTACTCGATATCTCAGGTGAAGGACGACTTTTTCAGGATAAGGGATCAAAGAAGCGAAGTAATCTGTAATTCTCAACTAATGACGCTAATCTTCGAGCTCATGGAAGACTTTGTCATCATTCAAGAGGACGAAGACGTATTTTATATTAGAAAAAAGAATTTTCAAGCTGTTGGATCAAAAGAGATACTATTTTGCGTTCAGGAATTAAATACAGGAGAATATGAATGTGATTGCCAAAACAAAGTTGTCTTAGACATTGGCGGTTTTGAAGGCGAATCTGCAGCTTACTTCTGGGGTAAGAAAGCTAAAAAAGTCATCATATATGAGCCAGTCGAGGCGCATATGCAATTCATAGAAAAAAATATAGCTCTAAACAAAATCAACGCAGAATTTTACCAAGCAGGCATTGGAAACAAAAATGGAATTCAAATAATTCATTATAACGAAACAAATCCGGGTTTCGGCTTTCTCAACAAGGGATTAAAAAGCATGGAAATAAAAATTAGAGATGTTTCAGAAGTAATTGAAGAAAGTAACGCAGAGCTAGCGAAGTTTGACTGTGAAGGAGCTGAAGAAAGCCTTGTTCATGTTCCAGACAAAATCCTGAGAAAAATCGAATATTACCTAATTGAGGTGCACTCTCCAGATATCAGAAAAGCAATACTTGAAAAATTCCAGAATGCGAGTTTCATCCTAGAAAAAGAAACGCCTAAGCCACCACAATGCTCAGTTTTAGCCTTTAAAAGAAGACACAGTAAAGAGAATTGCCAGTGCTGTGAAAACATACAGCTATCCTCTTCTAGTTGAGAACTCCACAAATGCTCTTTTGAGGCTTCCACAAATCCTACGTTCGGGCTTCCACCCACCCAACGAGTTTTTCCCGTTTTTATTAAAACTTTAATTTTCCAGCCCTAAAGCCTCGCGCTTTTTAAATAACAGGCAATCGACTTTTATGATAAAACCAACAACTGAAAAAGTCTTTAAACCGCCAAACATTATCCATGGAAAGCCTGTGGAAAGCCCAAAAACAAGTCACATGCTTTATGGATTATTCTGTATAGCGTATGTTGCGGCACCTATAATCAAACCGTTTGTATTGCAACCAACCCCTGTAAGTAGCGCTCCAGCTTCATCAACACCCTCAGAATATCCGTTTGCAGGGGTAGGAAGAGCATTCTCAAGATAAATACACATGTTCTTGGCAAAGGTTGTGTTATAAATAGCAAGGAAGCTCATTGCTACTTTCGTGTAAATTACAGGAGTCATATTAAAATCTGAACCATTTTCATTCAGAACAAACCAAGTTCGACCATCAGGATAAACTACCCATTCATACGCCCATTGGCCTGTCGAAGAAGGTCCTTCACTAAAAGCTCGATATTGACCGGTAGCATTATAAAACGCCTCATGAGCCAAATAAACCTGATACGCTAAAGCCATCAATCTAGAATCATTATTATTAAGCTCAAAAACCGAACAAAGCAGCGGATCACCTGTTATTGCAACTTTAGGCAACGAAACATTACCATAAGGAGTTGTAACATTTCCAGCTGAAAAAATATTATTCAGTATTGTACTCGGAGCATTGGAAAGGTCATTAGGCCAAAAGCTTGCAAAACCGCTCCAACAATAGTAAGCATAAATACTAGTCGAGGTAAGGCTATCGCTCTTGATGCTAGGCACTAAAGCAGCATAATCTGATCTATTGTAAGATTGCCCGTAAAGAACTATGTTATTTATACGCGAAGCCAAACTACTATTAAAAACTCTAAGATTGTTAAGAGCAACAAACAATCGTCCAGTATCAACTACGTCAACACCCGTAGCCTTATCTGAATCTGCATGATAATCTTGTCCATCTGTCGCTTGGTAGAACCAATATGGATAATTAGTGGTGGCATTAAGCTCTCGATTTTCCAAGAACGTTAAAACCTTATTCAATCTATCACTAGAGTTCCAACTGCCATCGGTGCCTATCAAACCTATTTTCTGTGCGTCAATGACAGCTTGAATATAAACGCCTAAATCCCAATCAGTAAAATAGGTGAAAGGAAGCCCAGTTGTGGAATCTACACCTACACCAGGCTGGAAATGTTGCCAAGCATTCGCTGCCACCGCCCTCCAGACAGTACTATTGATAGTTTGAGCAGACGCTATCACGCCAGGAGCCTTAGGCGGAGAAAAAGCTTGCGCTGCACTTCCAACCACGTTACTGATAGCTTGGACCAAAGCTGAAAGTGCGTTAGAGCTGCTAGTTTGATTATTGGTCCCTTGAGACGTGTCGAATGGAGAAGCTGTTGGGTTATTAGGCGTGCTATTGTTCAGTTTTGGCAAAAATGCAAAAATAGAAATCAACATAACAGTTATAATCGCAAACACTATCAGACCCTTTGCCTTCCTGCTAAATCGCCAACGATTCTGCTTAAAAAAACCTTTTTTACGCTCAGCCTCAAGAGAAGCCTGCAAAGAAACAAACCTAACGCCCAGAAAAGAGCAAACTTTTTTGTAATTAACCAACCCTTGCATCGCTCTGACAGGATTGTTTCGGTTTCGGTAAGTGGTAATTCTCTTCTCCATCGGAGTTAACACTCCATCGCTTGGAGCCAATCATTAAATTCTAATAGCCACAGCTTGATTTAAAGCTATGGAAAGAAATTGCTTAGTGAAAATATTGAAACTAGTAATTAATTACCTAGCTAAGTGAATCTTGAATATAAATATAAGACGTTATCTATAGTCTGATATCCTTCCCAATTGCCATAAAGGAGATTCTTTGAAGCTTCACAACAAGGTGCAACTGTTGCCATATAACCTTCGCTGCCTATCAACTTGCTTCAAATCTAAGAGACTCAAATAAGCTTTCTCATAGGCTTCAGCACTAAATCCCATTGTTCTTGTTTGGCAAAGGTCAAATTTTGCTCAAGCCACGTTTAGCATTGGGAAGGTAGCAACGCGAAAAATTATTTATCTGCCGAAAAATGCATTATGCACTATGCCATTATGCTCAGATGCAAACATAAAAGTCGATTTTGTTATCCCTACAAGAGATAAACCAAACGACGCTTTGATTCACGTTCTAGAGCATATGCCATGCACTGGACAAATAATAATCACAAGAGAACGACCACTCAGCATAGCACGAAAAAGAGCCGTCTTAAGAGCTAAAACTGAATGGGTGGCAATGGTTGACGATGACATGGTTTTGCCTAAGGACTGGTTGCAACGGTGGTTGCGGAGACGGTTACGGACGTTAGCACGGTTACTATGGCTTTGCAGGGAAACAAGCGTGTGACTGCGTATGATAGGGTCGTTGGTACGTAATGAAGTTAAACAAGGTCGAAAGTCGCCGCGCATAAACAATGTTTTGTTGAGGCACAGCTTAATAGCGATTATGATCCCCCGTCGCTGTTTTTTGGCGAAGATCGCCACCTAAAACGGTTTATTGAAAAGTCTGGTTACAAATGGAAGGTTATCCCTTATCTGGGGACCGTTCATCTTGGATCCACCAAGAATCATATTAAACTTGGGCAATCATACCAGCGTTATGGTCACTATTCGGTTTTTCAGTTTGCAAGGCGAATGGTTGCTAGGTTCATATTTACTCCCTTTGTTGCAGCTGCTGGGTGCATTGAGACCTTTGGTTACTTAATAAGGATTAACGTTGAGTTCATAGCTGGATGGGCTAAGGAACTTGTCCTTGAAAAACTCTGAGCCACGAAAGGCTTGGGTTTTTGGTTGGTTGGCTTTACGTTTTTTGCTTTAGCACAACTCTATTTATTTTATCTATGCTGGAATAGGTGACTCGATTTTCTTCAAGGTGACTTGGGGGTGTTAATTTTGTATTTTCTAGGGTTCTGAAACCAATGAGGAGGATGCATTGCTTTTTTCTGCAGTCACTATACAAGCTAGCGTACACCCAAAGCGTCTACCATGTTTACGTCGATGGAGCAGAAGTTGCCTCAGCCCGGTCAGACGTTAGACCGACAACCTTCCGCATAGGCGAACCACCCATTCCTATGCTTTCCCACTCACCAGAAAATACCGCGCAATGGATTTATTTGGGTTGGAGCAGCCTCAAAGTGGACTACATATCGCTCCTGCAGCCCCTCAAAACTCTCAGTCATGACTGAAACAGCCTCACGACACTGGGCTATGAAATCAACATAAACGCACACTGACCAGCCTGGACAACAAACCAATAACCAACCAAACCGTTATCCTCTACTGCTCAGGCCAAAACATGTTACCGATAAGCTTCTTGCCAACGTCCTGCTTTAAGCGCCAACGCAGCTCAACTTTTAACTTGTTTGGCTAAGCGAAGCTTCAATCGCATCTTATTTCTGCTTACCCAGTTAAAAACTGGAATAAGCGGATACTTGAGAGATTGCGGCAAGGCATCTTTAAACTCCCTATGCAAACCCAAGCGTATAGCTACTCTGCCTTTCCCTGTCACAGGCACGTAGTAACGTGTTATCGGAAATTTAACAAAGCCATTGCTTTCTTTAAACCTATCAAGTGACGGGTGATTTCCCATTCTTCCATACATCAGCCATCTTCCTTTCGTTTCAGCGGTTACTTCTATGGCTTTGGCCAAAAGTGAGTTGTTTATTGCTTTGTCCCAGAACTTCTGCATGGAAAGGATCTGGCCCACGATCTTGATGTTATCACCTTGGATAAGTTGGAGGAATCCTACGACCTCACCTTGAAAAAATGCGCCTATGAACGTTGCTCCAGGAGTTAACTTGAGAATGTCTTCTGTGGATTGTTTCGTTATTCCGTAGTATGGAAAAGGTCTCTCTTGTCGTATTGGAGTTTCATTATAGATATTCCATACACCCTCGACGAAATTCTCGTCGGGTTCTGTCACTTTGGTTTCTATTCCAGCTTTTTCCGCTCTGCGAACCATATTGCGGGTTTTCTTTCCAACGGTTTCCCACCAGTCTTTATAATCAATTACTTGAAGGAGTGCAACGTTGTCTTCTGTCTTCAACCAATTGCTCGGTGGGTTGGGAGTTTTTAAGATCCAGCTTCTTTCGACGAAGCTGAAGATATCTACTCCTCTTTCTGAAAACTTCTGCAGGCGAGTGGAGTCAGGAATTACGCTTCTTTCGTACTCTTTTGGGTCGTTGGCTATCCTCACGAAAGCTTTTTTCCGGATTGCCAGTTTTTCAATATCCTTGTCAACATCAAGTATTTTCTTCAGAGCCGCGTAGTATGGTCCTCTGTGATTTATTGTTCCTCTTTGGAAAAGCCATTCTGGGTGAATTTCCAATACTTTTCCCTCACTAAGGCTTTTTTCCGCGACTTCTATTGCTCGGGCGTTAGGATTGGCGTAGCAAACAGTGTCTAAACAAGTAGTGGGAAAATCATGGAAGGATTTTAACGGGAAGTCGCTGGGAACATTAGCTTGCCTTTCTCCAAGTTTTCGTCTCCACAATAACTGGGCAAGTAATCGTGAGGTTCCATGAATGGTATAGTAATTTACTTTTCGTTCGGTTTCATTTTCTAATATTTTCCATTCCCGATAGGGGTTGTTTGCAACGTGTAGAGCTACCTCATGTCTGTCCGGATTTAGCAAATCAAGCAGTTTTTTGTCTGGGATTGTATATGGTGTAAAGAACCAGTAAGCCATAACTTTTTTTGGCGACTCGTTAACCATCTTAGCAATGACTCGAGCGTTTTTCAAGTAATCTTTGCTTTTTCTGTTTTTAATTCCTAAAGCTAGGTATACAAAGCTTTTAGCCCTCGATGGGTAAGGATAATCTACATCTAGTCTTAGATTTATCATGTTTGTCTCAGTTTTGCTCTTTTCTTATTCAAGCGCTTTATTCAAGCGCTTAATTGGATTAAAGAATTATGATGTTGTAACAACATTTTAAGCTTTAAAGAGCTTTTTGCTGCAATTATGACGCTGAGAATTACGCGAAATTTCAAGTTTGACCTGCTGACCTGTGAGTTTTTTCAATTGTTTCGAATTGCTTTTTCAAAGATTTTTTCCATTTGTTGAGCATAATTTTCCCATGATAAATTCTCTTTAACGTATTCGTAGGCGTTTTTTCCTATTTTCTTGCGTAAACTTGGATTAGTTATTAGATTCTCAACCTTTTTTGCTATCTCTTCCGGCTTTGAATTTTCAACAAGCATTCCATTTACATTATTCTGAATAATCTCTGCTGCCCCGCATCCTTTAGAAACTATCACAGTTTTTGCAGATGCCATTGCCTCAACCACTGCTAATCCCCATGTTATTTGATGAGGAAAAACGAACACGTCACAAGCCGCATACACTTTAGCTAAGTCTTTGTCACATTTGGTATGCCAAAAAAGCACCTTGTCTTTTACGCCAAGTTTTTCACTAAGTTTTTTCAGCTCTCCTTGGGGACCTGCGCCATCTAGAATAAGCTTGATGTTACTGTGGTTTTTAGACAAATAATAAAGTGCCTTGATAGAATCAGATTGCCGTTTAGGAGCCAAGTTGGCAACTTGAAGTAGAATAAAATCGTTTTCCAATCCATATTTCTTTCTTATTTTCTCTCCAGAAATATTGTAAAACTTTTCGACGTCTAATCCCGTTCTTACAACTATAGATGACCTATTGTAAGCGTTTCTGACCATACTCTCTGCAACACGCGATAAGACAATTATTCTGTCGACGTATTTTACTGAAATTTTGTCCCATATCCCAAATAGTGGCCAGTTAATTTTTTTTCTTATTCCTCTTCCTTTTAAGTAGAACCATGATGGAGGCTCATTACACATCCATACGACTGGAACTTTTAATCTTCTTTTTGCAGTAAAGGCTGCCCACTCTGTAGGCGGGTTGTGGTTGTTGATTACGTCAAACCCTTTAGGTATTATTCTTCCCAAACTAAGCATAGCTGGAAGCCCAGACGTGTAAAACTGATGTACTAAAATTCGTTGAAGTTGATTCCTAACATTTGTAATCTTTCCGACTTTATCAAAAGATGATACAGGTAAATCGTTATCATACTTAAACGGAACAAAGCGATTACGTCGCATAATGTTAATGGTTACTTGCTTCAGCAACTCAGGATAACAAGTATTTTCGTTAACCCCAGTCGTGAATATTTCCACTTCGTTTCCAAGTTTTTGGAGCTCAATAGCCAACTTTAAAAGTTGTCTTTCTGCACCGCCACGCCCCCATAATGCTGTATGAACCATTGCAATTTTCATGGCTGTTTCACAAGTTGTGTTTTATGAGGATAGTTTAAGCTTATATATTTGTACTTTTAGTATCAACTCAGTTTTTGCGAGGGTTAAAAGTGAGGAAGATCAAAACTGCCGTCATATTAGTTGGAGGCGCAGGTTTTCGTATGCGACCTTTCACCGAAGACATGCCTAAATGCATGGTCCCACTTAAGGGAAAACCCCTAATCCACTGGATAATATCTTGGCTGAAAAGCTACGGTTTCAAACACGCCGTGATGGGTGTTGCTTACCGCAAAGAAGTAGTCATTAATTATTTGAAAGACAACTCACAAGGTTTGAAAATAGATTTTAGCGAGCACACAGTTGAAGGCGAAACTGCGGAAGGATTCCGCCTTGCCATAAGCAGGTTCGTGAAGGACAATGATTTCTTGGCTATGAATGGAGATGAAATCACTAGTTTGAACTTGGAGCGCCTCGAAGAGTTACATTTGATGAATAAACCTGTAGCTACGATTTCTGTTGCACCCATGCGTTCACCTTTCGGGATACTTGAACTTGAAGGTGATGACATTGTGTCTTTCAAGGAGAAACCTTTGGTTGAAAACATGTTCGTCAGTATTGGTGTGTATATTTTCAACCAAAAAATACTCGATTACATCCCAGAGATTGGTTCCATCGAAAAAATGGTCTTTCCGTTGCTTGCTAAGAAGCGAGCTTTGAAAGCGTGTAGACTCAAACCGGAGGAGTTATGGTTAACTATTAATAGCGTTAAGGACTTATCTGTTGCAGAAAAAGAGTTCGCTATGTTACGGAGATTCCAAGCATGACCAGGGTGTTAATAACTGGAATCATGGGTTTCATAGGTAGTCACTTAGCCCAGAAACTCGTCGATGAGAACGTTGAAGTGTACGGTGTCGTCCGAAGAGTAGCTAGTCGAAACATGGACGTAATTCACAATTTATTGCAGGACACTACTCTAATTTCAGGCGACATTTCGGATTATGTTTCTATTCTGAACGCTGTTAAGACAGCTAATCCTGACGTGATTTTCCATTTAGCGGCACTTTCACCCGTGCGAGATTCGTTCGAGCGCCCTTTTGAATACCAGCACGCCAACTATATTGGAACCATGAACATTGCGCATTCGCTGCTTGAGCTTCAAGATCCACAGACTAGAAAGCTTATAGCCGCGTCAACGGCTGAGGTATATGGCATACAACCGAACGTACCATTAAAAGAAAACTTGCCTTTGCACCCTTCCAGTCCGTACGCAGTGAGCAAGGCTGCAGCCGACCTCTACTTGCGAATGATGTTTAATTCTTTCAGCTTGAACGGCACCATATTGCGGCCCACAAACTCATACGGCAGGAAATTCGACACAAGCTTCATAGTAGAATATACAGTTACTCAAATGTTGAAGGGCCAGAAAGTATACATAGGCTCTCCTGATTCGGTAAGGGATTACATGTACGTCGATGACCACGTGAACAGTTATATGCTATCAATGACAAATGCAAACGCTAATGGTCAAGTTTACAATGTTGGAACTGGTATTGGTGTGAGCAACAAGGAGCTTGCTATTATGATCGCTGACAAGGTAGGATTTGACAAGAAGAACCTTGTTTTCGGTTCATATCCTCCTGGCTACCCCTATAGACCGTTAATTTCCGACCAGTCATCAATAGTTCTGGATTCTACGAAAATAAAGAAAGAACTGGGTTGGAAGCCAACGGTATCTCTTGCCGAGGGAATTGATAGGGTAATCTCTTATTTTCGAAAATGCGGAAACAAATAGCTGTCGAAAAAAGTCTATTTATGCAAGAAAGACCGTAATGCACGAAACATTCGATTCATCCAATTTGAGCATATGGAATCAATAGCGGGGAAAAAGCAGAACCTCGCAAAAGGGCATCTGCTTCGCCGCATAGTTAAGAAATAGGATCAAAGCTTTATGCACCCCAAGCTATGGTAAGGCGATCGGGTTTTCCGGGATTAAATATCTGTTGCACGCTTCCATTTTATTAAAAGGGCAAATATATAAGAATTGATTCATACTTTAAGCCTAACCGGACCTCAGAACATATGAAAATTGCGATGATTAGTACGCCGCTGGTGGGACTTGGTGGCGGACAGAGGCAGATCCTTAGACTAGCCGTTGAGCTCCAAAGATTTGGACACGAAGTGGAAATATTCACGAGTGCCGTTAACGAAGAGAATTGTTATTGCGATATGATTGAAAAACTCACGGTTAACGTGATACCGCATCCACTGGAAAAAAGGATGCCTAAGTGGCTGATTCCTATTGAGAATCAGCAAAAAGGCGGTCAAGAAACAGTTGCTGAAACTGCTGAGCCTTCGTCTTTGCGAGTTTGGATGCGGAGGGCAATGGGGAGACAGTTTTACACTATTCCTTACCAACTTCCATCGATGGTTAACATAGGAAAGAAAATTCCTAAAGGATTTGATATTATCAATAATCATAATTTTCCTTCTGAATGGGCAGCTTTCTTGGCGAAAAAAAGATTGAAAGCTCCAGTTGTATGGATGTGCAATGAACCACCTGACTGGTTTTTTGTTTCCGAATATAGAATGGGCTTACGCAAGATCAATTGGCCAATCTATGAGATAATGGACAAAACTACTGCACGGTATATCGATGAGATTTTGGTTTTGTCGAGTGTGGCTCAGAAATATGTAGTCAGAGCTTATAACAGATCGTCAAGAATTGTAAGAACCGGTATAGACGTTGACCTTTTTCATGGTGCTTCAGGATCAAGGGTAAGACAGAAATATGGGTTGGGCAAGGATTTTGTTTTGTTGCAGGTTGGAAACTTCCAACGGAACAAAGGCCAGATTGATTCCATACGAGTACTACACCATCTTGCAAAGCGCCACAGTGGAATCAGCCTAATTCTAGATGGTGGCGGTCGAAAAGAAGATTTAATACGATTAGGCGAAAGTCTTGGTGTAATAGACAAAATACTCTTTTTGAACACGAAGAATGACAGGGAGCTTGCGGAGATCTACGCTGCTTGTGATGTGTTCCTTTTCCCCGCGCAGATAACTTGGGGATTAGCGGCAATCGAAGCTATGGCTGCTTCAAAATCTGTTGTTGCCACAAGTAGGTGTGGAGCATCAGAAATCATCCAATCAGGCATGAATGGAATAGTTGTTGACTTTGCCAAAACAGAGGAAGCTGCAAAACAGGTGGAATTATTGTTGAACGATGCCCAACTTCGCAGAAAAATTGGCGATAACGCGTATCAATATGTTAAAAACCATTTGTCATGGGAAAAATATGCTAAGACTATGGAAACAATTTTCGAAAAGGCCGTCTTGACCTTTAAACAAAAATAGATTGCGGCCAGAAAGTCGGAAGACTTATCTGTTCCAGTTGGGCTTTGGCATTCTACCGACAGCCGACGGTCTTGTTTTAGGCCTTTGAGCGTTCCAATTAACGGGAATTTGGGTTATAATGTGCCTAATATCCAATCGCTATTTTTTTCTACTTTCTCCTGATTATATAAATAGCCAGTTCTCTCTCAATATACCAGTTGAAAGTGCAGCTTGGTGATAGGCTTGATCAAAAGAGTTGACTTAGTGATGTGGGCCAAGAACGGCGCTAGAACTCTCAGTCCAGTACTAGAAAAGATCAGCGAAGTGGTTCCTGAAGAATTTGTCAATAGTAAACTCTTGATTGACGATGGAAGCACAGATGACACCAGACTAATTGCGGGAAAATATGGGTGGACAGTGTTTCCAAACGAGGGGCAGGGTATTAGTGATGGGGCAAATACAGCACTTGGTCACGTGACAACTGAGTATTTTCTGAGTTTCGAACAAGACCTATTATTGGCGCATGATTGGTGGGCAAAAATTCCAACCTGCTTGAGAGACCCAAAGATTGCGGTTGCGTCGGGAATACGTTTCGCCAATCAGCCACCCGGAGTGAGAAAGCTCCAGCAGTATGTCACCCGAAAGTACCGCGGCGAAACCGAACTGGCATCCTGGCTCAAGACGAGGGAGATGTCCGCGTTTACTTTGGGCAAGACCCTGGACAACACGGTCTACAAGACAAGCGTGATCAGGAAATTGGGGGGTTTTCCGAAGTTGCGTGTTAACGCTGGGACGGAGACGATGCTTGCTTACCGATTAGAGAAAGCCGGGTATCATTGGGCTGTAGATTATAAGGTGCAGTCAATCCATCTTCGTCAAGGGCTTCGACAGGAGCTGAGGCATCAGTACTTTTATGGAACACAGCTTATTGAGATGTGGAGAAAAATTCGTGAAGAAACTATTCAGCCTCCTCCGATAACCCGATCTGGAATCATATACCGGTTTTTCACTTCACCTTTCACGGGTTTGTTCATGTCTGTTAAGATGAGGGAGCCATCGATTACGTATATTCACCCATTGATTAGGTTCTATTACATGAAGGGCTTTCTAGAAACGTCAAAAACCAGAAGAGAATCGTGGCACTAGCGACTTTTAGGCGGCGGAGTATCAGTTTTCATAAGTTCTTCTTCGACCGCTTCGGCTCTTTCTGCAACCTTCTGAACTTCTGCTTCAATAGTTTTATCTTTAACTTCTTCTTTTCGTTTTTCATTCGACTTCAAAATCAATCGCAAAAACTCTGAGTCATAAGCCTTTAGCAGCAATTCAGTGTTCGGTATCAAACAGTGCCCCCCAATTACACCTGGAAACATAACAGGTCTATCGAACCGCAAACGATGAGTATCCTCAAGGAAATCAACCGTTTCATCAAAATCAGCGCCAAAAGCTCTAGAAATCCGATGCATCTCTTGGAAACAAGCAATCATCCATGCGCGATAAGTTGTCTCAAAAAGCTTAGCCAACTCCGTCTCAGTACAACTCTTTAAAACCTTTACTCTTAGGTTCAATTTCTCAAAATGGGCACGAGCAGCCTGTGCCGCCGCCGCATTTGCGCCGCCAACATACTTAGTCCACCGCCTCATTTCCCACTTCATATGCTCGGCATTTTTATGCACACCACGAGAAGGGGAATTCGCAACGAGACACTTGCATCTTTGAGCTACTTTCATTGTGGTTCCTGGAGGAACAGTGCTGTTAATAATTACGAGTTTGGGCTTAAACTCTTCAACGTAGCCGACGACTATGTCTGCAAAGTTTTGTTGATTACTGCATGGTAGACAAACATGCATGGTGTCTATTTGGCTTGGAAACTTGCTTCTGCTTTGGTTAAGCTGGCGCATTTTTGTTTCATCTAAATCCAAGCCATAAACAGTGAAACCTTTTTTCTCCTCATTTAACAATGTAAAAAGAGTGTATCCAATCTCGCCTAAACCTATAACAAGAACTGTCTCTTTGGTCAAATGCTTGCCTCCGTCATTGAAAAGTGAAGTTAAGGTTAAACTATTTAAATCTGGAGCTCACAAGGACAGTTTATGCTGAATTCAAAGAGAGGCACGGGCATAATTACAGGGGCCAACGTGGAAATAGGTGCAAACGTTGCCATTTGGAATTACGTGGTTATAGGAGACAACACAAAAATCGGCGACGGAACCACCATAGGAAGCTTCTGCGACATAGGCAAAAACGTAATTTTAGGCAAAAACTGCAACATACAAGCACACGTAACCATCTCAAACGGTTGCGTACTAGGCAATAACGTGTTTATCGCTCCAAACAGCACTCTTCTAAATGACAAGTACCCAAAAAGCACTTTCATGACGCCACCAATCATCAAAGACAACGCTGTTATCGGCGGAGGCGTCACCATACTACCCGACGTGACCATAGGAGAGAAAGCTGTGATTGGCGGAGGAAGCGTCGTCACCAAAAACGTGCCGCCAAGAACAGTGTCAACTGGCGTTCCAGCCAAAGTGGTAATGACTTTAGAAGAATATGAAGCCAAGCGCGACGCTTTCATACAAGCAAGACGCAAGGTGAACAAATGAGAATATGGTATGACGCCTGCACTGGCAAGCACGTCAGGTATGGTGCCGCTATTGCGCAGCGTCTCAGGAAATCAGGACACGAATTTGTTTTTACTACGCGCGAGCATCCAGACACTATACCAGTGGCGCGAATCCTCGGAGAAAAACCTATCATCATAGGCAAATACAACCCATCAACGCTTTTCTCAAGGTTGGAAGAGAGCGCCGAACGCATAATGCAGTTTTCCAAGCTCTTCAAGGATAATCCTCCAGACATTGCAATAGCTCATCAATCGGTTGAGCTCTGCCGAACCGCTTTTGGTTTAGGAATCCCAATAATTTTGACTGCTGATACGCCTTACGCTACAGCCGTCAATAGGCTAACAATACCCTTTGCGCACACAGTCGTAGTCTCAGAGGCTTTGCCTAAGCGTTTTCTGAAAGATTATTGCGCCAAAAATATTGTTCCGTTCAAAGGAGTAGACGAAGTTGCTTGGATTAAAGATTTTAAGCCTTCAAAAATTGAAGGTTTAAAGAAGCCTTTGATAGTTATTAGACAGGTGGAAGCCAAAGCAGCCTATGCAGGGGGAAAGCAAGACCTTGCACAAATCCTTGCAGAAAAACTTGCCACCTTGGGGAATGTGAATTTTATCCAAAGATATAACCAACATGGTAAAACGTTCGGAGTAAAGGAAGCCTTAGTGGATTCAGCACGTTTGGTTGCAAATGCTGATTTAGTCGTCAGCTACGGAGGAACTATTGCAAGAGAAGCAGCCCTTCAAGGTGTTCCCAGCATAGCTATTTCTGAAATGGCTAAAACTTACGTTAACAAGTATCTGGCTAAGAAAGGCTTTCCACTATTCGCCACAACGGAGCGAGGAGTGCTGAGGTATGCGAAGAAGTATCTTGGTGAAAGATTTGATGTGCATAGCGAGCTTGCAAAATTAGAGAATCCCGTTGATGTGATAGAAAAAGTTGTAGATAGTTTGAGAAACTAGCACTTTGGCGCTTTGCCTGTTAAGCAACTGTAACTACGATTTTATCTCCAACTTTCGCATGAAATTTTTCCGCTGCGCTGCCTTGATTTAGGGCTATTTCCATAAAACCGTGGCTTCCTATTAGGACTATGGGTTCTTTAGGTTTCGCTTGGGCGTAGGCTTTGCCGAACGTGAGTATTAGCGAAATTTTAGGCAATTCTACGTTGACTTTTTTAGCGTAGTTTTGGACCATTTTCTCGTTTATGTTTGTGATTATGTTACCAAAGCCATCTATGTGCATAACTTCGCCGATTAGAGAGGCGTGTCCTCGTTTGACTTTGGCGAATTCAGGGTTGATTGGGTCGTTTATTTCTGGTCCAAATTCGATGGGTTGTACTCCCTTCTCTAAGTGGGCTGCTGCAGGCGCAAAAATGTCTCTACCGTGAAATGTGCTGGAAATGTTAGGCAGCATAAACTTGGGATTTGTAAGTTGGTATACGTGTTCTATTCCTTGACTTTGGGCAGCTAAAATCAAAATGCCGTTATCAGGCCCAACAAAAAAGCCCTTCTTAGTCTGTATTAATATAGCGCGTCTTTGGGTGCCGACGCCTGGGTCCACAACAGCCAAGTGAACGGTGCCTTCTGGAAAGTATGGTGCAGCCGAAGCCAACATGAAAGCGGTCATTCGAATGTTAAATTTTTCAATATCATGTGTTATGTCGATTAATGTGGCTTTTGGGTTTATGTTCAAAATCACTCCTTTCATCTCTGCCACATAAGGGTCTTTTAGCCCAAAGTCACTAGTCAAAGTTATCATTTGAGGTTAACCGCCGTGAACAACTGGTACAAAGACGATTTCGTCTCCATCGTTTAGTTTGGTTTCTAAACCGTTTAAAACGCTGATTTCTCTGCCATTTATGAGTATCAGCGCATTTGATCGTGAATCGTTGAGTTGTTGGTCACTGAAGGTTTTTTCTAACTTCGGCATTTGTTGGCTGATTTTTGTTACTAATTCTTTTAGTGACATTCCTTCTTGGAAGTTAATGGTCAATTGTGTTTTGCCTGATAAGTGGCGTAGTGCACCGATGAATTTTATTGTTAATGCCATTTGTTTTCTGCGCTCATTATATTTATAGAATTATTCTTTATGTTAAAATTGTTTTGCACTTTTTTGATTGCGAGGTTAAAAGTTTTGGAATCTTTCTTCTGTTAATGTTTCGACGATGTCGGTTGCTATTTCAACGATTGAATCTGCCTGTTTTATCATTGCTTCGCCGTTTACTTCTTCTAGTTGTGATATTTGTTGTATGATGCTTTCGATTTCTATTAGAAACCGTAAAAGTGAATCATTTGTTGTTGGGTTTTTCATGACTTCTTCTCGTATGAGTATTTCTATAAAGGCAGGCTCGCCCAGACTGTAGTATATGGCGTTTCTTGCTTTTCTGATTGCTTCTAAAACTAAACCAGGTGCCATATAAGGTATTTTTCGCGCTGCTTCCAATTCGGCTTTTGCCTCACGAAGGTACCTTAATGCCCACCCTTTCCTGTAATCATCCATCATGGAGGGTTCTTTTCCTAAAATTGATTGTTTATTCCGATGCTTCTCCTTCGTCAACGACAGATTCAGTTGAAGAGTTGGCTTGAGCTAATGATATTTTACGGGTTATGTATCCAGCAATCTGGTTTCTTACACGTGTGGTTGTTCCTTGCGTTAAAGAGTCAACTAAACGCTTGTTCTCGTCAAAGTTGCTAGTAAATTTATCTGGAAAACGCGCCAGTAGCTCTTTGCCGACTCGTTTAATCTGTTCAGTCTTAACTTTTCCCAAATCAGTGATTCCTCCGATCATCAACGTTTTTAGTGTCCGACGCTTGATAGCGTAGAAGCAATTCTCAATAGATGATAGGCTTAATTTAAGGTTACGCCTTATGACGAGAATTAACTGACCGATAAATTACTAGTGAGCGCCGAAAAATGTAGACGTAGGAGCTTTTGTTAATTTAGTTTTATGTTAAAGAAAACCTCAAAGTTTTTGGCGATTTGTTTTGCAACGTCATCAACCTGCATTTTCTTGATTTCAGCCACCGCTTCAACTACATTACGTATGAATGAAGGCTTGGTTAATTGTCCATTGTAAGGGCGTTTCCAATATGTCACTGGACCGTCGGTTTCTGTTAACAAGTTTGTCAGTGGTACTTTCTCCACGACTTCGCGGATGCCGTTAGAGTAAGTTACAGGTGGTCCTTCAGTGATAAAGTAGCCGTTGTCTATTGCCTTGTATAGTGCGCTCATTGGGTGACTGAACCAGTGCAGCAGCACTCGCTTGAGAGTGTATGAGGGAAGCATGTCTACTATTTTGTCGGTTGTTCCACGTGAATGAATAATTACGGGAAGGTCAAGCGTTTCGGCAAGGTGAAGCATTTTATCGAAAACCATCGTTTGCTTTTCCCATATAGTTTCATACTTGTAGTCTAAGCCGATTTCGCCTATTGCTTTAACAATGTTTTTTTGTTTTTGAATGAAATCGATAGTTTCTTCAAGTTCGTTTTCTTTGAGAACGTTTACGTTCCATGGATGAATCCCTAAAGCGGGATAAACTAAGTCCGGGTATTTTTCTGCTAATTTAATGTCGTTTTGACAAGTTTTTAGATCCATTGAATTTGTAACTAACGCTGTTATGCCTGCGTTTTTTGCGTCCGCTATTAGCTCATCGATGTGGCCGGTGTATTCTGCGTCGGAGAGGTGAACATGGGCGTCTATTAGCTTCATTTTTCTCAGCGCTATTATCACGGTTGAGCGTTTTATAATTTTCTTTGCTTATAATGGCAAGTTTTATGTTAACGGTATTTTAGAAGAAAAAGCGATAACAAAGGTTAAATATTGCTTTAAAAAGAAAAAGAAGCTACGGAGTAGTCGTTATGACCGAATTAGAAATAGCTGTAGCTCCCATGCACAGGTTATGCAAAAAAGCTGGCGCTGACAGAGTAAGTGAGGCAGCAGCAAAGGAACTTGCAAAGGCACTTGAAGAAATTGGTGTAAAGATTGCTAAAGAAGCACTTGATTTTGCGATGCATGCTGGAAGAAAAACAATCAAAGCGGAAGATATTGAGATCGCCGCTAGAAAAGTCATGGGAAAATAGTAACCTAATAACTCAAGTTCTCCCTTTCTTCTTTTTTGTTTAATCACTAGGCGCATCGTTTAATCTAATTCTAATCTTTTAAAATGTACAATTGAAACCTCTTCATCTTCTTCGTTGCCTTTAACTAGGCTGAAGCCTGAATCCCGAAACTTCTGAATAAGCTGTTTTTTGATTTCGGGTGCGTGGGTTTCAATAATGTAGAAGCCGATTTTTCTCAGAGTCTCATTTGAAATATTAACTAAATGTTTCTCCGCACCTTCACAATCAAACTTGGCCAAGTCAGCACCGCTTTTATCAATGATGTCGGCTGCGTTTCGTACTTTTACTTTCATTTCACAGGGTCCTTTTCGCGAGAGCCCAAAACAATTGTCAGCCTCTTCGTAAGGTACGACAATAACTTCATCCTTGTCGCCAACGCCTTCGACGTGAATTTCAGCGTTCACATGGTTCAACCGAACGTTTTCCTTTATAAATTGATAATTTGCCGTTACAGGTTCGTATATGATAACTTTATTGGCGCCCATCCCTGAAAAGAAAACAGCCGACTCGCCTTGAAAGCCACCGACATCAAGAACAACCTTACTCTGGCAATCGCAATCGTATGTGCCTGACTCCAATTCGTAAGCCAAGCACATGATAATTGGCGAACCGACAAACTCGAATTTTTTTGTCTTGATCCTGAAAGAGGCGTCATCTACATTCCCCACTGATATTGCTGCATGATTTCATAGTGATCTCGGAAAAAGGTAAACTGCCGCCAAGTCAAATGAAGTTTATTCCCATTTTTGAAAGTTATTTCTGCCTTTTTTTTGGTTACTTTTGAAATTAAGGCGGTAGCAGGATTTTTTGTGACGACCAGAGTTCTCACCAATCCGCTAAACGTTACCATGACGTCACCTAGACTGCACAGGTTTGCACAAACATTTACTTATGCCCATCTTATAAATTAATTCTATCAACAAACTGATACACAACATAAGAAATTAGATCTTAAAAAACGTCTCGCCTCTAAGACAATTATGGCATGCTTGGCTGAAAAGAGCTAATGGCATGCATCTAATCCATAGCTCCTGCCCTCTCATTTCAGGCTCCACTACAGAGATTGATTCAGTTAGACAGTTGCTGAAGAATCCCACAAAAACTGAAAATACTCCCTAGCGAATCCAATCAAACCCACGTGGTTACTCCATATAACGAGGCTTGGCTTGTCCTCGCCTAGGAGTAGCATGGCTTCTTTGCCGTCAGCAATTATGCCGCCGCCGAACATGTGGTCTCTAATTCGCAGCTCGTTTAAGCCAGGGTATTTTTTTATGAAGAGCCAGTCTTCCTTTTTTCCAGCCGCCATCAGTTTAACGCTAACAGTTTTCTTCAAGCCGCTACCCAGCAAGGGCTCAGCCATGGCGATTACTGGTTTAGCGAATTCTGGTGCTGCAATCACGATTTCCATTGTGGCTTTTTTGAGGACTTCTTCAAGTTTAGTTAAGACGGCTTGTTGACCACGCAAGATCAGCATGTCTGGTCGCTCAACGAGTTCGCGTTTTTCGTACAAGGGCTGAAGCGCTTCGGCAACAGTGTTTTCCCAGTTCAAGTATTTGTCTTCCAACCGCAGCTTCGTGAATCTTGTTGCTTCGAGCGGTGGCACTGGGTAATATTTGAATGGACGACTTTCGCTACTTTTAATCCAGCCCTTTTCTTTAAGCAAGTTGAGAACCTCATACATTTTGCTGTAGGGCACTTTAGCTTCCTGGCTTATCTCCATAGCCGTCATTTGCCCACCTTCCAGCAGCACTATGTAAGCGTCAATTTCGTAGGCGTTCAAGCCCATTTCTCGCAAAGCATTCCGAGTGTTCTCGTTAATTGACACGTCTTTTCCCCTCAATCACCATAGTAAACGTTTGGAAACCTTATTATCATCAATGGCTCTTAAGCACTTCGAAAGCGCTCAGATGTAAGAAGGACAAAAGTATGAAAGATATCAAAACCACAAGAAGCATTTGCCCTGAATGCCTAAAGGCTATAGACGCAACCATTTTTGAAGATGAAGGCAAAGTCTTCATTAAAAAAGAGTGCCCTGAACATGGGGCTTTCCAGGAAATTTACTGGTCAGATTACGATCAATACATGCGGGCAGAAAAATTCCGCTATGATGGCGAGGGAATAAGTAACCCTCGAACCGAGAAAAAGAACGGTTGCCCGTACGACTGCGGCATTTGCCCAGAACACAAATCTCACACTGCCCTTGCAATAATCGACGTCACAAACAGGTGCAACCTTACTTGCCCGGTTTGCTTTGCTAATGCTGCGGCTGCAGGATACGTTTACGAACCCACTAAAGAGCAAATTACTGGAATGCTAGAGAACCTTCGAGCCAACAAGCCAGTGCCAGCCACAGCTCTGCAGTTTTCTGGTGGAGAACCAACAATCCGCAAGGACCTCTTCGACTTTGTTCGAAAGGCAAAAGAGCTTGGCTTCAGTCACGTGGAGATTAATACGAATGGTCTTCGACTCTCGCAAAGCGTAGATTATTGCCGAGACCTCAAAGCGGCAGGCGTAAGCACCGTTTACCTGCAGTTCGACGGGTTAACCCCTGACGTTTACAAGTTCATTCGCGGAGTAGACCTTCTTGACATAAAAATGAAGGCAATCGAAAACCTTCGCCAAGCAGGAATAGACAGCATCGTCCTAGTAGTCACACTGGTGAAAGGCGTTAATGATCACCAACTTGGCGACATAATCAATTTTGCTGCCAAAAACTTCGACGTGATAAGATGCGTAAACGTCCAACCAGTCAGCCTCTGCGGAAGACTACCACAAAAACAACGCGAAAACATGCGCATCACAATCCCAGACTTCATGAAAAAAGTTGAAGAACAAACAAACGGAACAATAAAAGTATCAGACTTCTACCCAGTGCCCACGGTGGTGCCAGTTTCAAAAGCCGTCGGCGCACTAAAAGACAGGCGATATTTAGAATTCACGGCGCATCCGCACTGCGGTATGGCAACATACCTTTTAGTTGAAAACGGTAAAATTATTCCAATTACAAAGTACGGAAACATAGACAAATTTATCAGCGTAATGAACAAAGTCTACGAGGACGCAGCGAAAGGAAGCAAGACTAAGGCTAAACTACGCTTAGTCGGTTCAATGCGTTACATAAAATTCGGTTTCCTAAGAAAATACGTTCTAGGCGTAATAACAAGCGGCGACTACAAAGCCCTCGGCGATTTGCAAAGGCAGGCGATTCTGCTTTCGGCCATGCATTTCATGGACCCATACAACTTTGACCTTGAAAGAGTACAACGCTGTTTAATTCATTATGCTGTGCCAGATGGGCGCATAATTCCATTCTGTACCATGAACTCCATTCATAGGACTGAAGTTGAAAAGAAACTTGGCGTTCCAATCAAAGAGTGGAAGGACAAACATAAGGTTGAAATAAGCCAGCCATTCTAGGTGTTGAGAATAAAAAATCAGTAAGGTGGAAAAAATTATGGGTGGGAAAAAGAAGCTCGGCATAAAGCAGATGGAAAGGCAGCAGGTCAAGGAAGACGAAGACAAATCGAAAGAGAAGAAGAAAGATAAAGCTGGAATGTCAAAAGAAAGAAAAACTATCGGAATAATGCCTCCAGACGCCAAGAACGAAAAAATCGTCAGCGAAGTAAAGAAAATGAACGTTCTAACACCGTACGCTGTAGCAACAAGGTTTAACATTCGAATTAGCACAGCAAAAGACTTCTTAGAACAACTGGAAGCGAATGGTGCAGTGCAGCTTGTATCCGGCAGCCACAACATCAAAATCTACAAGCCCGTAGCAAGCTAACTTGCTCCAAGATTAATCCTTTATCTTAAATTTTTGCAATTGGGGTTTGTTTTCGTTTGAATTTTCCTGAAAGAGTTTACACGGCTAAAGAAGTAAAAACCGCTAAAGCACTAATCGATGAAGGCTACAAACACAACCTAACAATTGAGGGCGCACCAGATTTTAAAGAAAAAGTCACCCATGCCCTTGAACTAATCAAAACAGCAGGTTATTTTGAGTTTTTAAGAGCCTACATAAGGAAAATAATGGAAATCGACGGCATAACTCAATTGCGCGAAACAGAAGTAGCCATCTGGGCAAACAAGTTCGCTGTAGAAAACCCAGTTGACGCCGCCAGCCTACTCATCCAAAAAGCCTACCACATGAAAGAGTACCTAGAGGGCGAACTCTACTATGGCGGCAATGCAGAAAAACGCTCAGTTGCAAAACGCGTCGAGTTCCTGCAGGTTCTTAGAGATAAAAGCGGCGACAAAAACGTAAAAGAAGAATGCGAACGGCTACTCCAAATGTGGAAAGAGAGTTCATTAGCCTTTTAAGCTGTTAACAATTCAACCTTAATTGTTGCTCCACTTTTAACTTGCTTAAAAATCTCCAAATTACTTGTTATTTTTCCAAGTATACTCACGGGACTATAGGGCTGTGACTTGCCGTAGAATACGCATAAGGCGCTGCCCATAGGCCAAAAAGCGATAGTGCCAGTTTCCACGGTTGGCTTTGCTTTTTCTTCGCCCATTTTAATTGGAATTTCAAAGTAAACCTCTTCTTTCCACAACGCAGCTCTGCCTTCAACTGGAAGCTTCCGAACGATAGCGTCAATGGTTCTTGGCGCTAAAAATCTAACTAATTCACCTTCAGCTTCGCCTAAGCCTTCGATGAGAAACTTGACTTTTACACGGGAGATGTCTGCTTCATTACTCAACTGTTTTCATGCTCCTTTAAAGAAAATCCAGTAAATCTCTAAGGATAGCTATTCTTAACGCGAAGTTCAATTTAACTCTTACACTTAATCGTCGATGTCGAGCGGTATAAACCAGCCGCTAATCTGGCTATAAGAGGCTTAGAAGAGTTTTTCCTATAAAATCAACCTGTTCAACGGTGACTCCTGGATGAATTGGCAGAGAGAAAACCTGTTTTGACGCTTTATCCGTTTCAGGCAATTTAGCACTTCCAAAGTTCTCTCGGTAAAACGGCATCTGATGCACTGGGTTAACGTAATAGATTTCGGCGCCAATCCCTTTTTTCTTTAGCTCTTCCACAATCTTGTTGCGTTCAGTTTCCGTGCCATCCTTCAGCCTTGCGGTGTACAAGTACCAGCTGTGCTGTCGATCTTTTAATTCCCACGGCAAAATCAGTCTGCCACTTTTTTCTAAGATTTTTGTTAGTTGTTGTGCGTTTTGGCGGCGTTTAGCCAAAAAAGAGGGCAACTTTTCCAGTTGCACATTACCTATTGCCGCTTGCACCTCGGACATGCGATAGTTAGTTCCAAGCATGAGTGATGCGTACTTAGCTTTTTCACCATGAGTCCTAATCATCCTCAGGGTTTCAGCTATTTGATCATTGTTTGTTGTGATTACTCCACCTTCACCTGTTGTAATATTTTTGCTTGCGTATAAGCTCCAGCAGGCGACATCAGCGAACGCTCCCGCAGGTTTCCCAGCGTATGTTGCTCCATGCGCTTGAGCAGCATCCTCAACCAACGCTAAACCATGTTTAGCGGCGATTTCCCGCATGTGTTTCATATCGGCTGAAAAACCGTACAGGTCCACGGGCAGTATAGCCTTGGTATTTTTTGTTATAGATTTTTCAACCCCACTCGGCGAGAGATTGTAAGTTTCAGCATCAATGTCGGCGAAGACCGGTTTCCCGCCAGCTAACACTACTGCCTCAGCTGTGGCTACGAAAGTGAAGCTGGGCAAAATAACTTCATCACCTTGCTTTACACCGGAAGCCACAACAGCAGAGTGCAAGGCGGCAGTGCCAGTGTTAACGGCTACAGCATGTTTTACGCCAGCGAATTTGGCAAAGTTTTTCTCGAATTCTGTTACCATCGGGCCAGCTCCAAGCCCGCTTGTTAACATTCCGCTTCGAAGAACTTTAACTACTGCCTGCACTTCCTCTTCGCCGATTTTTGGCAGGTTAATCGGTATCATTTTTTAGCCTCGCTTTGTTAGGATACTGGTCACGTGCTACTATTTCATTTTTCCGACTATTAATAGTAATTCCATTATTCAACAGCCACTTTTTGTATGCTTTTGTAGTCGGTTACAACGTTAATTTCATGTGCTTTAAGCTCATTTTCCAGTTCTGTGTCTCCAGTGTCAACCCTTAAACTTTTCAACCTGTCCAATTTGCTTTTAGTCGCAATCACAACAATGTTGTCTAAACCTACTTGGCTGATTACTTTGGGGCTTATCTGCTGGTTTCCTCTGCCAAAAATGAATCCTTGCCCCCCAATCGGCGTTACAATTATCCATGCGGCTTTTCCACTTATGAAATCTAGTATTTGTTTTTCGTTTACGTCGCTTGCGATTATTTTCTTGTTCTGGAAAAGATCCACGCCTAAAAGGGTTTTTTTAGCGTCCAAGAGATCACCGATAGTACGGGTGGTTGTTCCTGGACCAATTATGTAAATGATGTCTGGTTTCATTTCTTCAATAATGTAAATTGCTATTGCTGCTTGGTTGCGGACTTCGCTCTCAGTCATTGGACTTTCAAGCTTATTCCCCTGAATCAAATGAGGCTCATAAGGGCTCAACATGTACCCGTAGAGTTCAGCGGAAAGGCGACCTTCTCTGAAGGCTTGCTCATCTACATCCATCACCTCCGCTTCTCGCAGGGGCAATCCGCCCCAAAGATAGCTGATGGCAACTCTTGCGGCAGCTTGAGGGCTCACGGCGAATATGGCGCTGTGCATTTTGACGCCTGTTGGAACACCAAGCACAGGAACTTTCATGCCAACGGCTTTTAGTATGTCGCGGGTTGTTCCGTCGCCGCCGCAGAAAACAAGCAAATCAACACCAGCCTTCACCACTTCTTTAGCGATATTTTGCGTGTCTTCGGATGTGGTTTCTTTTTTTCTTTCGCCGATAACTTGGCAGGTGAAGCCGCATTTCTTTGCTTGGTTCTCACCCATGCAGCCAGCGCCAACAATCAGTTTTAAGCTTTGTTTGGCTGGATAAAGTTCTGAGAGGAAGGTTTCTGCTCTTTGCGATGCTATGGGTTTAGCTCCTAGGGATATGGCTTTGTTCAGGATAGTTTTGCCGTCTGTTCCTTTTAATCCGACGGCTCCGCCCATTCCAGCAATAGGGTTTACGATGAATCCGATTGTTTTTGTTGGCAGAGTTTTTTCAGGAACATTCATGCGAAGAACCAAATTTAATATTAGATTAGCTGAGATAAAAAGAAGAATAAAAGAAGGGTATTGGGGTTTAGAGTGGTTCGCAACTTATGTATTTCTTGTTAACCTCGTCTAGCCACGGATACAGCGTATGAAGTTTCTTCATTGATTCCTCGACTTTCTTAGTTGGGTACTCATATGGTTGCAGTTTGCCGCTGAAGTATTCATCGTATGCCGCCATGTCAAAGTAGCCGTGTCCACAAAGCAAGAACAGAATGGTTTTTGCTTCGCCAGTTTTTTTGCATCGGAGGGCTTCGTCGATAGCGCCTTTGATGGCGTGGGCAGGCTCAGGTGCAGGGATGATTCCTTCAGCTTGGATGAATTGTTTGGCTGCGTCGAAGACTTCGACCTGATTGTAGGCTTCGGTGGTCATCTGTTTCTCCTGTGTTAGGAGGCTTATGGTGGGCGCAATTCCATGGTAGCGGAGTCCTCCAGCGTGGATAGGTGCCGGAATGAAGTCGTGCCCCAAGGTGTGCATGGGAACCAAGGGCGTTATTCTGGCGGTGTCTCCATGGTCGTATTGGTATTGCCCTTTGGTAACTTTGGGACAGGCTGAGGCTTCGGTGGCTACGAACTTTGTTTCTTTTGGTGCCTTTTTGGAGACTTTATCGTAGTAAAATGGCCACATGAGACCACTGTAGCTGCTTCCTCCGCCTATGCAACCGTACACAACGTCTGGATAGTCATCAACCATTTCTAGTTGTTTCTTTGTTTCTAAGCCTATGACTGTTTGATGTAGCAGGACGTGGTTGAAGACACTGCCTATAGCATAATTAGCCTCTTCTTCGTTGACGAGGGCATCTTCGACGGCTTCGCTGATGGCTATGCCGAGGCTGCCCTTGCTGTCAGGGTCTTCCTCTAGGATTTCTCTGCCTGCTTGAGTATGGGTACTTGGGCTTGCATAGACTTCTGCGCCGAATGCGTTCATCATCATTTTGCGGTAAGGTTTCTGGTCGTAGCTTGCACGCACCATGTAAACTGTGGCTTTGAGCCCGAAAATCATGGCTGCAAATGCCAAGGCGGAACCCCATTGACCTGCGCCTGTTTCTGTTGATAGGCGTTTTGTGCCTTCTTTCATGTTGTAGAATGCTTGGGGTACTGCTGTGTTTGGTTTGTGACTTCCAGCAGGGCTTACGCCTTCGTATTTGTAGTAGATTTTTGCTGGTGTTTTCAGTGCTTTTTCTAGACCGATGGCTCTGAAGAGTGGTGTTGGTCTCCAGATTTGATATACTTCTCGGACTTCTTCAGGTATGTCTATCCATCGTTCTTGGCTTATTTCTTGACCGATAATTGCTTTTGGAAATATTCGTGGGACGATTCCGACTCCTGGCTGTTTTGTTGCTGCATCTATGAATGGTGGAAGCGGCCTAGGTAAGTCGGGAACTATGTTGTACCATTGTTTTGGTATTTCGTCTTCGTTTAATAGGATTTTTCTAGTCGGCATTTTTTTCGCCTTTATGTATTTAGGGTTATGAATCGTACGTTTAAGTTTTATTTAAGGCTTTTGTGTACAGTTTTGTTCATTGAAAATGCTGCCAACGTTAAACAACAACATTTATACCCAAATGAACAGAAATACACATCAGCGAAACAAAATGTGGAACAAAATACAAACCCAACTGCAAGAATACCCCGAACGACTCAAAGTAGCACGCGTTCTCATAGAAAATGGACTAAGCGCAAGAGACGGCAAAATATACCTAAATCAAATTGAAATTCCGCCAGTACGCATAGCTAGAGTCGCCGGAGTAGACCGACGAACAGTAAACGAAACATTAAACATCATCAAAGCGAGCCCTGAACTCAAATTAATTTTTGAAGAAATACGTCCAGCAGGACATTCACTAAAAGAAATCGCTAAACACATCAATCTGGGAGTTCTAGAAATAACCCCTGTAAACGCAAAATCGCCCGGAATCTTATCCAACGCAGCTATGATTCTCAACAGGGCAGGATTAAGCATCAGGCAAGCAATCGTAGATGACCCGGAACTCTCACCAGAACCAAAACTTACTTTGATCGTTGAGAAAAAAATCCCAGGAGAACTAATCCCTGAACTACTGAAAATACCAGGAATAGCCAAAGTTTCAGTCTACTAAGCCATGGCAAATATGAAACGAAGGAAACCGTAAAAGCAAGTTAATGATGCAAAAATCGCTTGCCTAAGCTTTATTCATTATGCCTTGCCTAGAAAAACTTATATGGCTAGTAATATTCTGTTGTTGTTCGCATTAAAGGAGATTACTTGATTTGTCATCATTTCCAACACAAGCTGGCGGAGTGCCTGTTCTCATATTAAGAGAAGGCTCAAACAGGTCCCGTGGAAGAGAAGCACAACACGGAAACATAACTGCCGCCAAAGTGGTAGCCGAAAGCGTCCGAAGCGCTTTAGGCCCAAAAGGCATGGATAAAATGTTAGTGGACAACTTCGGAGACGTTACAATAACAAGTGACGGGCGCACTATCTTGGATGAGATGGATATTCAGCATCCAGCGGCCAAAATGCTGGTGGAAGTTGCCAAGACACAAGACAATGAAGTTGGGGACGGAACAACATCTGCGGTTATAATTGCAGGTGAACTTTTGAGCAGAGCAGAAGAGCTGATAGACAAAAACATTCATCCCACAATAATAATTGATGGCTACAAGATGGCAGCTGAAAAAGCTTTAGAAACCCTTGACAAAATAGCCATGCCAGTAGACTTAAAATCACAGGATTACCTAAAGAAAGCCGCAATAACTGCTATGGCAAGCAAATTAGTAGCTGAATACAAAGAATACTTAGCAGACATAGTTGTCAAAGCAATGATGACCGTGGCAGAAAAACAAGATAACACCTACAAAGTAGATGTAGAGGACGTAAAAGTTGAAAAGAAAACAGGCGAATCCCTCAGAAATACAAGCCTAATCAACGGCGTAGTTTTAGACAAAGAAATCGTTCACTCTGGAATGCCCAAACGAGTAGAAAAAGCAAAAATCGCTTTACTTGACGCTTCACTAGAAAACGAAAAACCAGAGTTAGACGCTAAAATTAACATTGAAAACCCCGCTCAGATTGAAGCCTTCCTAAAGCAAGAAGAAGCAATGCTAAAGGACATGGCGGATAAAATTGTAGCTTCAGGCGCCAACGTTGTAATATGCCAAAAAGGCATCGATGACATGGTTCAGCATTTTCTTGCAAGAAGAGGAATAATCGCCATTAGAAGAGCCAAAAAATCAGACATGGAGAAACTCGCAAAAGCCACGGGCGGAAAAATAGTATCAAGACTAGACGACATTTCGCCTGCTGACATTGGATACGCGGCTTTAGTTGAAGAACGCAGAATCGGCGATGATAAAATGACCTTTATCGAAGGCTGCAAAAACCCCAAGGCAGTGACCATCCTAATTAGAGGCGGAACAGAACGCCTGAACGCGGAAGCAGAACGCTCAATCCACGATGCACTATGCGTTATTCGAGACTTAATCCTAGAACCTAGAATTGTTGCTGGGGGAAGCGCTCCAGAACTTGAAATGGCAAACGCACTTAAAAAATATGCTGAAACCTTACCCGGCAGAGAACAGCTTGCAGTAAGAGTATTTGCTGAAGCACTAGAATCAATAACAATAACATTATCTGAAAACGCAGGCTTAGACCCCATCGACATACTGTCCGATTTAAGGTCTAGACATGAAAAAGGAGAAACATGGGCTGGCATAGAAGTAATAGAAGGCAAAGTGCAAGATATGTCTAAAGTAGGCGTTTTCGAACCAGTCGCAGTTAAAAAACAGATAATCAAATCAGCAACCGAAGCAGCATCCATGATTCTCAAAATTGACGACATTATTTCCTCTAGCAAAATGAAGGCACCTCCAATGCCACCGGGAGGAGGGATGCCAGGCGGTATGGGCGGATATCCAGGCGCTGGAGAGTATTAAAATACGTCAGAACAAAAAATAACTGTAGGACCACCAAAAATTACTCGCTTCGAGAAAGCAAGAATAGTTGGAGCTAGAGCGCTTCAAATCTCGATGGGAGCACCGATTTTGGTGGATGCTTGTGAAAATACAAACCCGATTGACATAGCTCTAAAAGAACTTGAGGCTGGAATACTACCGATAACTATCAGAAGGACCCTGCCAGATGGAACCTTCCAAGATATTCCGTTAAAATGGCTCCTATCTTAACCACGCACATCTTTTTTTTCCAATTTTGCTTTTGCTTCGTTAAGAATGTCGCAGATTTTTTTCCAATGTGCTCCTTGCCAATAGACCTGCCCGCAATTTGGACACTTCCAAAACTTATCATAATAAATGAGTGTGTTTTTCTCTAATTCGCCTGAAAGCAGTTCTTTTGGCGTTGCCTTAAGTTTGGTGTTGCATATTGGGCAACGGGACTTTTCCACATCTATCGCTAAGGTTAAGCCATATCGCTTGCCAAGTTCCGCCAGCCGTTCAGATTCCTTCTTGCCTTCAAGGTAGAAAGCGTCTACGCCCTTGGCGATCGCGCGTTGGTAGAGCTCCAAATCTTTAGTCAACAAAACGCGGTTTTCCTTTTTTGCCACTTCAAGAAGTTCAGAATCACTTAGCTGGACGGAGTACATGACGTCTTGTCCTAACATGCGCAGCCAACGTGCAAGTTTTCCCAGCATACCATCCGCTAGGAACTTCACACATTGCCTCTCCGAACAATTGAGCCACTACCTGCTTTAGCAACTATTTCCCCCTCATCAAAAACTAACAATCCGTTAACGAAGGTTTTTACTGGTTTACCCTGAACGTCCCACCCATCGTAGGGCGAATATTTTGCTTTAGACTTGAATTTTGAGGCAGCAATTTTGAATTTACGGTTAAAATCTACCACCGTTAAATCTGCATTTTTCCCTTGTTCCAAACGACCGCGGTCATTCAAACCGTAAATTTCTGATGGTTTCTTTGCGAGAAGTTGAACCGCTTGGGCTAAGGATAACCGATTCTTCTTTACAAGCGTCAAAATAAGTGGCAAAGTAGTTTCTAAACCTGGCACGCCGACTTTAACATCCCAAACGCTGCTTGCAGACTTCTCACTCAAAGCATGCGGTGCATGGTCTGAGCCTAAAGCATCAACCCAACCCGCTTCCAAGCCTTTCCATAATGCTTCAATGTGATTCTTGCTACGAAGCGGAGGCGCCATAATCAGCAATTGCCCATAACGGTTTAAATCATCACTTGACAGCAGTAGATGGTTAGGGGTAACTTCACATGTTACTTTTCTGCCAGATTCTTTAGCGTCCACAATGGCGTTTAAGCCCTCTTCAGTTGAGACATGACAAAAATGCAACCGCACACCAGTCGGCGCACTTATTTTTAGTAGGCGTTCGATGGCTTTTAGTTCAACTGTCTCCGAATGCACCTTTAGAAAAGCGGCAGTGTTACTTTTTTTGGCTTGTTTTAGTTTTTCTTCGTTGGTTGTAAGCAAAGCCTTGTCTTCGGCGTGCACCGCCACTGGCACATTCAACTCGGCGACTTCTTTGAACGCATCCTGCAAGGCTTGGTCATCATCAACGTTTAATCCGCCGATTTGGCAACCCATGAAAAGCTTGAACCCTACTGCCCCTTCCGAAACGATGTCTTTTGCTTCAGCCAGTTTTTTTGGAAATTCAGAGTAGAACCCAACGTTAACAAGGACTTTTCTTTCAGCGATTCTCATGCGGTTTCTTAAAGTTTCCATGCTCATTGTGACTGGCTCGTTGTTAGGCATGTCTAAGACGGTGGTGAAGCCCCCGGCGGCTGCAGCAGCGGTTCCTGTTTGGAAGTCTTCTTTGTACGCTTTTCCCTCATCCCGCAAGTGAACATGCTCATCTATCAAGCCTGGTAGCACTAGAAGGTTTTTTAGGTTAGTTTTTTGGTCAGCGTTAGGCATTTGGGTTTCTTTGCCGATTTTGAAGATTTTGCCTTCTTCGATGGCGAGGCTACAATCAACTATTTGCTCATTGAGGTAGGCTTTGGCGTTTGTGAGGACAGAATCAACAATCAAGTCAGTTCACGGTCTATAGTGAATAGCGAGTGGTTTGATTAATTAAAGTTTATCAAGCTATTCGTTTTGATTTCAGTTTAAATTTTTTAATCCAATGAAAAATAAATTGGAAAGCCGGGGTTGATTTGAACCCCTGCCAGAGTGAGGTATCACCTGAACAACCTTTATTTTTTCCAGTGTGCTCTCCCTGCGCTGATATTAGATTACTATTTTCCCATGACTTTTCTAGTAGCGATCTCAATGTCTTTCGCTTTAATGGTTTTTCTTCGGGCATGCATAGCATAATCAAGTGCTTCTTTAGCAATCTTAACGCCAATCTCCTCGAGAATGTTTGCAAGCTCCTTCGCTGCTGCTTCACTCACCCTGTCTGCTCCAGCTTTCTTACATAATCTATGCATTGGAGCCACAGCTATTACCAATTCGTTCATATCGACTTCTCCGCAGCCTCTTTTTCTTTTTAAAGCAATATTTAACCTTTGTTATCGCTTTTTCCTCTAAATTAGAAAGCAACATCTTCTTTTTTTGTTTCTAAATTGACTCAGGTAAGGCTTTTTGGCTTCAAATTACAAGCTATTCGAAATGGAACCATTTAACTGAATAAGAAAGATGCCCTGATTCCCATATTATTTACATTCCGCTTACGCAATTAATAATTTCTACCTCTGCATCAATTATCATTCACTTCTGAATGGTTTGTCCAAGGCAAGCAATCGAAACCCAGACTCTATTAGAGATTTCATGGCTTAATTCT
>Ga0208819_1000410_pt1 | contig 33648 bp, 34 predicted proteins | sample June2015DPH_11_1_3_FD_184707 | JGI IMG/M metagenome (GOLD analysis project Ga0208819, IMG submission 184707) | Peatland microbial communities from SPRUCE experiment site at the Marcell Experimental Forest, Minnesota, USA - June2015DPH_11_150... | ecosystem: Environmental > Terrestrial > Soil >...
CAAATTTTGAAGTTATGACTGTGAGATTTGCAGCCCATTCCTCCAAGGTTGCGTTTGGGAAAGACCAGCTTGCATGCGGATGATACAAGTTGTCCAGAGTCATAGTTTTGAGGTCTGGAGCAAAGTGCTTGAGACCTGACAAGATTAATGCCTCCATATAATATGGCAGCCCGATGAGTAACACTAAATCAGGGTGCCCTTTACCGTCGAGTCCTTGCCACTCCGGATCTACAAGCCTGTTACCGATGTCCATTGCGGACATGAAGCCTGCTGGTTCATAGCCCCGTTTTAGGAATTCACCGACCATGTGGGCTGTGGCTACAACTGGAACTTTTGATGCTTTAGCGAAGTCAATCAGGTACTCGATTAGTTGTTTGCCTTCCATCCAACGTTCAGTGGCATAGCTGCCCACGATAAGGAGGGGACGGGAGGCTTTCTTTATCATTGCTACTACTACCTCAGGTTTCTGTATGGGGTTTGCTTTCTTTGTAGCAGCTATTTCTGCACATTGCCAAGGTTCACATGACATGTCTTATCACTCCTTCATTTTACGAATCATTCTTGGAAGCAATGTTGGATCGGGAATTACTGTTTCCTTCCAGTTTTTCGCGTCCAATATCTTCGTGAATTCATCTTTCAGTGTCATTGGCACATCAGCCATTGTTCGCACGAACAAGTGCAAGTCCTGCGGCATGCATCCATAGTAGCGTTTGTGTAAGTCTACGTAGTGGCTTAGTTTTATGCTGCGTCCTTTCCATGTGTCGTTTGGTCTGATGCATAGTTTTGCGATGGTGACCATTGCTTCTTGTGGTGTTTCAACTGTTTGGAATAAGTGTTCAGGTGCTGGTCCAACGTTTACTTTGTTGCCTGTGCGTGCATCGTAGACTTCCCAGTCTTCAGGTTTGTCTTCTCTACCTAAAAGCATGCGCCTGTATTTTGCGCCGTGTGGACCTACAAGTACTGGAACGCCTAAGCGCCAGAATCCAGCGGCGATTGCTGCTGCTTTCTGTGAGTATGCGCCCCATGCTAAGCCCACCGCGCCTAAGCGGTTGTATATATAATCGGCGATTTCTTCGTAGTTGCCTCTGAGGTTGCGTTTTGCGAATATATTTGCTACTTTGATGGCTGCACCCGCGATGTGACTGTTGGCGACGCATGAGCCGACATTGAGGACTCCACCAGCAGTGAATTCGCCTGGGAATTCCTCATATAGTGTTTTGCCTTCGCTGTTGCGGTAGCTGCCTGCAGACATGGCTGAGCAGCCTGATGTTACCACGATGTAGCGTCTGTTTGCGAATTCTCTGCATATGTCGTAAACATCTTTGCCGCCGTGTGGATAGTTGCTGCAGCCTACTACTGCAAGTATGCCTGGGATTTCTCCAAGCACGATTGGGCTGCCAACGTTTCGGATTTCAACGTCTTGAACTGCACCTCTACCAGCGCGGCACAGATTGTTTTCTTCCAGCATAGCTTTCTCGCCGGCTTTAATTATGAAGCTGTGAATGTTGAGTTTAACTGGGCATGCTTCTTCGCATCGTCCACATCCAATACAGTACTCGTACAGGTCGGTAAGCGGTACTATATCGCCTTCGGCTGCTGCCTTTAGTGCTTGTGGGATTTTAAGGTCCTGTGGACAAGACCTTCGGCACAAGTCGCATTGCCTGCATGTCTGGGCTAATTGCTTGATTTCTTCGATACTTGGCAGATTCTTCAGTTTCTTGCGGATTGGAGCGATTTGCTGTGCCACTCTCACTGCGACTTCGCCGACTTTTTCTGGGTCAAGGATCAAAACACCTGCTGCTTTGCCGCTTACAAGGTCAGCGACTATTTCGTCTGTCGGGTCGTTTGTGCGGTTCTTGAAACCCATGCAGTTCTTCTCTGACGCGGCGATAACTGGAGCGTGAACTTTGCGTGCTTCATCAAAAGCGTCTGTTCGGACACATTGCTCGTCTAAAACGACGACGTCTGCGAATCCAGCTCTTATGAAGCGTAGTTGCCAACTGATTGGGCCAACGATTTTGCCGCGGTTATAATAGCGGGTTATGTCGTGTGCTGTGCAGCATAAGCCGACTACTTCGATTTTGTCGTCGACTTTGTTGTCTTTCGCGTAATCGATAATTCCGACTGAGGGGATTACGTTGTGACCGATGCACATGATTACTGGTTTTGATCTGTCTACGCTGCCTATGCCTAATTGTACAAGTGGGGCTTCTGGGTCAGCTTTTGGCATGCCTAAGGTTGAAACTTGAGCAATGTCACCTACTTCCATGCCTACGTGGTCTATCATACCAACATGGAAGGCTTTAGATTCAAAATCCAAGTTATTACCCTCTTGACCAGTGTGGGCGACAGCAACTGCCTGAGTAATTTGCTCTTCAGCATATTCCAAAACACTTTCCAAATCACCGAGGGTTTCGGGCTTTATCCCAGTAACTAGGCGAATGACGGGCGCTTCAACTTTTATGTTCAAGCCGCCAACATCTAACGGAAACCTGCTGCCATATTTCTCAATTAAATGATGAACCATATGACGGGCATGAGCCGTGTGGGTTGCTGCACCAATGCAACAGGCCAAAAGCACTATGCGTGAAGACTGAGCACCGATATCTAAGCCACAAGCGCCACGTTTCCCAGCTGTCAAATCGCATTTGCCAAAAGTGCAGAGACAGCACAGGTCACAATCCGGCATGTAGAAGGGTTTGTACCTGTTGAGGAGTTTCATGTCCCAGTCCCTCAGCGCGGTGAGCGAGGGCATTGGGGTGGGTCCCATGGGCTCGGTCCAGTTGTCATTAACAAGTTTTCCTATAGAAACTTCAAGGTTCTTGATAAGACCAGTACTAGTCTTCATTTCATCTATCTTTACGTGTACATTTTTGCTGGTCAATGTCAAACCTCAGTAAAGGTTTTAGAGAATACCTAACACTACACCATTTTAAACCTTTCCAGAGTTCCCGTTGTAAAGTCATGGTTAACGTTGAAGAATGTAAGCTTCAAAAACGCAATCTTGTACATAAGAACTGGGGTTATTGCTTTATGTAACCCGTCGCCTTCATGATAGCCTTAACAGAAAGATACGCGGCGTTGTCAGAAGGCAAATCAAGCAGTGACTGCCCATTAAGAACGTACTCGTCCAGTTGCTCATCAGTAGCCATCTTGCTCAAATACTTAAACTTCAAAGTTCGCGTCCGAAATAAAAATCCATTCGTCAATGTTCCCAGCCGTTTCTCGTGCGCGCGCTGGCTTGTCCCAAAATTCGTTAATGTTTATTTTCGGGTGGGGGTTTCGTATTTTTTGAGTAACGTCCAAGCTTAGGCCACAGAATCATGTTGTCTTAGCTGTGTTTGGTTCCGTAGGCGAATATAACATCGTCTGTTATTCGAGTAATTCTTTTCCTCTCAAAGTATCTGCGGTTTTTCTCAGAATCCGCAGCAATTTTGTCCGAGGGAAACTTTGCATACCACCATGAAGCTGAAATGGCGGCGAAGAAATCATATGCTTGAGCGCCGGATGGGAAGTCATTGCGCCACAATGCTCTGAACGTTCTAATGTTACTCAGTCCAGCGTGAACAAACATGTCTTCAACATCTTTTTCTGTGCGTGGCCAGAATTCCAGTCGATAGCCGAAAACGTACCTCTTGGTTATAGCTCTGAAACAGGCATCTATTGCTTCCCAGTAATGTTCAGGACCATGAGCACCTACAGAAACCAATCCATTAGGTCGCGTCACCCTTGCCATTTCAGCCACCGCCTTCTCTTGATTAGGCAACAAGCCCAACGTCATTCCAGTAATAGTAACGTCAAAGCTGGCTTTCTAGAAGGGCAATGATTCAGCGTCAAGTTGGCGAAAAACAATTTGATTTTCACCATATCCCGCAAGAGTTGCTTTTTCTTGAGCCTTATCAAGCATATACTGAGAAATGTCACCACAGACTACTCTTGAAGCGCCTTGTTCCAGCGCAATAAAAGACAAAACTCCAGTGCCGCATCCAACATCCAAGACCTCCTTCCCCCTAAATTCTATTCCATCCAATTGCATGCGAGCAGCTCTAAGTTGAAATTCCAATCCAAGCTTGTCGTATTTTTCCACGTGATTAGAGAAGACGCCATCGTAGCCCAGCTTTACCCGTTCTTTCATGGCACCTGTGTCCCTGACATTTCCATTGATCCAAGCCATCGCGTTGCTTAAATTAACCAATAACCTCATTGATTTTGTGAGCTTTCCAGCCCAGAACACAGGAGGCATATTTTCCCTTCTTTGAGACTGTAACAACCTATGAACTAATAGTCGCAATTCAAATATAAAAGTTAACACAAGACAACCGCAAACCACATTAGCGCGCCGACCCCTTGCTAAATAGCCTTGCACGTGTCAATGCACTGTCCCCAACGTACTTCAACACTTAATTTCGGGACAAGGCAGCGCAAGCGCTCTAAATCGAAAAGCTCTTATAGCACTTACAGATGCATGACTACCTAGGTAGGTAGGTAGTAAAATGGTATTGCTCATATGTCAACATTGTGACTATAGATGGGATTACCAAGGCGAGAACGAGCATTATGCCACCTGCCCTACATGCCGTTACAAGGTTAGGATTCCTGAAGAAAAAGCTCAAATGTTACGTCGAAAAGGGTTGGATATGGAGTTGAAAAGCAAATTCTCATTAAAAGAGCAACATGTAAAATTGCGTGGTATTGCTGGAATAGTGAATAAGACAATAGAGGACTACCAATACGACAAAAGCATGTTAATTCAAATCCTTTTGAGATTGCAAAAGAATTTCGGCTGGCTTCCGATGGAAATGCTATTAGAAGTAAGCAAACAGCTGGGGATACCTATTAATCAAGTATACCAAGTCGCAACCTTTTACAAAGCCTTCTCTCTCAGTCCGCGAGGGAGACATCTAATAAGGGTTTGCACGGGAACTTCCTGTAAAGTGAGAGGTGCGCCAATAATCCTTGAGAAGTTGCAGAGCTTTCTCGACATAGATACGGGTGAAGTCACCCCAGACGGCAGATTCAGTCTTGAAACAGTTAACTGTTTAGGCTGTTGCGCTCTCGGCCCAATGATGACTATTGACGGCGAATACTATGGAAACTTAAAGCTACTCGCCGTGAAAAGAATTCTATCTAAATATACGTAGCAGGTGAATAAACATGGGAACCGTTAAGTGTATACGATCACCTAAAGACCTCGAAAAGCTTCGCGAAGAAATCAAGTCCAAGAGAAAACCGAGTAAATCCAGCGTCTCGGTTTGTGTTAGCACAGGCTGTGTTGCGCTTGACGCTTCGAAGGTTAAGGAAGCTTTCATAGCCGAACTGGAGAAGCAAGGACTAAAAGATCAAGTGGAAATTAAGGAAACAGGATGCTTGGGTTTCTGTGAGCAGGGACCAAGGGTAACGATCTATCCAGAGGAAATCTGTTATTTTAAGGTTAAGCCTGAAGATGCCCCGGAAATTGTTTCTAAAAGCATTCTTGAAAAGAAAGTTGTGGAACGGTTGCTATACAAAGACCCAGCCACCGGCAAAGGAGTACAGAAGCTTGAGGACATACCCTTCTACAAATACCAGCGTAGATTGCTTCTGGAAAATAACGCGAAAATAGACCCAAAGAATATCGAAGATTACATTGCTCTAGGGGGATACAGCGCCCTTGCCAAAGTCCTCTTCGAAATGACACCTGAACAGGTGGTTGAGGAAGTTAAAAAGTCAAAACTGCGGGGAAGGGGTGGAGGAGGATTTCCAACGGGGTTAAAGTGGGAAACCACGCGGAACGCACCTGGCGAGCATAAGTATGTCATCGTTAACTGTGATGAAGGAGACCCAGGAGCCTTTATGGATAGATCTCTGATGGAAGGTAATCCTCATAGTGTGCTCGAAGGTCTCATAATAGGCGCGTATGCGATTGGAGCCAATGAAGGCTTTGTTTACGTTAGGGAAGAGTATCCTATAGCTGTAGAAAACATATCCACAGCTATAAGGCAGGCTGAAGAGTACGGGTTGCTCGGCGAAGACATTATTGGCTCGAGTCTAAGCCTCAGGGTTAAGGTTCACAAGGGTGCAGGAGCTTTTGTCTCAGGAGAATCTAGCGCTCTTATGACAGCAATCGAGGGGAAGGTTGGTGAACCCAGACCCAAATACGTTCACACAGCGGTTAAAGGTCTTTGGGATAAGCCTAGCCTCCTCAACAACGTTAAGACATGGGCTAGCGTCCCTCTAATAGTCCTTAAAGGCGCTGAGTGGTTTAGGAGCATAGGAACCGAAGGCAACAGCGGAACTATGATCTTCTCCCTCGTTGGGAAAGTTAACAACACAGGTTTAGTTGAGGTGCCTATGGGAATAACTCTTCGGGATTTAATCTTTAAGATAGGTGGAGGCATTAGAGACGGCAAGAAGTTTAAAGCTGTTCAGATCGGAGGGCCGTCTGGAGGCTTCATCCCAGAGCAGTACCTCGATATTCCAGTAGACTACGATGAACTTGTAAAAGTTGGCTCAATGATGGGCTCTGGAGGCATGGTAGTCATGGACGAAGACACCTGCATGGTAGATGTGGCTAGATATTTTGTCGATTTCCTCCTCGAGGAATCCTGCGGAAAATGTATCCCCTGTCGTGAAGGGTTGAGAGTGCTCTCCAGCATTCTAAGTGATATCTGCGCTGGCAAAGGGAAAAGTGAGGACATACAGACAACTGAAGAGATAGCTGAAACAATGAGGGAGGCTTTACTCTGCGCATTGGGCAGAACTGCAGCAAATCCTGTCCTCACATCTCTGAAGTATTTCAGAGACGAATGGGAGCAGCACATAATAGAGAAACGTTGCCCAGCTAACGTTTGCAAAGCTCTGACAGATTTTTACATAAATCCAGAGAAATGTCAAGCTTGCCTCCTTTGCTTAAAGGAATGCCCAGCAGGAGCTATTCAAGGCGACAAGGATCAGGTTCATTGGATTGATCAAGAAAAATGCATAAAATGTGGGACATGCTATGAAATTTGCAATTTCCAAGCGGTGAAAAAGCTTTCGGGAGAGCCCATTCCACCTCCACCAAAAGGAATGAAACCAATTCGAAAATTGAAAGGAGAGAACTAGAATGAAGAAAGTCATTACTTTACAGATTGATGATAAAGAGGTTAAGGCAGAGGAAGGAATAACCATTTTAGAGGCGGCGCAGCATGCAGGTGTGGAAATCCCAACTCTATGCTGGTATGAAGGACTGGAACCCTACGGTGCCTGTCGATTTTGCAGTGTAGAAATCGAAAAAAGAGGAAGGGCTCAAGTGGTAGCTTCATGTTGCTATCCAGCGGAGGAGGGGTTAAAGGTAAAAACCAGATCTCCCAAAATCGTTAAAATAAGAAAGATCATAATAGAATTAGCTGCCACATCCGCGGGAGAAGATGTCAGTAGCAAAATGAGGGCGTTGGCCAGCGAATATAACGCGGATTTATCTCGATTCAGGTCAAGGGTATCATTGTCCCCAACAAAATGCATCCTTTGCGGACTATGTGTACGTCGTTGTATTGAAGCAAATTGGGAAAGCGCTATAGGATTCATTGGTAGAGGAATATACCGATGCATTGCACTTTTCCCAGAAAAGGCAGGTCTCTGCTCGACATGTAATTATTGCCGTGACGTATGCCCCACTGGCAGAACTTGCTCCACGTTTGGTCCTCGTCCGTCTTTCCCTCGAGTTGACGATGTCCTCGCAGGGAGAAAATGAAGCATGAAGCCTCGCGGGCTACATCAATCATAGTCAGCCCGGCCTTCAATTTTATTGCTGTATGTAACCCGTTGCCCTCATTATCGCTTTAACAGAAAGATACGCGGCGTTGTCAGAAGGCAAGTCAAGCAATGATTTCCCATTAAGAACGTAATCGTCTACCTGCTCGTCAGCAACGATTTTGCCCACATACTTAAACTTCAATTCGCTCTCAGCTTTACTGCCGAGTTCAGCGGGAAACCTGTAGCCGCCGATGAGGTAGAAATTGTTAAATTCCATGTTGACTTCTTTGGCGATGCGGTACGCTCGTTTGACATGTTCAAAGCTCTTCTTTGAGTGGTCAAGAACGTCGAAAACGTCATTCACCTTTGACGCGATGCGCCTGTTCAAGTGTTCAAGCCCCGCGGGAGAATCGATGAGCACGTACTTGTAGTTCTTCGTCAAAGATTCCAGTGCTGCCTTCAAAGCGGAGTTGGGCATGCAGTAGCAACCTTCAACCCATTTAGTGCCGATTGCAAGGAAGTCGAAATTTTTGCTCTCGTATAAGCCGTTTTCCCAAATTCTACTTTCTATTCGTTCCGTTGGAGGAATTCCTACTGTGGTGCCTCCTTTCTCGATGAATGTGCTGACAAGCAATTCGGCGATGGTTGATTTTCCAGCTTCTCTGAGGTCTATTCCGAGCATTTCGGCAAGGTTCTGGTCTGGGTCTGCGTCAACCAGTAATAAGGGTGCTTGTCCAGTTTCGATGAAGCATTTTGTCATTAGAGCGGTGAAACTGGATTTTCCTGTTCCGCCACGACCCACCGTTACCAGAGTTTTCATTTTCAAATAAACCTCAAACTGTTATGCGGTTTTCTTAAGCAAAAGCTCGCATATATTATCTATGGTCTTAACCGCTGAGATTTCCTTGTTTTTAAGCGGCGTTTCACCAACCATGTCAGCTTCAATCACTTTCTGGTCAAAGGGTACAAAAGCAAGCAGGGATAAGCCGTTTTTGTCTGCGAAGTTTTGAATAGCCTCTTTCTGGGCTTCGTTCATTACTCTGTTGCCAACAAGATAAAGCTGCTTCATGCCGGCGGCAGCAGCCATATCGTGAATGTGCTTGGCAATTTCCAGAGATTTCAGGTTGGAGTCGGCAACAATGAGCAGTGCATCAACATGTCTGGCGGTGCCTCTGCCGATATGCTCCACGCCAGCTTCCAAATCCAAAACAACTACTTCGTTTCGTTCCACAACAAGGTGCCTAAGCAAAGCACGGATAACAGCGTTTGGAGCACACATGCAGCCTGCACCCATCGACTGCACTGTACCCATAACAATCAAGTTCACGCCAAGCGGAGTGCTAACTGAATAGTCTTTGACGATGTCGTCAACAGTGAATTGCAAGCGGTAAACTCCTGAGTAACCCGTGCTAGTTTTTGATTCCACAAGCTCCTTGTTCTCTGAAATAGGAACGATTTTGCGAGTTTCCTCAGCGGATAAGCCTAACGTCAAGCCGAGATTCGGAGAAGAATCTGCATCAATCGCCATCGTCTTTAATCCACGCTCAGCAAAACCGCGAGCTAAACCGCCAGCAATCAGGGTTTTGCCGACGCCGCCTTTACCAGAAACAGCAACCTTCATAATCTCACAGCTAAAAACATTTCCGTTCTAAGGTTAATTTACGTTTCCTCGCAAAGTTAGATAAAACACACGCATTCTACTGTTTCTTCTGTTCAAGCAAAGTCCTTCTGGGAAGAAAGCCAAACCGCGAATAGAACCCGTAAGCCTGCTCGTTGCCGACAGCCACTGAAACAATCTTCTTTTTCGCCCCTTTACCGTTTAACCACGCCAACGCTTTCTCCATTAACGCTCTGCCGATGCCCTGCCCTCTATACTTTGCACCGACAAAAATGGAATCAATCTCACCCGTCAGCCACCTGTCAATGCTGCTTACACAGTAACCGACAAGCTCACCTGAAGCATCCAAAGCAAGGTCAACCCTGACTTCTCCGCCCGAAGCCCTCTGCAAAATAGCACGCTTCCTTTCTTCAAACGTCAAAGTTAGATAGTAGTCTTTGAAGTAGGGTGACACGCTCAGATGATGTCTATTTAGGGTTTCCCATAAAACCTTGATTTCATCAAGCATGCCTCCGTCACCATGGACATACTTAATTCTAGGTTTATTCACCAAATGCTCTCCCATGCAACCCACCTGTTAACTGAACACTAAGGCAAATATCATTATGCCTATATCAAGGATTTTAAAGCTTTATTTGGTCGAAAATGCTCAATAATTTTCAATAAAACAGTTTGGTTGCGCTTTTAATGGCTGATGGCCGCACAGAAAAAACCATAGAGAAATATCGAAACTACAAAGCACAAGACGAAGCAAAAATAGAGCAAGAATTTCTGAAAGGAACAAAGAACGAAAACCTTGGCGTTTACTGCGACATATTTTCTGCAAAAAGCGGCGTAGATGGACAGGACGGCGGAATAGTCACTGCACTACTAGTTAAGGGCATTAAGGAGGGCATTTTTGACTCGGCTATAGTTGTTCAACGCAAAGAAGGATATAACGCGGAAGCGGTCGTAGCAGATAACGTTAATGATGTAATGGCGGCAAGGGGAACAAAATATCTCAGAGTAAGAGTTACGCCCAAGCTACGAGAAATAGCAGACCAGGGGAAAAAGAAGATAGCAATTGTTTGCACTCCATGCGAGGTTAGGGCGGCAAGAAAAATACAACAAACCCTCAAACGTAATTCTTCAAATCAAGAGGTCACAATTTTAGGATTGTTCTGTTTCGAAGCCTTTAACGGGGCCAAATTGAAAGAAGAAATAAAAACACGTTTAGGCGTCGACATAGACAAAGTCGAAAAAACCCAGATTCGAAAGGGAAAATTCATAATGCATCTTAAAGGAAAAGAATACAGTTGCAAAGTAAGAGACCTCGGCAAAGCTGTCGAAAAAGGATGCCATTACTGCGATGATTTCTCAGCGCAACTTGCAGACATTTCAGTTGGTTCAGTAGGCAGCCAAAGTGGATACTCAACAGTCATTGTAAGGTCAGAGGCTGGGAAAAAGCTGCTGGAAAACCTAGACATTGCCAAGGAAGATGCAGAGAAAGAAGAAATCATAAAACTATCCAGACTCAAAAAACAACGAGCCGAAAAAAGCTTCGTCTCTCGTTTACAATCGACAACAACTAAAAACCAAAAGCGGATCGACATAACGTAAGCACATTTCTTAATACTTATTGTTTTTTCCCTGAGAATGTTTGGTAATGATAAATTGCTTCTCAATTAGGCATCCGCTTTAAAGCCTGCTTTGCAGCACATGCAAAAGATTTTTTAATGAAAACATGTCTAGCCTTAAGCCGAGATGAACTCTCTATGAAAATACTAAACGAGTTTGTGCCAACACGCAAATTTCTAAAGCTTGCCGACGAAATCAAAGATCTAGTTGATGGATGGAACGTCACTGACAGCGCGGCTGGTTTTCCAGCACCCAGCGGTACAGTTGTAAGCTGCATCCTCAAAACCAAATACCCTGAAAAAATAATCGTACCCATATTCATCCTACACTACAAAGGACCAGTCGAAGTAGGAGGCTTAGCTTTAGCCGCAGATATCATAGGTCTCGATGGCTTAGCAATCACCATGGGTGACAACCCCAAGTACGGAGAGGCCATAAAGATGTTGAAGTCCTCCGAGGAAGCCCGAGACTTCATACGCAACACAGTAAAGACCAAAAACCTCAAGCTTGGCTGCTTACTAACGGCAAGACGATCTGTAGAGGAAACCCTTGCCCGTACGAGAGAGACATGGGACTTTATCTACTTCATGAGACTTGAAGACAAATCCTTCCCCATACTAGAGCAAGTAGCCAAAGAGTGCAAACGCCTAAACAAGCCCATCTACTCATATTTCCTAGTGGGAACACCCAAAAACGTAGAAACAGTAAAGATGATCGGGTGGCCAGTCGCCGCAACCATGGATACAGTTGAAGAAAAGGCAGCAAAGCTGGATGGCTTGGTAGACGGCATAATCGCCACATGCGCTGGAGACGCTGAAGGCGACAAAGAGATGCTAAGAAAACTGCAAAAGTTCAGAAAGTGACAGAAGACCCTAATAGGATAGGACTAGAGACGCTTTAACAGTCTCTTCATCCAACGTTTCTATCTTAAATCCCTTTTTCTCGCATAACCTTATCATTTTAATGTTATCTGGAAGAACAGTAGCAAAGATTCTCTCCAGTCTCATGTTTCTTGCAACCGCTATTATGTAATCCATTAGCATTAATCCAAGACCTTTAAGTTGCCATTGATCGGCAACCAAGACAGCGAACCCGCTACTTTTTCCATAAGGTTCAGCGATCACCCTGCTAGCGCCGATTATTTGCCTGCCACCTTGCTTAAGCTCAGCGAGTCAAGTTTGCCTCGCAAAAAAAGAGACACTTTATCTGCCCCTCTTATTCCAGGTTTCGAATCAACTTTTTTTCAATTTTCTTATCGAGATAACCTTAAGTTTCTATTGAATAATTAGCAATTAATGATTCAGTAGAGGTATGTTGTGTGAACACTGTTCAAGTAATCGCTGTTGAAAATTTACCGTTAATAAAGAAAGGAGACAACTTGGGTCAGCTTATCGTTGAAGGGACAAAAAAACAGAACACGCCAATCCAAGAAAAAGACGTCATTGTGGTTACGCATGTTGCTGTTTCGAAAGCTGAAGGAAACGTCATTAACCTTGACGAAGTACCGCCTTCGGAAAGGGCAAAGGAAATAGCGCAAAAAACAAACAAAGACCCTGCTATGGTTGAAGTTATTCTTCAAGAAACCAAAGACATTATTCGAATTGGTCAAAACAGCATCATTACAGAAACCAAGAGTGGCGTGATTTGTGCCAACGCTGGAGTAGACCGATCCAACGTTTCAGGCGACAGAAATGTTGTGCCACTGCCAAAAAACCCTAATGCTTCTGCACAAAACATAAGGCAAGAAATAAAACGGTTAACAGGGGCTAACGTTGCAGTAATCGTTTCTGACACGCATGGAAGACCCTTCCGCATGGGCGAAATAAACGTTGCAGTAGGCGTAGCAGGAATCAAGCCTATAAGAGACAGACGAGGCGAAAAAGATCTCTTCGGATATGTTCTGAGAATAAAACAAACCGCCATCGCGGACGAATTATCTTCGGCAGCGGAACTTGTCATTGGTCAAGCGAATGAGGGAATACCAGCCGCTATCATCCGAGGGTACAATTACCAAACTGCCGAAAATGCCTCAGCAACAGAACTCACTAGACCAAAAGAAAAAGACCTTTTCAGATAAACCATTCAATAAAGTTCAATAACCTAATTGTGTACAATAGGAGGAAACTATGAGTTGAAAATGATGGAAGCTAAAACGCCAAAGGAGTTTTTCGAAAAAGCGTTACCTGTCAGATTCAAACCTGATAAAGCGGCAGGCATTGACGTTATAGCTCAATTAAACTTAACCGGTTTAGAGGGAGGTGACTGGGTGGTCATTATAAAAGATCAAAAATTGCAGGTAACAGAGGGAACCCAGTCCTCACCAGCATTGACGCTGAAGATCGCTGTAAGCGATTTTATGAACATAGTAAACGGAAAGCTAAGCGCTGAGAAAGCTTTTTTCACAGGAAAAATCCATTTCAAAGGCAACATTAGCTTGGCGTTAAAATTAAAGGACGCAGGCTTTCTATAAGATTATTTTAAGCCATGCTTTCGAACAACTTCTAAAGGCAAGTCGTACTCGCCAATTTTGAATGTCTGTAGCAGCAGAGATGCATTTCCTGTTCCAAGAAGCAGGGCACCATGTTTCCTTACGATTGGTTTAGCGTTTAGACGGCGTTTTGCATTGTCTTTGTCTCTTCAAATTGTAAGGTGATTATGCTTCTTTTTATTTAGCGTTAATTTTGGATGCGAACATAATCAACGAATTAATTATAGTTAATTTTAAATATAACTGCACTAATATCGCCTTTTAATTACTGGTGTCTAATGAGTGTTGGTCGTCTCAAACATCGACCTAGCAACTGATTCGCATGTGCTAAAGCCTTTAACGTTTCTAGATTCATCAATCGAAGCTTCCTTTCACTTGGCGTTATCCAAGAATTGTATAGTTAGAAATAAGTACTATCTCAAAACACAAAGCAATCCTAAACAAGGAATAATCATGGAAGAGAAATAATTATGGAAGAGACCAAAGAAGAACCACCTCAACATAACCATGAAAACGACGAGGATCTAAAAAGTCGCAGCCCCTTCTCACTTTTGGACGGCGCAACCGCCCAAGTTCCGTCAATAACACCCGAACTGTATTTTGAAAGCAAAACAGCCCGAGATCGAAGCAAATCGCTAGAAGAACGGCTCGAATGCTTCGAAATAATACTTGACTCAGAAGTGGGCGACACAAACCTAACCCGAGCAAGAAACATCGAAAGAGAAGTGGGTCTCCGACAAATATACTTAAAATTCGAAGGCGGAAACCCAACCGGAACACAAAAAGACCGCATCGCCTTCGCACAAGCCCTCGACGCACTCCGCAGAGGATACAACGAGATAACAGTCGCCTCATGCGGCAACTACGGCGCAGCAATCGCGCTAGCCGCATCCCTGGCTGGATTACGTTGCCTAATCTACATCCCTGAAGAGTACCACGCTAACAGAATCAAAGAAATCAAACAATGGGGCGCGGAAATAATCAAAACTCCCGGAGATTATGAAGAGTCAGTGACAATTTCCCGAGAACAAGCTGAAGAAAACGGATACTACGATGCAAATCCAGGCGGAAGCAACACCAACCTCCAATTCAAAGCATACGGCGAAATAGCCTACGAAATCTACGACGAACTCAGAGACGCACCTGCCGCCGTGGCCGTACCAGCCTCAAATGGCTCCACAATAGCAGGAATATACAGAGGCTTCCTAAGTCTATACAACCGAGGAAAAACATCCCGCATACCACGCTTCATCGCAGGCTCATCCTACGGCATGAATCCCATAATAAACGCATTCATCAAAAACATGCCTCACTGTTGCGACTTAAAACCAGAAAAAATCAGAAACACCACGATCAACGAGCCTTTAATCAACTGGCGTTCAATCGACGGCGACTATGCACTGTCTGCCATCAGACAAACCCATGGATGGGCTGCATATGCAACGGACAAGAGTATGATGGATTACGCGCGCTTAATAAGAGAAAAGGAAGGTTTAAGTGTCCTTCCAGCGTCCACAGCCGGGCTAATAGCGCTTCTGGACAGGCATAAAAAGGAACCTTACCCTGGCGACCGATATGTGGTAATTCTTACTGGGCGCAAAGCGTGAGCAACATATGCCAGAAGAAAAAGCATTAGTCTACTGCGAAAGAGAATACCTGAATGCAAACGGCAAAACGGCTCACGGACTTGTACGTTACACAACCAGATACAAAATTGTGGGTGTCGTAGATTCAACTGCTCCTCTGGGGGATGCAGGGGAAATATTAGATGGAAAAAATAGAGGAATTCTACTATTCCACGACTTAGAAGAAGCCCGCGAAAAAACTAAACCAGACACATTTATAATCGGAGCAGTTTCCGAAGGAGGCATTTTGCCGCAAGGTTACGACAAAGCGGTCATTTATGCTTTGCAGCAAGGCCTAAATGTTGTTTCAGGGCTTCATCAATTCATCTCAGACGAGGAGCGGTTTACTTCAATAGCTAACAAAAACGGCTGCAAAATCACAGACGTCCGCAAGATGTTCAGAGACCACAAACGGTTTTACACAGGTGAAATTGGCAAAGTAGGCTCAACCAGAATCGCCACCTTAGGCACAGATTCAGCTATTGGCAAGAGAACTACGGCAGTTATGATAGTAAACGAACTGAGGAAACGCAAACGCAAAGCTGACATGATTTACACTGGACAAACTGGATGGATGCAAGGTTGGCCACATGGAGCAGTCATTGACGCATTGATAAACGACTTCGTCTCAGGCGGAATTGAAGGAGCAATACTTGACTCTTGGAGAGATGAAAAACCCGAATTCATCATAATCGAAGGACAAGGAAGTTTGGTGCACCCATTTTTCCCAGGCGGATTTGAGATATTGGCTGCAGGACAAATTCACGGCTTCACATTGCAAGATGCCCCTGGCCGTCCATATCTTGATGGATTCCCTGGTTACCCTATGCCTAATCCTCTCCGCGTTGTTAAGATAGCCAAGCTCCTTTCCGAACGTCCCCTCATCGGAATAAGCATCAATCATGAGCACCTGTCTCCTGAAGAGGCTAGAAAAGCCAAATCTAAGCTGCATAAAAGATTCAAGGTGCCTGTAGAAGATCCCGTCATTGACGGCGTTACACAGATAGCTAACGCCATCGAGAAACTTAGGGATGGTTAATGTAACGAATATTCAGTGTTTCAATTCTATCGAAGTCTACGACCCAGAAATTAAGGAAAAAACTGTAAGAACTCGCATAGTTTGTGAGAGTATTGATGGAGAACGGCACAGCTTCGTTCTTCTCTCCAAATACGAGAAATCTCTATCAGAAGAGCACTTGGCTTTTTTGAGGCTGGCGTCAGCTATGCCTATTCTTAACTACGGCCTCTTCACTAAGGAAATCACACTGAAATATTCAATAAGCGCATCTGATTTTTCGCTGCTGAAGGATTTTTTGGATATTTTTAGCAGAGACATTTTCATTAACAAGTTGATACGTAGAAAAAACCCTTATGTTTTACCTGAATTTAGATTATCAGATGAAGACGTAACTGAAGAGAACGCTAAGCCCTTAGCAAGCTTAGTCCCTGCCTCTGTCGTAGAAGATTCCCAGCTTTGCTCTGGACTTGATGAAAACTCGTGTGGTGTACTTTCAAGTGGTGGAAAAGAGAGCCTTTTGACTTATGCAATGTTGAAGGAGGTGGGGGCAAAGGTTTATCCCTTGTACGTCAACGAGAGCGGTGGACACTGGAGAACCGCACTTCCAGCTTACCGTCACCACGTAACCAGCGAGCCCAATACGGGGAGAGTTTGGATTAATGTGGATAGGTTTTACACTTTCATGCTGGATCATATGAGAATCATTAGGCCTGATCACAGGCAAGTATGGTCAGACACTTACCCAATAAGGCTATGCATATTCCCAGTCTACGTTTTCTATTTACTGCCGATATTCTTTTCCAAAAAAATCGGCAACTTATTAATCGGAAGTGAATTTGACGATCCCCGCATTTCTCCGTTCTACAAAGGAATAAAGCATTATTATGGCGTCTACGACCAGACGCAAGACTTTGACTTAAGAATGGAGAAATGGTACGAAAAGAGGATGCTTGGAATGCGCCAATGGAGCGCCGTTAGACCAGTGTCAGGACTCATTGTGGAGAGGATATTAACTAAACGATATCCAGAAATTGCTAAGTTTCAACGCTCTTGCCACAGTTGCCACGTCCAAGGCAGAGACATGGTGCCGTGCGGCGACTGCAGCAAGTGTCTCGGAATTCAGTTGTTCCTTCGCGCCAACAACGTTAATCCCGCCATTATGGGCTATGGCAAAAAGGAAATCGCCGCATTTCCTGCTCGACTAGCCAAGGGGGGTCTCAGACTGGATGAAGATGAACGGGAGCACGCCGCTTTTCTCGCCAACAAATATGACTCTTCAATAAGGGGAACAGAACATGCTCATGTTGAAACTATTCATCTTCACAAAGACACAGCTGATATGCAGCTTGTGCCAAAGCGTTATCGTGTTCGTCTGCTTAAGATAATAACAGATTATACGAACGGCTTTACAAAATTGTATAACGATGTTTGGGTTCCAACTACGGAGCCTTAAAGAGAGGTTTGACCATGCGGATGGCATCGCGTGTTCCGTTGTGTTCAAATCGGTAAAAGCCTACAAGTTTATGCTTGAGTGTGTAACCTGCTTTTTGATAGAGGTTGATTGCAGGTTCATTTCGTTCAGAGACTTCGAGTTGCGCGAATTTCATCCCTCGCTGCTTCATGTCCTCTTCTGCTGCCGCCAGAAGGCTGATGCCCACACTTAGGTTTCGAAAACGGGGGTCGGCATTGATCGTTTCGACGTTGCCGATTCGGCTTCCCTTCCGATAAGTCACGATTATGAACCCTCGCACCGTACAGTTTTCAGTTTCAACCAGGGTTGTACTGTTAGCTTTTAGGATTAAATATGCCAGCTGTCGCTTAGAATAAGCAGTTAATCCTGAGAAGCATGCCTTCTCAATTTCAGAGATAACTCCGATGTCGTGAGCGTTTGCCCGACGAATTATAGAAGTTTTCTTTCTTTCCACCGCGGTCAACTTCAGTATACCTTAGAGTTTGTTTAGGAAAAATCTTTCGACACTAAACGGTAGATTCGCACTTGAGAAACAAGAACTTTTTACTATAGTAGGTTATGGTTTGCTGATTCTTACTAGTCAAAAGAAAAAAGAGAGACGAACATATTTATTTCGCTTAGGTTGTTGGAATATTGAAACGGAAGGGAAAGACCTTGAAAGAAGCAGTCAAAGACTACGAATTCAATGATAAGATGAGCGTAAATGAGCTTGTTAACCAGATGGAGAAAGCTTGGGGTTTTACCGCTGGCAAACTTGCCACAGGCGTAAACATCCTTGAAAGCATGATTAACACAAAAGGCTGCGTAAAGTTTCTCTCTTTTACCGGCAACCTCGTCGCCACAGGCACACGCGGCGTGATGAGGGAGCTTGTGAAACGCAAACTCATTGATGTCGTCATCACCACTTGCGGGACATTGGACCATGACATGGCACGCTGTTGGAGAGACTACTATCGTGGCAGCTTCATAATGAACGATTCTAAACTACACCAAGAAGGCGTAAACCGCCTGGGAAACGTGCTTGTCCCCAATGACAGTTATGGCATAATTATAGAGCAGAAAATCCAAGCATTGCTACAGGATTTATACAAAGAAGGCAAACGCGAGGTTTCAGCCAGCCAACTAGTCCGAGAAATCGGCTTACGCTGCTGCAATGATAGTTCAATTCTTTATTGGGCAGCCAAAAACAACATTCCAGTCTTTGTGCCAGGCATAACCGATGGCGCAGTAGGATATCAAACGTGGTTCTTCAGTCAGGACCATGATTTCAAGCTTAACTTGCTTAAAGACTCAGGCGAACTTAACAATATCATTTTTGACGCTAAGAAAAGTGGCGCCTTAATTGTGGGCGGAGGAATCTCAAAACACCACACAATCTGGTGGAACCAGTTCAAAGATGGCTTAGACTACGTCGTTTACATAAGCACGGCAGATGAGTGGGATGGCAGCCTCAGCGGCGCAAGACCACGCGAAGCGGTTTCATGGGGAAAAATAAACGAAAAAGCAAAACGCATAATGATTGAGGGCGACGCCACAGTAATAATGCCAATAATGGCCAGTGCGCTAATTGATAGGTTAAGCAAAAAGAAAACCGCCCAGCAGCCGAGAAATTAACCTAAGCTGACAGCATAGCCGAAGGGAATCGCTATTTTTCGCTTTTTTCAAATGCAACTCGCACCCATTGTCTAGCAAATCTTTTAAACAAGTTTCTGACAAACAACCGCTCTATTGGGCGAGAATCATTACGCTTCTTGCTCAATAAAACTTTAGGAGAAGAAAATGACATGCAAATGCTAAAAAACAAAACTATGGCTATTCTGATTGCAGCAATTTTAACATTCTCAATAGGCGCTTCAACAATGCTTCTGCCAAATGCTAATGCGCAGCAAGTTCAGCGAACTTTTTCAACTGAAACTTTCATGAATCTTTCACCAAACCCAGCAGGCGTTAATCAGTCTGTTACAGTCTTTGTCTGGCTTAGCCTTGCACCGTTTGCCTTCGGCAATACTTTCTACGGATGGAACTTTACCGTTACCGTTACCACCCCTAACGGCGAAACAACTAACATCACACTTCCTGAATCCCTTCCAACTGGATATACATACATATCCTACACGCCTACCACCACCGGTACATACAAGTTTCAAGCCAACTTCGCAGATGTAACAGTGAACATGCCGACTTACTCCAGCTTCGGTGCGCCACCGGGCATTTACACCTATCAAGCAAGCCAAAGCACCGTTCAGAAACTAAACGTAACGATGACTCAAGTGCTCCCATGGCCTGAAACACCCCTTCCAACGGGCTATTGGCAAACTCCAGTAACTGCTGAAAACCACGACTGGTATAGCTTGGTTGGAAACTGGGTAAGCTCAGGAATCTATAACGGCGGCAGCCCTACCACGAACCAAGGTCCCACCTCTAGTCACATACTGTGGACTAAATCACTATCATTCGGCGGTCTCAGCGGAGGAACATATGAAGGGTCTCAATTACGAGCTGGAAACACATATGGATTAAACTACTACACAGGTTTACTCTACGAGAACAAACTTGCAGAATGGATAATCAACGGCTACATGATCTACGACATAAATCCACCTGGCAGCATGTTTGTAACCGGCGCGCCGGGAGTAAACTGCATTAACTTACGCACCGGAGCACTAGTCTGGCAGAACCTTACTATGCCACAGATAACTTGCGCTCAAGTATACACGATCGACGCGGGTCTAATGTCAGGGTCACAAGCGTTTCTATGGACAACCTCAGGGACAACTTGGTATCAATACGACGCTTTCACGGGAACATTGCTCACGCAGTACACAAATGTAGCCACCTCAATGGGATTTTTCGGTCCCAGCGCGCTCAGTCTGAGTCCAGTTTACGGTCCAAACGGTGAAATACTAGTTTACGACCTAAACGAGGCGGGCCATTGGTTAGCGATGTGGAACTCAACTCTAGCTGTTCAATACCCCATATCGGCCGCAAGCTCACAGAATTATCAGCCTTCCGCAGCTCCTTCTCGACCTTGGGCAAATGGAGTGCAATGGAACGCTACTATTCCACAAGTGCCTGGTTCCCCCTCTGCTTCAATCTATGACTATCCAGATGGCGTACTTGTTGCTGAGACATCGTTTAACACTGGCACAGCAAATCCAATCTTTGAAGATGTAGGCTACAGCCTTACTACAGGTGCACAACTTTGGGTTCAAAACCGGACAAACGTTGGCTGGGGACAAGGTGGACCTGCCGTACCGGGACTGCTCACTTTCGGTAACGCATTCGGCGACGGGTACTACTCATTTTTCCAAAGAGAAACCCTACAGTGGCACATCATTGATATCAAAACTGGGCTTGAAACAGCTGTAACACCAGCGCTGAACACCATAACTGGAAATGACTGGTCCTATTATGACTGGGCTGGCCAGATAGCTTACGGACTCCTATATACTACCGGCTATTCCGGGGATGTCTGCGCTTTCAACGTTACAACGGGAGCAAGCATGTGGACTTTCAGCGAGGGCAATAGTGGTGTCCAAACTCCGTTTGGAAGCTGGCCTACCTTTGGTGGAGTAACAATCGCAAACGGTATAATTTACTACGGTCCTTCGGAGCATACGCCGCCCACACCTATGTATCGCGGATATAACCTATATGCAATAAATGCTACAACAGGCAAACTGATATGGAGCATCCCAGCGGTTTTCGTCTCTATGGCAGTAGCAAACGGTGAACTCGTAGGATACAATGGCTACGACAACCAAATCTACGCATTCGGAAAAGGCCTATCAGCCACCACTGTGACAACTGAACCTGTCATAGGTAGCAGCACTCAGGTATTGATAAAAGGCACTGTCACTGATCAATCACCAGGCGAAACTGCCCTAGGTATCCCTGAGGCAGGAACCCCGGCAATTTCTGACACCTACATGAGCAACTGGATGGCATATCTGTTTCAGCAGCAGCCAGAGCCTATGAACGCAACAGGCGTACCAGTAACATTGGCATACATTGACCCCAACAACAACACCTACACAATAGGTCAAACCACAAGCGACATAACTGGACAATACTCATACACCTTTACTCCAAACGTACCCGGCGAATACACCATTATCGCAACATTCGGCGGATCCAACTCGTACTACAGCTCAACAGCGCAAACTACCATGGAATTCGCTCCGTCTACAACACCAACTCCAACCACTACAGCTGAATCATACCTTGCCACAACATCAGACTTAATGACGTATATCGCCATTGCAGTAATAGCAATAATCATTGCAATAGCTATAGTCGGAGTACTCATCATTAGAACCCTTAAAAAACAGGCATAAAAAATACCTTAAAAATATCTTTCCCCCTTTTTTGTTTTTAAAATTAATAACTAACTTTACTTGGCAAGCATCAGTTGTTAAATACTATTATTTTTTACCAACTTGATTGGAAAAAATGAGGGCGTTTATTGGACGCCTTTGAAGAGCCAGCTCATGTCTGGCCCTTTACGTTTTTCTGGAACTCGCTCGCATAGTGCGTGAGCTATTAGTGGCAGTGCGATTGTGGCGTCGCAGTAGCATACTGCACGTGTTCCTTCTTGGCTGTTGATTTTGCCCCAGCTAATCGCCTCTTCCAGCGTGCATCCGGATAAGCCGCCCCATTGCGGCGAATCAGTGGTTATTTGTATGGCGTACTTGTGGGGGTAATAGTATTCTTGTAAGCTTTTGCGTAAGCCGCCTTTTCTTCCCTTTACGCCTTGATCGCAAGTTAGTGGTGAGACTGATATGGCGATGAGTTGTGTTAGGTCTTTGGGGACTCCGCCGCCGATGTAGACCACGCCGACATCCTTGGTTTTTGTACCTATGCTAACGAACTGGTCAAATTCCTTAACGGAATCAATGGTGACGTTGTGACCTTGGTTTTTAGCCATAAGGAAAGTTTCGCCATAAGCACTGTCAACCATGGCTGGGCTAAAGATTGGAACGCCATTCGCCGCCGCAACAGCGGAGATCGCGGGAATCTTTTTCTTGTATAGGTACTTGCCGAGCAAATATAGGAATTCTGCGGATGAATAGTTATAGTCGGTTTTTAGGGTCATGACGAAGTCTGTTACTAGTTCTTCCATTTTGCGGTAATCAGTTTCCTTACCGAAAACATCATAGTACCTGTTAACGTCCGCTTTCAGCAGCGCTTCGTCGTCAACCATGTGGCTTCCTTGCCAGTAGCCCAAGCCCATAGCATCCACTATGTCCTCTGAAACGTTAGCGCCAGTTGAGACCAGTACATCGATGAAGCGGTTTTCTATAAGCCAATTAATTATGGTCCATTGCCCTGCTGTGCTCATTGAACCAGCAAAGCCCATGGCAATCGTGAGGTCTTTTTCTTTTAGCATGTTTTCCCAAACATCAACGGCTTCACCGAGTTTCCGTCCTTGGTAAGCGGTTCTGCTCATTTCAGCTAAAAGTTGTGAAATGCTTTTTTGTTTAACTTTGATTGGTTCGAGTTTCTTTTTGAAGTATGATTCGCTCATTAGTGTGCACCTCGTTTTAGAATTAATTGGCTTGTATATGAAATTTGCCATTGCAAAAATCAGCCCATGCGTAAGTAAAGGCATACAAAGGCTTGTTTGAAACCTGCGGAGCCAGAGGGATACCCTCTTTTTGCTACTCAAACGACCAAGCAAAATGCGCCTACCCCACGGGAGGGATACCCTCTTTTTAGCTATGAAAACTAGGTCAAAAAAGATACCTACCCCTATCGATCCCTCATTTTTGATATAGAAATTCACCAACAAAAATGACCATACCCGTACTCCAATTTTAAATCTATTTTCATAGCTAAAATCGACCTACCCTCCTCCCCATCTTTTTGTTGAGTGACTTTAAAGGCAAAAAGACGAATACTTGAACGCTGAAAAAGCCCATAGATACTCAGAATCAACTATTGCACATTTTTGAACCTACATTTTTTCTGGTGCCACAACGCCAATTAGAGTTAAAGCGTTATGCATTACGATTTGTATGGCTTGTGTTAGGGTTATGCGTGCATCGCTGAGTGCCTGTGATTCTGCCTTGATGACTGGCAGTGCATTGTAGAAGGTGTTGAATCTGTCCGCTAACGCGTTTGCGTAATCAGCGATTAGGTTGGGTTTTAGGTATTCTGCGGCTTCGACGAAAGTGTCAGGGAAACTTGCAAGGTTCAAGATAAGCTCACGCTCAAGTTTTTCGGAGAGCAACTCAAATGCTGGTTTTTCTGGTTCTCTTGCAGCCTTGCGCAAGATACTGCATGCTCTTGCATGAGTATACTGCACGTATGGTGCACTGTTGGTTTCGAAGTTCAGCACGCGCTCCCAAGTGAAGATGACTGGCTTTGAGGAATCAACATCGACAAGAGCGTAACGCACTGCACCTAAACCGACAAAGTTGGCGATTTTGCGTTTTTCTTCCTCGGAAAGTTGTGGTGAACGCTTCGAAACTTCTTCGTATGCTCGTTCAACCGCTTCGCCGAGTACTTCGTCAAAAGTGATGTAGTGTCCTCTGCGACTGCTCATCTTGTAACCTAGCAAAGTTACCAGATTGTAAGCGAAATGCACAAAATTCTTCGCGTATTCGCCGTAACCCAGTGCGTAAAGTGCAAGTTTCAACTGCAACTGAGCCAGCGACTGCTCCATACCAATAACGTTTATGACTTTTTGGGCATGCTTGAACTTCCATAGTGTGTAAGCTATGTCACGAGTAGTGTACAATGTGGTGCCGTCAGCACGCACAAGCGTCAACGGTGAAACCTCATAATTCTCGCCCAAACCCAACTTGCCCTTCAAGTTCAGCACTTGGACAACTTTTTCAGCATCAAACTCCAACACGCCTTTTTCACTGTAAACAAACTGTGAAGTCTTCAGCTTCTGCAAAACCTCACTAACTTGCGGGCTCCACACGAAATCGCTTTCCCAATCCCACGAGTCATAAGCGACTTCAACACGCTTCATGGTTTCTCTGAAACCTTCAAGGCACAAGTCGCTGACTTCACGGATAAGCTGTTTAGCTTTAGGTTCTCCATCCTCATAAGCACGGTTCAGTCGGTTTATTTCTTCCTCTGGATTTTCGTCTTCGCTGATTTTAGCCATCAACGCTTCAAAAAGCACTGGGTATTTTTCTTTGAGTTCAGCGGCAATTGACATCCACTCGTCAATTTCCTTATTCGCCTTAACCAAATCGTCAGCTGAATGGACAGCAATAGCGAGTTCACGCGCTTTTTTCAAACGATTAATTTCCACAAGACAACTGGTAACGGTGTAAATTTTACCAACAAAATGGTCTGCTTTTTCAGTGGGTTTAGGTCTGCCAAGCTTATCGTACCCGTAAGCGACAACGGATGATTGTCTACCAACATCATCAATGTAGTAGTGGCGTGAAACCTTATATCCCCTGCATTCTAGAATCCGTGCTAAAGCATCACCCAGCAGGGGATTTCTCGCTTGCCCAATATGGATTGGATGAAGCGGATTAACGCTTGTGTGCTCAACGATAATTTTGGTTGGCTTGGCAATTTTAACGAAGCCATAATCAAACTTTAACTGCTTAACCGATTCGAGGGTTAAAGCTGAAAACTTAGCGAAGTTAACATGAAAATTTATGTATCCTGCACCTGCAAATGAAACCTTCTCAATCAACTGGAATCGGGATTTATCGATTGCGTTGACAAGGTGCTCTGCAAGGCTTAGTGGTTTCTGGTTTAGTTTCTTTGCCAGTTCAAAGCATAGTGATGAAGCTAATTGTCCATACTCAATGTTTGGTGTTTTACTTAGCGTTATGGTTGGTTTTTTTATTTCCGGCAAAATCTTTTTCAACGCGTTTGCTAGTGCGGTTTGGCATTCTTGGCGGAATTGATCGAATGGATTTTCTGAAATCATTAAACCTTTTTCTCCGATTGCTTTGGACGCTAACTTTGGTAGGTTATATTTTAAAGTGAAAGCGCCTCTTATCTGTCTAATGGATGCAGATAATGATGAAAACAAAGGTAGTTTATTCAGAAAAATGTTTAGGCTATGGCACTTGGCACATTGAGGGGCCACAACGAGTAAAAATTGCATCTGAAATGTTAAAAGCAAAGGGCTACGAGTTTTTGGAGCCAACACCGGCAACCGAAGAAGAACTGTTAACCGTTCATGATGCCGATTACATTTGGAAGCTCAGGAAAGGCTTAGTGGAAGACCCAGATACACCTGCATATGATAACATCTACGAGTACGCAACGCTTTCAGTTGGTGGTGCACTTTTAGCTAGTAAAATTAACGGGTTTTCGCTTATGCGTCCACCAGGACACCATGTTGGCAGAAACGGCGCTGCTTTAGGCGTTTCTACGCGTGGATTTTGCTACCTCAACAACATTGCAATAGCAGTTAAAAAGTTAGGTAAAAGAACGTTGATTTTGGATATTGATGGGCACCATGGGAATGGTACTCAGGAGATTTTTCAAGGCGATGATAAGGTGATTTATGTTTCGCTACATCAATCGCCAAATTATCCGGGAACCGGTGATTTCACCGAAGGGAACTGTATTAATTTTGCTTTGCCAGCGGATTGCGGTGGACAACGGTATTTGGAGACACTTGATAAAGCGTTACGCATGGTTGATTTAAGCTGGGTTGATGCGGTTGCGGTTTCTTGCGGTTTTGACACTCATCTTGGTGATTTAGTGTCTTTAGGCTTGATTGAAAAGGATTATTGGGAGATTGGCAAAAGAGTTGCTTTATTGAAAAAGCCTGTGTTTTTTGTTTTGGAAGGTGGTTATGTGGGTGAACAGGTTGGTTTGGATATTGACAATTTATTGAGGGGTTACGAAGAAAACCCATAATTCAGAAAAAGAGTTACTTTTGTTTTTGTGCAACTGCCTTCTTGTTTAACGCTTCAAGCTTCTCTGTGACTTTTTCGGATCGCTTCTCTGCAATAGCTAGCAATGGTTTCCAATCCTTGTTCTTGACTGCGGTGGTTAACTGCTCGGTTTCTGCAGGCAACTTTTCTAATGCATCGTTGAAACGTTTTTCTGCTGCTTCGTCAGAATCAACAAGTTCTAAGGCTTCTTCGGGGCATGCTTCGATGCATTTGGGTTCACCTTGGCAAAGGTCACAGGCGATGGCTCTTCCTGTGTCGGAGTGAATGGTGATTCCGCCGTATTCGCATGCTTGAACGCACCAATCGCAGCCTTTACATTTCTTCTCATCGATTATTAGTAAGCCTGTGTTTTCTGCTTGTGAAAGAGCTTTTTCTGGGCACGCTTTTACGCATTTGGCGTCTTTGCATGCTCGACAGGCAAGGGCGAAGTTGAAGAGTGGTGTCATGCGGATAACGCGGATTCTTGACCTGATTGGGTTCCAGATGGCTTCGCCTTTTTCCAATGTGCAAGCGTACTCGCAGATTCCGCAACCAGTACACTTGCCTGGGTCAACAAATACGAATTTTCTTTGTTCGGTTTTAGCGGATTGCATTTTTGTAACCAAACCTTTTGGATGCTAAATATTTGTGTGCATCATTGGCTTTTAACCGTTACTTATGAAAAAGGGTTTTTTGATGGAAAAGTTTCTTTGCAATTTGGTGCGGAGAGTAAGGTTTACACTGTCGTTTTAACTGTCATCCTACGGATGCTTTGTCATATAACTACTTCGACTCGTCACCTTTAACATCCATCGCTTCGCGTATTAACTCGACATCCCGCACGCTCAACGGCTTGTTCGTAGCCTTCAAGACCACACGTTCTCGCCAGCCGCAGTCGGGGCACTCATAACTCGGCGGCAACATCCCTGTGTGAGCCCACATGTCCCCTTCTGTGCTTTTTGCTCTCCGAACTTTAGGGCTCTTACATTTGGGGCAAACCTGAATATCAAGACGTATTCCCTGCGCTTCCAGCTCTTCCAGAGCCTGCGCAACTTCAGTCGCGTTTTGGATTGCTATTTCTTCCTGCACCTGTTCTAAGACGGGGAGCTGTTGCTTCTTCCGTTTTTTCTTCTGTGTTTGGGTTTCTGCCATTTTCTCTGTCACCTGATACAAGTCTGAATAAAGGTGTTACTTAAAAAAAGGCTTTCTGGTACAAGGTTTTACAATTAGTACAGTAGTTTACAGAATATGATAAATAGCTGAATAGCAAACCTTTGCAGGATGCTGTTTGAACCGAAAAGTTGCTTTAACAATACTACTTATAATGCTAACAATTTCTATTTCCTTCGCAGCAGCAGCTAACATACCTAACGGACTTCCTGATTTGAGCAGGGTTCAACACGTTGATAACCTACATCAACTCACTGTCTCTGTTCCCATCGTTCTTGGAGCAAGCTTACACAGCAACTCCACACCGCCCCTTAACCAACAGACAAGAATAGAAATCAACAACTTCATCAAAAGCAATCCAGGGGTACATTTCAGAGGCATATGCGATAGCTTAGGCTTATCCGTGGGCGTCGTGCAATACCACTTAAGCGTGCTTGAGCGAGCAGGTTTTATCACGAGCTATACTGATGGCCAAAACAAAAGATACTTTGAACACAGCGCTTTCACACAGACGGATATGAAGTTAATTTCACTTGTGAGGCACGAAACCACCGCCAAAATTCTGACAACTTTATCTCAAAACGGCTCAGCCCTCCATAAGGACATAGCGCGCAGTGGTGGTGTTTCTTCGCAGGCTTTAACTTGGCAAATGAATCAACTCAAAAAGACAGGATTAATCAACACTGAAAAGGCAGGTATAAACGTCAAATACAGCTTGAATGATGCAAACGTGATAAAACTCGTCCTCAACCTAACCAACAACTTAAAAACGAGTTGAGTTAAAAAAAAACTTTTAAATTATGCTTTGCCTTCAAACTGCAATCATGCTCTAACTTAATTTTGTTTTATGACTACTTAGCGAAAACAAGATACGTTATTTTATGAAAACTACATTTTTGAGTTTTTTGAAGTGTTCATCTCCGGTCACTACTTCAGCCTTCTTAACGATTGCAGTAGCGTAAACAACCAGCTAGTCCCCACCCGTCAATTTCTTTTTTCATTCGAACTTGCACAATAGCTGATTCAACGGTAATCGACTCATCGAGAAATGCAAGGGCACTTTTTTCCTTGATGAAAGCCTTTTGTTTCTCAGCAAGTTCCCGATTTTCAACTTTAAGCGTTTTAGCGTAAACTTCAGCCAGACAAATTGTTGGGGTTATTTTTTCTTCAGAGCCTTCAATAAGTTGTTTAACTTTTTCACCCAGTTTTGACCACATAAAATATTCTATCCAAGCGTAGGATCGATGACATATTTCATAGGCAGCGGTCCTTGTGGTCTCTAAGGTCGGTAAGGTCAGTTTTTTTCATGGTGCCAAACATGCTTTCTGTTTTGCCAAAGTACTCAATTAGAATTTTGTTGATTTCGTTGGAGATATTTCGGGCACCAGCTTTCTCTTTTAATGTTTGGTATACATCGTCACGCAAAATTATCGTTGTTTTCTTAGACATTACCCTCGCCATATACATCTACGGCGAAGAATCTTTTAAAAATTGTCACAACCCCACGAAAACAGGCAAACCCCAGACTCGATTTTTCTGTGTGCGCCCCCTTGCTCATGTGATTTGCCTCGTTGAACAATTAGGAAAAAATGGTTCACTGCTCAATCTTTAAGCATTCGACTTCTAATGCCAGTCACAACAAATCCATCGTGACTTTTCTTCACTTCGTAATCTTTCAAACTAGTTTTCGCAAGGATAGGCTTGATTTCCTCGATAGTATAGGAAGCGTTTATCGTTGATGTCAAACCTGACCGTATCTCTTTTGGTTTAGCCACTAACTTCATAAACAATTTCATAAATGGGTTCATGTCACGCCTCATATCACTTATGAAATATTTACCGCCAAGTTTGAGAACGCGGAAAATCTCGTCTGCTATTTTTTCAGGCTGTGACCACTCATGGAGGGACCCATTGGTAAATACCCCATCGAAGGTATTATTCTCAAAAGGCATTTTCTGGGCATCACCCCAAAAATACTTGACCCTTTCTTGAAGACCATATTCTCTAGCGTTTTTCTCTGCTAAGTTTATCATTTTTGGGCTAATTTCTAAACCATAGAGTTTGGTCGCTTCTGTCTTCATCAGCCATTCAAGCCCAACATATCCCGGACCAGGCCCTATCTCAAGCGCGAGACCATGGTTTATTCCTGACTTAAGAATCTGGTTTGTTTCAATCCAGCCTCTGTCTCTTAGATTTCGCATAGACCTGTCGTATATTTCAACGTCGAAGTCTCCTTGTATTCCTTCATTAGTTTCAATAACTCTAGGTTTAACCATGATGCCCCTTCTCCTCACTGTAAAAAGCAGGTCTCTCCAGTTAATATAAATATTCATACCCCTTGGGCAGGTTAAGCACCCTGACGCGCTTACCACACAATCATGATATCGCCTTATTAGATACTGTTTGGTGCGGAGGGTGGGATTTGAACCCACGAACCCCTGCGGGATAGGAGCCTCAGTCCTACGCCTTTGGCCATGCTGGGCGACCTCCGCGAGCATGTTTTTTGTTTTTTAGAGGCTGGTGCGAAATATAGAATTAGTCATGACATTTAAAGGCTTTACTTTACGGGTTGGCGCATTCAGTGTTTAGATTTGTTTATAACTATGAAGTTTCTGAATACCTTTGGAGTGAGCAGCAAGATTTATTTCCCCGAATAAATATAACACTGTTATAATAAGTGAGTAAACATGACAAAAATCAATAACAATGTCCTCGAGACCATAGGAAAAACACCATTAATAAAACTAAACCGGTTAACCCAAGGCACAAACGCCACCGTGCTAGCTAAACTTGAGTCCAGAAATCCGGGCGGAAGCGTCAAAGACCGCATCTGCCTAAGCATGATAGTCGAAGCGGAAAAACAAGGCTTAATCAAACCAGACACCACCATTATCGAACCGACAAGCGGCAACACAGGCATTGGCTTAGCCATGGTAGCAGCCGTGAAAGGCTACAAACTAATACTCACCATGCCTGAAACCATGAGCATCGAAAGACGTAACTTACTCAAAGCCTACGGCGCACAACTCGTCCTCACGCTAGGACCAGACGGCATGAGCGGCGCCATCAAAAAAGCCGAAGAAATAGCCGCACAAACGCCAAACAGTTTCGTTCCTCAACAATTCAAGAACCTAGCCAACCCCAAAGTTCACAGAGAAACAACCGGGCCAGAAATCTGGAATGATACAGACGGAAAAGTAGACATTGTAGTCGCCGGAGTAGGCACAGGCGGAACAATAACAGGCGTGGCACAATACATCAAACCGCTCAAACCTGAGTTCAAAGCCGTAGCCGTGGAACCAGCCGCGTCACCAGTCTTAAGCGGCGGCCAGAAAGGACCACACAAAATCCAAGGAATAGGCGCAGGCTTCAAACCTGACGTACTAAAACTCGAATTGGTAGATGAAATATTCAAGGTAAAAGACGATGACGCCATCCAAACCGCACGGCAACTAGCGTTAAAAGAAGGCTTACTCGTAGGCATATCATCAGGCGCAGCAACATACGCAGCGTTAGAAATCGCTAAACGACCAGAAAACAAAGGCAAACTTATAGTCGTCATTTTCCCAGACACGGGCGAACGCTACCTCAGCACGGTACTGTTCCAAGAATCATCAACAAATTCAACAACAACCATCTAAACCGCGTCAAAAAGACGCTTCTCTTATATTCACCCTTTCCACATAATCAAGAAAGGGAAAGCAAAAATGACCACAAAATCTAATCAGCCCCGTCCAAAAGAATGCGAAAAATGCGATGACAAGAACTTGGAAGTTGAATGCTGGAACCCAGAGAAAATGCTGGAAGCGCTTATGCGCAACCATGATAAAGTGGAGCAGAACTGGGTTGAAAAAGGCTTACCAAAACTAGTAGACAGCATGATGGCTAATTATCAAACCTTCGGCGGCATGGATCACCTTGAAGGACGAGATCTTCCATCAAAAAAAGTAGTTACCGAAGTGTTAGAAGATTTATTCACAATTCTTTTCCCAGGCTACTTGGGCAAGGCAGAAATCACCAAAGCCAACATAAAATACCACCTCGGCACCACCTTAACCTCAGTTTATACAAGACTCACAGATGAAGTGGAAAAAAGCCTAAAATACATCTGCAGAAAAGTCAGCGAGTGCCCACAGGACGTATGCCAAAAAAGAGCCTACGTTGTAGTGAAAGAACTTCTGGAAAAGTTGCCTGAAATAAGATCAATGTTAAGCGGAGACATCCAAGCCGCTTACGCAGGAGACCCAGCAGCTGTAAGCACAGAAGAAGTCATCCTAAGCTACCCATGCGTATTGGCGATAACAACTTACAGGATAGCCCACGAACTTTACCTGCGTGGTATACCGTTAATTCCGAGAATAATGAGCGAACACATCCATTCCTTAACAGGCATAGATATCCATCCGGGCGCAAAAATCGGCAAAAACTTCTTCATCGACCATGGCACTGGAGTAGTCATCGGAGAAACCACAGAAATAGGCGACAACGTCAAACTTTACCAAGGCGTAACCTTAGGCGCACTGAGTTTTCCAAAAGATGAAAAAGGAAACATTATAAAAGGAAGAAAAAGACATCCGACAGTCGGAAGCAACGTAGTTATCTATTCAGGCGCAACTCTTCTCGGACCGGACGCGATAATCGGTGATAACGTTGTCATAGGTGGAAACGTCTGGATAACCTCGCCAGTCGCATCAGGAACAAAAATAACCGTTGCTGCACGGGAACTTAAATATAAAAAAGAAAACCACAACTAAAAAGCGCTTAAAGAGATAAAAAATTAGAGTTAATGGTTACGCTTCTTGTAATAGTAAATTAAACCTATAGCGGCAACAGCAACTGACGCTCCTGAAGTAGCGGCAACAGGTCCCGTTGGGAAAGGCTCATAGGCAACAGTGAAAATTACTGTTCCTGAAGCGCCAATGTTTCCAAATGAGTCTTTCGCATAAACGGTTATGTTATGTAAGCCATTGGATAACCCTGTCAAAGTAGTATTGCCAGTGATGGTTACGTTGTCTTTTCCATCAAGACTATAGCCCACCCAATCAACAGGCTTATTCACTGTAAAATTTAAGGAAACCTCACTCGAAGTATAAATCCCATTCGCACTCATATTCATCTAACTTCACCATGAAATTGGTTTGTAACAAAAAATTTTTGGTCACATGTTTTAAGCGTGTTTTTTGACTAAAGGTGAATATTGCTTCGGCACCCTATGGTCGCATGGTGAATGTTGTTTCGGTGCCATTTAATATTTATGCATGACTAAGCACGCGGCAATAGTTGTGACTATAATATAGCCTATAGAAAAAAAAGAGCCTTCTGCCATGCATGTTGGTTATAGACCCGCCAAAAACAGCTTAAACTATAGCAGGCGGAAGTTTTCTTTCACAGTGGTCAAGACTACGTGAGTGTTTGTTCGCTCAATAAATGGCAAAGATAGCAATCGCTTAGTAAACTGCCCCAGTTCCTCTCGACTCTTAAACTTAGCAACAATAATGGCGTCTGTCAAGCCTGTTACGTCGTAGACGCTGCACACGTTGGGAATTTTAGCTATTTCATTTTCAGTTTCCACAAGCTTGCCTTTCGAAACTGTAATCTCCGTTACTACCGTCAATTGGTAACCAAGTTTTTCATGATCTAGCAAAACCGAATAGCCCTTGATGAGACCATCATCTTCCATCTTTTTAATTCGTGACAAAACAGTTCCAACTGAAACGCCTACATTTTTGGCTATTTGCCTGCTTGAAAACCTTGCATCCTCTAAAAGGCCTTTGAGAATTTTTATGTCCGTTTCATTTAACTCCATAAACATACTTCCTGCACGTTCTTTCAACTAAACCAGCCTTTTTGAAACATAATTTTAATTATCAGTTGATTATATTAATAAAAGTTTAGTTTTTTCTGCCGACCAATGAATGCTACAGTTAGGAAAAAACCATTTAAGCTTTAAAACTGCTTAGACTTTTGACAGGAAAAAGATAGTAATCTTAAATTACTAGCTCAAACCCCAATAATTTGAGCTAATAGAATGCAAATAAAATACGACACGATACTTGTACTG